>Ga0307477_10002649_pt1 | contig 13673 bp, 9 predicted proteins | sample atmos_gasesECM2C_FD_203316 | JGI IMG/M metagenome (GOLD analysis project Ga0307477, IMG submission 203316) | Hardwood forest soil microbial communities from Morgan-Monroe State Forest, Indiana, United States - atmos_gasesECM2C_515 | ecosystem: Environmental > Terrestrial > Soil > Temperate...
TTTTTGTAACACGGAAGTTTACGATGAGGAAACGTCAAATTAACATGGCCGTAACTTTGCGCCGCTAGCCTTCCCTTCGGCCCGTGCTCCCTGCACTGCCCAGCCGGTAAGCCATACAGTTAACGGAGGATTCAAAAATATGCGCAAAGTTTTTGCTACGGTGCTTGCGGGACTCTTAATCAATCCTGGGATATTGGGCGCTGCTGCGCCACCACCCGCGAAGAGCCCGAAGACCGCTACGCCGATCAAGCACCTCGTTATTATTTTTCAAGAGAACGTTTCGTTTGACCATTACTTCGGGACTTATCCGGTCGCGTTGAACGGGCCGGGCGAACCGAAGTTCCACGCCGCGGCAGGCACGCCTACCGTCAACGGATACACGAGCGCGCTACTGAACAACAATCCAAATTTGAATCCCGCGAACGGAGCTGGCGCAGCCAACCCCTTCCGGTTCAGTCGAGCCGAAGCGGCAACCCAGGATCAGAATCACGATTACACGCCGGAGCAGCAGGCGTTTGACAACGGTTTGATGGACCTGTTTCCGGAATTTACCGGGACCCCGGGCCCGCCTCCAAGCGCGCCACCGACCGCGCTGACGACCGGCCAAACCATGGGGTATTACGACGGGAACACGGTGACCGCATATTGGAACTACGCGCAACACTACGCGATGAGCGACAACTCTTACAATACCGGCTTCGGCCCCTCAACGCCTGGCGCTATCAATCTCATCTCCGGCCAAACCAACGGCGCAATCAACGATGTGAACGGAAGCGGAGCTTTGGTGGGTGACGGGAACGGAGGGCTTACGGTCGTTAACGACGCCGATCCCGGAGCAGACGTTTGCTCCACCACAACCGGCGAGACATTTCAGATGAGTGGAGCGAACATCGGTAATTTGCTGAACGCCGCGGGAATTAGCTGGGGCTTTTTTGAAGGCGGTTTCAACCTCAGCATCCTAAATTCGAACGGGACGACCGGATGTCACAGAACGACAAAATCGTCGGTAACCGGAGTGACTAAGGCCGATTACATCCCGCACCACCAACCGTTTCAGTACTATCCTTCCACTGCAAATCCGACGCATGCGCGGCCGAGTTCGATTGCCGCTATTGGGCAACCGGATGGCGCAAACCACCAGTATGACATCCTGGATTTCTTCGCCGCAGTGCAAGCAGGCAATTTCCCTGCTGTGAGCTTCTTGAAAGCGCCGGGATTTCAGGATGGGCATCCTGGTTACTCCGATCCTCTGGACGAGCAGAAGTTTGTGGTGGACGTAATCAACTTTCTGCAGAGCCAGCCGGACTGGGCAAGCACAGCCGTGGTGATCAACTACGACGACTCCGACGGTTGGTACGATCACCAACTCGGCGCCATCGTGAATACTTCGGCTACAGCAGACGACGCGTTGACAGGTCCCGGAGCATGCGGCACGGGCGTCACTGCGTTGCCAGGAGTTAGTGCGAGCACACTTCACGCGCAAGGCCGTTGTGGTTATGGACCGCGGTTGCCGTACGTGGTTATTTCGCCATGGGCTCGGCACAACTTCGTAGACCACAGCATGACGGACCAGAGCTCGTCTATTCGGTTCATCGAGGATAATTGGCTGGGCGGAGAGCGCATCGGGCAGGGTTCCTTTGACGGGATAGCGAACTCGATTACCCAGATGTTCGACTTTAAGCAGGAGCCTAGCAACGATCTGTTTATCCTGAACGATAAGACCGGTGAAGTGGAGTTTTCGTCCACGAAATAAGTTCTAAACGAACTTACGCACTAAAGCGACAGGCGCGTGCGGCGAATGCGCGCACGTGCCTTCGTCGTCTTTGCGTGCTATCTTTTGGAACTTCAGGCACCCGCGTGATTACACGTCGAAAATTTCTGCACAATTCCGGATTGGCCACCACGGCGTTGCTGATGAATCAGTTGCCGGCGTTCGGTCAGGCGCCGGCGGTGAAGGCCTTGACGCTGGACCCGAATGCGTTGGTAAAGTTTGTCGATCCGCTTCCTATTCCGCCCACGATGCAACCCAATGAACACCGAGCGAGCCCGGCGAACCCGGCGGTAAGAGTCCCGTACTACAAGCTGGGCATGCGGCCTTTTGAGATGAAAGTACACCGGGATTTAAAAGCCACCCGGATGTGGGGTTTTGGTTCGCAAACTCCCGGACCGACGTTCGACATTCGCAGCGGGCAAGAAATTTTGGTGGAGTGGGCAAACGAGCTGCCGGACAAACATTTTCTGCCTATCGATCATAATTTAGGCGGAGCAGGCAAGGATCAACCCGAAGTACGAACGGTGGTGCACCTTCACGGCGGGAAAGCGCCTCCCGATAGTGACGGCTATCCGGAAGACTGGATTACACCGGGGAAATCGGTTGTGTATCACTACCCCAACAAACAGTACGCGGCGATGTTGTGGTATCACGACCACGCGATGGGCATAAACCGGCTCAATATTTATGCCGGACTGTTCGGTGTGTACCTAATTCGCGACAGTGTGGAAGATTCGCTGAATCTGCCCTCGGGTAAATATGAGATTCCGCTGGCGCTCAGCGACGGCAGTTTCACCCCTGAAAGCCAGCTTTTTTATCCAGTGTCGGACAAAGTGAACGCTCCTTGGGTTCCGGAAGTTTTTGGCGATGGCATTCTGGTGAACGGGAAACTTTTTCCCTACTTTGAAGTAGCCTCCAGGAAATATCGATTTCGCGTGCTGAATGCATCGAATGGACGCTTCTACCATTTGTCGTTCGAAAAAGGCGCTTCGTTTTATCAGATAGGAACGGACCAAGGATTATTGCCGGCGCCGATTTCGTTGAAGGCGCTGATGCTCGCGCCGGGCGAGCGAGTGGATTTGGTTGTGGACTTCAGCGATCATCGCGGCGAGGAAATGATTCTAAAGAGCGAGGCTCTTACGATCATGCAATTCCGCGTTGCGCACGAAAAGATGATGGACACGAGTTCCCTGCCCGCGACATTGCGGCCGGTCCCCAAGATCCCGGAATCACAAGCAGTGAAAACGCGGCTGCTATCACTGGACGAATATCAAAATCGCGTAGCCGAGCCCGTGCTGATGCTGCTGAACGGCACCTATTGGCATCAGCCGGTAACCGAAAAACCCGTGCTGAATACAACGGAGATATGGACGCTGATCAATCCCACAGATGATTCGCATCCGATTCATCTTCATTTGGTGCGATTTCAGATTTTGGATAGGCGGCGTTTCGACGTTCCCTTGTACATGAGCAAGCGCGAGTTGAGGTTTACCGGCGAGTTAGTGCCACCGGACTCTTCAGAGGCAGGATGGAAGGACACCGTGCGCGCCCAGCCGGGCATGGTGACGCGCATCATCGTGCATTTCGAAGGCTATGCCGGGCGCTACGTGTGGCATTGCCATATACTGGAACACGAAGACAATGAAATGATGCGGCCGTATGAAGTGGTGGCTGAGGCCGCGTTGGAGGCCCCAGGTGGCACCGCTTTTGCTGCGGGGTAGCAGACGTCCAAATTGGGAATGGTGAGGCTGGAATGAACACAACGTTTCTACCGCTTAGCCGCTGTACTCCTGGCAGCGAGCCTGGCGATCGGTATGCCGCGAACGACGCTCGCGCCAGGCACCGATGACAAACAAACCGTGGCCGCACTAGACACTCGGTATCAGGCAGCCGCAGAAAAGGCAGCTATATTGTTCCGCTATGTCAGCCGCACAACCACTTACTCGGCCCAGGCCATCCCTTACAATCGATCATCCAAAGCCGCAAGCGGAACGGCTCGTGTCTCTCGACATTTTTCGCGGCCTCATGGTTGCCGGCATGATCCTCGTTGACAACCCGGGCAGCGATGAAAAGGCCTACTGGGCCATCAAACACGCAGAGTGGAACGGCTGGACAACTGCGGACTTCATTTTCCCTGCTTTCTTGTTTCTCGTCGGAGTTTCCATCATGTTCTCGTTTCCGGCGAGGCTACGCCGAGGCGAATCGCGGCCGCAGATCCTGTTGCACGCTCTCAAGAGAAGCCTGATTCTTATTGCCGTGGGGCTTTTTGTGAATGCCTCGCCGATTATCGGCTTGGATGTGCATAGTTGGCGTTTCGAAGGAGTGACGCAGCGGATTGCGCTCTGTTACTTTGTCGCGGCGATTCTCGTACTGTGGTCGGATTTCCGCGGACAACTCATCACAATCGTTGTCTGTTTAGTGGGATATTGGGCGCTCCTGCGCTTTGTCCCTGTACCGGGTTTTGGCCTGCCTGGTCGAGACATTCCGTTCATGGACCCAAATCGAAACATCGCCGCGTGGCTCGATCGCAAACTGTTCACCGGACATCTCTTCGATGTAACGCGAGATCCGGAAGGAATCATCAGCACCATTCCTTCAATTGCAACCACGTTGATCGGCGTGCTCACGGGCCGTTGGCTGCGCTCAAATCAAGCGCGCGGCAAAATCGTAGCGCGAATGATTCTCTTCGGGATCCTTGGTTTGATTGCCGGGGAAGTGTGGAACGTGTGGTTCCCGATCAACAAATATCTCTGGACCAGTTCATTCGTGCTTTTCACTGGCGGCTTCGCTCTCGTGTTTCTGGCGTTTCTGTATTGGATGCTGGAAATCAAGGGGTGGCGCGGCGCCTGGACTATGCCGATTCTGGTCTTCGGCATGAACGCAATCGCAGGATTCGTCGCCGATTCGTTGGTGTACGGGCCCGGCTACAGCTTCACTGTAAAACGAGCGAATGGAGCCGACGTCATGTGGCATGACGCCGCTCAAGCACGCTTCATGTCTCTTGGCTTAAATCCCGCAAACGCATCATTGCTATATTCCATCGCCGCGCTCGCATTTTGCTGGCTGCTGCTGTGGCCGCTCTGGCGAAAAAAAATCTTCATCAAGGTGTAAACGCCAGCCGCGGCTTTAGCGCATCGGGTTGAGAAGCCTTGAATCAACCTAGCCGGCCACTTATGCACACTGCAACCGGACATCAAATAAAGTGCTGCTTCACATGCCGGGTTATCCGGCTAAGCAAGAGTTAGCTGGATTTCGTGACATTCGGGACTTGCCACCGGAGCCTTGCATCGGTTAGAAGGTGAGGTATACAGGGAGAAGTACGTAGTTCCGAGAGATTTCCATATGAACGCCAACTCACCTGGCCTCCTTTCTGACCTGGATGCCAACAAGCGCAAAGAACTCCTTAAAATTCTGGAAAGCAACTGGCGGGCTGAGATGCAGGGATACCACACGTATCAAACGCTGGCAGACCGCGAAACAGATCCTGCGCAGTTGAGCGCATTCCGAACTCTCGCGTCCGCTGAAAAGCGCCACGCGGACCTCTGGGCCGGCCGCATTCGAGCACACGGAGGTTCCGAGCCGGTCTATCAAGGCTCAAAAACTGGCGAGGCCGACACAATTTCCAATCGAGTAGGCGGCGTAGACATCACATTGCGGCGGCTGGAGCTGGACGAAAGCCGTGACATCGAAAAGTACGCCAAGCAGCTAATCGAAATCGGCGACGCGCCCAGTGTCAAGGTTCTCAACCAGATTCTGGAAGATGAACGCGAGCATTACCGACTGCTCGGTAGTCTCATCCGCAATCGGCGCCCCATCCCTCAATCTTCTCCAGAGCAAGCCAGGCAGGCGCTCGCCGGTCTTATGGCCGCCCGGCAGCAAGGACATCTAAAAGCATCCGGCTGGATCGGTGACGCAATCTATGGAGTCAACGATGGTCTCGGAGCGATCTTCGGGATTGTTTCCGGTGTCTCTGGAGCGACGCTCGGCAACAGCAAATTTGTAATCATCGCGGGAACGGTGGGCATGATTGCCAGCGCGCTCTCGATGGGTTCGGGTGCCTTCCTCGCGGCCAAAAGTGAACGTGAAATCTATGAAGCCGAGTTTGCGCGTGAGCGCGACGCTGTTGAGTACAACGAAGCCGAAGCGCGTGAAGTTCTTTCCCTCAACTATCAAATTCGCGGTTTAACTCCGGAAGAGGCCGACCGTTTCGTGGAGGATCTGGCCCGCGACAAAGCCCAGCTCGTTCGCGCCCTTGCGCGGGAACGTCTAAACACGAGCGAAGACGGACTCAGAAGACCGTTGACCTCAGCTTTGTCGGGAGCTCTCTCCACAGCCATAGGCGCGGTCATTCCCATTATTCCTTTTTTCTTTTTGAGTGGTTATCCTGCGATCTTATGTGCCGCCGCGGTGTCTCTCGTCGCGCACTTCGCTGTCGGCGCCGCCAAATCGCTCGTGACGATCCGTTCATGGTGGTCAAGCGGTCTTGAAATGACCGTCGTAGGCGCCGTAGAGGGGACGGTAACATACCTAATTGGAATCGCAATTGGAAGACTTGCTGGATCAGGTGTCTAGATCTTATGCAATCATCAAGTCACCCACCCAGCGTCTCAGGACGGGAAAGTTGAGTTGGCGTGGCAATTCTCATAAGCTTCCGTTTTTGAGGGAGCAAAGGCGAAGCCGTCGTATCCTGGCAACCATATCTTTTAGAGATTCAATCGGATGGAGAGCCCCACCCAGCATTGACGGCGGTCATAAATCTCGCGGAGCACCTTCCCGATATGTCTGCTCGAGCTAGCTCTCGTTGCTGGGAATGATTCGCTCTATCGTACTTCGTCGGTGAAAGCTCGATTCCACTCGTGTCCCGGCAGATCGAAGGCGTCCGCCGGGATAGTCCCCGCTGGCGATACTTGAGTGACAGAAATTAAGATTTCCACTGCACCATTGCGCATCACTTTTATCTGGTGCGCGATTTCGCCGCCGTCGAATTCCTCAAACTGCGACCGTTGTGTCTCGATTCCAGAAAAATACGTCTTCACCAACTCTCCATTCTCATCAAATCAGTAGGCCCGCGCGTGTTCCGGATCGGGCGTGCCATCCGGACTTTCATATCCAGCCAGTACCCGAATAGTTTTCACTCCGTCGAAGGTGTCTCGCTTTATCCTCCAATCGGACTCAACAAACGTGTCGATTGCTGGAATTGGCTCCATCGCCTTCAGCCCCAGTCGCAAGAGCGGAGCGTCCGGACCTTCCGACAATTGGTATCGCGTCTCACCATGTCTGGCTCGCACGCAGCGGCTCTTCCTGATCGTCGCTTCTCTACGACGGAGGAGCTATCGCACCTTTTACCGAGGTCCAATTCGGTGCAGCAATTCTTTATAGCGCGAGTCCGAGCGAAGATTGTCAAAAACCGGCTCAATTTTGACGAAGACCATTGAAGGGTACCGCTCCTCATAAGCTCGCCGGAGATCTTCCAGTGCTTTTTCTTTTTCACCCATAGCGGCATAAGACACCGCGAATGTGTATGGAGAAACGTAGTGGACTTTCGACTGGCGCTCGAGCATGGCCGTCCGCTCCTTCCAATAACCGTTGATGCCCTTGTCCCGATAGGCGGCGCGAATTGCAGCGCCCTGCGGCGACTCCGAGGCACCAGGTATGGCTTTCAAGAAAGCGTCGAAGGCCTGGTCAAACATGCCTTTTTGGTCGTACAGCAGGCCGAGATACCAGTAGGCTTGAAGGAACTGCGGGTCGAGCGCAATCGTCTTCTGGCACTGAGCAATCGCTTCGTCTGAACGCCGCGCGAGGAACAAAATCTGGCCCACATCCGTGTTGATGATGGGCGAGAGGGGATCCAGCTCGAGCGCCCGGCGAATCTCAGCGACGGCTTCGTCTGAGCGTTCCATGGCCACGAGGTCATAGGCATACCAGTGGTGAGCCGTCGGGTAGTTCGGATCAAGCTCGATGGCCCGTCGAAACTCCTTTTCCGCCTGAGAGGGGTCCCAATCATAAAGCAAAGTCACGAACCCCAGCGACGCATGGGCTTCGGCGAACCCATCGTCGAGTTGCAATGCTTTCCGTGCCGCCGCTTTTGCCAGAGGATAAACCTGACTGGCGGGCAGGATGTCGTTGGGCCCAAGCAAAATGTAGCAATCGGCCAAGCCTGCATAGGCCTGAGCGTAGTTTGGATCTTTTTCAACAGCCTGCTGGAAGGACTCGATTGCCTTCCAGAAGCCCGGCTGTGTGCGCTGGTTCCAATAGAAACGTCCTTTTAGATAAAGATCGTAAGCCTCCGGGTTTACGGGATGGACGTCGGTGCGGCGAGCGGACCGGTGCGGAGGCGCGAGAGTCCGTTCGACTTGATCGGCAATGGCATTGGCGACGACCGTCTCCAAGGCCAGGGTGTCGCGGGCGTCGCGCTCGTAATTCGCAGCCCAAAGATGAGTCTGGTCGTGCACCTGGATGAGCTGCGCGCTGATGCGTACGCGGTTACCTTCCCGGCGCACGCTGCCTTCCAACACGTAGTCCACACCCAGCTCGCCTCCGATTTGATGCACGTCCTCGTGAGTTGTTTTGTACTTCATCGCGGAAGTTCGCGCGATTACCCCGAGACGCTCCGGATCAGCGCTCCCGAGTTGCGTGATCATCTCTTCGGTCAAACCGTCGCTCAAGTACTCCTGGCCGGCATCGCCGCTCAAATTCAAAAACGGAAGGACGGCGAGCATAACTTTCCCTCCGGCGGGGCTAGCGCGCGGGGCAAGTTGCCGACGAAGAAAATAGCCCACCAGAACCAAGAGTGCTACAAGAACTACCCCCGCTATTAGGAAATGATTCTGTCCCGAACGCGCTGAGACAGCCGTTTCTTCGGGCGGACCCGCTCGAGCGCTCGGCTTCTCGCGTATCTCTTCAGTTACGGGTGCGATGAAGCGATATCCGCGACGCGCGTGCGTTTCGATAAATCGAGGACTGTCCGCCGAGTCTCCGAGCGCTTCCCGAATTTTGTTGATGGCGCTGTTGAGCCCCTGATCGAAGTCAATGAAAGTGCCCTGTGGCCAGAGTTCTTCACGCAGTATTTCCCGGCTGACTACTTCTCCTGGATGCTTGACTAAGAACACCAAAACCTGGAGAGGCTGTCCCTGCAGCTTCACCGTCAAGCCATTCTTGTAGAGATCGCCTTCTCGCAGGTCCAACTGACACGGTCCGAAGCGAACAATTCTAGGGGAGTCGGAGACGCCCGCCATTCTGGGGCCTCGATATCGAAGGGAACGTGTCCGGAGCCTAGCATCCTAGCCGCGGAACAGTCAAAGGTCTTTCTTGGCCTCCAATGTTCAGCAGCAACCGCGGAGTTGGCCAGACTTAGCGGGCAATAAGAATTCTAGGAATAAACAAGGTTCCATCTATTGACTCGCTCGCTGAGACTAGAGAATGTGCGGGTTCCAGGGGACTCCCTGAGCGAGGCCTGAACTAAGCGAACTGATGGGAACCGACTCGGGAAAAGGGAGGTCGTTTATGAAAGGAAGGAGACAGACCTGGATTTTTTTCATTCTTGTGGCCATTTCTCTGGCAATAGTCACCGAGGTCTCTGCCATCGGCATGCCTCAGGACACACTAGAGGACGCAAACACTACGGGCCCGAACTGGTCTCCACGCGGCCCATTGCCACGCAACGGGCATTCCGCTGTCTTTGACGCTGTCAAGAACTGTGGGCGCCTGGGGCTAGAGTCGCGGTGATATTTGCCACGCCTGGGGTCGTGGGTATGAGCGCCCTATACGAGCCGTCGCTGTCGTCGGTCGCTGTGGAACTGGAGGGTCCTCCGCCGCAGATGGAAAGCGCGGCGTCGTTGGTGCTGCTCCAGGCGATGGTCGCGCCACAGACCGGGGTTACACCATCGGCGGCGGCCCCTTTCGGGAGCAGTATCGCAGCCGTGTTGTGGGGAATGTGTAGTCAGGCTGCCTTTCTCAGAGGCAGAGAGTGCGATCTCGCCTTACGGAGAATCAAAATGACGAACTACAAATTGTGTTTTATCGGGCTGGCCGTGCTGGCAATAGCCACCTTGTGGGCCGCGCCGGCACGCGCGCAGATGTCGGAGGACTTGGCCGCTCAGCTTTCTCAGAATGTGGACCAGCATGTGATCGTGATCATGAAGAGCCAGCACGCTGCCGCGCCCAAAGACAGCAGCGCGGCGACGGCGCAGCTCTCTGATGCGATTGCCGGCGAGCAGGCGCCGCTGATGGATGAACTCCGCCAAGTACACGCCACCAACATCAAGAGTTATCGGCTGGTCAACGCGCTCGCGGCCACGGTCTCGAAGGGCGAGCTAGAAAGGCTGAAGGCGAACCCTGCGGTTGCAGAGGTCATGCCCGACCTGACCATCCGGCGCCAGCAGCACAAGTCGGCCACGGCCTCGAAGCCGGCGAAGTCGGCGAAACGAGCCGGGGCGAACAGCCCGTCGCTGACGCCCAACGTGATTCCCGGCGCCTGCGACGCCAACAGCGCGGTGCAACTCGTTCCCGAAGGGCTCGTGCTCACGAACACCGATTCGGACGTCCCGAATGCGCCCACCGCGCACTCGTTGGGCATCACAGGAGCAGGAGTGAAGGTCGCCTGGATCGCCGACGGGGTCGATCCGAACAACATCAATTTCATCCGGCCGGACAACACGTCTGTGTTTGTCGACTACCAGGACTTTTCGGGCGACGGACCCGGCCAACGCACTGGCGGCGCCGAGGCGTTTCTCGATTCGAACACCATCGCTGGCCAGGGCATCCAAGTCTATAACGTCCAGAACTTCAGCGCCCAGCCGGATCCGTCTGCCTGCAACATCCGAATTGAGGGCGTGGCTCCCGGCGCGAGCTTGGTTGGGCTTGATGTGTTCGGTTCATTTGAGGCCACCACGACGTCCCACTTCCTTGAGGCCATCGACTACGCGGTCTTTACCGACAAAGTCGACGTGATCAACGAGTCCTTCGGCGCCAACGATTTCCCCGATATTACAGCGCTGGATGCCATCAAGCAATTCGACGAAGCCGCGGTTGCGTCGGGCGTGGTGGTCGCCGTCTCCAGTGGCGATGCTGGAACGACCGACACCATTGGTTCGCCAGCGACCGATCCGGTTCTAATCGGAGTCGGTGGGACGACGCAATTCCAGTTCTACGCGCAGACCAACTATGACGCTGCGCGTTACTTCGCAACCACAGGCTGGCTGAGTAATAACATCAGCTCGCTGAGTTCGGGCGGTTTCGATGAAACCGGGAGCACGATCAACCTGGTCGCCCCTGGCGATCTGAGCTGGGCATCCTGTGATGCGAGTTCGACCTTCTTCGAGTGCACCAACAACCTCGGCCAGCCGTCCGACGTCGAGGTGGCCGGCGGCACAAGCGAATCGTCTCCGTTCGTGGCAGGTGCGGCTGCGCTCATCATCCAGGCCTATCGGCAGACACACGGCGGGGCGAGCCCGACGCCGGCCTTGGTCAAGCAAATTCTGGTCAGCACCGCGGCCGACCTTGGGGGCCCAGCTATTGAGCAGGGGGCGGGACTGCTGAACACTTACCAGGCTGTTTTGCTGGCGGAGTCAATTTCCACCGGCGACGGCTCGCCGCCGCCGGTCGGCAACACGCTGCTGGTTTCGACCAATCAGCTGAACGCAGTCGGCAGACCGGGCGTGACGAACCACTGGAGTGTGACCGTCACCAACACCGGGGCAAACCCGCAGACCGTGAATCTGAGCGGCCGGACCCTCGGGCCAAACCAGAACGTGCAGACCGGCAGCGCTACACTGAACGACGGCACGAGCCCACAGTTCACAGGCTGGCAGGGCCTGACATACAACTACGCGACCTTCGGGTTCAACGTCCCAGCGGGGGCCGACCGGCTGGACGCCTCAATCGCCTACGTAGGCACCGCGGACTCCGTTCATCTTGCCCTGGTCGACCCCCAAGGCCGATTTGCGGCGAACTCGCTGCCACAGGGCGTCGCCAACTATGGCAACGTGGACGTGATATCCCCGGCCCCGGGACCCTGGACCGGAGTTATCTTCAGCGTTGTGGCCGCAGACGGCGGGGACAATGGCGTTATTCCATGGCAGGTGGAGACGGAGCAATTCGTCCCGTTCGCCACGATCCATCCCAGCAGCCTGGAGCTGGCTCCCGGCGCGAGCGAGACGGTCACTGTGTCCGCGATGAATCCCTCGTCGCCAGGCGACCAGGCGGGTTCGATCTTGTTGACGTCGGGCCTGGGCTTCGGGGGACCCACTAGCATCCCGGTTACCCTGCGCAGCTTGGTGGTGATTGGAACAAGCGGCGGCGTGTTCAGCGGTGTGCTGACTGGCGGCAACGGCCGGTCGCAGTTCGGGGGGCAGGTGCAGTATTACGAATTCAATGTCCCCAAGGGTATCAGGAACATCACCGCCAACCTGTCGCTCACCAACGATGCTGGCGATAACGTGGGGATGTACCTGGTCAGCCCAGACGGCGACACGCTGGGCTACGGTCAGAACGACCTTAACGGCAACGTTCTGTCGGCGACCGCCTACACCCTGAAACCTGCGCCTGGTATCTGGACGCTCATCGTGGCCATCGCAGGCCGGATAGTCGGGGATGAAGTCTCGCAGCCATTCACTGGCAACATCGTGTTCAACCACGTCAGTGCTAAAGCTACTGGATTGCCGGAGGCGCCAACGCATAAACTGGTCGCGGGTACCCCGGTGACCTACCCGGTAACGATCACCAACAACGGAGCGACGCCGGAGTTCTTCTTCATCGACGCCCGGCTCGATACGACAACGGAGCTGGTGCTATCAACGCAACTTGGGACTTCCGGCACCGTGTCACTGCCCGTTACATCGGTCCCGTTCTGGCTTGTTCCGACGCAGTCGTCGAGCGTCTCCGTTTCGCAGACCTCGAGCCTGCCGGCGATGTTCGACTTTTTACCATTCCCGGGTGATCCGGATGTGGCCAGCGCCAGTTTTGGTTCCGGGGCGCTCTGCTCAACCACTGCGTCGGCATCCTACAGCCCGCCCGGCGGCACCGTGACTGCAGGTATTTGGTCCGCGGGACCCACCGAGTGTGGGCCGTACGCCAGCTCGGCGCCCGCTGGGACTGCCACTATCACCATGACCTCAACCTCGAAGGCCTTTGACCCGGCCGTGACCTCCTCGACGGGCGACCTCTGGCTTGAGGCCACCAACCCGTCGGCTCCGTTCTCGCCGATCATGATCAACCCGGGCCAGACGGTTGTTATCGACGTGACGTTCACGCCGTCCGGGACTTCCGGCACAGTAGTTAGCGGAGGGCTATACGTTGACGACTTTATCTCTGGCGTTCCCCCATACGGGCAGATTACCGGCGATGAGCTGGCCGTGCTCCCGTACATTTACTCGATCAAGTAACACGCCGTAAAAAAGAAGGTTGCAGCGGCCGCAGTGATCCTCAAGTCGGAGTAGCACGTAGAGGTGCCGCGCACGGTACGAGGGCAAAATTCAGTTGCGTTAGAGATCACATCGCGCGAAACCCGCGAACGCTGCTTTGATGGTGAATCGGCTCGGAGGCAGTCCAGTACTGGACTGCTAGCCAGAAGGATGCGAGCCGCCAGGGCGTCGATCATTCTGGGTCGAACGACCTGTGAATCTTGTCTTGTAGATCAAGCAAAACTTCATACCGGTCGTTATCGGGGCGAGCGCAGTGCTTACCTTCCAAAGACGAGATGTATGAAAAATGAGTAAGTTGCCGTTGAGCAAGGGGTACTAGCCCGGAACATGTCCGGTTATCCGGGAGTTTGCCCCCGCGAAATAAAAAGTATCGATGCTTGGCGGCGCTTGACACGGGTTCCAGTGCCCCATAAGGTGCTCCAACGGAGCCACCATGAAAAAACGCGGCACACTTGTTGTCCTTGCGGGAACGATCCTTCTGA
>Ga0307477_10002651_pt1 | contig 13671 bp, 12 predicted proteins | sample atmos_gasesECM2C_FD_203316 | JGI IMG/M metagenome (GOLD analysis project Ga0307477, IMG submission 203316) | Hardwood forest soil microbial communities from Morgan-Monroe State Forest, Indiana, United States - atmos_gasesECM2C_515 | ecosystem: Environmental > Terrestrial > Soil > Temperate...
CGCCTCGGGATTACCACCAATGGCGTAGACGTAGCGCCCGAACTTGGTCCGCTGAAGGAGGGTCATCCATGCGAAAAAGACCGCGAGGACGATTGGAATGACCCAGGGCACGCCAGCCTGCGTGCCGAAGGCGGCTCGATTGACGTTGCAGATGGCGACGACCGCCATCGCGATCAGCGCGATCAGGGCAATCTTGATGATGGTCAGGCTGACCGGCGGCGCGACCAGTCCGCTGCGGCGCCGGCGGCTGTCGCCAAACCAGAGCAAGGCGGCAATGGCGATGACGATGACGCCCGCGCCCATCCAGCTCACGACCGGGTCGATCGTCCCGTTCATGAGGTTGTACAGGACCTGCCGATTCGAGTCGAGGCCGGCCAGGCTCGGGTACCCGGAGAAGGCTAACCCCAGGATGATGAGCATCGCCCCCTGCCAGATCAAAAGGCCCGCGAGCGTCACGATCAACGATGAAAGACGCAGCCGGGTGATCAGCGTCCCTTGCAGCGCGCCGATCAAAGCGCAGACCAGCAGCCCGGCGATGACGGCAGCCCACCAGGGCCATTTCGTCGTGGCCGGCTGCACCAGCTGGACCGTGATGGCGGCACCGACACCACCCGCGTACGCGATCGAGAGATCGATCTCGCCGAGGAGGATGACGAAGATCTCACCCATTGCGAGGACCATGAAGTAGGCGCTCTGCTGGAATAGGTTGACGAGGTTTCCCGCTGAGAGAAAGACGTGATTCGGGCTGATCGCCTGAAAGACGATCGTGATGATGAGCAGCGCGAGGATGACGGGGAGGACACCGCTATCTCCGCTGCGGATGCGGGTCAGCCAGGCGCGCGACCATTCGCCCAGAGACTGGGCAACGATTCCTGGCGGGACCTCGAGCGTCGCGGCATGCACCGCCGCGGTCGGGTCTGGTCCGGCCTCGGGCGCCTCAGCGCGTGCCAATCTTTGCTCCGTCACCATTGGTTGGCTGCCCGGTGCGGCTGGAGGCACCGGTGGTCATGTAATCGACCACGCTCTGCCGGTCGAACGCCGAGACCCGGCCCTGCGTCACCATCCGGCCGAGATGCAACACCGCAATCCGGTCCGCGACCTCGAAGACATCGTTGAGGTTGTGCGAGATCATCATGACCGCCAGGCCGCGATCACGCAAACGCCGAACCAGGTCCAGCACCTGCTTGGTTTGCACCACACCGAGCGCGGCGGTTGGCTCATCGAGCATTACGAGCTTCGAATTCCACATCACGGCTTTGGCAACCGCGACGGACTGCCGCTGGCCGCCGGAAAGCGAGGCCACCGGTTGGCGGATCGATCGCACGGTCGTGACGCGCAGGTCGGCCAGCGTCTTGCTCGCGGCGCGCTCCATATCGTCCTCGTTGAGCAAGCCACTGCGCAGCCGCTCGCGGCCAAGGAACATGTTCTGCACGATGTCCAGGTTGTCGGCCAGCGCCAGGTCCTGGTAGACGGTCTCGATCCCAAGCCGCGCCGCGTCGCGGGGGGTGCGGATATGGACCGGGTTCCCCTCCCAGAAGAATTGTCCGTGGTCGATCTCATAGATGCCGGCGATGCACTTGGTGAGGACCGATTTGCCGGCGCCATTATCCCCGCACAAGGCCGTGACCTGTCCGGCAAAGAGGTCCAGGTCCACCTGGGTGAGGGCTTGCACCGGGCCGAAATGCTTGTCGACACCCCGGGCCTTGAACCGCGGTTCATCCGTTGGCGAGTCGCTGATCACCTGGCCCATCTCATCACTTTATCGCGTGCGATGGGGAGATTGGCGCCGCCGCCGAGGGCGGCGGCGCCACACTCGATCTAGCTAATGCCTGCTGCGGTGCAGGCGGCTGCCCCGGCGTCGGTGCAGAGAGCCGTCTTGTCGACGAAAGCGTCCTTGATGACGGTGTCGTTCATGTTGGCGGTCGTCACCCAGATCGGCACCAGCAGCGACGCGGGTTGCTGGCTGCCTGCCTGACCGGTTGGCGGCGAGGTGGTTCCGTTGAGGAGAGCTGGCGGAGGCGTGAGGCCGGCGCGGAGGACGGTTGCGAGAGCAACCGCGTCCTGAGCCTCGAGGTAGACCGCCTTATAGACCGACCCACACTGGTAGCCCTTGAGGACGTTGGCCATACCTTGCTCGGTCGCATCCTGCCCGGTGGTCGGGATCTTCTTGGGCCCGACACCCTTGTTCTTGAGGACGGTGATCGCTGCGTTGGCGAGGCCGTCATTCGCCTCGACCGTGGCGTTGATGCTCGGGTTGGCGGTGAACTGCTGCTGGAAGACGGTCTGTCCCGCGGCATTGTCCCAGCCGGGGGCAATCTTCTCAGCGACAAGCGTCATGCCCGCGGCGTTCGTCTTGCCCGCGGCCAGCGGCGTTGTCTTGTCGCCCCAGATCGAGTTGTTGTAACCCTGGGCGAAGGAAACCGCGTTCGGGTCCGTGTCCTGGCCTCCGTCGAGCTCGAAGACCTTCGCGTTCGTGACGCCCCAAGCGGTGACGCAAGCCTGGAAGCCGTCGCCGATCAGCTTGCCGACCTGGACGTTGTCGAAGCTGACGTAATAGACATTGGTCCCGGTGAACGTGGCGCGGTCATAGCTGATCGTCTTCACGCCCTTGCTCTGGGCCAACTGCTGGATCTGCCCGCCAACGTTACTGTTCAGCGGGTCGAAGACGAGCACTTTCGCACCGGCGGTGATGTCCGCCGTTGCGAGGTTGAGCTCCTGGGCCGGATCGCCACCGGCATTGTCGATCTTGTACTGCGATGACGAGTAACCGGCCGTGTCAAACGCCTTTTTCAGGTACGGAAGGTCGAAGTTGACATAGCGGGTCGATGAGGTGGTATCGGGAAGGATCACCCCAACGAGTCCACTACCGGCCGCGGTCACGCTCTTCAGGTTGGCCATGTACGAGAACGATTGGTTGAACGACGAGATGCTGAGATCCGATGGTACGGTCGCGCTCGCCGAGGTGCCCGCTGTGGAAGTCCCACAGGCCGCGGCGACAATCGCGATCGCGCCGAGGGACGCCAATAGAGTCAGTGATCTAAGTCCACGCAATTTGTGTTTCCCCTCCTGATGATGTTGTGCTACGAGGAACCATCATTCTGGGGGCTTGGGCACCGAATCCGCAAGCAGGAAGCCGATTTTCGCAGGAAGTTCTAACACTCTCTAACGAGCGGGACAATAAAGAGACGTCGTTTCGCGCGACTTGTGCGAAGAGCACAACAGCGGGGGTCCGTTGGTCTGCGCCGCGCGGACCCCCACCGACAAACGCCGAGGCCCTAGTACCGGCGAAAGCCGCGCGCGAAGCCGCCGCCCGCCACGAGGCTGAACAACAGGACGACGATCGCCGCACCGAGGATCGCCGAGAGCACGGGAATCCCGTCCAGCGACAGTTCCGGGGCGATCACCACGTGCAGCACATCGACCATCAACCAGGCGCCGACCAGGCCGGCGACGATGGCACCGATCAGACCGCCCGGCATGCCGCGACTGACCAGGCGCTCCCCGATCAGGCCCGCGATGGCCCCCACGATGAGCAGGACGAGTAGATGCGTTAGTGTCATATCAAGCCTCCAACAATGATGTAGTTCCGCTATAACCTATCATAGGCGAGTGACGGCGCCTTTGCCAAGCGTGTAGAGTCGAACACGAGGGGAACGCTGTGGCTTCGAATCAGAACCGACGACCATTGTTTCCAGCACCCCAGAAGGCAGCTGGGCCGGGGGGAGCACCAAGGCCGACGCCCTTCTGGCGGAGCCGCGGCTTCTGGATCTACCTCGTCGTCCTGCTGCTCATCAACTACCTGATCAGCGTTGTGTTCACGAGCGGACCAGCCCGCGTAACCGTCCCATACACGACCTTCATCGCCCAGCTCAATGCCGACAACGTCAAGGACATCACCGCGCAATCCAACTCGATCCAGGGTGACTTCAAGAGGTCGGTGACCTATGGGTCCGCAAGCGGCACGCTTTTTCAGACCGAGCGGCCAGTCTTCGCCAACGACAACCTGCAAGCGCTGCTCGATCAGCACAACGTCACAACCAGCGCGACGCCCCCCGGCACCGGCGGATCGCCGCTCCTCAATCTGCTGCTGAGCTTCGGGCCGGCACTGCTGCTGATCGGCGGCTTCCTGTACCTCAGCCGTCGTACGACGGCCGGAGGTCCGGGCGGCATTCTCGGCGCCTTTGGCCAGAGCCGGGCGACACTGTATACCGCTGATTCGGCGAACAAGATCACGTTCAATGACGTCGCCGGGATCGATGAGGCCAAGCAGGACCTGGCCGAGGTCGTCGACTTCTTAAAGACTCCGGAGAAATACCAGAAGCTCGGGGCGCAGATCCCCCACGGCGTGTTGCTGGTTGGACCGCCCGGCACCGGCAAGACCTTGCTCGCTCGCGCTGTCGCGGGCGAATCGAACCGGCCCTTCTTCAGCCTCTCCGCCTCGGAGTTCGTCGAGGCCATCGTCGGCGTCGGTGCCTCACGGGTTCGCGATCTCTTCGCCAAGGCGAAAGCCGCTGCGCCCAGCATCATCTTCATCGACGAGCTCGACGCGATCGGCCGCTCGCGCGCGTCATCCGCCACCTTCGGCGCGAACGACGAGCGCGAACAAACGCTGAACCAGATCCTGACCGAGATGGACGGCTTTACGCCCAATCAGAACGTCGTCGTGCTCGCCGCCACCAACCGGCCGGAGGTGCTCGACCCGGCGCTGTTGCGGCCCGGCCGCTTCGACCGGCGAGTCACGGTATCTCCACCCGACAAGGCCGGGCGCGAGGCGATCCTCAAGATCCATACGCGGAACGTGAAAGTTGCGCCCGACGTCGACCTCGGCGATATCGCCGGCGCCACCGCCGGATTCGTCGGGGCCGACCTGCGCAACATCGTGAACGAGGGCGCCCTGATCGCCGCGCGCAAAGGCGAGGAGATGGTGACGCGCGCCGACTTCGACGAAGCCATCGAGCGATCCGTCCTTGGCTTGCGCCGACCGATCGTCCTGGGGGCCGACGAGCGGCGACTGATTGCCTATCACGAGTCGGGCCACGCGCTGATGGGCCTGCTGATCCCGGGTGCGGACCCGGTGAAAAAGCTGACGATCGTCCCGCGCGGACTCTCGCTCGGGTCGACCTACAGCCAGCCGATCGACGACCGCTACAACTATCCGGAGGCGTACCTGCGCGGCCGTATCTCGTTGGCGCTGGGCGGCCGGGCGGCTGAAGAGGTCGCCTATGGCGCCGTGACCACGGGGGCCGAGAGCGACCTGCAGCAGGTGAACCAGGTGGCTCGGTCGATGGTGGCGCGCTTCGGCATGTCCCCGAAGATCGGGCCGATCAATCTGACGCAACCTGGGGACGGCGCGCCATCGGAACATTTCAGCGAGGAGACCGCGAGGCTCCTCGACGAGGAAGTCCGCCGGATCGTCGAGGAGTGCCACCGGGAAGCGGTGCGGCTCCTGAACGAAAACCGGGACCGCCTGGATCGTTTGGCAGCAGCCGTGTTGAAGAAAGACACGCTCGACCAGGACGAGATCTATGACATCGCGGGGATCAGCCGCCCGGCGTCGGCTCGTCCGGTCATCGCGCCACCACTGCCCGCGAACGGGTCCTCGAAGAGGGACGGCGACCTGGCGCGCGACGAGGTCGGTTCAGAGATCCAGCGCTAGGCGATCACGGTGCGCATCAGGGATTCCGTCTCCGTTGACGGAGCCACGCCCAGTTCCTCGGCGAGACGCCGCTTGCAGTCCTGGTAAACCCGGACGGCCTCGGCGCGGTCGCCTCGCTTCACGAGCACCTGCATCAGGCGGCGATAGCCGGACTCGCGAAACGGTTCGAGCTCGACCGCCGCGCGCGCCTGCTCTTGCGCGAGGGCGAGCTCGCCGTTCCACATCAGTGCCTCGACGCGGCAATCGAGCGATCGCACCAGGATGTCACGTAGGCGCTCGCGGCGGGTGGTGACCCAGGGCGCGTCTTCGCCAACCAGGAATGGCCGGCGGGCGATCGTCGTCGCGATCAGCGCCGGCCCGTAGGCGGCCTCTGGCTGCCCCGCCTGCACCGCGCCCTCGGCGTGGTGGAGGGCGTCAGCCGCGGCCTCGAGGTCGATCCATGTCTCGCTGGGCGGCAGGAACTGATAGCAACGGAAGGCGTTGGCGATGCTGCGGTCGCGATCGAGGCCGATCGAGCCCAGCCGTTGACGCAGCTTGCTGATGACGGCGCTGAGCGCCACCGGCCACGACGGGGGCAGCGAATCAGGCCAGAGGAGTTCGGCGAGTTCGGACTGGGTGACCGCTCGCTCCCGCTCCGCCACCAGGTAGACGAGCGCCAGGCGTCCCTGGCGGCCGGCGAGATCGGCTTCACGAAGCAATTGCTCCCCGTTCTCGACGGCGACTTCGCCCGCCAGGTAGATGCGAAGCATTGATCCTCCAAACATTCGCCAAAGGTGTCGAGCAATGATCTTATTAGCCGCCCCCGGTGTGGAAAGGGCGGCGGTTAAGTTCGACCGGGTTCAGGAGGTGCGGAATGCAAAAACGCGTCGAATGCGAATGCGGCTGGTCGCTCCAGACGGACGACGAGGCGAAGCTGGTGGCGGGTGTCCAGCAGCACGCCAAGCAGATCCACAACATGGAGGGCGTCACCAAAGACCAGGTGCTCGCCCAGGCCAGGCCGGCTTAACAACAACACACAGGAGAAGACATGAAATATCTCTATTTGCTCTACGCCGACGAATCGAAGCTGCCCGCCGCCGACAGTCCGCAGATGGAGCAGCAACAGGCCGCTTTCGGCAAGTACTACGAGGAACTATCCGGCAAGGGCATGTTCAAGGCCGGCGACCCGGTGCAGCCGTCGAGGACCGCTACGACCGTGCGCGTGCGCAATGGATCGACCAAGACCGCGTCAGGCCCCGCGACCACCGGCACCGAGCAGATCATCGGCTTCTACGTGATCGAGGCCAAGAACCAGGATGAGGCGGTCGCCTATGCGGCCAAGGTGCCGTCGGCGGCCGTCGGCTCGATCGAAGTTCGTCCCATCGTCGGAGCTTCCTAAGCCACGAAGGGAAGGAACCCGGCCGGTTCCTTCCCTATTTATCGCGCACGAACTCTAAAGGCGTCCAGGCAGCCGGCGCTGCAGAAGTAGTGCGTCGTGTCGCCAATCACCAGGGTATGCATCGCGCCCTCGATGTCGACGCTCATGCCGCAGATCGGATCGATCGCGGTCGCTGGTATCGCCATCGCGTAAGCGGGCTGGTGGGCGTGGCGCTCGGCGACGATCTCGGCGAGCACCGCCAGCGCGATTTCCTCCTGCGAGCCGCCTACGGAGCTGTCCGCTGCGCGACGAACGCGGTCCAGTCCGATGGCACCGCGGTCGGTGAGCACGGCCAGAACGGTGGCCGCCCGCTTGCGGCTGGCGACCAGACCGACGTACGCGATGTCATAGGGCAAGAGCGCCTCGATCGCCTCCTCGTCGTAATGACCCATGGTCGCGACCACGGCAAAGGTGGTCGGGCCAAGGTGCCCGGCCGCAAGATCCAGCGAGTCGATCAGACGGTCCGCCTCGGGGAAGTCGGTCGCCGTCGCGCCGGGGTGCACCGCGCACGTTTCGTAGCCGATGGTCGCGCCCAGCTTGACCAGCGTGTGCGCCGCCGGCGTGTCACCGATGACGAGCAGCAGTGGCCGCGGTAGGTGCGGGTCGATGAAGACGTCGAGCGAGCCGGCGCTCGGACAGGTGCTCACGTGGGCGACGACCCCCGGCTCGTGCTCGGGTGCCATGTCGGGCGAGATCTTGACCAGTCTCGGCTGGCCGTCGCCCATGGCGTGTAGGGCCTCGCGGCGAACCAGCGATTCCGAGCAGCTGCCACCGATCCATCCCCATAGCGTCCCATCGGCCGCGATCAGCGCCTTGTCGCCCGGGCGGGCGGAGGTCGGCGGATCGACGCGAACCACGGTCGCGACCACGAAGGTCTCGCCACGCTCTCGCAGCCCCGCCGCCCGGTCAAGGACATCATCCGCGAGTGACATTGCTTATTCGGCCGCGCCCTTCTCGTTCAAGGCGGCCCAGACCTTGTCCGATGTGACCGGCATATCGATGTTCCTGATGCCCAGGTGTCCGACGGCATCGATGACCGCGTTGACATACGCCGCCGGCGAGCCGACGGTGGCTGACTCTCCGACGCCTTTGGCGCCGATCGGGTGATGCGGCGACGGTGTGACCGTCTCGCCCATCTCGAACTTCGGCGTCTCCCAGGCCGTGGGCAGCAGGTAGTCCGTGAAATTGGATCCGATGCAGTTGCCCTCTTCGTCGAAGGTGATCAGTTCCATGAAGGCGATCCCGAAGCCCTCCGTGAGGCCCCCGTGGATCTGCCCCTCGACCACCATTGGGTTGATGCGCACCCCGCAGTCATCAACGGCGACCATGCGCCGGACTTTCACCTGACCGGTGCCGCGATCGATGTCCACCACGACGAGATAGGTCCCGAACGGGTACGTCATGTTGGGCGGGTCGTAGTAGGTCACACCCTCGAGCCCGGCCTCTAACCCTTCTGGAAGGTTGGTATAGGCGGCAAACGCCACATCCTGGATGGTCTTGGACTTGGAGGGCGACCCGCGGACGAAGAACTTGCCATGGTCGAACTCGATATCGGCCTCGGAGGCCTCGAGCAGGTGGGCCGCGATTTTCTTCGCCTTGTCGCGCAGCTTGCGCGAGACCACCGCCGTGGCGGCTCCACCGACGGGGGTACTGCGACTGGCGTACGTGCCCAGCCCGTAGGGGGTGTTGTCGGTGTCGCCCTCCTGGACCTCGATGTCGGCAGCCGGGATGCCGAGCTCCTCGGTCACGATCTGCGCGAACGTGGTCTCGTGCCCCTGGCCCTGGCTCTTTACACCGAGCTTGAGGATCGCCTTGCCGGTCGGATGCACGCGAAGCTCCGCGGAGTCGAACATTCGCAGCCCGACGATGTCGTAGTGCTTGCCGGGACCCGCGCCGACGACTTCCGTGAAGCTGGCGACGCCGATCCCCATCAGCTCACCTTTCTTGCGCTTCTCGGCCTGCTCTTTCCGCAGCTCCTGGTAGCCGAGCTTGTCGAGTGCCACCTGCATGGCCCTGGGGTAATCGCCACTGTCGTACTCGAAGCCGGTGGCCGACATGTAGGGGAACTGCTCGGGCTTGATGAAGTTCTTCAGCCGGATCTCCGTCGGGTCCATCTTCATCTCGAGCGCGGCACTCTCGACCAGCCGCTCGATCAGGTAAGACGCCTCGGTGACGCGGAACGAGCAGCGATAAGCGACGCCGCCAGGGGCCTTGTTCGTGTAGGCGCCGTCCGTTTCGACGTGGGCCGCCTGGAGATCGTAGGAGCCGGTGACGATGTGGAAGAGCCCTGCCCTGAACTTCGACGGTTGCGCATCCGCATAGAAGGCGCCGTTGTCACTGAGCATCTTGACGCGTAGTCCCAGCATGCGCCCGTCGTTGCGCAACGCCAGCTCGCCCGACATGTGAAAGTCGCGGGCGAATCCAGTTGAGATCAGGTTGTCGCTGCGGTCCTCGACCCACTTCACCGGTTTGCCAATGAGCAGCGAGGCCGCCGTCGCGACGACGTAGCCGGGATAGATCGGCACCTTGTTGCCAAACCCGCCACCGATGTCGGGCGAGATGATCCGGATGTTCTGCTCCGGCAGCCCCGCAACGATCGCAAACAGGGTGCGGTGGGCGTGCGGCGCCTGCGAGGTCATGTACAACGTTGCATGGCCGGTCGCCGGGTTGACGTCGGCGACGATGCCGCAGGTTTCCAGCGGTGAGGGGTGGCAGCGTGGATAGAAGGTATCGAGCTTCACGACCTTATCGGCTTTCTCGAAAGCCGCGTCGGTCTTCGCCTTGTCGCCGGCTTCCCAGTGGTAGATGTGGTTGTCCTTCTGGCCCTCTTTCTCGTCGCGGATCAGCGGCGCGCCCGGCTCGAGCGCTTGCTGCGGAGTCACGACGGCCTGGAGTACGTCGTAGTCGACCTCGATCAGCGCCGCCGCATCGCGCGCGACGTACGGATCATTGGCGATGACGCAAGCGACCTCCTGGCCCTGGAAGCGCACCTTGTCGGTCGCCAGCACGGCCTGCGTGTCGCCCGAAAGTGTGGGCATCCACGCGAGCTTGTGCTGGGCGAGCAGCTCGCCGGTGACGACGGCCACCACCCCGGGCACCGCCTGCGCGGCGGACGTGTTGATGGACTTGATCCGGGCGTGGGCAAACGGGCTGCGGTTGATGGCCATATGGAGCATGCCGGGGAGCGAGATGTCGTCGAGGTAGTTGCCCTTGCCCCGGATGAAGCGGTCATCTTCCTTGCGCTTGATGCTGTCGCCGATGTTTCCCTTGAGCGGGGTTTCAACAGCCATGGCTCAGCTCCTCGCGGCGGCCGTTGCCGCCGGTACCGCCGCCGCCGCCTTCATCTGGACGGCCGCGCTCTTGACGGCTTTGACGATGTTCATGTAGCCGGTGCATCGGCAAATGTTGCCCGAGAGCGCCCACCGGATGTCGTCGTCGGTCGGGTCTGGGTTGTCCTTCAGCAGCGCGATGCTGGTCAGCATCATGCCGGGTGTGCAGAAGCCGCACTGGAGTCCATGTTCTTCCTTGAATGCGGCCTGCATCGGATGCAGCGCGCCGCCGGTGAGAAGCCCCTCGACGGTCGTGACCTGCTGACCATCGGCCTGGACGGCGAGCATGGTGCAGGACTTCACCGGCGTCCCGTCGACCAAAACGGTACAGGCGCCGCAATGGGTCGTGTCGCATCCGATGTGGGTTCCGGTGAGTCTGAGTTTCTCCCGCAGGAAGTGCACGAGGAGGAGCCGCGGCTCGACCTCAGCGCTTCTTTGCTCGCCGTTGACCGTGACCGTGATCGACTGGCCCATGTTCATCCACCTCCCCGGGCGCGCTCTGAGGCGCGCTTCAATCCGCGTTCGGTAAAGACCCGGACGACGTTGCGCTTGTACTCGACCGAACCACGATGGTCGGCCTTTGGATCCGACGCATCGGCCGCCAGGGCCGCCGCCTGCTTGATCGCAGCGTCATCCAGCCGGACGCCCTTGAGTGAAGCTTCGGCCTTCTCGGCCTTGATGTTCTGCGGGCCAACCGCCGTCAGGCCGATGCCGGCCGACCCGACTTTGCCGTCGTCCATCCGGAGCTGAACGGCGACCGCGACGGTGGCGAAGTCACCGACCTTGCGCTCCAGCTTCAGGTAGGCGCCACCGGTCATCGGCTTTGCGGCCGGGATCCGGATCTCGGTCAGGATCTCGGTCGGTTCCAGGGCGGTACTGAACGGCCCACTGAAGAAGTCGCGCGCCTTGACCGTGCGTGAACCCTTCTTCGAGCGGAGTACGAGTTCGGCGTCCATCGCGAGCAAGACCGTTCCCCAGTCGCCGGACGGATCCGCGTGGGCGACCGATCCGGCGATCGTTCCGCGGTTGCGGATGATTGGGTCGGCAATCATCGGGGCGGCATCCGCCATAACCTGATAGCGGGAGGCCAGCAAGCTCGAGCGCTCCGCGGCCTTGTGGCGCAATAGCGGACCAATCCGGAGCGTTCCATCGCGCTCCTCGATGAAGTCGAGATCCTTGATCTTGTTGATGTCGACCAGGTGGGCTGGGCTGGCGAACCGCAGCTTGAGTAGCGGAATCAGGCTCTGGCCGCCGGCCAGCACCTTTCCCTCGTCACCGAACTGATCGAGGAGATCGAGGGCCTCGTCGACGCTTCGAGGTGCGTGGTACTCGAACGGCGCTGGCAGCATTCACAAACCCTCCTGCAGTGAAACGAGCTCAGCCGATGTGCTCCTTACCCTATTCCGCCATATCGGCAATTGTCAACAAAGCGCAGCATTGCGTAGCGAATAGCCGCCTCCGGTGTGGAAAAGGCGGCGTGTCAGTTGTCGAGAGTGTCGAAGGCGCCGTAGGGGGGAAAGCGGAAGGCCATGTCCTTGGACAACAGGCCCCCATGGCCAAGTTCGTTGAAATCCGCCGCCGTCACCCGTGCGCCGGTGAACAGCCGGGGGAGGATCAAGTCGAGAACCGTCGCCTTGGAGAACATGCCGCAGGCCGCCACGCCGAAGATCGGCTTGTCAGTCAGGTAGGCGAGCCAGACTGCACTGCCCGGGTGCGCCGGTGCGCCCTGCTTCTCCATCCGGGCGTGCAACCGCCCCAACGCGACCAGGGTCGGGTCGAGCGGGTCGGTCGCGTTGGCGCCGGCGGTCAGCAGTAGGTCCGCATCGCGCAGCAGATCACCAACCGCGGCTTCGACCGCGGCGACGTCATCGGCGACGTAGCGGATCTCGCTGATCGAGGACCCGAACCAGGCGACCTTCATCTCGATCGACGCCTGGAACTTCTCCCGCTGCGCCGGCTCCAGCCGCTCGCGAACCAGGACCGCGACCCGCATCGGTTGGAACGCCAGCACCCGAACCACACCATGGCCGGCCGCGGCCACCCGTTCCGCCTCGCGAAGCCGGGCCTCGGGAACGACGAACGGCGTGACCTTGACCCCCGCGATCGTCTTGCCACTGGAGACCAGCTGGCCGTCGAAGAGCGTGAATACGGAAATGTCTTCGATGCTGTTGAGCGTCTGCAGCCGCTGGACGTCGACCGTGAAGATCCCGTTGATCTCGGCGCTCAGCCGCGCCTGGCTCTCGACCGGCCCATGGGCGATCACCCCGGGCCCGGCCACCACTTTTGCAAGGCGGCGGGCCGCCTCATCCTCGTGGATATCGCCGGCATCCATTCGGACGACATGCACCTCCTCGACCCGAGCCGAGGCGACCACCGGCCAGTCGGCCCTGGTGAGAATCCGGCCTTTGAGGAGCAGCACCCGATGGTGGTCGTCGGGAACGAGCAGCGTCTGCGCCAGCACGGCACCGTCGATCTGGTCGGCGTTCAGGCGAGAGCCCCGAAGCGCCTCGGCCTTCACGCGGCCGTCGTCGCCGCGGCGACCGAGCCGGGCATCGGGCCTCCCTGCTTGCCGTGGCGAACCGCGACCATCTGCGAGAGGATGGCGAGCGCGGTCTCCTCGGCGGTCTGGGCGCCAAGGTCGAGGCCGATCGGCGCATGCACGCGGGCGAGCTCGGACGGGGTGATGCCGGCGGCCGTCAGGCGCGCCACCCGGTCGCGATGGGTCTTCTTGCTCCCAATCGCGCCGATGTAGCGCGGATGACCGCGCAGCGCGGCGGTGATGGTAGGGTCGTCGAACTTCGGATCGTGGGTCAGGATCACCACGTAGGTGGAGCCGTCCATCGGCAGGTCCTTCAGCACGTCGTCAGGCCAGGCGTGAATCACCTGGCGCGCCTCGGGAAATCGACTGCGCTCGGCAAACTTCGACCGGGCGTCGACCACCGTGACGCGGAACCCGAGCGCACTCGCCAGGCGGGTCAGCGGGATGGCGACGTGCGAGCCACCAAAGATATACAGCTCGGGCGGCCGGGGAAATGGCTCCAGGAAGACGCCATCCTGCCGCACCGGGTTCTCCCGGTCGAGCAGGTCTGGCACGATCGGGTCGGCCGGCGTCAGCAGCGCGCGCGCTCCGGGCCGATCGCCTACGTCGGTCTTCAGCACCACCGGGCGCTCCGCCTCCAGGGCGGTTATCAACTCGCGATGCGCCGGCGCCAACGGCTCGATCAGCACGTCGACCTCGCCGCCGCAGCTCAGCCCGACCGTCCAGGCCA
>Ga0307477_10002652_pt1 | contig 13667 bp, 12 predicted proteins | sample atmos_gasesECM2C_FD_203316 | JGI IMG/M metagenome (GOLD analysis project Ga0307477, IMG submission 203316) | Hardwood forest soil microbial communities from Morgan-Monroe State Forest, Indiana, United States - atmos_gasesECM2C_515 | ecosystem: Environmental > Terrestrial > Soil > Temperate...
TTGCGTGCCCGGGATAGTCGCGACATCACTGTGCCAATCGGGATTGCCAATATCTCAGCGATCTCCTTGCAAGAAAAACCTTCGACCGCGAACAGGATGAGCACCGTCCGGTACTCCTCGTTCAACAGATCGATCGAATTCTGTATTTCCTCCGCGGTGAATCGAGTTACAGGACGCCGCTCGCCGGGCACGTTATCCGCATATTGTTCGGGGAAAAACTGGATCGCCTCCTGGCGGATCTGCTGATGTCTCGTTGTCCAGCAGTTCAACATGATGCGAAACAGCCATGCTTTGCAGTTGGTGCCGGGCTGAAAACGGTCAAAATGCCGCCACGCCCGCAGCATTGCGTCCTGGACGAGATCCTCGGCGATAGAAACATCGCGCGCCAGGCGCACGGCCGCTCGCAGCAGCGCGCGAACGTGAACCAGCGCGAGCTGCTCAAACTGCAATTCCCGCGAATCGCCTCCAGTTTGTATAGGCTTCCTGCCAACTCAGGACGTGAGCGTTTTTAAGCCTTAGAGCTCTGTAAATCCGATAACGCGCTCAATACTTCCTGGCTATGACCACTGGGCTTCACTCCCCGATAGACCTTTCGCACAGTGCCTTCCGGATCGATGATAAATGTATTTCGAGCCGCGTACTGCTTGCCTTGGAACTGCATCAGGCTCCCGTATTCATTCGAAACCTTTGCTCCTTCGTCAGAAAGCAGCTTAAAGTTCAATCCTTCTTTGGCGCAAAAATCCTTGTGTGAGTCGCTCGAATCCAGACTTACACCGATCACGACCGCGTTCTTCGTCTGATATTGTGCTTCATCCTTCTGAAAGCTGTGGGCTTCTATCGTGCATCCCTGTGTGAAATCTTTGGGATAGAAGTACAAAACGACCCACTTGCCGCGGTATTGCTGCAATGAAATTGGTTTGCCTTCCTGAGAGGGCAGGGTGAAATCCGGGGCCTTACTGCCCTCCGACACCGTTTTGGGGGCTTCTGCGTCGGCGGACGCCAGAAGTAAGGCCAACTGGGGCGCCGGATCGAGCGAGCACCCAAGAAAGCTTAGACATAGAAATGCCAGGGCAAAGAGCTTCATTCAGAGTTCCAATCTCCCGATTTCGATAGCGTATGTTCCACAAAGGGTCACAAATCACTGCTGGCCCAATGTTTAATCGCGAAACCTTCACGGCTTATCGTAATGCTAAATCTCCCGACTCGCAGATTTCATCCACAGTATTTGGAATTTTGGGGATGATTTTCGGCAAAGTCGTGGCAAATGCCAGGGATGAAAGGGAGATAGCGGGGATAGACGCCAGTTGCTTCCAGAGAAAAAGAAAGAGCAGGCAAAGCGCCTGCTCTTCGGAATTAGGAGTTAGCGAAGTCTAAGAGCTTACCAGCCCCACGCACGTCCTCGACCACCGCCCTGATATCCCTGTTGGTAGCCCTGCTGGTATCCCTGGCGGTAAATCCCTTTGTATTGGTCTTTGCTGCCCATTGCCGAACTGTAGCCACGGCTGGCATTGCGATAGTTGTCATCCTGATTAGGCCGGAAGCTATGACCGGTTGCGCGATCGTTTTGTCCGTCGCGTAACCCGTCCTGATAGCCAATTTGGGAAGCTTGGTTCATGCCTCCACGGCCATAGTACCCGGAGTTCCCCCCATAATACGGGTTGCTGTAGGTCCCGCCATTGTTGCGGTAGGGCCCGTAATAGCCATTGTTTCCGTAGTAGCCGTTGTTGTAGCGGCCGTTGTTGTAATTACCGTTGTTGTAATTGCCATTGTTGTAGTAGCCGTTGTTGCGGTTGCGCCAATTGCGATCATGATCACGGTCGCGATCATGGTGCTTTTCCCAGTTCTTATCGTGATCCCGATCATGGTCCTGCGCACTCGCTTGCACTACGCCAGCGGTGCTTCCGGCAACGGCTAGAGCCAACGTCCAGAGCAGATGCTTGTTGAAAAGTCTCATTGTTTTTTTGACCCTCCCTCCACTCCGGCCGGCTCTGCTCCCGGGCGGCGCGATTCCGAGCCGCAGCCTGACCGTTGCGTGAAGTTCTTAGTTAGTAGAAACACACTCGTAATCTTTGAGTTGCGGCGTTATAGGGTGGAATTTAAAGCGCAAATAAAGCCAACATTTTCAAAGTATTGGTAGAGTAGCGGATCCCATGCACAGACATTGCCCTGCTCCAGGAATACAGGTCCACAACTCAGCGATTACACCAGAGATGCTGCCACCTGTGAGGCCGCTAAGTAAGCTTTCGGGAGCTGAGCGAGCAGCTGTTCCAAAGCTCAGCGCACAATTTCCACCATGGGGGAATCTCGGAGACCTGAGATGAAAGTCTTTCTAACCGGCGCAACTGGCTTCGTCGGCTCGCACCTACTTACCCGGTTGCTGCATGAGGGGCATCAAGTGCGCGCTCTTGTGCGGCGCCGAGGCGCTTTGCATGATCCCGGTATTCGTGAGGGGACAATTGACGAGATCGAAGGGGATATTACTTCAAGTAACCTCAGCGGCCCAATCGCTGGATGCGACGCCGTAATCAACCTTGTAGGCATCATCTACGAATGTGAGAAAGCTACTTTCGAGGCAGTTCATCACGAAGGCACACGGAATTTGGTCGAAGCGGCACGACAAGGCAGGGTTAAGCGATTCGTTCAGATGTCCGCTCTGGGCGCGCGTCCTGAGAACGCAAGCGCATATCACACAACCAAGTTTGCCGCAGAGGAGGAGGTTCGGCGCGGCGGGATTCCATGGGTAGTACTTCGGCCCTCGCTGATTTTCGGTCGAGGCAGCGCATTCGTGCAGCAGATGGTGGAAGTGATGCGCGCGGCGCCGCTGATTCGTCCAGTACCGGGTAGCGGTGAGTACCGTTTTCGGCCAATCCGTGTGGATGACGTAGCTGAATGCTTTGTTCAGTCACTCACCAATCCAATGACTGTCGGAAAGACTATCGAACTGGTTGGAGGTGAGGAGTTGACGCTGAACGAAATCGCTACTGAAATCGCCTCTTGTTTAGGAATTCGTAAGACCGTGGTGCACGTACCCATACCACTGATGAGAATGGCATCGGCCCTTTTTTCGCTTCTGCCTATGCAGCCCCCGGTTACATCTGTGCAGATCCGAATGCTTGAGGAGGGCTCCACGGCCGATCCCGAGCCGATGAAGAAGATCTTTCACATAAATCCAATTGGATTCCGGGCGGGAGTGCGGGAATATCTTGGTCGAGAAAATTGAATTCCCCGGGTTTTACGAGGAATTTACACCGTAACCGCACTTTCCTCCATCTTTCTCACAGCTTACGCGGACCTACAGATCAAGAATTGAGCAACAAACACTCCGCCTAAGGGTTGTAAAATGGTGAGGCTACTCCTCATGGTTCAGTGTCACTCGTCGCGGCACTGCAAGGAAGCCGCAGACATCCGTTCTGTATCAATCAGGAGACATTCACAGAAGGAGAATGTTATGAGATTCAAGTCCGCAGGGGCAGTTTTGACGCTTGCGTTATTGCTGGCGATAGCAGCTCTGAGCGGCTGCTCGAAGTCGGCCAATGTTGCCGAGCGCACCGACGCGCAGGTTGCCGGCGATGTTCAAACCAGGATCAGTGGGGATCCGGCGCTGTCCGGACGCCAGATCAGCATCAATGCCGACAAAGGGGTTGTCACGCTTAGCGGCAACGTCAACAGCGATGCCGAAGTTACTTCAGCATTGAATGATGCGCAGCAGGCACAAGGCGTAAAACAAGTGGTCAGCCGTTTGGCGGTACAGCAGGCTAGCGCTGCTCCTGCCCCCGAGCCTGAGCCACCGGCGCCAGAGCAGAGCATCTACGCGCGCCACGACCACGCATGTGCGTTCGCGGCACTCGTTGCCCTCTTCATCCGGCTCCTACGCGAATTCGCAAGGAACTAGCACAACCACAGCCGCCTCGAACACCGGTTCCGATTTTGGTTCGAGCAACACTGCCCCGGCTCCGGCAAACACCTACACGCCTCCTCCACCTCCGCCGCCTCCGCAGAAGATAACGGTTCCGGCTGGAACAGTGCTGCAGGTGCGGACGGTCGAAGGGCTGAGTTCAGAGACTAATCACGAGGGCGATGCCTGGCATGGGACGCTCAACTCGGACATCACCGTCGATGATCAGACCGTGATTCCCGCTGGGGCCGATGTTGAGGGTCACGTCATGGAGGCGCACGCCTCGACTCACTACACCGGCGGCGCATCGCTGGTGCTCGGCGTCGATAAAGTGAACTTCGACGGCAAGACCTATCAGATCGCGACCGACACTTGGCAGCGTAAGGCTGATACTCGCGGTAAGAACACGGTTGAGAAAACCGCCGGCGGTGCTGCTGTGGGCGCAATCCTGGGCGGTATCTTCGGCGGCGGCAAAGGCGCGGCAATCGGATCTGTGGCAGGCGCAGGTGCAGGCGCAGGCGCCAATACCATCACCAAAGGACAGAAAGTCGAGCTGCGTCCTGAGACTCTGGTGAGCTTCAAGCTGCAGAATCCCATTTCGGTAATGCCCTCTGCGAGCACTGGCCGTCACGGCACAGTGATTCGTCCAGATAACAGCACCGACCAACCGCAGTAATTTTGGTGGATTCAAAAGGCCGGACAGAAATGTCCGGCCTTTTTCTTGTGCCTTATGTAGAAACGCAGCAAGCTGCGTCTCCCTCGGTGGATCAATTGAATGGGTGCAGCAACGAGCGTGGTGGAGACGCAGCACGCTGCGTCTCTACCAAAGCGAGTTACGGTTCCACGTCCTGCCCTTCGACAATCTCGACGCCAGGAGCCGGCGTAAAGTGAAAAAGTTCAGGCTTCACCGCCACATTCTCCTGCATGTTGCTGAATTGGAACTCGGTGCTTGAGCCGTCCAATTCCTCGACTCGGATGCGAGAGATTTCATCAGCAGGGGTAATTTCCAGCAGCACGCGTTGTACGCGATCTTCCATCCCCTTGGGGACGCCTTGAACCACCGCGTCGCCAGCTTGCTTTGGAGGATCGGATGCCAGCTCCAGTTTGTCGAACTCACTTTGCAGCTTGGTGTGCCCGAGCAGGAAGCGAATAGGCGAGCGGAAGTCGTCAAGCTTCTTTGCCGGCATTCTGCGGGCCTGGTGCTCGCTGGGAACGTAAAAGAAAGCTGTCTTTCCATCGACAATAAAGAGCTTTGACGTTGGCTTTTCGTATTGCCAGCGCATCTTGCCGGGCTTTTCAAGCCAGAGCTCCCCTGACTCATTGCGCGTCAAGCCCGCTCCGTTGTAGTTCTCCTGGAAGTTGGCCGTCATCGTTTTCAGGTGGTTGTAGCGGTGGTCCACGCGATCTGCGATTTGCTGAACATTTTGATCAGCGGCAGCAGCGGTTAACCCGGAAAAAACAAAGAGCAAAAGCGCGGCCGCGGGCGGCCGGATCCACGCCGGCGGCCGCATCCGCGTTCTCCTGGTTCTCCGTGACCTCATCAGTTTGCCTTGGTGACCTTCGTGTTGGCCTCTCCCCGGAAGTGCTCCAAAATCGCCGCTGCCTGTGCGGGTGTGACCACCGCAGACAACGCTGCCGGCTCCGCTTCTTTTACGGCGCGAACGCTGCCGAAGTGCTCGACCAGTCGGCGGGTAGTGAGTGCACCGATACCGGGAATCTCCAGCAATTCAGAGGCGCGATCTCGCATCTGGCGCCGCTTGCGATGGAAGGTAACAGCAAAGCGATGGGATTCATCGCGAATCATCTGCACCAGATGCAAAACCGGCGAGTGCCGGTCGAGGACTACGGGCTCATCTTCCTGTCCATGGACGTAGATGATCTCCTCCCGTTTGGCAATCGAGGCCAGCGGCTGGTTGGTGATCTCCAGCGACTCCAGTGCCTCGGCTGCAGCATGAAGCTGTCCGATGCCGCCATCGATCAGCACCAGGCTCGGCATCTTTTGCTTATCGCTGGTCACGCGCTTGTACCGTCGAGCGATTACCTCGCGCATCGACGCAAAGTCGTCCACTCCTTCCACGGTTCGGATGATGAATTTGCGGTAGTCCGACTTCTTCATCTGCCCTTCTTCCCACACAACCATCGAGGCCACCGTTTCCGCGCCTTGAATGTGGGAGATGTCGAAGCACTCAATGCGTTTGGGGAGATCGGGAAGAGTGAGCGTGTCTTGCAACGCTTCCTGAATGGCCTTGATCGAGGGCTTCATTACGCGGAACCGCTGATCGTAGATCTGATGAGCGTTCTTGGCCGCCAAGTCAATTAGGGAACGCTTCTCGCCGCGCAGCGGCACCAGGATTTCAACTTTGGATCCACGTTTCTCCGAGAGCAGTTCTTCGAGAGCGGCGCGTTCATGGAAATCAACTGGCACGAGGATCGCTCGCGGCACGTATTGCTGATCTATATACACTTGCTTGAGCAGTGCGCCGAAAAACAGTCCCGGATCGAAGTCCGGCTGTTTTGGCGGCGACGATGATTTGTGGTCGCCGGACTCGACATCTTCGCTGTGAGGGATCAATTCAAATTCCGGCAGGTCTTCCCAAAACAGCTCGCGCCGGTCGAGGATGCGCCCGCCACGCATGTGAAACAGGTTCACTACCAGCATGTGGTTCTCATAATGGAAACCGAAGACGTCCATGTCGTCGCCTTCGGCAGCGGCCATGCGCTGGCGCTCCATCAGGTCTTCGACGGTGCTGATCAGGTCGCGATACTTCGCAGCCGATTCATACTGCTCCTCCTGGGCAGCGCGATCCATGCGTGCCCGTAGCGATCGCGCAAGGTCCGCCTGGCGTCCCTCAAGAAAAGACTGCACGTCGTGCACAGCTTCGGCGTAAGCGTCGGGAGTGGTTAAGTCCCTTACGCACGGACCGAGACAACGTTTGATGTAGTACTGCAGGCAAGGCCGCGGGTGATAGCGCGAAAGATCCACCTTGCAGGATGGAATGAGAAAGCTGCGATGGATCAGATCCACCGTCCGGTGCGCCAGATTTCCGGGGAAGTATGGTCCGTAGTAAGCGCTCCCATCTTTTTTCAGCCGCCGAGTGACGAAGACTTTAGGAAAACGATCTGCCAGCGTGAGCTTGATGTAGGGGTAGGTCTTGTCGTCACGAAGAAGAATGTTGAAGCGCGGCTTCTTCTGCTTGATGAGATTGTTCTCGAGAGCCAGAGCTTCGCGCTCGTTCTCGACGACGATGTACTCCACGTCGCAGGCCTCACGCATCAGCGAGCCAGTCTTGGCATTTTGAGTAGCCGCTTCCAACAGATACGACCGCACCCTCGCGCGCAGGTTCTTGGCCTTGCCGACGTAGATCACCTCGCCTTCGGCGTTCTTGTACATGTAAACGCCAGGGGTGGTGGGAAGCGTGCGGATTTTCTGTTGGAGGTCCATCTGAATTACCGAGGCGGAGCGAACACGAAGGTCACGAAGGCAAAATTAAGAGGTCACGGAAAAAGAGCAGCTAGAAGCCGGCGCGAAAATTCACTCTAAACTCTTCGTGCCCTTCGTGAAAACCTTAGTGTCCTTCGTGTTCGCTCTTCTCCGAGGCTTGCTATATCAATGTTTTGAGACTAAGTTCTTGATGCCGCGTGGGTCAACCACGATTCGCGGCTGGTCTGGAAGGCAACGATAACTAAGGATTTCGAGTTCTAAGTATCCGGCAAGAGTCGAGCACAATGTATTGAAATTGACACGCAGTGAGGACACCGTGGAGGGGCAAATGACTGACTGGAAGAAGATCGTGATGTTTGGAGCTTTCGGCGCTGCGGCGTATTTCCTGTTAAGCGGGAAACGTGCCGCCGGAATGGCCAGCGCCGGTGTCGGCCTGGCAGCGCTAGCTTCCGAATATCCAGAGAAGTTTGAACAGGTCTGGAACCAGGCACCCGAGTACCTGGATCGCGGACATCGAATCGTGAACGGTATTCAGAGCCTGGTGGAACGCATCAGCGAGCACGCCCAGAGCTGGCAGCAGATGCGCGGCCGAATCGGTGCAGAGTTTCAAAACAAACCGTACTAGAACGACGGTACCACCTGCGATTAGCGGGTGGGCCGGTGCTGGCGATAGCCAGCACCCGGGGCGTTTGTTTCCTTTCTTCTATTCGATTCCCAACTTCTGCCTCGCCGCCGCGCTTAACCGCTCGGGCGTCCATGGCGGAGACCAGACCACGTTCACCGTTGCCGAATTTACGCCGGGAAGTTGTTCCAAGCGGTCTTTCACTTGTTGACTGATCTGTGTGTGCGCCGGACATCCAGGCGCGGTCAGGGTCATCTCGACTTCAATATCCTGGCGCACATCAGGCTGTGTTTCTGCGATGTCTGGCTGTATCTTCACCCCATAGATGAGGCCCAAATCGACGATGTTAACGGGGATCTCAGGATCGTAGCAATCCATCAAGGCAGTCAGAACTTCCTGTTCAGTTACCGGCATGACAATAGTCTAATGCAGCCTCAGGGCAGATTCACGCCGATGTCGCGGGCGAACGCTTTCTCTAAGCTGGTAGTGAAGTCACGAAATGCCGAATATTCTGAAACAGGAATGCGAGTCCGGTTGAATTGCACGGTACTGAGTACGACGACTTCATCCGCTTCGGACCGGTAGGTAATTTCCGCTTTGCCGAACGGCTCCTGAATTTTCTCATTCTTAGGGAGGGTTACAACTCGCGCTCCCGGCGGAAGCTGGATGTGGACCTCTTCTTCGGTGGTCCAGGGGGCATCCAGGCGCAGCTCCTGCGTTCGTTCGACAGTCGGCGTCAGGGTCTCAACGTAATTACGCTTCATCCACGACGAAGGAAGAGTCGCGCTATGCTTCCCGCGAAAAGCTGCGAGATCGCCGTCAAAGCTCAGCGAAACTGCTTCGGTAGCTGTATCCGGCAGTTCGACATGGCGGACTTCCACTGCCGGTAGCACTTGCGAAAGCCGATCGCGAACATAGCCCAGCTTGGAATCGGTCGGTTCCAATTCGCGGCGTAGTTCAGGAGCATCCTCTCCGCGGACGTAGGTGGCTCCGGAAAAGTGAATTGTTCCGTTCGCTTCCAGACGCGCGTCGATAGTTCGGCGGGAGTAGTTGTCGTCTGCGGAGGATGTCGGCGTCCGCCGCAGCGCTGTACTGCCATCCAGATTAATCGTGAGCGCCATTACTCCCTGATCCTCTACTGGCAACTCACGCAGGCGCGCAAACTCTGCAGTGCCATCGAGCCAGAGATCGAACTCAGGTACATAAACGACGGCGTGATCAAACATCGAAGCCGAAGCCGGTTGCGGCAGGATTTCACCCAGTTCCCGCGTGCGCAACAACGCGATCTCAGCATCGATTCCGGCGGCCCGAAGCAGCGCCACCATGAGGCTGGATTTATCTTTGCAATCGCCGAACCCACGGGCGAACGTTTGCGTCACCGGATACGGCTTAAATCTGTACTCTCCCAACTCCAGCGCCACATAGCGCGTGCGCTTCAGCACCAGATCGTCGATGGCTTCGACACGATCCAACCGGTTGGGGTGCTCCGCGACGATCTCGGAAGCCACACGTTGCAGTTCTCCATTCAGCTCGAATTGCGGCCGTATCAGGTCCGCATACCACTTGCCAAGCTCCTGCCAGGTAGCAAAATTGGAGACATGCACGTAAGCGCCTTGTTCGCTCCATGAGGGAGAACGAGGTTCGCGGAGCAACGCCGCGATACCTTTCTTCTGCCAGATATAAAGGTCTTCATTGCGCATCCTGCGAATTTCCGGATGATCGAGCAGGTGTTCGGCGCTGGCCAGATGAATATCATTTGACGCGAGCAGAACATAACGCTGCAGGGCGCAGGAGAGAGTGCCGCCGAACGACACTAATTCGGCAAAGTACTGGCCGTAAGGATTCTGATCTTCGAGCGGAGAAACCGTGTACTCCAACTCGATCACGTCGCCGGCGTGCAAATCCCGAAAGCGATATTTCTCGACATCGTCGTACAGCGCAATCGATGCATCCTCTTCGGAGCCTTCTCCCAAGTCTTCAGCTTCGGAGATGTGTCCGTCCGGATGATGAAGGCGGGCGCGTAAGACATTGAGCTTCTGTGTTTGGGCAGAGTATTGGATCGATTTTGTGGAGTAGGTAGCAACGTCGGCTGGCGCGCCAATCGCGATTACCTGTTGCACATGTTGGACCGACTGATAGTCATTGCGAAGCTGATCCACACGGATGTCCGCGAGCACCCGCGATTCACGTCGCTGCGAAGCCGACAGCGCTCGCCATGTTCTGATGAGCTTGGGAACGTCAACTAAAAACGAACCGGCTTCCGCATCATGTTCTTCAGGTTTGCTGCTATGCATGAGCAGGGCCGGCGTTTTGAGATTTAGCTGGTTATCAACTCCCGAAGGATCGGTGGGTGCGGCATAGGCAAAGCCGTTGGCCAGCAGGGAAGTGGCGCCGAGCAGAAGCAGGCGGATCGTGCTTGAGGTGGCCATGGCTTCATTAGGGCTCAAACCTGCGGCGGGTGCTATTGCCACAAACGGAACTCCCCGGCAGCCGTTTAGCTGGCCGGGGAGGCCGTGACCAATGGAGTTCGCGTCGTGCCAGGCATCGTTTCCCCCAGGATTTTCGCTGCCCAACCTGCCCGCGAACTCAATCAATCGGGTTAAGGTGAAGGGAGTATCGCGCCGTCAGCTAATCCGGCATATGCAAGGAAACACCTAAGTACCTGCTTAATCTGACCTTAACGGAACACGCGAGTGATGGCACTTTAGTTTGGTGGATGCGTCCCGCCTCAGTGCGAGAGTCATCGATCGTCTCTGGCGCAAAAGGGGCAGAGCTTTTGTCCGGCAGCTTACATCCAGTAGAAGGTCCGGCCACATCTGACCCTGCTAAGGTGAGCCGATTGACCGCAAGTCTGAAGATTTGGTTGTTCCTATTGCTGGCAGTCGCGGCAACGGCGCAGACTTCATCATCGTTTACCTCGCTTATTATCCCTTCAGCCGGCGTAGGTTCTCGCATTGGCATAAGCGGCGATCGGCACCTTCAACCAACCCCCTTAGGCTCCCTATGCGCAAATTCTGCGTTCGCCCACGGGTACCGGCACGGCTACGACCAGGGTTTTCACGTCGGTGATCTGGATTTACAGTTGGGACGCGAAGCTCGCGTAATCGTCACTTCCAAGGAATACCGTCAACTGGCCCGGGAATACCGCAGCATCTTCGGCAGCAGGGAACTGTTCGAAAAGGGTTACCAAGCGGGCTTCCGTAGCGGCTATGCCGACGCCATTACTGGTGCAGAGTATCGGGTCCGTGAGCGTACCAACACCGCCTCTGCCGGGCTCAACCCCGATCTTCTGCCTCCGAATCGCCGTGCACACTTCGATGAGGGCTTTGCCAGCGGGTATGAGAGCGCACAAACCCAAGGCGCGCCGAGTCAGGGGATGACCGCCGACTACGTTGAACAGTATTGTCGTAAGACAGCATCAGGCGTCTATGCACTCGAGTATTGTTCGGGCTTCAGCCGTGGATATGTTTTGGGAATCTTCAATGCACCAACGACGAATACGGAACACGCCACGTCCCGGGCACCTGAAGAGGCGTTAGGCAACAGGCAGTAGGCGATAGGCGGCGCACCAACCCGCTATTCCCCTTTAACCTAACGCGCTGATCTGGCCCATTGGGCCTTCGCAGTGAGCTTCCACGAACCGCCTGGTTGCCTGTTGCATACTGCCTATCGCCTCTTCCCGTTGCTGATTCCCGCCAGAATCCCTCACGCTGACTCAGCGTGGTACATGTCCTTAAGGTCAATGCCCGTATAGTCCTTTTCCTACAATTCAAGGTATGCTAGGCGAACATCTGAGCCGTGACTAAAATCATGAAAGCTGCACCTGCCAAAAAGCCGATGATCCATATTGCTGTCGTCGATAGTGACCCGTTACGCTTTATCGGACTCCGCTCTCTTTTTGACACCGAGTCCGATTTGGAACTCTCCGCCTCTACCCTGGAAGAACTGCCTCGCCTGCAGAATGTCGATATGGTCATGCTGGGCAACCGCACTAGCGGGGGCAATAGCGTTTTCGACGTCATGGCGAGTCTGAAAGCAATACGCCCCGATCTGCGCATTATCGTAAGCGGCACGGGGGCTGATGACGAGGCGATACTCAAAGCATTGGCCGCCGGGGCCAAAGGTTACGTGGACGAAGCCGCCAGTGCGGCAGAATTCGTGCAAGCCATCCGCGTGGTGCATCAAGGTTCGGTGTGGGCGCCGCGGCGGGTGATGTCGATCTTCATCGATCGTGTGACTTCTTCACCGGGCAAGATATTTCCTGCCGGACGGGTTTCATTCACCGACCGCGAGAAGGAAGTTCTCGAACTTCTAGTCGCAGGCCGGTCAAACCGCGAAATCGGACAGGCCTTGCAGATTGAAGAGCGCACAGTAAAGGCGCACGTAGCCAAGTTGATGCGAAAAGTCGGCGTGCAGAATCGTATTGCCCTCTCCGTTCACGCTATCACTCATTCATTGGTCGGCCAGGAAGATCAGAATAATTAATTGGAGTGGATTCGGTTCCTGTCTGCGTCCAGATATTCTTCGGACTGATGGGTTGTCCTCCTATCGCTCGCACGACTGACGCAAGCTTCCCATTCATCGAAAAACTGCAATGATGTGGCGCCCCTATCTCTGATAGCTTCTTAACTATGTCGGCAGCGCCGCAGGCGACCACCCGGGACGCCATCGATCCTCTCTGGAAGGTTCAGGACCAGGAGCAACACCTGCGCGAGCTGATCGCCGATCAAGGCGAACTGAAAGAGACTCCTTTGCGCCGCGATGTCCGCAATCTTGGACGCATTCTCGGCGAAGTGATCAAAGAGCAGGCGGGCCAGGCCGTTTTCGAGTCGGTAGAGCGGCTGCGCAATTTGAGCATCGAGCAGCGCGAGCAGGGAAGGATTGCCACCGACGCGTCGCTGGCTTCGATGGACCTGAGACACGCATTTCTCGTGGTAAGGGCGTTTGCCATCTATTTCGAGCTAGTGAACTTGGCGGAGACGAATCATCGCAAACGGCGCCGTCGCGCTGCACAGGTGAATCACAGCCAGCCCCAGCCTGGAACCATTTCGGGAACGTTTCGCCGGTTCAAAGCTGCCGGAATTGGACTGGAAGAAGTTCTTCGAACAATGCGGTGCATACACGTCGTGCCGGTTTTTACCGCGCATCCGACGGAGATCGCGCGCCGCACTGTCCTCATGAAGCGCGAACGCCTGTCGAAGCTGCTCGAGAGGCTCGATGCCGCGCCCTTGACTGATGAGACAGCCACGCAGGTGGAGCAGGAGATGGCGGCAGAGATCGCCGCGTTGTGGCAGAGCGACGAGGTCCGCCGGCGCACTCCCACCGTGCGCGACGAAATCAAGATGGGCCTAGACTACTATCGGGTGGGCCTCATCCGCAGCTTGCCCGAGGTTTATGACGAGATTAGCCGCGCTCTTACCGAGGAGTACGGCTCCGACGTTGAGGCCCTGGACTTGCCGAGGACGATCGCGTTCGGTTCCTGGATCGGAGGCGATCGCGATGGCAATCCTTTTGTTACTCCAGACAGCACCGCGCAAGCGTTGCTGCTGGCGCGCGCCCTGATTCTTCAACATTACATGCAGGAGATCCGGGAATTGATGGTGCTGCTCAGTTCGGCCACGACTCAAGTGGGAGTGTCACCGGCCTTGTTAGATACGTCGCAGCGCTATGCAGAAATGTTTCCCTCCACACACTCGCGCGCACTTACA
>Ga0307477_10002654_pt1 | contig 13664 bp, 11 predicted proteins | sample atmos_gasesECM2C_FD_203316 | JGI IMG/M metagenome (GOLD analysis project Ga0307477, IMG submission 203316) | Hardwood forest soil microbial communities from Morgan-Monroe State Forest, Indiana, United States - atmos_gasesECM2C_515 | ecosystem: Environmental > Terrestrial > Soil > Temperate...
ATAAATCTGGGAGAAGCTCTCGGACTCGCTGAACAACGGCTGCGAAGGTGAGCTGAAGAACACCCGTGCGCCTGTGGCTGATACGGCCCCCCACTGATTCGTTGTGTCGTTGCTCTGGTAATTGGGCGTTTGGGCCCCAGTTACTGCGCCGTCCGTGAGCGGCCTGCCGTCAGGGCCAACGCTCACGAGGTGAAGGTTCCCATCCGCCCACGCGTACACGTTGGCGGCGTTTGCCGACCCGCCAGGGGTCAGCCTGTCTGGCTGTACGAACACGACCTCGTCGAAATTCGCGGACGGGACAGTCGGTATTGGCTGGTCGAACGAGTTGAACTGATATGGCAAACTGTTTGGCGGGACGACGGGGGTGACTACCTCGTAGGACGGTCTGGCCGGATTGCTGAGGTTAACGGCGTATAGGTTTACTTCGCCCGCCGGAGCGTTTGATGTGAGCGGCGGATCTGTGTGACGGAGCAACCCTTCGGAGAGGTCGGCCGTGAAGTAGTCCTCTGGGTATGGATCGATCGAGCAGACGAAGAGGGGGTTATTCTCGCTCGCCTGGGGCGGCGAGATAGCCCGGGAAGACCAGCCGCTCGCGCCCCGCACCGAGAGATACTGTGTCCCGAAGCAGGCGCCCTGAGCACCGGCAAACCCGTTCCCGAGCGACCGGTAGGTGACCGCGTCCCCCGATGTCGAGCTACGCGTGTCCCACCCGAAGGAGTCGCTGACCGCGTCGGCGTCGTTGGTGTCTACTGGCGAGACCATCTCGTAACCCCGTCCGTCGGGCAGCGCAAACGTACTACCGGTCGGTTGCGTCGTGAAGATGCGATCGGGGCCAGCGGTAGCGCCCGATGCGTTGGTCGTTACGATCCGGTAGTGATAGGTCGTGGCAGCGGCCAGATTTTCGATGTGTGTGGTCGCGGCCTGGTCGGCGCCGCCGGAGCCGAGGTCGGCGTCTGGGACTGGGACGCTGGTGCCGTAACTTGTGGTGGTGCCGACCTCGAAGTGGTAGTGGGTGTCGAAGTAGTTGGGGTTGACCTGAGCCCTGAGGTCGGCTGCGCTGGCGGTCACGTTCGCGGCCGACGTGCCGTCGACTGTGGGCGGCAACGGTGGCGGCGGCGTGAATACGTCTATGCGCTGATCGCCGGCATCGGCGGCGTAGATGATGCTGCTGGAGGGGTTGACCGTGATGCCGGCAGCGCTGCTGAGATTCCCAGACCCGAATGTATCCGTCGGCGTGCAGCCAACGGTCGCTTTGCACGACGGGTCGTAGTGGTGGATCAGACCGCCGTCGTCGACATACAGGTCGCGCGTCGAGGGATCCACCGCGATCCCGGTGATGTTGGAGTACGAATCGTCGATGTCGCCGATCTGGACACCCGAAGAGGTGAATTCCGTGACGCCCGGCGAGCCGGTCGCGACGTAGAGTTCGTCGGAGGAGTCGACGCCGATCCCGCTCGCGGTCACCCCACGGCCTGAGTTCCAGTTCTGGGCGAAGGTACCGTCCTGGGCGAACTCGAACATCGGTCCGCCGAACGAATCGCCGTAGACCCACAAGGAGCCGGCGGTACCGACCGCCAGACCTGCAAGCGAGGTGCTGGAGAACGGACCGTCGGTTGCGGTGGCGCCGGTGAGTTGCCCGCCGGTGCCCCAGGCGGTGATTAGATGGCCTGAAGCGTCGAACTTCTGCACCAGGTTGGTGCCGGTGTCGCCGACGTAAACGTCGCCCGCCGAGGCGCTGCTCGAGTTATCGACGGCGATGAACGCCGGGGTCGTGAACTGCCCCGCGCCCGCGCCCGAGACGCCCGCCTCACAGGTCTTCGTGCAGGTTTCAAAGCTGGAGGCGCCGTCGGCGACACCCCACCCCCATGCGCGGACGAAGTTGCCGCTTGAATCGAACTCGTCGACGCGCGCGTTGCTCGTGTCGGCGACGTACACGTCGCCGGTCGCATCATTGACGGCCACCCCTTGCGGCGAGGAGACCTGGCCGGCGGCTGACCCCTCGTTGCCAAAACTCGACGAGAACACGTGAATCGTGGAGGCGAGCGCTGGAGCGGCGGTGATTGCAAGGAGCGCTCCAAGCGCGACAGCAGTAGCGGGCAGACGAACCCGCATTGCTACCGACGCCTGCGTGCCGTGACGTCTGCCGGTGATGCTCTCGGGGCTCGGTGGTTCAAACTCGCGGGTGGAGCCGGGCTCGGCTGCTTCCCCCGTCGGGAAGGCGCAACGCGTGATCGCCTTCGGCAACGTTTCGAGTAGCGCGCAGACGGCGGCGCTGCGCAGGAGGGAGGGCTTGATCGCGTGCGTGGCTGGTGGGTCGGACATGGGGTTCACGGGACGCTCCGGGATAGGAGGTAGGGGGTCTGCTTCGGCGCTCAGGCTGTTGAGCGCGCGTCGGAGGGGTCGGCGCTTCGGGCCCATCAAGGGTGCGCTGCGGCGGGATAGCTCGTCAGTAAGGGGGCGTGCTCAAAGGTCGGGCTTGCGCGGCGGGTGCAGACCGGAATGAAGCGAGCGCTTGAACGTCCGCGGGGGATGCAGGGCAGCGTTGCGCGCGGTTCGTGCTCGAGGTTGCCGGTGGCGATGGTCATTCTGCGACGCTGGGGCGATTAGTCGGGTGCTCTGTGTCAAGCGCCGTACATTAGTGCTGTACGACAACGTACTTGAAAAGTTGAGCAGCTGTCAAGGTCGGTACACAACGGCTCGGCGCGCCTCAGCTCCGTACCCGCGACGACGGCTGATCGTCGCTCGGGACACGGGTACCAGGCTGCGATGGCCTGCTGCGGCGGCGAGATTCGGAACGGCGGCTGACAGGTCACACGCTGAGGCGCGAGATTTGGTCGGCCTGCACGGGTCCAAGGTGGTAGACGAGCACGTGATGGTGCAGGGCCGGCAGTAGGCGAGGCAGGGCCGCGGGCGACTCCTTCACGATCGTGGCGTGGATCGTGTTCCAGACGCCGCCGGCGATCACCTCTTCGCACACTTCGGGAAGCTTCGGGTTCCTCCTTGGGGGGCGCAGCGCGACCGCGAGCGATTCGATCGCCTCGACGTGACGCTGTGGCCCCGCGAGATCGGCGGCACGCAGTTCCACGAAGCACACTCGCGCAACGTGAGGCTCAGCGGCGAGACGTGAGAGCAGGCAACGTAAACCGTGTCCGACGCCTCGTGCCCAGTCAGCGTCGGCGAGGACTGCATCGCACAGTTCCTTCAGCAGGCGGCCGAGCACCACGTCGCACGCCGCCATCACGCAATCCTCCTTAGTCTGGAAGTGCTGGTAGAAGGTCGTCGGCGACACGCCGGCGGCGCTCGACACGCGCACAGCTGACGCGGCCGCGTAACCCTCACCCCCCACGAGGACGAGAGCCGCCTCGAGCAGACGCGCACGCTGGCTGGCCGCCACGACCTCACGCGCGAGTCCGTGCCGCCCACACGGAAGCTGTCGGAGCAAGAATGGGAAGAGCACGGGATACGTGGCTAGCCCCCTGATGCGGTCCGATGGCTCCGAGCCGGCGGCACTCATCGCTACAGGGCCGACGGCCGCCGATCATCGCTGGAAATTTTCCCCCCGTCGACCTCGCGCAAAAGTTGCGGCACGCTCGCAAGCGGATCGCAGTCGAGCAACTCGACCGCACATTTCCCACGCTGCGTCAGTGCCCAAGCGTTCTTGCCGCCGGGGCCAGCGCTTCGCACCGCGAGACCCAGTTCGACCAGCCGCGCTCCGAGCCGCGACATCTGGCCCTGATCGACCACGCCCGCGGCGTTGGCAACGCGGCGGCTGCTGGCGCCGGGATGAGAGGCCATGGCTCGCAGACACCGCCACATGCGAAATGGCATGGGAGGGTTGTGCATCTCAGAAGCTGTGTAAGAGAGCGTACATAAGACCCGAGGCTATCTGGCCGCGAGGACAATGTCAACAGGAGTACACAACGCCGTATGCGGTTAGGGTCCGCGCGCCGCCTCGGGCGAAGATCAGCCGTCTGGCAGCGCGGGACGCTGACCCAACATGACCCACTCGCGCAGCTCGTGCAGCAGGCCCGGCAGATCGGCCGGCGAGCCACGCAGAAGCGTTGCCCGGATCGCCTCCCACACTCCGCCGGCAAGCAATTCGCCCACAAGCTCACCGTCTGCTGGGCTGAAAGCATCTGGCGTGCCGAGCACCTCGGCCAGGCGCTGGAGGGCTCTGTGTTCGTGTAGCAGCGCCTCGCGGCCAGCTCGGGGGAGCTCGAGCAGGCACGCTCGCGCCAGCTCCGGCTCGGCGGCCAGGCGCCAGAGCACGAATCGCAGCGCCGCGCCTACGCGCGCGGCTTGGCTGCGCTCGTTCGCCGCGACCCCCTGTGCGCCGTCCAGCAGCGCAGCGACAGCAGCGTCATAGGCAGTCAGGAAACATTCGCGGCGGCGGATGAAATAGCGCTGGAAGGTCTCGAGCGGGAGTCGGGCCTCCCGCACAATCGCTGCGACCGTCGTTTCCCGATACCCGTCGCGGCCGACAACCCGGATGGCGGCGGCGAGGATCAGCTCGCGCTCTCGCTCCCCACAGCCTTTGTCAACGCGGGTACACAAGGTTCTGGCCGGGGCACTATACGACGCTTACAGTCGGCCTGTCACCTTGCGTACACGAGTCTGGCCGATGATGCCATAGGTAGTACACAACCCGCCGGGTCTCCATGACCACAGCTATCCTCCGCGCGCATGCCGCGGCGCGCAAAGAAACGGGATCGGGCGCTCTATCGCAGCCTCCCGCCGGGTACCCATGGCCTCGACCGTGAGCATGTGCGACGCAATCAGCGGGCTCGGCTGCAGGGAGCGATGGTCGCCGCAGTCGCACGCCACGGGTATGCGAAGACCACGATCGCTACGGTTGTCGACCTCGCCGGCGTATCGCGTACGACGTTCTATCAGCACTTCAAGAGCAAGAAGGACTGCTTTCTTCAGACATACGATCAGATCGTGGATCTCGGGATCGAGCGGATCACACTGGCGTACCGCTCCGCTGATGGGCCGCGGGAGCGCCTGCGCGCCGCGTTCGCTGCGTTCGTGGAGATCATCACCTCTGAGACCGATTCCGCGCGGTTTGTAATCATCGAGTCGCTAGCCGCGGGGGACATCGCGCTGGAGCACCGAGAGCGTGCCGTCCAAGCGTTCGAGCAGCTCTTAGGTCAGAGCTTCGCGCAGTCGCAGGGTGAGGTTTCAGAGGTCACCCTGCGCGCGATCGTCGGCGGCGTCCAACGGATACTTTACGTCCGCCTTCGCGAAGGGCGCGTCCAGGAACTCGGCGAACAAATCGACGAATTGGTCGACTGGACGCTCAGCTACCAAGCGCCTGGCGTCAAGCCGCCCCCACCCCCACGGGTACGCAAGACCACCTCGCCATCGGTACCACGATTCGAGGTGCCCTTCCCCGACCTCGCGCACGCTCGATCGGCGCTTAGCCAGCGCGAGCGGATTCTGCTGGCGGTTTCGAGCCTAGTTGCCCAGTCCGGCTACCAGGCACTCACGATCCCCGCGATCACCGCACGCGCGGGAGTTTCCAACCAGACGTTCTACGAGCACTTCGACGACAAGGGGGACGCGTTTCTCACAGCCCTCAACCTCGCCGAGGACGACGCGCTCGCAGCGACTGCGAGCGGGTTCGCCGCGTCCTCCAGCGTACCCGACGCGGTCCGCGAAGCCTTATTCGCATTGCTCTCCCACACCGCCACGCACCCAGCATTCGCGCGGTTCGCGTTCTTCGAGTCAATCACCCCAGGCACGGTCGCTCAAGAGCTAGCCGAGCGCAAGCTCCAGACGTTCATAGACCTAATTGCCCCGGGAGCGAATCGCCCCGCAGGCGTCCCGAGCATCGCCGAGCAGGCCATCGCAGGGGGTGTCTTCAGCGTGATCCAGCGAGAGATCGCTTACGGGCGCCTCGCGCGGCTGCCCCGCTTGACAGCGTCTCTCGCATACATCGCGCTAGCACCATTCCTCGGTGCGGCGACGGCTGCGGCAATCGCTCAACGGCGCTAAGGGAGCGAAGCGTTGCCTCCTCTTACCGGACACGGCACTTTGGTATCGGCGGTGGTTTCAGCGCCGTCGAGAAACGCGAGGGTTGCGCTGAATGCAAAGCCGCCGCGGGGGCACTTTCTCGGCAAAAGGATTCCGCGAGGCTTAAACGCCACCAATCGCCCGCGAACGTGTTCGTAGTAGGTCAGGCCGAGAGGGCCAAGGGTTGCGTGTAGGCGCACCACGGCGACGTCTGGGGCGTCGGGAATGCTTGGAACCAGCGGCACGCTGATGTGGATTCTTGCCCCGTATGGTGGCGGAGCTGTCAGCAGCAGGCCGGGGAACGTGATCTGTGCAAGGACGGGACTTTCGCCGGTCGCGTAGAAGAGCAGCGCGAGATGTCCTTCTTCTTCGGGGGCGCGGAGGATCGCCACTCTGGCGGTCTCTTGGATCACACTCGGTCCGATGGGTATCTCGGCTGTAGCGCTACCTTCACCTATGTGCGAGTCGGCGGGGCAACTGGCGGCGCCGAGCGCTTCGAGCCGCCTCTTAGAGCAGGTGGCCAGGCCGAGTTCGCCGACGGTGAGGCCGAGGCTAGCTGGATAGCGCACGTCCAGCTCGGTCAGAGGTGGCGGGACACCTTCATTCGGCGCGGAAATCTGCGCCCCGAACTCGAGTGTGGTGCTCTGCCCCAAACGCTCTGGGATGAACGAGACGCGCAACTTTACCGACGGTGCGGCGTGTGCGGCACTAGGCAGGCCTGCCAGGAGAACGAGGGCCGCCAGAAGGCCGGAATATCGATGCACGGCTTGTGCGTCCCGTCCGCTAGCTATCTCAGTACGAAAGCTTGCCGGTTGTCTGGACGATCACCGAGTCGCTTCGCCGGTCGAAAACGCCATAGAGTCCTGCGTGCCCGCTGACATGTGCGTAGCGTCCGGTGCCGCTGGTGACTACCAACGTGCCCTTGAAGCTCTGATAGCGTCCGGCGCCGTGCGGAGTTGCGGCTCCGTGGCCTTTGATCGATCCACCGCGAGTGTGGGTCGTGAAGCTGCCCGTGAAGACCACGCCGGTTGTGAGCTCGGCTTGCATGGAGCCGGGGAGTGCACCAGAAATCGGTCCCTGCTCGAATAGGTTTGACCCTTCGGCTCGGACCAAGTGCAGGTGCGCGGTCGTGGTTGCATCGAGTGATCGGGCGGCGTGTGCCGGTCCGCGTTCTGCGCTCAGCGACTCGGCTGGGTGCAACATCGCGACGCCTGCTATCAGGAGGATCGCGCCGCCGCCGAGCCTTCGGGGGGCACGAGTTGGACGCTGGTCGTGGATGTTGATTCGCAACGATCTGAACATGATGGCGGTAGCCGTTTGCTCACGGTGCCGAGCACGAGCGAGATTGACCCCACAACCATATCTTGAAATAGGTTCCGTTTTCCGGCGCCTGGGTTGTTCGCACGGAGCTGGATCGGCTGATGGTCCTTGCCTTCAACGTCAAGAGGACGTGGTGCGCCCCCGAAGCAGTGGGAAACGGATCATCGCGATCAGTATTCGTCTGCGCCAGGCGGGCACGACCACGCGTTGCGGTGTGCGCCCGTAGCCCTCTCGCTCGATCTGGCGCAGGATCTCGCGGTAGAGGGCTGCGCAGACCGCCATTCCTCGTTTCCCGCTTGTGAGCAGCGATGGGGCATCCGCCGCTTGCTCATACAGCTCGTCGGCGCGAGCGATCTGATCGCGCATGAGGGCAGCACGCGCTCCCGGCAGGGGAGCCCCAAACCGCTCGATCGTGCTGCGAGATATGTAGACGTGATCGTGGGTCGCGTCCTCGTCGATGTCGCGCAGAATGTTCGTGCGCTGCATCGCTCTGCCGAGCGTGGCCATCTTCATCTCGGCCTCGGGATGAGCGCTTCCGAGCAGTCGGGCGAGCATGATCCCGACCGATCCGCCCGCGCGTTGGCAATAGAGTTCCAGATCTCCTTCGGTATCGATCGTCGTCCGCGCGATGTCGTGGCGCATTCCTCGGCAGAACTCAAGAAGCGCTTGCTTAGGCAGCTCGTGACGTTGCGAGAGCTCGGTCAAAACGCGAGTCTCGTAAGTGCTGGTATGTGTCTGGCGTACCCAGTCTTCGACGGCGGCGAGGTGGTGGGCGGCCTCGGGCCGATCCTTGTCTACGAGGTCGTCGAGACGGCGCAACACGTCGTACAGGCGGTAGACATCTGTCCGAATATTGTCCGGAAGCAGTCGAAGCCCGGGAGCGAGCGTGCTTCCATCGGGCGCCAAAGTCGAGGGTTCAGCACGGCGTTTCACGCGGTGGCGGAGCCCCATAGGTCGCACTTTTCAGCTGGTCGAGAACGCCGTCTTTGGGCGAAGCCCGAAGGTGCGTAGCACGGCGAGCACGGCCGCGGCGATCGAGATGACGGTCGCGATCAGAATCGTACGTAGGCCAAGCGCCCATGCGGCAGAGAACACGATTGGCGATCCCGTGCTGTGGCGAAGCCAGCTATCGATGAGAAATTGGCCCACGATCCCGCCCGCGACACCGATCAGGCATCCCATGAGCAGCACGCTCCCGCTCTCGTAGAACAGGAGTCGTGTGAGCTGCCCAAAGCTCATCCCCATAGCTACCACGGAGTCGAGTCGGCCGCGTCGCTGCCAAACGGCTGAAATCATCATTGCGATGACCGTGGCGATCGCCGCGATCAGGACGATTGCCGAGGTCTGATCCAGGCGCGAGAGAGTGCTCCCTAGCACTGTGCCGACCTGTTTCTGCCGTTCTTCGGCGGTCTGCACGCCCAGTGCCGAGCCTGCCGGGAGCGCATGCTGGACCGCAAGCTTGCCCGCAGCGACAGGAACGCCCGGCCTGAGCGTGACCGCCAGCTGGCTAGCATCGGTTGTGCGCCACCAGCGGCTGTAGTCATTGGCGTTGACGAGCACGGTGCCTGGCAGCCAGCCGTAGTTTGAGATCGTAGCCGCAAGCCGAAAGCTCACCGGACCGGACGGCGTTGGCAGCGAGAGACGCCCGCCGAGCCGTAGACGATCCTCGCTTGCGATTGTCTGGCTGATAACCGCCCATCCGCCTGCTCGCAGACGTCGCGCGGCGATGCTGGGGCGACCTTTCACGATCTGGCTTTCCGCGATCTGGCTCGGGACTTGTGATGGAACGCCGATAATCCAGATTCGGCGATCCGGTAGGTCCAGGAAGGAGTCGCGGTAGGCGAACACCGAGCGTACGACCGACAGCTGCTGCAACTGACGCTGAGTGCCGGCATAGGAGAATGGTTGTGTTCCATAAACGTTCTCTGCACCGCCGGGTCGGATCCAGAGGTCAGCGTTCGATCCGGTTTCTTCGGCGCCCGCTCGAACAGCGCGCTGCACATCTGCCACCGCCCCGCTGATCGTCACCATCAGGAACACCGCGATTGTCCCGGTGGCCAGGAGTGCCACGGAACGCGTCGGAGAAGTCTTTAGCTCCCCGCACGCGAGCCGTGCGGACGGGTCGCTTGAGCGGCGCGCCACTACGACCATTGACCTGATCAGGTAGCGCATCACGGCAGGCAGGCAAAGAACGAGCCCAGCTGCGAATGCCACCAGCGCGACTACCGTCGCCCCTGTCCAGACCAGCGACACCGCGATCGACGCTACGAGAACCAGCGCTCCCCAAGCGAGAACGGCAGAGTCACTGAACCGCCGGCGAAGCAGTGATACCGTTCGTCCGGCGTCTGGTTCGACGGCGCTGCTTCTCAGTATGGTGATCGCCGGCAACGCGGCGGCGGCGAACGCTGCTAGCAAGCCAGCGCCGAGCGCGACCAGGACCGTGTCGAGGCTGACGATGCGCTGTCCGCCAATCGGAAACGCGGCGGTGAGATACCCGGGGGGCGCGCGGTATGCAAGAAGCGAGACCCCGTCACCTGCTAGCAGACCCACTGTCGAACCGAGAACACCGAGGATGAGGGCGTCGAAGACGAGTGAGGCGATGATCGCTCCGTCCGGCGCGCCGAGCCGCACTAGGTGAGCGATGAATGCTCGTCGCTCTCCACTTGCCAACAGAAGCGCGTTGTAGGCGAGGATTACTCCGACGACAAGGCTGATCGCGCTGAAGAGAGCGGTTAGCTGAGCCTCGGGCTTGGCTGCGGCCGCAAGCAACCGGACTTCGGTCTCGACCGGACGGACATTCAAGATGCGGCCGAAGCGGTTGGTCAGGAGCCGGCGTACTTGAGCTTCGTGCCCTTCGGTTGGCTCGATTAGGACTCGCGTAATGCGTCTCGGACGGCGGGAAAGCACTTGGAGGACGGGCAGCGCGGTCGCGGCGATCGGGCTTTCGGCCAGTGGGCCAAGCTGGTCGTCTGGCACGACGGCGTTGAGCGTGAGATGTTCGGTTCGCTCACCGATCTTGATCGCGAGTGTGCCGCCGCGGGTTGCTCCAATCGCTTCGGCGGTCGGCTGGGTGAGCGCGAGCAGTCCGCGTCGTGAGACTTCGGCGTAGCGTTCGAAGCGCGATATCAGCCCGCCGCCGAGCGTCGCGAGCCGTTCGTCGGCGCCGACGAGGGTGAGAGCCTTACTCGCTCTCGGACCGATGACCACGACCTGCTGGGTGAGAACGGGCGCGGACGCCTTGATTCCCGCTGTGCTTGCGATCTGTTCGCCGATGCTCTCATCGAAGCCTTCGGGGGATCTTGCGGCTACTTCGAGCGTGGCGTTGCCGGCGACACCGTGCACGACCTGTGCAAAGGCGCCCGTGACACTGCTGTTGGCGACCTGGACAGCAAAGAGGAGCGCCACCCCGGCCGCGACACCGACAACGGCCATCAGCTCGCGCAACGGTTGCACGCGCAGATGCCGCCGGTAGAAGCGAAGCAATGTGCGCAGGGTGATCATCGCCCGATTTCAGCCGTCTCGAGATCCCGTGTCGAAAGCTTGCCGTCACGCATCGCGAGTACCCGATCGGCGTAGCGCGCCACGCGTGCGTCATGCGTGACGAGGATCGTCGCGACTGCCTGTTCGCGCGGGAGGCTGCTCAGCAGGTCAAGGACTGCGTCTCCCGTCTCGCTGTCGAGGTTGCCTGTGGGCTCGTCGGCAAGTACGAGCTTCGGCTGCCCGACAAGTGCTCGCGCGATCGACACCCGCTGCTGCTCACCACCGGAGAGCTTCGCCGGCGGATGGCCCGAACGAGCCCCGAGACCGACGGTCTCCAGCGCCACACATGCGCGCCGCCGAGCATCGCGGTCGTGCACCCCCCGCAGGAGCAGCGGCAACATCACGTTTTCCGCGGCGTCCATGCCAGGCACGAGATCGAAGCTCTGAAAGACGAACCCGAGCTTTGTGCGCCGATACTCGAGCACCTCTTGCTTTGAGAGTGCCCCGAGGTCACGTCCGTCAAAGCGCACCGCTCCTGAATCGCAGCGCAACAATCCTGCTGCCAGGAGCAGCAGCGTCGTCTTGCCCGAACCGCTGGGGCCGAAGAGCGCGACGAGTTCGCCCGGGTGGATCGTGAGGCTTACGTCATCGACGGCTCGGACGTCGCCTGCCGGCATGGCGTAGAACTTGCAGGCGCGTTCCAGCTCAAGCATCAGCCGCGGAGCGATGCGACGTGGGCGCCGGCAGGGTGTAGAGCTTGCCTGTTTGATCCACCGGGTCGGCGCCGATGAGCTTGCCGTCGCGCATGTAGAAGACGGGGTCAGCACGCAGTATTTCGCTGGCTCCGGTGTCGGCTACCAGCACCGCGACCTTCGCGTCGGACGCGAGAGAGGCGAGTAGGGCCATGATCTCCTCCTGCTCGACCACCGAAAGTCCAGAGACAGCACCGTCTACGAGCAAGAGTCGAGGTTCGGTCACGAGGGCGCGCGCGATTGCGACGCGCTGGCGCTCACCGTCGGACAGTTCCTCTGGGTCCATGTCGGCGCATTCCTCGGCCTCGCAAACGAACAGGAACTTGCGGGCTACGCGTCTGGCGGAGCGGTTCTCGCAACCATCAATGAGCAACGGAAGCTCGACGTGGTCGCAGACGCTCATGCCGGGCAGCCACGCCTCGCCGGCCCAGACGCATCCCACCTCGCGACGCCGGTAGCGTCGGTGCTGGATTACCGACATCTCGTCCATGCGTTCGCCCTTGTAGAGCACCGCACCGCTGTCTGGCGCCTCGAGGCCCGCGGCGACCCGAAGCAGCGTCGTCTTGCCCGACCCACTGGGACCGAAGATCCCCATGATCTGGCCGCGATTCAGCTCCAAAGAGACGCTATCCAACGCGACCTTGCGCCCGGCGCGACGCTCGTAGGACTTGCATATCTGCTCGAGGCGAAGGATCACCGCACCGCACCTACCGCACGCAGCGCGAAAGTCACGAGGGGTCTCAGGCGCGTCTTGTCCATCAATCGGTCTTCTCGTCGACTTGCGGCCGTAGATGGCTCGCGGCCATCTGGTCGAACAGCTCTTTCCTCGCTCCTTGGCGATTGTGATCCTCGTCGGGATCAGCAGAGCGTTCGCGTATCGAGGGCCAGATGGCCTTCTGAGATAGGAGCCTGGAGATCACATCGCGGGCGTCTCTGGCCCACTTCAGCTCGCCCTCCAAGTGGTTGATGTCGGCACCCAGGTTTACGCGAAGCAAGAGGTGATCGGCCCGAACGTGCAAGCCCTCGCGTGGGATCTCGTCCCTTGCGTGCATGACCTCCTGCAAGAGCTTCGTACATTCCAGTTCGTAGTCGTTGACCTGCGTGAGCGCCACCTTTAGGCGCTCAGGACCGCCAGCGAGCGTGATCTTCAGGAGCAGCGGCCGGCGGGGAAGCCGGACGACGGGCTGAGTCGCCCCATACCAGCGATCCCACTCCTCCCCTCCGCTGTCGGTGATCGCGTAGAAGTGCCGGCGCTCGGTCCGGTCCTCCCGAGCGCCACCGGCAGGCTCGATCAGATCGCTGTCTGCAAGCTGTTTGATCGTTTTGTAGATCTGGCCTTCGTCTACGGACCAGGCAGGACCCAGAAGGGCCTCCAGGCGGTCCATGAGCTGGTACGGGTACGCCGGACCCTGGCGCAGCAACCCCAAGAGCGCGTGCTTGGCAGACATCTCGATCCTCCTCTTGGCCCCTGGCCCCGCCCATATCCCGTGGACGGGAACACTTGACACAAACCTTACAGTGCCATCCCACCGGCGGTAGTCCGGGCACAAATACCTGACCAGACGGGTGCTCACCATCCGAGCGCCGAATGTCCCCCGCGATGCCGAAGTCGGAGGTGCTACATCCGACACAACCGCATGGGCAAGCCAGATACTCGGAGTGCTACCGATCAGCTGGCCCCCTCGATACTTTGAGTGGACGGGCGGATTCCATATCCCTGACTGGACGGCATTGGCAAAGGGCCCGATGGCGTGCATCCTGCTTGGCATGGCGTACACAGAACAAGCATGCCCAAGTCCGCTGCTTGAATCGGACGGTCCGTCTAGGCCAGGCAGCGACCCCGGCGAGAACGGCTCAGGGAGCGAGTCCGAAGTGTTTCTGACTCGACACTGCGGCTACTACCCCAGCGAGTGGCGATTAGTCATAGGTGGGTCGCTGTGAGGTCAGCCAACCTTGACTCGATGGTGGCCTGCACCGCGTTCTGCTCAGATCGTGGCGACCCGCTTCGCTCGGACGCGGATAGTCACTTCGTCTGTGGGGGGAGCTGCTCGGATCGTGAACGCCACGGCGGCCAGCCGAATGTCGCCCTGCGCGGTA
>Ga0307477_10002656_pt1 | contig 13658 bp, 15 predicted proteins | sample atmos_gasesECM2C_FD_203316 | JGI IMG/M metagenome (GOLD analysis project Ga0307477, IMG submission 203316) | Hardwood forest soil microbial communities from Morgan-Monroe State Forest, Indiana, United States - atmos_gasesECM2C_515 | ecosystem: Environmental > Terrestrial > Soil > Temperate...
GCCTGCAGGATCCAACTGCCTTTGCGAGCGGAGACACCAGCCGCCTGCAGAACAACTACGCTTTTGGCGTCGGCGGCAGCGAGAGTCCGCATGCCGTGGTGGTGGGGGCGTTTGTGCTGAATCCCGCTACCGGGTTGATCACTAACAGCGATTTTGACTCTGATGATTTGAACGCAGCCCTCGTGCAAAGTGATGTGCAGGGCAGTATTGGCTCGATCGGATCGGTCTCCACGAAGACTGGCCGCGCCATTTTCACCTTCACGCCGGAAAGCCCGGCCGTGTGGCCAAACAGCCTCAGCCAGACGCAGGCCGCGCTCTATGTGGTGAACTCGAGCGAGCTGCTTCTCGTGACCGTCGATCCCACCCCCTCGGTCGTCGTTGGCGGCGCCCCGCTGGTATTCCTGTACGCAGGGCGCGCCATAGCCTCAGGCGGAGGTTTTTCAGCATCGTCGATCTCAGGAAATTTCATCCTGCATGAAACCGGCTCGCTCGCGGCGAGCGCGTGCAACCAATGCGCCGACGTGAGCCTTGGGCTGCTGACCTTCGCAAGTGGCAATTCTTCTGTTTCCGACACGATCTTTGAATACAGCGCCAAGAATGGCCCCACCACCACTACGCTGCTTGGCAGCTCAACCTATGCTGTAAGCTCGATGTTCGGGCGAGTCACGCTCACTGGGACAGGGCTCGCTCATCCGCCCGTTTTCTATCTGGCGCAGCTCTCCTCATCCACGGAAAACATTCAGGCGTTCGTAGGCGGAACCGATCCCACAGCGATCGCTGGCTCGGGCCTGCTCGAACCCGGTGCCAGCGCAGGCGTCGCGACCGCATCCCTGACCGGAAAGTATTTCCTTGGTGATGAAGATGATCCTGACGATCCGACGATCACTAATCGCGTCGGCGTCGCCAGCATCTCCGCCTCTGGCGCCGTGACTGGAACGCAATTCACTAGCGCCTCTGGCTTGCTTTCCTCCTCGTCGATCAGCAGAACCGTGGTCATCGACAACGCCAAAGGCTTCGGTACCGGCAACGTTGGAACCAACTCAGTGGCCATCACAGACGGCTCGAAGCTTTTCTTCATCGATGAAACGGCGGGCACGCCAGCCAGCATCACCGTCGTCGAACCCCAATAGAGTCTTGCTCGCGCGTGCGTTTTCTAGAGTTGTCAAGCGCCCGCCAACCCAGCTCACAAACCGAATTGAGTGGGCCTAACCTGGTCCGTTCAGTTCACGACGCCCTACGAAGCCATCTTGCTCACAAACGGTTCGGTGTATTTCGGCCATCTTCAGGGTTACGGCGGACCCAGCCCGATCTTGAGCGACGTGTACTACATCGTGAGCCAGACGAACCCTGACGACAAGCAAGTGAACAACGAGGCAAGGAACTGCACGAGCCAGACCGGATGTATTTCAGTCCCAATCAGCTTTTGTTCGTCTTTTGTTCGTCGAGCCTGTCGGTACCAAATCCAAGGTGGCTCAATTGATCGCTCAGGCCACTCATTAGCGCTTGCTATAGGCGACGTGTCCCCAGCCGATGAGCTTCTTGATGACAGCTCGCGCAAGGAACCACGAGATTTTCTGCCGAGTCTTCCCCTAGGTGGCTCCGCCACTGAATGTGATGGACTTGTAGATCTTCCATGTGCCCGCACAGTTGGCACCTCCAGCCGTCACGCTCCAGCACTCTCCGGCAAAGCTCGCGATAAGCTTCGGGTTCGAGCCTCAACCGCGGTCGTTTCGCGCGCATTCGACTCAAGGGGTTACCTGCACGGCTTCTATGAGTCTGGCCCTCTGCGGCTTTGGGAGGCCGAGCACAATCCGAGTTAGAGAACTTACAAGAACCTCGATGCTGTTCCCCTCTAGACTGACGCCCGCCAGAAAGTCTGCACAGATCATCTCCAAGCAGTAGCCTCGCGACTTGTCGCTCCCGAGCATCAGGGCCGCCGTTTCGAGTGCCCGCTCGATCACCGGCAGTTGGCTTTTGTAGGCCTTGAAATAGAGGATCTCCCACGGCTCTGTCTCCTTGCCGGTCAGATGCTTCGAGACCTCCCGTTTGAATTCCTCCTTGGGTAGTTCGCGAGCTTTGTGCAACCAGGTTGCACTATCGAACCTCTGACCGTCCCTCCTCGCCACCTTCGCTAGTTCTGTCGCCTTGGTCCAGCCTACCTGCTGCAATTCCACCTTGTGAATGCGAGGCAGCTGCTCATGGATGGCCATCAGGTAGTAGGCTTTGCGCCTGGACTCCGGGAACTTCCTCTCCAGGAACTCATCGAAGGAACGGACGTTGTCCACCCTCCAGTACTGCCCCGATCGAACCTCGCACAGGTAGCGCCCAAGTTCGACAAACTTTGAATCCCTCTCGCGGTCGGTCGCCCTCTCCCAACACAAGATCTCGTCGATCTTCGAGAGCACGAACACAGCGCGCCGGCGATTGAGCTTCGGAGCCACTAAAGGCCTTCCGTTAGTCGTCAAGCACGTCAAGCCAATCAAGGTCGGCGGCTCCTGGTTGACGAATGAGTTTGGACTCGACCAGATGCTCGTTTCCTAGGCACAGCCCGAGATGGGCGCAACTGACGCAGCCGTTTTGTGGGAAACGGATACCCGGTCGGGCAGGGAATCGAGCGCTTTCAATCTGACCGACCACCTGATCAACCACTTGGCCAAACTCCTGGCGCTGCTCTTCGGTGATCGAAGCCGTGAGATATTGAATCTCCGGGAAGCGCTTCCTCACAAAAGCCACAATCGCGACTTCGGAAATGCCTGTGAGCCAGGAGTAGCAAATCATCTGAGGATCGAGAGCGGTCACGCCGTCCGGCTCTTCCGGGTAGCGGGAACTGGTGGTCTTCCATTCGAGGAGATGCCGTGTCCCGTCCAGCTGGCCAATGGCATCGACATAGGCCACGAATTCGTTTCCGTTCGAGAGGGGGCAGACGAGTTTCTTCTGCAAGTTTCGTTTGGGCTGGCGAATACGAATCCGGTTATCGCGCGCAAACTGCTCGAGTAGACCAATTCCCTGGCGGAGCAAGCGCTCCCAGTCATCGCCACGGGAATACTCCAGTGAAGCATCGCGGTAAGCTCCCCACTCCTGAAACAACGTCGCACCAGCATCTTCACGACTGAAAAACGCCCCCAAAGCTTTCTCAAACGCCCGGCCAAAGCAGAGGGCCGCCCGGGACTCTTTCTCTCTCCAGCCGTCCAGATACCGATAGCGGTAGCTTCTGGGGCAGCGGAGGTAGGCCGAAATCTGCGAGTGGCTAAAGGTCACGGGAAACCTCTTCTCTGCTCACCGACGAAGGCGAGAGTTCTCCCCATTCGCTCGTCGGAGCAAATCCACTGAGGTTGAGGAAGCGGCGGCCATTCAGAGTGGTGTGGGAAATCCGTACGATTCCGCGCAGGCTGAGCAGTGCCTTTTCATCGACTTCGTCGCGGCTCATGAGGTCTTGGTCATAGCCGAAGTCGCGCAGGAACCAGCGCAGTCTCCAAATGGCTTTCGGGGAACAATAGAGGCGGCCAGTGAACAACTGCCCGCGCTTTTCTTCCGGTTCGAGGATGGCAAAGCGCAGAGCGTAGAAGGGTCTCTGCGGATGCCAGCGAAAGAACACTCGATCGACACGAACGAGGAAGGCGCCCTCCAAGACAGGGTCGGAGTTTTGGCGGTCAGCGTGTAGGCCTGGGATCCGGCGCTTCATGAGTTTGCCTCCGGTTGTCGGGCATACCTGTTGAGGCGACAGATCAGAGCCTCACGATCGGTGGCCGCCGATTGCGCGAGTTTGTTGATGAAGGCTTCGACTCGTTCTCGGCTGGCATCACGCAGAGTCGAGACATGGCAAAAATCGGCGGCAAAAGCTTTCACGAGGCCCGCATCGAGCCGATGCTTGCGGATCAGCAGGCAGAGTTGATCGCGGAGGCGAGGCTGGTTGTTTTGGCGGTTGTTGTTTCCATTGGTAGACACTTTGTTGTGCTTAGAGGAACCAGAATCGAAGGACCGAGGTTCCCAGCCAAGCTCCTCGACAGAACAAAGACCAATGCCGTAGGCCTTGCGGAGAGCGCGGTTGACCGCACGGGTTTCGGCAACGCGCATCTCGGCCCCATGGACTAACGAGGAAACGTTCGAGGGATCGGCGTCTCCATAACCGACGAAGCCGCGAGAGCGGAGCGACTTGTAGACGGTCGCCTTGAAGACCCAGCGGTTGTGAGAAGCATCACAAAATTCACGCATCGGCTGGACACGAATACCAGCACAACGATTAAGTTGGGAAACGTGAAGAAGTCCTGCGTGAGTGACATACCATTTGCTGTCAATAAGCCCCAAGTGCCCTGCAGCAACTGACAAATTCAGCTCTTCGGTCAAATTCTTAAGCACGGCGACCTGGTCACGGGAGACTTCCCACCGTTTTCTTGCAAACCCTATATTTCGAATGGCCGAGAGGCGTCGTTGCAGTTTCTCCTTCACCGGTTGAAGAGGCTTTTCCTTCATGTTGTGCTTCATGGTTCACACCCAGGATCTTTGGTTGCGCTTGCCCCACCGAGGACTGTAAAAGGGTTCCCTGAGTAGCTCCTGTGCCAAGCCGACTCAAAGTCTGTATCACACTATAAGGATATTATATCCATATAAAGATTAATAGGTCAAGGGCAAAAGGCAGAACGTCGAACGCTTCCGTGGACTGGAAGACGGTTGGGCGACGGATTCGGGAACTTCGCGGATTCGATATGACACAGAAGGAGTTTGCGCGGCGCATCGGGATCAGCCAGAACTACCTTTCCACGATGGAGCGTGGCAATGTTCAGATTGGATCCGAAATACTCTTGAAGATGAGCCGCGAGTTCGGGAAAACAATCGAATGGCTGCTTACCGGAGAAGACTAGGAGAGAACTTGCCAAGCGTCGTGAAAGAGGCCACTCAGAGGCCGCCGTCACGTTTTCGACGCAGCAGCTCCAGCCTGCACTGAACGTCCCGGACACGGGTGACCACCGGAAATTATTGAAGTTTCAAGCAAAGGCGAGGGAGGCCTGCGATGTGCGTTGCGTTCCAACGATGTTGTCGGAGGGACCCCCCGAACTGGCTAAAAGGAAGGCGAAAGCACCAGCAGCCAAGTTGCGAAAACGCTGAGAGTTCTCGTGCGCTGCGCGCGATGCGTAGTCCATTACCCGCACTACCTAAAGTTGCCCCTTATCTCGCCGGCGCGCCTCGTGACGCAACTGCTCCTTCAGAGCGTAGCGGCGCCTCCGATCGAGTTTCTTCGTACGATCCTGAACCCGGCTGGCTTCCCCCGAGAAGTACAGGCGTCGCCAACGAGCGCTAACGGAAATAAGCTTAAACTGACGCCGGGTGCAGTCTGAAAATCCGTCGCACCAACAAGACCGATCCACCACGCCTATATCCGCCAAAGTAGAACCAATTGACCAAGCTTCACTCCACAAATCCACAGGTCCGCTGCCAAAATTCGCGCGCCTACTGGCTAGTTTCTCCGCAGAAAAAAAAGTTGATAAATCTCATCGACGAAACGTCAGGCACGCCGGCCAGCATCACCGTCGTCGAGCCGCAATAGAGTCTTGCGCTTGGGCCGTTTTTTCTACGTTTGTCAAACAGGCTGCGAACCCAGCGCACGAGCCGAAGTGAGAATCTCTCACCTTCGGTCGTGAATCCGTGGATGGAAGCGTCACCCCGCCGCTGCAAGGAAGCTCGTCACCATCTCAGTGCTATAAGCAGAGTTGTGTAAGGCATTCGCTGTATTTGTGCGATTTGTCCACAGGCGAACAGATTTTCTGCTGTTTTTACTTGACATCGGCGTCGATCAGGCATTTAGTGAAACTGCTTTTTACCCCTGGAGTCGGAGAATACAAGCCCTGGTGGAATCTGCAGCGGTAATCGTTTAAGTAGTTTCTGGCGCACCAGCCGCACCAGCCGCGCCAGCACGGCCCATCGCGTCCCCGATAGGTACGTGTGAGCTCAAGTAAAACAATCCGAGTGTTCGTTGCCGAATCCTGCCGCATGGCAAGCGAGCTGATTGAGACGGCGCTCAACAGGAGCCGTCAAGGGTTCGAAGTCCAAGCTCTGTCGATCGGGTCCTCCGAAACAATTCGACAGCTACAAAAGATCAAGCCTGACGTCACCGTGCTTAGCAGCGATCTCGAGGACGGACACTTGACCGGCTTTCGAGTCTTGTATCAACTACGGGAGGCAGAGCCGAAGATGCCTGTCGTCATGCTGCTCGATTCGGCGGAACGTGATCTTGTCGTTGATGCCTTTCGCGGGGGCGCTAAGGGCGTTTTCAGCCGGGAGGATTCGGTCAGCACTTTTCCAAAGTGCATCACGGCGGTGCACAGCGGTCAATTCTGGGTCAACAACTTCCAGCTGCAATTTCTGTTTGAACTGATTATGCGCCTGAGTCCGGTGTCAACCGTCAGTCCGGGAGGCATGGCGTTATTGACGGGCCGCGAGCGGGAAGTGACGCGGTTAGTAGCTGAAGGGATGAGGAACGAGGAGATTGCCTCCAAGCTCGGCATTTCCGAACACACGGCCAGGAACTATCTCTCCCATATCTTTGAGAAGCTGGGCTTATCGAGTCGCGTGGAGCTAGCTCTTTACGCGCTAAGCCGATGAATTTGGCTGTTCCTCAAACTGTCGCGATTCGGGGCAGAGACCGCGCGGAGAGATCGCCTGATCCGGGGACGGTCGAAGACCTTTCGTTTTTGATTCTGAAGATCAAATGCTGGCGCTCGGACTAGCGACTTTTGCACCGTCACCACAGTGACATTTGTCACCACCTTTTGAGGTGACACGTCATATGGGGCTCTGACTGTGCCGGCTCGTACCGAGCGAGGACAGCCCGCCAAAGACCAGTTCCGGTCCCTACAAGAAAAGATGAACCTAATGTCCTCTCATCAAAAGTGACCTTTTGCTTCTTGCGTTGCAGCCCGCCAAGGCTTAATTTCACACGCGATTTTGAGAAAAATGATGGAAGCGTTCGCCGGGCGCACAGAAATCGCAGCAAGGGGTGAACACGTGGCGGAGTTAAGACACGCTGTGCGCTACCCGATCAAGGCTCCTGTCGTTTTTGCGTGGCAAGGTCCCGTGGGCTGGCTGAAAGGAGACGGGATTACGCGAGACATTAGCGGGAAGGGCGCATACATTCGAACCTCCACATCTCCCCCAACCGGGGTCACCGTGGAGATTGAGATTTTTCTGCCTCCGATCGCCGTCGGCGGGAAATCGCTGACAGTTGCCACGACCGGTCAGGTGGTTCGCATCGAGCAGCCCGCGGCAAGCGAGACGCACGGCGGATTTGCAGTCCTTGGTGACGGCTTCGGCATTGTTTATTTCGCGAGCAAGACGAACTAGCGCTGGGTCAGCTAGTCAGAACAGGAGCTAAACGACTCTATTGGCGCGCAGATCGCAGCGCCAAAGGATTCCCCTAACCGGCTTTCATGTAACTATCTGAATCTAGGGACTTTATTACCAGCCACTTTGTGGTGTGACGCTAGCCGTGTATCGACTCAGGTCATCGTGCCGTCAGGCGGATCACAACTGGCCGCAGCCGCCACGAAGCTGCAAGGAGACACTGATATGAGAAGCAGAGGGATGTCGATTCTAATCGCCGCAGTGGGGTGCCTCTTGCTGCCTGCGGGGACGCTGTCGGCTCAAAGCGCCCAATCCAATATGACAGTTACGCATCCCTCTGCTTTCGCCGTTTCGCCACCATTGTCGCAGATCAGCCAGCAGGCTTTGCCAACAGATTCGACCATCGTTCCCCTGAGGAGTCAGCTTCGTCCCATGGCGCCTGCTGGAGCGGCCGCAGCCAGGCAGGCAGACGAGGCTCTGCAAACCGTGCCCGGCGACCCGCTTGAGGAGGACGACGACGGCGGGAAGGCGCGTTTTCCTGGTGTCGGAGCCAATGGTTACGCTCCTTCGGACGCAAATCTGGCAGTGGGGCCAAACCACGTTGTGCAAATGGTGAACACGGAGATTGCGGTCTACGACAAGAGCGGGAACATATTCCCCAATTATCCGCAGACCATCGGCTCCCTGTTCGCCAACCTCGGCGGAGGCTGCGCGGGGGAATGGGGCGACCCAATCGTTCAATACGACAAGGTGGCTGATCGCTGGCTGATCAGCCAGTTGGGAAGCTTCAGCGCCCCTTACCTTTGGTGCGTCGCCGTTTCCACAACGAACAATCCTACCGGCGCCTACTACCTCTACTCCTACAGCTTCGACAATTTCAACAATCTTGGCGCCAACTTTTTGCCCGATTACCCCAAAGTCGCGGTTTGGCCCACTAGCACCAACAGCGCCTACCTCGCCACTTACAACCTCTACACGAATGGAGCAACCGCCTACGGCGCGGCTCTCTGTGCGTTTGATCGCGCCGCGATGCTAGCCGGGGCCGCGAGCCCGACTTCGATTTGCTCCACAATCTACCTTGACATCAGCTATCTCCCCTCTGACCTGGATGGCTCGACCTTGCCACCCGCCGGCTCGCCTGCCTATTTCCTGACTTGGGAGACTGCGACCACGCTGAGGTACTACGCCATGTCGCCGAACTTCGCAAACCCCGGCAGTTCCACGTTAAGCGCCGCCACCGACATCCCGGTGGCCGCTCTCAGCTTGGCCTGCGGCGGCGGAACCTGCATCCCACAAGCCAACACCACACAGCAGCTCGATTCCTTGGGCGACCGAGTGATGTACCGCATGGCGTATCGCAACTTCGGTGACCACGAGGCCATGGTGGTGAACCAATCTGTTGACACCGGGTCGAGCGTCGGCGTCCGATGGTATGAATTGCGCAGCCCGCTCAACGGCGCGTTCACACTGTATCAGCAGGGCACGTTCGCTCCGGATTCCAACTACCGCTGGATGTCAAGCGCAGCTATGGATCAGGCCGGCGATATCGCGATAGGTTACAGCGTCTCGAGTAGCACCATGTTCCCTGCGATCCGCTATACCGGACGATTAGCGTCCGACCCGCTTGGCGCGATGAGAAGTGAAAACAGCCTGCTCGAAGGGACTGGCTCGCAGGTCGGCTTGTCCCGATGGGGTGACTACAGCGCCATGCGCATAGACCCGAGCGACGACTGCACCTTCTGGTACACAAACCAATATGTGCCAAGCACGGGCTCGTTCAATTGGGCCACTTTCATCGGGGCCTTCAAATTAAGCGCCTGCAGCGCGTCGGCGCCAGACTTCTCGATCTCCGCGTCTCCTGCCTCGCAGGCCGTAGTTCAGGGCAATGGCGTCGGCTACACGATTACAGTGGCTGCCTCCGGAGGGTTCACGGGTGATGTGACCTTCGCCGAGAGCGGAGCCCCCGCGGGCACCACCGTCCTGTTCAGCGCGAATCCGATCACAGGCGGTTCGGGGAACAGCACGATGACCATCGGCACAACCTCGAGCACGGCGGCCGGAAGCTATGTGGTCACAATTACTGGTACAGGGCCTAGCGGGAGTCCCACCCACTCGACAACAGTCACCTTGATCGTGAATGCCGCGGCCACGCCGGATTTCTCCATCTCGGCTGGTCCTTCCTCGCAAACAATCACGGCGGGCAATTTGACTAATTACACCGCGACGGTGACTCCGTCCAACGGCTTTACCGGCAACGTCAGTTTGAGTGCGTCCGGGCTGCCTTCGGGTGCTAGCGCCTCCTTCAGCCCGAATCCGGTTACCAGCGGCTCAGGGAACAGCACGCTGGCCGTCACCACGAGCTCGAGCACGCCAGGCGGAACCTATACAGTCAAAATTACTGGTACTGGCCCTGGCGGGAGTCCCACCCACTCCACAACAGTCACACTGATCGTGAACTCGAGTTCGCAGAGTTTCTCTCTGTCGGCTTCTCCGACCTCGCGAACCGTGACGCAGGGTAGTTCGGCTAGCTACACGGCTACGGTGGCTGCATCTGGGGGCTTTACCGGCAGTGTGACCTTGAGTGTAAGCGGCCTCCCAACCAACGCAAGGGCCACGTTCAGCTCGAATCCGATCAACGGCGGCTCCGGGAACAGCACCATGAGAGTCACGACTAGTTCGAGCACGCCCACCGGAAGCTATACCCTGACAATCACAGGAACAAGTGGGAGCATCACCCAGTCCACAACCGTTACGCTGGTCGTCAACTCGTTCTCTATGTCCGTCTCGCCGTCTTCGCAAACCGTCACGCGAGGCAACACCACCACCTACACCGTGACTGTGACTGCGATTAACGGCTTCAGCGGAACGGTGTCGCTGAGGGCTCGCAGCTTGCCGTCTAATTCGACCGCCAGTTTCAGCCCGAGTTCCATCAGAGGCAGTGGAACTTCCACAATGACCGTAACGACCACTGCATCGACACCTACCGGTACCTTCAATGTGGCAGTCAGGGGCTCCAGCAGCAACCTAACACTTACCAGCACTGTGCGGTTAGTCGTTCAATAGAGGGCAAAGGATGCTGCTCAGCACGGCGATTGATTTGGGGACGACGATTCCGGGCGCACGATGTGCGATCAGTTATCGTCGCTGTGCGCTTGGCTATGCAATGAGAGCGGCCGGTAAGGAACCAGAAGCCGAATCGGCACTGCAAACCATCATAGCCGAGTGGCCCTGGTTATCACGACAATCCCATTTCTACGGTGAAGTCGAGTACAGCGCAGAGCAAGTAATCTCAATCCTGTTTTCTGAAGTCGAACACGGTGAAAGAACAATGCAATCGCTTGTGGATTGGGTCCGCTCTGTTGAGCCTCCCGATCCTGCGGCAGTCACAAAGGATGACACTGTAGACGTGAAAAGGCAGGCTGGGGGCGAATTGTTCGAGCTGGAGGAAGTAACGGAGATGTTTAACTGAAAGCCGGGATTAGGACTTAAGTGCTCGTTCTCCGCACATGCTACTGAAAAAGGGGCCGTAAGGGTGCTCAAGCTCTTAGGGATTGTAACGTTTCTGCTGACCATGGGGGTGGCTGTCGTTGTGTGGATCAGCCGGCCGCGCCCTCTGCCAGCCACTTCCATCGATACTTGTGGTGTCTCCATCCGCGACCCGCGCTTTGTGTACACCTGTCGCGCCACTGTGCCGGGGCATATGGAGGCAGCGTGTGAGTTGTTTATGGAGCCTGCCACGGACCCGGATGAGTTCGTGCAACAGAGAGGGCCGCTTCTTCGCCAGTAACTCGGAGGGAGTAGTGAAAGGGATGTTTTTGTCGGAGGCGGCCGGAGGGAAGGGATCGGGTGGCAGCGCCTCGGCCCATCCATCGTCACCAAGAGCCGGAATTGAACGGGCCCGACTCATCGCCAAACGTCTCTGCCAGAAACATTACTGCCGCGTTTGTAGCAGGCCAGCACTAGAGGGAGCTTAGAAGGTAAAATCTATGAGGAGGAAAAGGAACATGAAACACGCATTCTGGGGCCTCGTAATCGCACTTTCGCTAGCGGCGCCGAGCTTTGCTCAGACGACGCCCGCCACTGGCACCATCGCTCTGAAGCAGATAGGAGAAGGCTCCGGTTCAACCACATCGTACTTTACCTGCTACATTTGGGTAACGCTTACGGACGATGATGGCGCAACCCATGCTGTGCTGCTTGAGATTTCAGAGACGCCATCATTCCGTGGCGCGTGGCTGATCGATGGCCCCATCAGGACGTCCTATGCTGTCACGTCGTTCAACTGGCTTCCAAGCGGCAACACGGGCGTAATAGTGGCGCACCTACACAATGGGAGTGAGCCGATAACTGATATTCAGATCGACTCGCTTACGTACGTGACGACGAAGCCATGTGGGAGCTGCAATCCGCAGACTTCGTTTAAGAGTCTGAGCGGGACGTATTCGTATACACAGGACTGAGGCGAAGCTTCGTAGTCAAGGACAGGAATGCGCAATGAGTGAAGGGCAGCGACCGCATATCAAATGCGCCTTTCGCGACAAAGGCGTGCCCGGTGAGCAGGGGACAAAATGCACTGCACCGCCGTCTATAGGGAGCTGCTCTTGTCTTCTCGGGTTCCGAAGGGAAATCGCCAACGTCCTTATCTTCGCCTTGTAAGGTTGGAACGCTACCCACGCTGCCCCGACCGTTAGCAAGGGGGATTTCTATCACCTGAATCTTGATGGGTAACAAAGTCCATCGTCGCCATCAGAATTACGAGAACAAGGACAAGTCTCACTGAAGCAGTAGGTGTAGCGTTTTGCTCTCAGTGCGTAATATCGCGTGGGTCGGTTCGTTAGAACCGACCCCGCACCGATCCTTCGTTGTCTGCGAGAGGCTGTTACGGACCCTTCGGAGTCGTCGGGCTAGTCGCCGGTGGGATTCTCGGCGGGTGAGCGCGGGACGAGGGTCAAGCTGGTCAGGCATTTCTCCCCGTACTCGCCGGGTTTTTGCAGCTTCTTCACGACTGTGTTCCAGCGCCACACTTCGTAAATCGCCGGGTAGACCAGCAGCTCGAGCAGGAACGAAGTGAAAATGCCGCCGACCATTGGTGCGGCGATACGCTTCATCACGTCGGACCCGGTGCCGGTCGCCCACATGATCGGGAAAAGTCCGATGCATGTGGTGGCGAAAGTCATGAACTTCGGGCGGAGCCGCTTCGCTGCTCCGTGCACGATCGCTTCGCGCAGATCGGCGAGGCTTTGCAGGCGACCTTCTTGCTTTGCTTCCTCGTAGGCAAGATCGAGGTAGAGCAGCATGAAGACGCCGGTCTCCGCGTCAATTCCCAGCAAGGCAATCAGCCCTACCCAAACCGCTACGCTCATGTTGTAGCCAGCGGCGTACAGGAACCAGATCGCGCCCACGGCCGAGAAGGGAACTGCCAGCAAGACAATCATCGTCTTGGGCATGGAGCCGGTGTTGAAGTACAGAAGCATGCAGATCAGAACGAGCGTGATCGGCACAACGAGCTTCAGCCGCTCCTTGGTTCGCTGCATCGTTTCGTACTGGCCGCTCCAAGAAATGGAGTAGCCTGCGGGCAGCTTCACATGATCGCGCAGGAGTTGGTTCGCTTCGGTAATGTAGCTTTCAGGATCGCGTCCCGCGATATCCACGTAAACGTAACCCGTCAGGAGGCCGTTTTCGTTACGAATCATCGCAGGTCCGGTCGCGGTGTTGATTTGCGCCAGGTCACTCAAGGGCAGTTGCCGCTGGCCACCTGCCGGAACAGGAATGCGCCCGAGTGCGCCCAGGTCGCTCCTGAAATCGCGCTGGTAGCGAACATTCACACGGTAGCGTTCGCGCCCGAGCAGGACCGTGCTGACATTGTCTCCGCCGATCGCGTTCTCGACTACCTTCTGTGCATCTTCAACGCTGATGCCATAGCGCGCGAGCTGCTCTCTGTCCCATTGCAGGTCGAGGAAATAGCCGTCGGCGGTGCGCTCGGCCAGCACCGCGCGCGTCCCCTTTGCCTGCTTCAATTCGTTTTCGACTTCGGCGCCAATTTCCTGAATTCGTTTCAGATCCGCGCCTGCAATCTTCAACCCGACGGGCGTCCGCATGCCGGTGGACAGCATGTCGATGCGTCCTCGGACCGGCATCGTCCAGGAGTTGGTGACTCCAGGCAGCTTCAGCGCCGCGTTCATTTCGCTGACCAATTCTTCGGTTGAGATCGTGTCCGTCGTGATGTGGCGGAAAATTCCCTTCGCCCATTCCGGCGCCCAGGACGAATACCAGGTATCGACGTGGCGCCAGGACGAGTGCGGCTTCAGAATGATCACAGTCTC
>Ga0307477_10002658_pt1 | contig 13657 bp, 12 predicted proteins | sample atmos_gasesECM2C_FD_203316 | JGI IMG/M metagenome (GOLD analysis project Ga0307477, IMG submission 203316) | Hardwood forest soil microbial communities from Morgan-Monroe State Forest, Indiana, United States - atmos_gasesECM2C_515 | ecosystem: Environmental > Terrestrial > Soil > Temperate...
CGCGTCCAGCGCAGCACTTCCTGCTTCTCCGCGTCGCTCAAATAGTTCACGTACCCGGTGTCCATGTTCACCGCGTTCATCAGCCCGGCGCGTTGCGTCGCCGCAAGGTGCCGCTGAAACGCCTCGACCGCAACGCGTCCATTCGATTCAAACGGCAGCAGCGCCGCCGCAATCCCCTGCACCTTGCGCCGCAGTTTTCGCCTCTCGATCAGTGCTTCCATGTTCATTCGGTAATCTCCGGCCGCGCGCGCTTTGCCTTCAGCGCATTCAACTTCACGGCCATCGCGGAGCTCTTGTAATGGCTGTCCAGCGGATAGCAGCCCGAAGGCAAACCGTTGCGCGGAGCCGTCGTGCAATCGCTGAACGTTCGGCAAATTCGTTTGTGCTGCACCGCGCCGCGTTGTGCGGCATCAAGAAAGATCTCCGGATATGCTAAAACCATGCGCCCCAGTCCCACCGAATCCACCCAGCCCTCGCGCAGCGCGGCCTGCGCCACATGCGGCAGAAAATCCTGCAAATAGCTGTATGCCGTGCCCACAAAAAGCAAATTCGGAAATCGCCGCTTCAATTCTCGCGCCGCTTCCATCTGCCGCGCCACGCCGACCAGTGGATCCTCCGGCGGCTGGTATCCGTCCGAAGGCGGATAGAGCGCCGGCCTCTGAACATGCGGATTGTAATAAGGGCTTCCCGCCGTCACATTCACCAGAAAAATATTCAGCGACTCCAGCAGAGACAAAAACTGAATCGGCTCCGCGAGATCCGGCTGCGTCGGGTCGCCGGCGTCCACGCCGAATCCCCAGCGATACGGAACCAAATCCGCATGCGGCTCCGGAATCCCCGGCCCCAATTTTCCACTGGCAGATCGCGCCGGATCAGGGCAGAACGGCACACTGTCAAACGCGGAGACGCGCACGCCAATTTTCAGTTGCGGCGCAGCAGCGCGAATTCCCTGTACAACTTCGCGCAGAAACCGCGTGCGGTTCTCGAAACTTCCTCCGTACTTCCCTTCCCGCGTGTGCGCGCTCAGAAACTCGTGTCCCAAATATCCGTGGCAATGCTTGATGTCGACAAAATCGAAACCAAGCTCCCACGCGATGCGCGCCGCGCGATGAAACTCCTCGATGATTCCGCCGATTTCTTCGTCGGTGAGCAGCGGGAAATCGCGCAGCAAGCCAAGCCGGCGATCCAGAATCGGATGGCGATACAAAATACGCGGCTCCGCCCGCTGCTGCGAATTCGGTTTGCAGTAACGTCCCGAATGCGTGAGCTGCAAACCAATCAGCAGCCCCGCATCCGAACCCGCCACTTGCTTGTGCTCCGCGATCAATGCCGCGCGCAATTGCGCCAGCCCCGCGCGCGTATGCTCCGCAATCATCAACTGATTAGGATTCGCCCGAGCGCTATGCGAAACGGCGACGGCTTCGCCGCCCCAAATTAATTTCGCGCCGCTCTGGCCAAAGCGCCGCCAGCGCCGCAGCGTATTCTCCGTGGGATTGCCATCCGCGGTTCCGTCCCAGCCTTCCATCGGATTTATGGTGATGCGATTTCCGATTTTGATTTCGTCGCGCGACAGCGGCGAAAACAGCGGCGAGTCCGATGCGCGCAGAATTTCGGAGTCGCAGGGAATTTGCAAATGCAGCGCGCGCAGGTGTTCCGCGAACTGCGAAACGTTCTTGACGCTGCCGAGGCGCAGAATTTGCGGGGCGGTCACGCCGCGTTGCCTCGCGACGTTTGCTTCATGCAGCTTCCCGGGGGATCGTGCAGTTGTTTTCCATCTTGGCTCTGAGGCTTTCCAGCTTGACAAACAGAGCGATGCTAAAAGATTCTTTGGGCCGATGTCGAGGGACTTCTGAACAAGGCTCGATTCGAATCCGGAACAAGGCTCGCGGAAAAAGCGCACAGCCAAAAATGGCTGTGCCACGCAAGCGAGGTGGCCATGACGATGACGCGACGTGAAATGTGTTTGCTGCTGCCTGGGGCGATGCTGCCGGTTGCGGCGGTACCGATGGTGGAACCGAGCGAGCAGGGCGATTCGTTGCCCTCGGGTAGCTACGCATTCGAAAAGTTGCCCGTGCATACCGCACCGAGCGGCGTGCAAACACGCGCTATCTTCAAAGGCAAGCTGGCGACTGGCGAATCCATTGAAACGCATGCGACCATACTGCCGCCCGGGGCTATGCCGCATCCACCGCACCATCATGTGCATTCGGAAATGTTTTTCATGCGCGAAGGGACGCTGGAGCTGACGGTGAATGGCAAAACATACCCGTTGGGGCCGGGCGGAGTCGGCTTTGTGCGCTCGAGTGAAGAGCATGGCGTGAAAAACGTGGGCACTACGCCGGCGAATTATTTTGTCGTGGCGGTCGGTCCGACCGCGGGCTAGGTATAGAGAAACATTCAAAGGGGAAAAGATGAGCGGAATGCTTAAGAAGGGGCTATTCGTGCTGGTGCCGATTTCGCTGCTGGTTGGCGGCGCGCAGGCGCAATCAAGTTACGATTTGCGGTCGCCGAACAATAGGGTCGAACTGCGGATTCGCACGGCGAATGGCATTCGCTACGACGTGCTGCTGGGTGGAAGGGCGATCCTGCAGGATTGCACGCTTTCTCTTGATGTCGATCACAAAAAGCTGGGCGCGGAAGCGAAGGTTCTGAAGCACAAGGAGAGCAACCAGGACCGCGTTCTCGAGCCGGTGGTGCGGCAGAAATTCGCGAAGATACGGGAGAACTACAAGGAGTTGCACCTGGATCTGGATGGCGGGTATGGCGTGACGTTTCGCGCGTACAACGAAGGAGTGGCGTACCGGCTGGAAACATCTCTGCCGCAAGCGGAGGTGAAGATTTACGGCGAAGAGATGAACCTGAATTTTCCGAGCAACTACGTCGTCTACTATCCGGAGGAAGAGAGCTTCTTCTCGCATAACGAACGCAAATATTTGCCGCGACGCTTGGCGGGGATTGAGCCCGCATTTATTGCGACGCTGCCGGCCGTTGTGGATGTCGAGAACGGTGCGAAGGTCGCTATCGCGGAGTCGGATGTAGAGGAGTATCCGGGATTGTGGCTGCGCGGGACGAGCGGCAACGGGTTGGCGGCAACGTTTCCGCCGTATCCGCTGAAAGAAAAACTCGAGAAGGATCGCGACGTGCGCGTGGTAGAGAGCGCCGACTACATCGCGGTGACCAAGGGAGCCCGGACATTTCCGTGGCGCATCATCGGCATTGCGGAAAAGGATGGCGACCTGCTGACGAATCAACTGACGTGGCTGCTGGCGAAGCCTTCGCGAGTGCAAGACACTTCGTGGATCAAACCGGGCAAAGTGGCGTGGGACTGGTGGAACGACTGGAACGTCTATGGCGTTGATTTCAAGGCCGGGGTGAACACGCAGACGTACAAGTACTACATTGATTTCGCGGCGAAATACGGCATTCCGTACATCATCCTGGATGAAGGCTGGTACAAGCTGGGGAACGTGCTGGACGTGGTGCCGGAAGTGAACATGGAAGAGTTGAGCGCGTACGCTAAAGAGAAGAATGTCCGAATCATTTTGTGGGTGATCTGGAATTCGCTGGACGATCAGCTCGAGAAGGCGCTGGATCAATACGCGAAGTGGGGAGTCGCCGGGATCAAGGTCGATTTCATGCAGCGCAGCGATCAAAAGTTGATCGAGTACTTTCACAGGGTGAGCCGCGAGACGGCGAAACGCAAGATGCTGGTGGATTTTCACGGCGACCAGAAACCGGCGACGATGACGCGCACGTGGCCGAATTTGATCAACACGGAGGGCGTGCGGGGGATGGAATGGAGCAAGTGGAGCGCGGAGACTGATCCGGATCATGATGTGACGCTGCCGTTCACGCGCATGGTCCTGGGGCCGATGGATTACACGCCGGGGGCGATGCTCAACGCGCAGAAAAGCAGTTTTCGGACGATTGGAAGCCGTCCGATGAGCCAGGGTACGCGGTGCCACCAACTTGCGATGTACGTAGTGTTCGATGCGCCGTTGCAGATGCTTTCCGACAGCCCATCGAATTATTTGCGGGAGCCGGAGATCATGGAGTTCCTCGCACCGGTTCCCACGGAGTGGGATGAAACCAAGGTGCTCGACGGCAAGATCGCTCAGTACGTTGCGGTGGCGCGACGGAACGGCAAGGATTGGTACGTCGGGGCGATGACGAATTGGTCTCCGCGGGAGTTGGAGATTGATTTTTCGTTTTTGCCGGAAGGCAACTTTACACTGCAGGCGTATCAAGATGGTGTGAACGCGGATCGCATGGGCAGCGACTACAAAATGGTGAAGAGCCGGGTCAACCGCGGGACGAAACTGAAGATTAAGCTGGCGCCGGGCGGCGGCTGGGCGGGGCGGATTATTCCGTAGAGTTATTTGCTCGATCCGAAGGAAAAAGCAGGTTCCTCGGGCAGACACCGCCCTCGGAATGACAATTGTAAGCATTTTATAGGGAGCAGAGATCAGAAGAAGTCTGTTTGCGAGGTTTGCATGAGTTATCCGCAATTGGATCTGAGTGGCAAGACGGCGGTGGTCATTGGCGGGACGAGCGGCATTGGGCTGGCGCTGAACAAAGGCTTGGCGCTAGCGGGAGCGAACGTCGTGCCTACCGGCCGGCGGAGGGAGCTGGTGCGTAAGGCCGCGGACGACATCAAAACGCTGGGCAGAAGGTCGCTGGCGCAGACCTGCGATGTGACGGATGAAGCGAGCATTGAAAAACTGCTCGCGGCGGTATTGAAGGAATTTGGGAGCGTGGAGATTCTGGTGAATTGTGCGGGGCGCACGAAGCGGACGCCAACGCTGGAGGTTCCGGACGCGGAGTGGAATGGAATTCTGGACACGAACTTGAATGGAACGCTACGAGCTTGCCGCGTGTTTGGGCGCCACATGATCGAGCGGGGCTACGGGCGCATCGTTAATATCGCTTCGCTGGCTTCGTTTGTGGCGCTGATGGAGGTTGCGGCGTATTGCGCGAGCAAGGCGGCGGTGGCGGCGTTGACGAAATCGCTGGCGATTGAATGGGCTACGAAAGGCGTCTGCGTAAATGCGATTGCTCCGGGAGTATTTCGCACGGAGCTGAATGCCGGGTTGCTCGACGGAACGGAGCGCGGGAAGGAATTCCGGCTGCGGACGCCGATGCGGCGGTTCGGGCAGTTGGATGAATTGGCGGGAGCGGCGGTGTTTTTGGCTTCGGATGCGGCGAGCTATGTGACCGGGCACGTGCTGGCGGTGGATGGGGGATTTTTGGCGAGCGGGGTGAACCAATAAAAGAAACAAGCTCAGATCGAGACGGTGCTACCGAATGGGCTCCGAAGGCTTGTAGTGGGTCAGTTTCCGATCAGCCGCTTTATCGGGACTTACGAAAACGCCCTTAAAAATAGCGTTTTTCAAATGAATTGACAGTAGGATTCGAGTACAGGAACCGTTAGTCTATTTCGTTGTTGTCGGGGATTGGATGTGGGCCAGCGCCTTTCTACGAAATTGAATCTCCTTAATCGTCACTGGGGCCAACACAAGCAAGCCAAAAAGAACGAACACAAGACCAGCATCAAACCCAGCGGCAGTTGCCCTCAAATGTGGCACAGCAGTTAGATAATTAGTCCCCGTAGAATATAAGATGGCGCGGCAGAATCAGGAGCAATCATGGCGCATCAAGCACCCCTGAAATATACCTTCTACATTGCCGCCACTCCGGAGAAGGTGTGGGAAGGCTTTGTGTCGCGGGAGTCGAACCGCATCATCTTCTCGGGCGCTGAGTTCCAAGCGGACTTTAAGCCTGGTGGCTTGCTCGCATGGGTGGGCGCGGGACCCGATGGCAAACCCATGACCTACGTCCGAGGGAAGGTCCTGCGGTTTGAGCCGCCAAAGGTCTTTCAGTACACCTTCGCAATGGGCCAAAATGATAAGGCCTCACGCGCAACGATCGAACTGGTGCCCGAGACCGAAGCCACCAAAGTAACAGTGACGCATGACGAGTGGGCCGAGGATGACCCCACTTACGCTGCCTGCGCCGATGGATGGCCACGCATTCTTTCCCGCCTCAAGACGCTGCTCGAAACTGGGAAGACCTTCAAGCCGCATTGATAAGTGTTTTTTCGCCAGGCACTATTGCCCCAAAACTAGCGCCCTGATCAACGCGCAAACCGGAAACTGACCCAATGCACGAGGGCGGCCCTACGGTGACTATGCGCTTCCTCTCGCGACTCCAGCGAGTTTGGCTCGGGTGGTGGCGACTATTTCGAGGAATTTGCGGGCGGTTTCTACGATTAGTTCGGGCTTGTTGGATTTTAGGGCTTCGGGTTGGATTAACTCGCCGCCTATGCCGAGGGCGGCGGCGCCGGCTTCGATGAATTCCGCGGCGGTTGAGAGATTGACGCCGCCGGTGGGAACTAGTGGGATTTGCGGTAGCGGACCTTTTAGCGCTTTGATGTACTTGGCGCCGCCGACCTGACCGCAGGGGAAGACTTTTACGAGGTCGGAGCCGGCGGTCCATGCTTCGATGATTTCGGTGGGCGTCAGGGCGCCCGCCATGATCAGCATGGATTCGCGCACGGCAAGCTCCACGGTGGCGCGGTTGAAGCCGGGGCTGACGAGAAACTGGGCGCCGGCGTCGAGACAGCGGCGGGCGTCATCGGCGTTCAGCACGGTTCCTGCACCGATGAGAATTTCTGGACCGGCGCTTTTTGCGAGCTCGCCAATGACTTCGATAGCGCCGGGACAGGTCATGGTGATTTCGACGATGGGGATGCCGCCCTTGCAGACGGCCTCCGCGGCGATGTGCGCTTCGCGTTGAGAGGATGCGCGGACCACGGGTACGATTCCGATTTCTTCGATACGACGGCGAACTTGTTGTTTATTCACTGGAGATTCCTCGCTTAAATCCTCCAAGCCTTAAAAGCCGCAGGGCTCCGCGGACTCCGCCCTGCGCTACAGGCCCTTTCACGGCAACGCACTGATTAGCGGGCGATGCGCGCGCCGACACCTTTCATTACTTGCAGGACTTCCTGAAGGGTGACCATCGAAGTGTCGCCGGGCGTAGTCATGGCCAGAGCGCCGTGGGCGGCACCGCATTCGACCGACCATTGCGGATCTTGACCGGCTAGGAAACCGTAGATTAGGCCGGAGGCGAAGGAATCGCCACCGCCGACGCGGTCGAAGATTTCCAGATTTTCGCGGTTCCTGGCTTGATAGAACTTGCCATCGTAGTAGCTCACCGCGCCCCAATCGTTGAGCGTGGCGGTTTTAGCCTTGCGCAACGTGGTGGCGACGACCTGGAACGGATAGTCTTTCACGACTTTGGCGATCATCTGCTGGAAGCCCGCGACTTCGAAGGTGGAGTGATGCTCGTCCATTCCGGGAACTTCGTAGCCGAGAGCGGCGGAAAAATCTTCTTCGTTGCCGAGCATGACATCGACGTGCGAAGCGATGCGGCGGTTTACTTCCTGCGCCTGCTTCTTGCCGCCTAGTGATTTCCAGAGCGAGGCACGATAATTCAGATCGTAGGAAACGATGACGCCGTGGCGCTTGGCGGATTGCATGGCTTCGACGGCGACGTCCGGCGTGGTGGAGGAAAGCGCGCAGAAGATGCCTCCGGTGTGAAGCCAGCGCGCGCCTAGCTTGCCGAAGATGTGCTCCCAGTCGATGTCGCCTTTTTTCAGGTTCGAGACGGCGGTGTGGCCGCGGTCGTAGGAGCCGAGAGCGGCGCGTACGCCGAAACCGCGCTCGGTGAAATTGAGGCCGTTGCGCGCGGCGCGTCCGACGCCATCGTGCTCGACCCAGCGGATTAGAGATGGGTCGACGCCGCCCTGGTATACAAGATCTTGCAGCAGGCGGCCGACGGGGTCATCGGCGAACGCGGTGACGACGGCGGTGTCCAAGCCGAAGCAGCGCTTGAGTCCGCGCGCGACGTTGTATTCGCCGCCGCCTTCGCAGACGTCGAAGGAGCGCGTGGTGGCGATGCGTTTTTCGCCGGGATCGAAGCGAACCATGATTTCGCCGAGGCTGACGAGGTCCCAGCGGCATTGCTGTTTCGATTTGATCTGCAGCGTCACGCGTCTTCTCTCAAGTGATTTGAATTAAGTGATTCTGGCGGGCTCCAGTTTAGGCGCCAGGATGTGAATCAGGAATAGCGCGATGAGGTACGCGCTGCCGGCCATCACGAATGGAATCATGTAACTGCCAGTCCACTGCAACGCGTGGCCGACGACTTCAGCGATGAGCATGCCGCCGATGGCGCCGGCCATGCCGCCGATGCCGACGACGGAGCCTACGGCGGGCGCGGGAAACATGTCGGAGGTCAGCGTGTAGAGGTTCGCGGAGAATCCCTGATGCGCCGCGGCGGCGAGGCCGATGAGCAGGACCGCGCCCCACAAGCTTTCGATGCGATAGGCGAAAATAATAGGAGTGACGCAGAGCGCGCAGACGAGCATGGTGATTTTGCGTGCGGCGTTGACGCTGCTACCGTGGCGAATCAGGCGAGAAGACAGCCAGCCACCGGCGACGCTGCCAACGTCGGAAATCAAATAGATGACCATGATGGGAACGCCGATATTCGTTAACACCAGACCGTGCTTGCGCTGCAGGAAATCGGGTACCCAGAAGAGATAGAACCACCAGATGGGATCGGTGAGAAATTTGCCGACGACGAAGGTCCAAGTCTGGCGGTGCGGGAGCAGCGCGGACCACTTGATTTTTCCGAGGGGCTCAGACGGATCGCAGCGAATGTAGTCCAGCTCGGCTTTGGAAACACGCGGATGCTCGTCCGGCTTGCGATAAAGCAAGAACCAGAAAATCAGCCAGACAAATCCGAGGGCTCCGGTGAGGAGGAAGGCGGAACGCCAGCCCCAGTGCGAAGCGATCCACGGCGCGACTAGCGGCGTAACGATAGCGCCGACACTCGTGCCCGCGTTGAAGATGCCGGTTGCAAGCGAGCGCTCTTTTTTGGGGAACCATTCGGCGACGCTTTTGATGCTGGCGGGGAAAACGCCGGCCTCGCCGAATCCGAGCGCGAAGCGCGCGACGGCGAAGCTGGCGAAGGAACCTGCGGCGGCATGGGCCATGGACGCGAAACTCCAGAAGGCCATGGCCAGCGCGTAACCCACGCGCGTTCCGAGCCGATCGATGAGGCGGCCGACGAGGAGCATGCCCGCCGCATAAGCGATCTGAAAATAAGAAACGAGGTGGCCGTACTGGATATCGTTCCAGCCGAAGTCGTGTTGCAGCGTGGTCTTCAGAACGCCGAGCAACTGGCGATCGATGTAGTTTTTCGTGACGCCGAAAAGAAGGAGCGCGCAGATCACCCATCGGAAATAGCCCACGCGGGCCGAAGCTGGGGCGCGTGCTAGCTCGCCCGCTTGCGCCGAGTTGAGATTCGCGGAGGCGGCCGGGGCGCTGGGTGGAGCGATGGGGCGCGCAGGATCCATTTGGCGGATGAGGCTATTTCTTACGGCCGGCTTCGAGCCCTGTCGGCCCTTGATTGAAACCGGGCTGCACGTTGACGACTCCGAACTGGCGGTCTTCGACTTCGCGATGCGCGGCCATGGCCCACAGGAAACAGATGCGGTGGCCGGGAACGGATACGTTGGGATGATAGCCGCTGGGGATGAGCACGGCGTCGCCATCGCGGACAACAGTGACGAGCTCGGGATTTTGCGTGTCGTTGTAGACGAGCTGAATGCCGTAGGCGGGGGCGGGCATGTCGAAATAAACGTAGATCTCTTCGAGCATGGCGGCATGCTCGTGCGGCGGCCAACTGGTCCAGTTGCCGGGATCGGCCTGCGTGATGCCGGCAATGAGGCGGCCGGCTTCGATATTTTTCGCGAGGAGCATTTGTAGGTGGCGCGTGCAGCCGGAGCTGCCGGTGGTGAATTGCAAGCCGGGATCTTTGGCGATTTCGGAAGCGCGCACGATTTGCAGCGGGTAGCGGTTCGCGACGTCGCAGGAGAATTCGGCGAGATCGGCAGAAGTCTTGGTGGAGATTTTCACGGTGGAATCGCGAGGGATGTACATGGCGTCGCGCGGCGCGAGAGGGATTTCTTTACCGTCGACGGAGACCGTCGCTTCGCCGGAAAGGCAGATGAGGCCGGTTTCGCGGTCGCCGTTGGAAAAAGATTCGCTGGGCTTGGAGGAGTTCAAGACGATGCGGCTGTAGGCGAGATGACGCATGGAGCTGTTGGCGGGCGTGATGCAGACGCGCCGGCCGGCGCGCGCGTTGGTCTTGCGGAAGATATTTTTCTCGGTGGCGGCTAAGACAGGGGCACTCATTCAGAACTCCTTGTGTTTTCCTCGCTGACTATAGAAATGGGCTGGCGTTCTGTCAAACCGGAAAATCTGAAACAAAGATTGAGCCAGACTGCCGAGGCTACCAACTGTGCATTGTCCCGTCGAGCTTGCGATTGATGGGCAGGTACGCGCGGCGGTAGGGATAGTTGGATGCGAGATGCTCGTCGATGTCCACGCCGAGGCCAGGGGCGTCGCCCGGGTGCATCATTCCGTCGGCGAAGGTGTAGGAGTGCGAGAAGACGCGATCGGTTTCGGCGGAGTGGTGCATGTATTCCTGAATGCCGAAATTGTGGACGCTGAGATCGAAATGGAGAGCGGCGGCCATGCAGACGGGGCTCATATCGGTGGCACCGTGACAGCCGGTGCGGACCTGGTAGATTTCGGCGAGGCTGGCAATTTTTCGCAAATGGGAAATTCCACCGGCGTGCACGACGGCGGTGCGAATGTAATCGATGAGCTGCTCCTGGATGAGCTGCTGGCAATCGAAGATGGAGTTGAAGACTTCACCGACGGCAAGCGGCGTGGTGGTGTGGCGGCGAATCAGGCGAAAACTTTCTTGCAGCTCGGCGGGAGTGGGATCTTCGAGCCAAAAGAGATGGTAAGGCTCAAGCTCTTTGCCGAGGCGGGCGGCTTCGATGGGCGTGAGGCGGTGATGCGCGTCGTGGAGCAGGTGGAGGTCGGAGCCGAATTCCTTGCGCAGGCGTTCGAACAGGCGGGGGACAAAATTGAGGTAGAGCTCGGAGCTCCACTGATCTTCGACGGGTGCGTCTTTTTCGGCGGGCTCGTAAAACATTTTGCCGCGACCGACGCCGTAGGTGCTGGCGAGACCGGGGATACCGCTTTGCGCGCGAATGGCTCTGTAGCCGAGCTTGGCATACTCGGCGACAGCCGCGACGGTGGCATCGATGTCTTTACCATTGGCGTGGCCGTAGACGAGGACGGCGTCGCGAGAAGCACCTCCGAGCAACTGGTAGACAGGAACATTGAGGGATTTGCCCTTGATGTCCCAAAGCGCGGTGTCGACCGCGGAGACGGAGGCCATGGTTACAGGGCCGCGGCGCCAGTACGCGCCCTTATAGAGGTATTGCCAAGTGTCTTCGATGCGGCGCGCGTCGCGGCCGATGAGAAGCGGAATGACGTGATCGGAGAGATAGCTGGCGACGGCGAGCTCGCGGCCGTTGAGCGTGGCGTCGCCGAGGCCGTGAATGCCGTCTTCGGTGGTGATTTTCAGCGTGACGAAGTTGCGGCTTGGACTGCAGATTATTACTTTGGCGTCGGTTATGCGCATCGCGGGTTAATCCTCTATCTCAGTTTCCATTGCGGGTAGCTCAAACATTGTTGCGCGGACGTTCGCGGCGCACAAAATCGGTGTCCTGCAACGGTTCGGACTCGCACTCAATGGCGATGGTGGTGACCGGATGATCGGGCGGTTCGGCAGGCAATCGGGTGAAGCGCACGCGGAAACGATCCTGCTGGAACTTTACCTGCTGACCGCTGGCGAGAAGACGCGCGGATTTCACGCCGGTTTTCAGTCCGGAGAGCGCGACGGTTTCTCCGGGCCAAAAATAGACGTGCATATAGAGAGTGTTTCCCTTGCGCGTGAAACCCGCGTAATTCGAGCGGTGCGGTTGGCAGCGGTCTTGCGTATGGACGGACTCGGCGTTGCGTGAGGTCCAACGGCCTACCTCGGTGAGGATGCGCACGGACTCTTCGGGAATGGAACCGTCGGGCTTGGGGCCAATATTGAGCAGATAATTTCCCGCATCGTGCGCGCAATAGACGAGGTTGCGCACGATGGTCTTCGGAGTTTTCCAAGCGTCATCCGCTTGGTGATATCCCCAACTCTCATTCAGCGTCATGCAGGATTCCCAAGCGCGGCCGCGCTGGTCAGCGACAATCTCTTGTTCGGGCGTTGAGAAATCGCCGGGCAGGGCGTTGCGATTGTTCACGATGATGTCGGGCTGAAGCTCGAAGACCATTTTGTTCATGCGTTCGGATTCCCAGCCGCGGGCATCCAGGGGCCAGGAAACGTCGTACCACAGCACGTCGACTTTTCCGTAATTGGTCATTAACTCGCGGATCAGCCCGTGCGTGTATTCGACGAAACGCTTGCGGGCGTCTTCGTTGGTGGCGCAGCGCGCGCCATCGGGATGGTGCCAATCCATCAAGGAATAGTAAAAGCCGAAGCGCAAGCCTTCGGCGCGGGCGGCTTCGACATATTCACGCACGAGATCACGGCCGGGGCCCTGTTTGGGCGCGCAGTAGTTGGTGAGCTTGGTGTCGAAGTTGCAGAAGCCCTCGTGATGCTTGGAAGTCATCACCATATATTTCTGCCCGGCTTGCTTGGCGAGCTTGGCCCAGGCGCGCGCGGCATTCGGTTTCGGCTGGAAACGCTTGGCAAGCTGCTCGTATTCGGTCACGGGAATGCCTTCGTTTTCCATGACCCATTCGTGGCGGCCGAGCACGCTGTACAGGCCCCAATGAATGAACATACCGAAGCGCGCTTCGTGCCACCATTGCATGCGGCGAGCGCGGTCGGCGTCTTCCGCTGCGGAGCTTTTCTGCGCTTGGGGCTGTTGGGGTGGTGCCCCTGGTTTGGCGGAAGCGGCCAAGGTGAGAAGAGACGCTCCGGTTCCTACCAGCCAGTCACGCCGCGGGATGCGATTCGATTGCATGAGCTTGCGCCCTCCTTGTTGTACCCTTTTCAGACCCAAACCTCGACGAGCTTACGATTGCAGCTTGAAAATTTTTTCCATGAGCAGCCACTTTTCACCTGGTTTCGCCTGTTGCAGCGGCTTCTGGAATTTCCACATCAGTTCTTCCCATTCGCGGACTTTTGGATTTGCGCGGTCTGCTTTGGCTTTGGCTTCGAAGGAAAATCGCGCGTCAACCTCCATGACCATGAACATGCGCGTGCCGAGCAAATAAATCTCCATGTCGACGATGCCGGAGTCTCTGATGCTGCGGGTAATTTCCGGCCAGATTTTCTGGTGATAGCGGCGATATTCGGCGATTAACGCCGGGTCATCTTTGAGGTCGAGAGTGAGGCAGTATCGTTTGTTCATGGCAAAGTCACGAGTCAGCTAGCAAAACGATCATGTCAGGGCGCGGTCGAGATGGACGTAGCCGCCGTCCACCAGTACGTGCTGGCCAGTGACGTGGCTGGCCTGCGCTGACATGAGAAACAGGACCATCGCGGCAATCTCGTCAGGTTCAGTCATGCGTTTGCCCAGCGGAATCTTCGCAGTGATGCGCTTAAGTTTTTCGTCAGGGTCCGGAAACGTGCCGAGCCATTGTTTATAGAGCGGGGTCATGACTTCGGCGGGGAGCAGCGCGTTCACGCGAATGCCATAAGGGAGCAATTCGGCGGCCCA
>Ga0307477_10002659_pt1 | contig 13654 bp, 20 predicted proteins | sample atmos_gasesECM2C_FD_203316 | JGI IMG/M metagenome (GOLD analysis project Ga0307477, IMG submission 203316) | Hardwood forest soil microbial communities from Morgan-Monroe State Forest, Indiana, United States - atmos_gasesECM2C_515 | ecosystem: Environmental > Terrestrial > Soil > Temperate...
TTCGGCGGCTCATGTGAGCCGCCCCTTTTTCTTACTTCGCCGCTTCATTGCTTCCCGCTTCGGCTTCCTTCCACGCTTGAATCTGGTGCCAAGAACGTTTCCGTAGTCGCGGCAGAGGTTGCGGTTTTGGTGCTTCGGGATACTCGACCGGAGGGAATCCCGCAGTGCCCAGCAGCGAATTCGTCAGCGCGCGATTCTCCGCGCGCAGCCGAGCCACTTCGCCCTCGAGCATCGTCACGTATTTGCCCTGCAGCAGCCGTTGCAGAAGATCTCTCATATCACCTGATTAGGAGGACAGCTTATCTGACGATCGTATGACATCTGTGGTACACTCGATTTTGGGAGAATTCGATGCCAGCGCGGCGACGGCGTCAGAAAATTTCAACCACCATTGACCCCGAAAATGGAGCGTTTTTGCAGTCCCTTATCAAACGAGGCCAAGCCTCCAGTCTCGGCGAGGCCGTAGACCGTGCTGTCGCGATTGCCCGTCGAGCTGAAGCCCGCAAAAGGCTTGAAGAAGCTACGACCGCATATTACGCGTCGCTCTCCGGAGAGGAGCTCAAGGAAGAGCGGAAATTAGAACGGGCCGTCGGTTACGCGGCTTCGCAAGTTGACGTCGATGGCGAATGAATCTCGCCCAATACTACCGAGCCCGCGACGGGGCGAGATTTGGACTGCCTATCTTGGTGAGACCCGGCAACGGCACTGGGTCCTGATTGTCTCGATCGACCCTCGGAACGTTTCCGACCATGCGGAAACTGTCCTCACTGTGCCTTTCGCTTCACGCATTGTCGAGACTCCAACGACCATTGTTCTGCAGCCAGGCGAAACAGGATTGCCTGGACCTTCATGCCTACGCGGACACTTCATTACGACCTTGCCTAAGAAGCAGCTCATCCAACGACAGCCTCGGTCCCTCTCTGGAAGGCGCATGCGTGAAGTCTGCGCGCTCATTCGGCGCAGTTACGATCCCGACGCACCATAAGATTCATCGGCGGCGCGGCAGCGGCTTGGGCCGGAATTGCTTGCGGGCTTCGGATTCGAGGCGCTGCGTATGAATTGCGCGCGAGGTCGGATCCGTGGCGCTGATCTGGCGCGCAATTTGTTCGCCGAGCGACATGCCAGTGACGAAGCGCGGGGTGCCGGGCGAATTTAGGGGCGGGGGTTGCCCCGCCCTGAGCGGCGCGAGTCCGGCGTGGCCGGAGAGCGCTGCCCCAACACCGGCGAGTCTTCCGCCGGAGACCAAACCGTAACGCGCGGCGTCGGCGGGATCGTCGCCATCCACTTTGCGAATATCCTCAACGCGAGCCGTGTCGCGCACCAGTTGCGGAATGCAATCGATCAGCTTCGCGCAATTTTCGGTGATGAGCCACGAATCGGATTCCAGCAACTGATACATGAGCTGCCAGCCGCCGATGCGATCGTCGTCCGCAGGTGCGGGACGCGGCAATCCGCTTGCGGCCAGCACTTCGCCGAGCTGCTCAGCAATCGATGCTTCGGAAGTGCGATGCGCGAAAGCGTCCGGCGAGAGAAACACGTCGCTGATGCGCTCGCGCCCGCTGCGTTCGGCAATGCCCTGCGCGAGCATTCGCGGCGACAGGCCGGACTGCACGAATTCGCGATACGTAACGATACGGCAGTTGACAGTCGACTGTTGACAGTCGACTGCCACCGGGACTGCGCAATGCCAATACACGGCGCTGGGATGCTGGAAGCCCCAGTCGATCGAAATCCAGCGCGGCCACCAAGGCTCGAGCCGCAATTCTTCGGCGCGCACGGTGTGGCGGCCGAACTCGAAGACGTCGAAATATTGGCCGGCAAATACGTTCCAGTCGCCCTCGAGGAACGCGCGCCGCAGATGCTCGGGCAGGGCCGCAAGCGTGCGATGATACGCGGCGTCCTGGGCGTAAATCGGATTGTCGGCCAGCTTGGCGCGAATGAAATCGTAATCGCGCGGATCATAAAGTTCCCGGCGATCGAATCCAGCCGGCGGCTGGCGATCGACCCACAGCGCTTTCACCCAGGCGTGGCCGATGTTGCCGGGATTGCTCGCGCCGGCCATGCACGCCACGCTTCCGGGAATCGGACAGCGATTGCGGGACGTGAGAAACTGCCACTGCTTCAACGTGAAATGGGTCAGCTCATCGAGGCCGATGAACAGGAACTCCGCACCCTGATAGCGATAAACATCATTTTCGTTGCGGCAGTATCCAAAGCGCGTGGTCGAGCCGTTATGCCATGTGACGACGTGCTTTGCTTCGTTGTAGCTCTTATACAGCGAACGCGGAACGTCACGCCGGAAATAAGCGAGCAGAGACGACTCCAGCTCCGGATACGTGCGGCGTAGCAACAGCGAGTCAGAACCTTCGTATAAGTAGGCTTGGCGGATGGCCTCGCATAACAGCGCCGTTGTTTTTCCAGGGCCGGCCGCCCCGCCAAAGAGCCGGTACTTCGCTGTGCTGTGATGAAACTCGCGCTGCCGCGGGAAGGCGGCGTAAGAATAGTGGTCGCCGTCAAGGATCCGAAAATGACTGCCTGGTTTGTCCTCGATCGTAACAGCGTTGCTTTGGGATTTGCCCATTGCGCGCTCAAATCATCGGTAAATCTTCGAGAAACGCGCGCCGACGAACCACGCCGCCGCACTGCAAATGAAGCCGCCTTTGACTCCTAATCCCATGTTGCGCCAGGCATTCAGATACGTGAACACGAAGCCGGCGACTCCAATAATTTTCAGCACGCGATCGAGATAGATGGCTTGCGTCAACTTCTGAAATACGGTCTGCACACTGAGTGCGCTCATGACGACTCCCTTTCCGGCCTTTGCATGTCCAGGATGATTTGCGGTCCATCGTCGCCCGCTGGGGCGTGCTTGCCGTAGCGCAGCTCGCGCAAATAGGCCAGCTCGCGTTGCACAAGTTTGTCGTCCTTAGAACTCAGTAGGTCCACTTCCAGTTGAACGAGGTCCACCTGGGTGTGTACGGCATCCACAAAGGCCTCCCCGTTGATCGGAAGCGGCTCCAGTCCAGGCACAACGTTTCGGCGATCACCTGCCGCGCCCGCGTCGTTACGCGCCTGGCCGTTCATGGCTCCTTGCAACTGGGCAGCGGCCTCCCCCGTCCGAGGCCGCCGCCCTTCGCCCTGGGCGAGAGCCGCATCAGCGTTCGCATCGCGTTCCGCGCCAGCCGCGGCGGAGGAAGCCGAAGCGTTTGCAACGGAGAGATCGCTGGCGTCGTCAGACGCAGCCCTGCCCATCCCGCTTGACGAAATCGTTGCGCCGTTCGCGCGGTCACTCTTGGCGAGCGCGGCGTGTCCATTCGGCTTATTTCTGGAGTTCATGCGTTAGTTCACCCGCTGCGAACCGGAAGTTTGAGTTTTTTCCGTCCGCGCAAATCCATCCACCCAGAGGCCGAGCAATGGGCCCAGCAACGCACTAGCGTGTGCCCGGCAAAATCGTTCTCCGCGCGCAGGTGGCCGCAGACACCGCACCCAAGCGTTTCGGCTGATTCGCGAAACGCGATATGCCAGGCACCGTTTCATGGAGGTTGGCAGCGCCGACATCTTGCCGGCGCGGGTTAATTCTTTGTTCTCTGAGCGTTACAGGTTGAGCTGGGAGTGCGGCCTAAACAAGAATGCCTCCGAGAGGTCGGAGGCATGACGAAAAATCGCGCTCTAAAAGCAAAACGCCCCGAGATTGTCGGGGCGTGCTTTTCTACGAGGGAGAGTGTATACCGATTTGTACTTTTTTGTCAAGGGAAATCTTCAACTTTTTTTATTTTTCCTTGAACTCGTTTCTTTTCAGGAGCATAGTTCCCCAATTCCCCAGTCTATTTCCCTTGCGCGGCTGCTGGCCTCGCCAGGATCCACGCAAACAAGTTGAGGAGGAAACCATGCCACATTACCTCAGTCAAGTGAGCTACACGCCGGAAGCTTGGGCGCGGCTCGTTGCCAATCCCCAGGATCGCATTGAAGCGGTGCGCGGACCGATCGAGAAGCTCGGCGGCCGCATTCACAACGCGTTTTTCGCGTTTGGCGAATATGACGTTGTCGTCATCACCGAAATGCCCGATAACGTCAGCGCGGCAGCCATCGCCATTGCCTTTGCGGCCGGCGGCGCCGTGAAGAGCGAGAAGACCACGCCGCTGATGACTACCGCCGAAGCCCTCGAAGCCATCAAGAAGGCCGGCACCACCGGGTATCGTTCGCTGACGGCCGGTGCCAGTGCCGCCGCCGCACGCCCGTAAACCGTCACCAAGCATCGTCAATCCTGCCAAGTAGGGGCGCAGCATGCTGCGCCCCTACTACCCAGACGTAATGTGCTTTCCCGGGTTGGCGTCCGTGACATCGTCGCGATGTTAGGCGCTCAGCCGCTGGAGGACCTATGCATCGCTCCCGCCTAAAATCGATTTTTGTCGCGATGGGACTTGTCGCGACGACTCTAGCGATTTGCTTTGCAGCACGCGCGCAGAGTCCCGCCGAAACTACGCCGCCCGAGCACAAGCGGACGGATCCGCAGCAGCCCGCTCCGGAGCAGGCGGCGCAGCGAAAGCAGCCGACCGCCGCCGAACTCAGCGCCAAAGACACGCCGGCGTCCGCAATCCTGCGCACACTTCAATTTGAGGAATACGAATTTCGTTCCGCCGCCGAGGCCATGCCCGTCGACAAATACGGTTACCGGCCCATGCAGGGCGATTATGGCGATGTATCTCCCGGCTCTGGTCCGAAGGAGCTGCGCACTTTTGGTGAGCAAGTGAAGCACGTGGCCTGCTCGAACTTCGCGTTTGCCGCCGAATTAGATGGCGCGAAACCTCCGCCCAATTGCGACACGGGCGGACCCAGTCCAGCAAAAACACGCGATGAACTGGTCGTCTATCTGCACGATTCGTTCAAAGCGCTGAAAAAATCGCTCGGCGCGATCAGCAAGGAAAATATGTTTCAGCCGATAGAAGGCCCATACGCCGGCCCAAACACGCGTCTCGGGCTCGCTACCGTGTGCATCTGGCACGTCGCCGATCACTACGGCCAACTCGTGATATATATGCGGCTCAACGGGATTGTGCCTCCGGCAAGCCGCCCAAATCCGCCGGAGATCAAAGATTAGCGCGCAGCAGCGCGGCTACTGAGCGAACCTGCCGCTACTGGAGGTGTGAACGTGAGCCGAGGCATGCAAATCGCGAGTGGCATTTCCGTTTTGTTCACCACGCTGGCGTTCGGGCACATCATGGTGCACGACACGCAGCACATCATGAGCCATCATGATGCGAGCCCTGTATTCCTGATCGCGCACACGATTCTCGCGGTCGCCTTCGTCGTTCTCTCGCTGCTCGGCGGTTATTTGCTCTTAACCGGCAAGCGCCCGCAAAACCCCAGCGGGACGTAATGAGCCTTCTGCTAGACTTTAGTGCGTGAGCTCGAGCCCCGAAACAAAATCGGCATTGCCGCGCCTTGCGGGCATTCGGCTGCACCCCATCAAGTCGCTCGACCCAATAGCGGTGACCGAAGCGCGCATCGGCGTTGGTGGCGGGCTTGAGCACGACCGCGCCTGGGCGCTCTACTCCGTTGACGGACGATGGGTCAACGGCAAGCGCACCGCGGCGATACATCTGATTCGCGCTACCTACGCTCCTGGTCTCACCTCGGTCACGCTCGCGGTTCCTGGCGACCGCCGCAACATTCCCGCTCGCACGTTTCCCTTCCCCGGCGGCACGGAAGACGCCGCGGAATGGTTCAGCGTTTACTTTGAGCAACAAATCCTGGTGCGCTATGCGCCGGAAGGGTTTCCCGACGACAACATCGCCAACGGCCCCACGATTATTTCCACGGCGTCGCTGCAAGCGGTGAGCGGCTGGTTTCCCGGCGTGAGTCTTGAGGATGCGCGCCGGCGTTTTCGCACGACACTCGAGATCGACAGCACACATGGCCTTGTAGGGGCACGGGACACCCGTGCCCGTCTTAACTCCACCAAGGCGCTGGACTCGAAGCTACACCCGCGGACCAACGGCGCGCTTCCCGCATTCTGGGAAGATCAACTCTACGGCGAAAATGAGCGCAGCGTGGTCCGTTTCCGCATCGGCGAAGTAGATTTCGAGGGCAGCAACCCGTGCGCACGATGTCCGGTTCCCGCACGCGACGCGCAAACGGGCGCCGACCTCACCGGCTTCCAAAAACGTTTCAGCGATCTCCGTCGCGAGACTCTACCACTATGGGCCCCAGCTGCTCGCTTCGACCATTTTTATCGGCTAGCCACCAACACCCGCGTAGCCCCCACCGAAACAGGCAAGCCCCTCCGCGTCGGCGACCAGTTGCAAATCCTCTGACCAGACGCGCAAATTCCCTGTACAATCGCACTCACGTCTTGCAGGAGTTACCACCGATGTCCACGCCACAAATGCAAACAACCGCGGCACAGAATAAGCAATTGATGGTTCGTTGGTTCGAGGAAGTCTGGAACCAGGGCCGTCGTGAGACCATCCACGAGCTATTTGCTGAGAACGGAGTGCTTCATGATGGCACCGCGACATACAGCGGACCTGATGAATTTTGCCGGTTCTACGACACTTTTCGTTCTCAGTTTTCCGACTTTCGCACAACCCCGCTCATATCGTTAGCCGAGGGCGATCTTGCTTGCCTTCACTGGTCCATCTCGTTTCGTCACAAGGCCAGCGACAAGCCGTTAAGCGTGACAGGCACGTCTGTGGTGCGTTTTCAAAACGGACAGCTCATCGAAGGCTGGCAGAACTGGGATGCCGCCAGCCTTTCCGCTCAGCTCCCTGGATTCTCCGCTTTGGCGATCTAGCGAACCTAAGACAACTCGGGGAGCTGCCAACCGGCGCGCTCCCCGACTGCTGCACCGTATGACCGCTCGGGTTTTAATGCTTCACGGCTAGCTTAATGTATCGATCGTGCTGGGCCTTCTGCGCGCTCCAGTCCGGCGCCGCCGGCTGTGTCTTGGTGACTTGCCGGCCGCCCAATCCGTGCGGCATCCTGCACGACACTCCTGCCGGCGGCGTGCTGCTCGGCCCGGCAAGATCGCTGACCATCGTCGAGCTCGAGTCGCACGAAATGACGGCGCTATTGCCACTGAAATTCACGCCGGCAAAATCCACGCTGGAATTCACCAGCACCAGGACGCCCGGACCGCTATTGCCGGAAATCTGCCCGCCCCGCAAAAGCGCCTGCGAATTTCCGTCCACGCGAACGCCCGCGCTACGCGCATCCCCGCCCGACCCGTTGCCTTGCACAGAGTTCGTGCCGAGGAAATAGCCTTGAGCGTTCGCGTATAGATCGACGCCGGCGCTGCTATGTCCGCTGATTTGCGCGCTGTTGAAGAACGTGGCTTGGCTGCCTAGGCCAACGGCTACGCCGATCGGCCCGTTGCCCTGAATGATGTTCAAGGCCGTGCCAGCCCAGAAGGAAATTTCCGAGTTCTCCTGGAGGTATGCCCCGCCAGCCTGGTTTCCGGTGATTGTATTTGGTCCGGTGAGCGCGCCCACTTGCGCTCTGGCTCCGCCCAGAAGCTCGATGCCGTAGCCCGGGTTCGACCCAGGCCCCGACGTATTGTTGGCCATCGTGGTGTGTCCGAACGTGAGAAAGCTGGCTTGCGATGCCCACACCCCCGGCCCTGCGTTTCCGCTTATATCGACACTAAGGCCGCTCCAGGTGAAAATCGAAACAATCGAGTTGCTGGATATGTTCAATCCGCCGCGGGCGTTGTAGTCGAAGTTTCCCGTAACGTTTATGCTGACGTCCGATGCGCCGTTCACGGCCAAACCCACACCCGCATTGCCGGTGCTGGCGCAAGTATCCAGCATTATGGCGTGACTGTTGTTGACGTCGATGCCGTCGCCGAAGCCGTTCGTCACGCTTAATCCATATAGGAGGACACTTGTTGAGTTCGCGATCGATACGTTGCCATTGATTTGAGCGCTCTGACCGGCGTACGCGCCCAGAGTTAGATAATTTTGGCCAAACAAGAAGACGTTTTCGTTGCAGGTGCCGGTGACGAAAATAACCCCGCCGGGATTATTTACGTTTTGCAGCGCTGCGTTGATGCTTGGATAGGCATTTACGTTCGTTCCGCTGCAGTCCACATTGAGTTGCGCGCGAACCGCACCCGAGCATAGCAACAGCAGGATCCCAGGAACCAGCACCCGAACTGCGTTGCACAACAGGCTGAGATAGGCGTTCATTGGATTCCTCTCCGTTCCTCGACACGGCTCTTGCCGCGATCTGAGTTAACCTCCGCAGGGCCTTGGTGATCCGGCGTCGCTGCCGGAACGTTGCGCTATCGTGCGAAAGCTTGGGAGAGGCCGCAAGCGACATGAAGCGACAAGCGCGCGATTGCGGCGGTTGTCGCGCTTTGTCGCGAGCGGGTTAGAGTGTAGCGGCCACCTTCAGCGGCTCGTGAAGTTCACGCGGAAACCAGAAGGCGGCCGCAAAAACTGCTTCAAATCCGTGGAATCAATGTGTTACGCCGAATCGCGAAAATATTTACGTGGCGGGAACATCCCGCGGCGCAGCAGTTCCTTTCCGACGCGCCGGCGCACTTCCTCCGACCAGTTCACCCAGCCTTGCTCGCTTAAGCCGAGAAAATGCCGCGCGTTTTCGTACGGCGCCATTCCCAGGTAATACAGCCGGAACAGCACCATGCGCGAAGCATACTTCGGCGACTCAAGGGCCGCCTGGCCGGCCAGCGCAAAGTCCGCCACCCACTCGGCCAGCCGCGGACGAAAATCCGGCCGCCACAAATACTTGGTGGCTTCCTTCCAGTCCATCGCGGACATGCCGCGCTTGGCCTCCAGCACTTCGCGCGCACCGCGATACACTTCCCAGCAAACATCAAACGCCAACTCCGGCTTGACGCTCACCGCCGTCTCCGCCGCCGCAAGCCCTCTCTTCGGTCCGTGCAGGCGCGCCGCGGCATCAACCTGTACTCCCACACCACAAAGTGTTCTTCGCTGCTCACCACTTCCGGCAGGCGCACGCGCTTTTCCAGCGTATAGCCCCCGCACTTCGCTTTGCGCAGATGCCGCAATTGCGCGGAAATGCTCGTCTCCCCGTAACGCGTCAATCGGGCCAGCTCGCCCAGCGTCATCCAAGCGCCATACCTCCCCGCCGCCAGCATGACGTCGCGCAGCACCTCGCGTTGCGTTGGCAGCATGTGCAGTTTCCCGCTTGTCTTGCGATTTCTTCGCATCTCCTCGCCTCCTTCCCTGCTCTATTCCTCCCGAACAGGAAATCGGTCGTGCGGCGCGGGCTCTCTCGCCCCCACGTTTGCCTCGTCGGTGTCGGCCTCGTCGCAAGCATCGCGCGTGGTGCGCTCCGGGTCTTCATAGTCGCCGGCACACCCGCTGCAGGCTCCAAGCTGCCCTCGCGGCACATCAGTTGCGTGCCTCATGATCGCGCTCGTCGTTCGGAGCGACGCGCACTCCAGGTCCGCCGTGCCAAGCAAGACTTTTCACACTTTTCCACACTACGTACGTACTTAGTACTATTGCCGCTATCATTAATATAGATAGTTTGTCGTAGTTCCCTCTGGAGGTCCCTTTGAATTACAAAACTCAGCCCCCGTGGGAGTTCCTGCTCTCCGCTTCCAGCAATTCCCTGCAGAGCTACGAACTCTCGCGATTGAACCATGCCGCCAATCTGCGAAAGGAGATCACCCAGTTGCTGGATTCCTGGTTGGAAGAGAACACCTCGGCGTTGCTGGCGCGCTGGTTGATGCGCCAGCGCGAGCACCCTGGGGTGGAAGAAGCCGCGGTAAATGGCGATGGACGCGGCAAGACCGCGCAAGCCGTGTCCGATAATTTTTTCGTGGATCAACCGGCCTCGCCGCCCGCAATTCGCGATCGAAAGTGACGCGCGGACCGGATTTTGCGGCCGTGCCGCGGCGCCGCCACCATCGCACGCCAAGAACCTCGTTTCACCGCAGCCGCGCGGACGTGTGTCGTGCCGCGAACCACAACCGTCACACTTATGCCGCACCGCGGAGCCATCCCACAGCAGCGAGCACACTCGCGCCCCGCAACCCACATCCAGCACCGTCGCCCGCGCCGTCAACATCGCCGCCTCCCAGCGTTACGTCTAAGCACCTGTTTATTTATTAGAAGACACGGGGATTTCTTCGGCGGACCTCGCGTACACGAACTCCCACCAGCACGCTAACAAGGGCGCTCTAAACGATTCAGATTGTTTTGGGCCGAAACTGGGGAGGTATTACTGAGCGGCGGTCTTTACCACCGGGCCCTTTTCCAGAAGTTGTTCCTTGCGGTAGACAAGCGAATTAATATCGTACGTCGCCAGTTCAAATCCGTGTCCATGCGTGATGGCATCGGTGGGGCAAGCCTCCACGCAATAACCGCAGAAAATGCAGCGTGAATAGTCAATATTGTAGACGCTGGCGTAGCGCTCGCCAGCGGAAATGCGATTTACATCCGTGTTTTCCGCCGCTTCGATATAAATACAATTCGCCGGGCACGCCGCGGCACATAAAAAGCACCCCACGCACTTTTCCAGTCCACTTTCGTCGCGATGCAGCACATGAATTCCGCGATAGCGGGGCTGAAAATGCACTGGCTCGTGCGGATAATTCTCCGTGACCGTCTTCCGAAACATGTTTCGAAACGTCACGCTGAATCCCTGCGCGAGCGTGCTGAACGTCTCGGCAACTTCCCGGATGATGTTGGCCATTCGAGAAGTCTAGCAAACGACGGTAGTTGCGGCAAATTCGCTATCGGGCGATGGGCAATGGGATGCGTCAAATTGACGTAATCACTATGCGCTGCCAAAGTTAGCTATGCAGATCCGGCCAGCCTCGCGATCCGCCGACGCCGAACCGATTTGGGCCATTCTCGAACCAACTATTCGGGCGGCGGAGACATACACGCTGCCGGCCGACATGCCGCGTGAGCAGGCGTTGGCGTATTGGTTTGCTCCCCAGCACGAGGTTTTTGCCGCGGAAGAAGACGACCGGATCCTCGGCACATATTTCCTGCAACCCAACCAAGAAGGCGCCGGCTCTCACGTGGCCAATTGCGGATATGTCACCGCGCCTTGGGCTACAGGACGCGGCGTAGCCCGAGCCATGTGCGGTCATTCGCTTGCGCGAGCCGGCGAGCGCGGGTTCCGCGCCATGCAGTTCAATTTTGTGGTGAGCACTAACGAGCCGGCCGTTCACCTATGGCGCAGCTTCGGATTCGAAATTGTCGGTCGGCTGCCCGGGGCCTTCCATCACCCGAACCTCGGCTTCGTCGATGCGCTCGTCATGTATCGATCTCTGCTGGGAGGTTAGGCGGAGTGCCGGTTCGTTCGTTGCGAGGAGAGCGCCTGGATGATCTGTTTGCCGTGGAATCGCCCGTTCTCGATGAAGATTTCGCCAGTGTGCCGACCGCCAATCACGACGCCGGCCAGATGAATTCCCGGAACATTACTCTCCAGCGTGTTGTGGTCAAGCGATGGCTTGCAGGTAACGGGATCGAGATGCACTCCCAAGCTCTGGATAAATGAAAAATCGGGGTGGTAACCTGTCAGCGCAAAGACCTGTTTTGCGACTAGACGCTGTTCACCCGCGGCGTTGCTGACGATCACCTCCTGAGGGGTAATCTCCTTCACGTGCGTTTCAAACAGCGCCCGGATCTGCCCGGCTTTGATCCTATTCTCGATGTCCGGCTTTACCCAATATTTTATGCTTTGACCGAGATGCGCGTCGCGATGTACCAGCGTCACCTTAGCGCCGTTGCGATACAGGTCCAAAGCCGCTTCCGCCGCGGAGTTCTTTCCGCCAATCACCACGAGGTTTTCCCGCCAGAATGCATGCGGCTCCGTGTAGTAATGCGAAACGTGTTGCAAATCCTCGCCCGGTACATTTAACTTGTTTGGCAAGTCGTAGTATCCGGTGGCCACCACAATTTTCCTGCTCTGATATTTCTGCGCTGTCCCATTCTCCGGTCGGGTGAGCACCGTAAAGTTCCCGTCGCTCCCCTCCACGCGAACCACCAACTCCGACAGCCGCAAGTCGAGTTCATAATGCTCCGCGGCCTTCCGGTAATATTTCAGCGCCTCGACGCGCGTCGGCTTTTCATTGGGGCTCACCAGCGGCAGATCGCCGATCTCCAGCAGCTCTGGCGTGGTGAAGAACACCATGTTCACTGGATAGTTGAAAATAGAATTGCACAGGCAGCCTTTATCGATGACCAGCGCCCGCATCCCTGCGCGCTTGGCTTCGATCGCTGTGGCCAAGCCGGTTGGCCCAGCCCCAATACAAATTACGTCATACTCGCTCATAAGAATTTCAGTGTGCCGGGAGTGCTAAGGAATTGCAATCGGAGGGCAATGCGCCTATTGAGTAGTTGCTTCGTCCAAAATGGCGGTTAGGTCTTGACGGAAGGCTGCAAGCTCCTGCAGACGCTCAGGTGTCGCCGCGATCTCTTTCTTCTTCCACACAAAGACTTCGCCGCTGCCTCGCCGAAGCTTCGCGCTGAGATTGCCATCGACGATATAAGTTGGCGCGGCAAGCAATCGCAATCCCGCATTGGCAACGGGCGCAAGCAGCGCCGCGCATTCACCCCGCCGCACGCAAAGGGCGCTCTCGTAAGGCGGAATCGCGATCGGACGAAATCCTGCCGCAAACAACCGCTCCAGCACCTTCATTTGCTGCGGAGTTAATTCCGACATGGAGTGTAGCGGCACGGGGCACCCGTGCCCGTCCTAAGCACGCTTGGATCTACGCCGCGGTCGAATCCGCCTCGGAGTCGGAAGAAGACGACGAGCCTTCCAATTGAGCCAGGATCTCCCGCAATGTTCCAATCAGCTCGTCGCGGGAAACATGGCTTTTCTTGAATTGAATCCGAAACTTAAACGTCTCGCTCTCCGGTTCAAACTGAAAAATAAATGGCTGGGGACGCTGCGGACCGGACTGCTCTTCCCGCCGCTCCCGTCGCGCCTCGTCGCGCGTCAAGCCGCCCTGCAGGATTCGGCGCAGCATCTCCACCATTTTCTTCTCGGTGGGCTGCCGCGCGATCTGCAGCAGCAGCGATTTGGAGACAACTCCCTGCTCGATGCACTTTTTGCGGAGTCCATCCGGAATGTTGCGCAAGGAAAGCGTCTCAGTTACCGAAGAACGCGCCCGCCCGATCTTACGCGCCACGTCCTCATGCGTGTACTCGAATTGCGTCGCCAAGCGGTGCAGCCCGTCGGCCTCCTCAAACGCGGTCAAATCCTTGCGCTGAATATTTTCGATCAATCCGATCTCAAGTGTCTCTGCATCATCGGCCGTTTTCTCGATGCACGGCACTTCGCGCAAACCCGCCGCCCGCGCAGCGTGATAGCGCCGCTCTCCGGAAATCAGATAGTAGCAATCCTCGCGCGGCACAAAGCGCACCAGCAGTGGCTCCAGCACGCCCTTCTCGCGCACTGAATCGGTAAGCTCCCGCAAGTCGCCGATGGCCTTGCGCGGCTGGTCCGGATTGGGGCGAATCTGCTCCACCGGAATCATCCGCCCGATGGCCGCTCCGCTATAGCTTGTTAGTGACTCGACGTAGTGCGAGTCATGCCGCATCTTCAGCGTGACGGGTAACCCGGCTCTCTTCAACACGTTGGATAACCTCCGCAGCCAGCTTCTTGTATTCGACCGCGCCGGGTGACTTCGGCGCGAACGTCA
>Ga0307477_10002661_pt1 | contig 13645 bp, 13 predicted proteins | sample atmos_gasesECM2C_FD_203316 | JGI IMG/M metagenome (GOLD analysis project Ga0307477, IMG submission 203316) | Hardwood forest soil microbial communities from Morgan-Monroe State Forest, Indiana, United States - atmos_gasesECM2C_515 | ecosystem: Environmental > Terrestrial > Soil > Temperate...
TTGACGCCGGATCGCCGCCGCGCGGCGCGGAAGTTATTTTTCAATAGGAAAGAATCAGTAGCGCCACGCCGGCGACCACGAGCACCATGCCGATGGCTTCGCGCGCGCTGGCGCGTTGGCCAAAGCCGTAGCGCGCCACCAGCTGCGCGAACAGAACCTCGATAAGCGCCAGCGTGCGCACACTGGCCGCGGTCGCGAGTGCGAAAGCAAGAAACCAGAACTGCGAGGCGAGCGCGCCCATAAAACCGGCGAACAACGACGGTTTCCAGGCGCGCAACAGCGCGAACATAACCGAAGGCCGCCGCAGCGACAGGTAGAGCGAAAGCGCGACCGCCTGCATGGCCAAGCCGATGACCAGCGTGAACGTCGCCGCCATAAAGTAATCCGGCAAGTTTAGACTGAGGATCGCGCCGCGAAACCCGATTGCAGCGAGCGCGAAGGCGCCGCCGGAGGCCAGGCCCAACAATGTCGGCTTCATTCCGCCGATCATGCCGCCCGGCTTTGTGGACGTGACAATCACGCCGGCGGTGGCCAGCACAATGGCCGCGGCCATCGACCACGTCACCGTATCGTGGAGAAAGATGAAGCCGAATATCGCAACCTGGATCGGTTCGGTCTTGATATAAGCGATAGTGACAACGAACGATCGCTCGCCCATCGCCGCAAGCATCAAGGCCGTGGCGGCGATCTGGGTCAATGCGCCGGCGACCACCCACGGCCAGAAGTAAAATCCAGGCCGCGGCAATGGCGCGCCGGTGACCGCCAGCAGCACCGCCAGAAAGACGAGCGCGAACGGAAACCCGAACAGAAAGCGCACCTGGGTGGCGCCGACGGTGCCGAGCCCGGCGGTCAATTCGCGCTGCATCGCATTGCGGATGGTCTGGGCGAAGGCGGCGGCGATGGTGAAAACAGCCCAGAGCCAGGGCGTCGCGGTCACGCGGGCTTCTCCGCGACGACCATGTAATTGACATCCATGTCAGTCGACGGTTGCCAGCGGTCGGCCAAAAGATTGTAGATCACGCCGGTCTCGCCGATGATATGCAGGCCGCTTTGCTCGATGGCGATCTCAAGTTCGTTGGGGGTGACGAATTTGTCCCATTGATGCGTGCCGCGGGGCAACCAGCGCAAAATGTATTCGGCGCCGACAATCGCCAGGGCAAAACTCTTGATGGTGCGGTTGAGCGTAGCAACAAACAACAGCCCGTCCGATTTCACCAGCGCTGCAGCTGCATCGATGAACAGATTAAGGTCGGTGACGTGCTCGACCACCTCCATCGCCAGCACGATGTCGAATGTTTCACCGGCGGCGGCTAAGGCCTCGGCGCCGCTGTTGCGATAATCAATTGTCAACTGCGATTGGGCGGCGTGGCGCCGCGCCACGGCGATATTGCTTTCCGATGGATCCACGCCCACCACCGCTGCGCCAAGCCGCGCCAGGGGCTCGGCCAGGATGCCGCCGCCGCAGCCGATATCGAGGATGCGCAGCCCGGCGAGGCTGTCGAGGCGGCTTGCATCGCGGTGAAAATGGGCGGCCGCGCGGTCGCGGATATAGGCAAGCCGCACCGGATTGAACTTGTGCAGTGCCGCCATCGGGCCATGCGCATCCCACCACTCGCCTGACAGCCGCGAGAATCGTGCGACTTCGTCATCATCGACCGTGTCTGCGCGGTTTTGCCGCCGCTCCATTATTAGCTCCCAGCATTACGGGGCCACAGCCCACCATGCCCATAGATGATGGAAAGATACGCGACCTCGACGAGTGTTGCACTCGCTCCCGACCTGAACGAGGATAGGCTTGGAACACGGTCCGCGCATCAGAAAAACCGGGAGGGAAGGATGCAACGTTTGCTTTGCGGCTTCGCTGGTTGTGCGTTGGCGCTGCTCTTGGGCGCCGCCGCCGCCGATGCCCAGGACACCGCGAAAATCGGGCTCATCATGCCGTATTCTGGGCAGTTCGCGGACACCGCGACGCAAATGGACAACGGCATCAAGCTCTATATGAAGCAAAACGGCGACAGCGCCGGAAAGGTCAAGATCGAACTCATTCGCAAGGATACCGGCGGCATCGCTCCCGATGTCGCCAAGCGGCTGGCACAAGAAGTCATCGTGCGCGACCACGCCGACCTTCTCGGCGGTTTCGTGCTCACCCCCAATGCGCTGGCCGCCGCCGACGTCTCTGCCGAAGCGAAGAAATTCATGGTGGTGATGAACGCGGCGACCTCGATCATCACCACGAAATCCCCCTACATCGCGCGCACCTCGGTGACGACGCCGCAACTCAATCACACGCTGGGGACATGGGCCGCCAAAAACGGGATCAAACGAATCTACACCATGGTCTCCGATTACGGTCCGGGCATCGACGCCGAGACCTGGTTCCAGAAAGGCTTCAAAGACGGCGGCGGCGAGATCGTCGGCTCGGTGCGCTTCCCGGTCGCCAATCCTGACTTCTCCGCCTTCGTCCAGCGCGCCAAGGATTCAAACCCCGACGCGATTTATATTTGGGTGCCCGGCGGCGCGCAGCCGGCGGCGATCGGCAAAGCGCTGGCGGAGCGCGGCATCGAGACATCGAAGACCAAGATTTTGGGACAGGACGCACTGACCGCCGAGACCGCGCTCAAAAGCATGGGCGATGCGGCACTCGGAATCATCACGGTCGCCTACTACGACTACAATCTCGACACGCCGATGAACAAAGCCTTCGTCAAAGCCTACAACGACGAATTCCATCGCAATCCCGATTTCTTTGCGGTCGGCGGCTACGATGGCATGCATCTGATCTATGCGACGCTGCAGAAGACCGGCGGCAAAACCGACGGTGACACGCTGATCGCCGCGGCCAAGGGCATGGCGTGGGATTCGCCGCGCGGCCCGATGTCGATCGATCCGCAGACCCGCGACGTCGTGCAAACCGTTCACATTTTCAAGGTCGAAAAGGTCGGCGGCGAGTTGCGCAATGTCGAGAGCGACAAAGTGCCGAACGTGAAAGACCCCGGCCACATGACGCAGTGAATTTTGCGCGCCGCGGGGTCACGAATCGGCAGTAACAGCACGACGGCGGCCGCGTTCGATGTCTCCTGTCTTCGGCGTTCTGTTCGACGGCCTCGCCTACGGCACGCTGCTGTTTCTCTTGTCGGTCGGGCTGTCGGTCACGCTCGGCATGATGAACTTCGTCAACTTGGCGCATTGCAGCTTCGCCATGCTCGGCGGTTACGTCACGGTCACGCTGATGAACCGGCTCGGCTGGCCGTTTTTTGCGACGCTGCCGGCCGCCTTCGTGGCTGCCGCCGCGGCCAGCGTCGTGCTGGAGCGCGCATTTTTTCGCCGTTTTTACAATGCCAGCGACCTCGAACAGTGCCTATTGACGATCGGCATTGTATTCGTCTCGATCGCGGCGGCGGCCTATATCTACGGTACCGACCAGCAGCCGGTTCAGCTGCCGGCGTTCTTGCGCGGCTCGATTGCTTTTGCCGGCTTGAATTTCGCGGTCTATCGGCTGTTCCTCATCGGCATATCGCTGATTATCACCGTCCTGCTCATCGCCACCCTGGAAATGACACGCTTTGGCGCGCAGGTCCGCGCCGCCGTCAACAATCAGCGCATGGCGCGTGGGCTCGGTATCGATGTCGATGTCCTGTTCGCCGTCACTTTCGCGCTTGGCAGCGGACTTGCCGGACTCGGCGGTGCACTGGCCATCGACCTGGTCGGCCTCGACCCGTCCTTTGCTTTCACTTACTTGATCTACGTCTTGATCGTCGTCTCGGTTGGCGGGCTGGGTTCGATCGGCGGCTCGCTTGCCGCCGCGATGCTGCTCGGCGTCAGCGATATCGCCGGCAAATATTATGTGCCGGCCATCGGCTCGATCCTGATTTATTTGGTCATGACGGTGCTGATCATGCTGCGCCCTGCCGGGATCTTCGGGAGGCGCTAGCGTGGCTAGGGTCAAAACTCATTATTTGCGCGGCCGCGACGCTGGGCATTTCGGCCGCCGGCTAGGCGCGAGAAGCGATGTGATCTATACGATCATGAGCGACGAGCAACGACGCCAGCGGTCGAAAAGGCCCGCGTCCCTTCGGGTTGCAGCCTCGCGGAAATAATGAGTTTTGACCCTCGCACAACGATCGCCGAGCCGCGCCATTACCTGCAGGCGCAGATGCGCTGGCGCTGGGGCGAAATCGCCTTTTGGCTCGCCACCCTGCTGCCCTTCATCGTTGCGCCCGACTATCTCTTGCTGGCGAGCCAAGTCGCCATCGCCGCGCTGTTCGTGCTGTCGCTCGATCTCATCCTCGGCTTCGCCGGCATCGTGTCGCTCGGACACGCCGCTTATTTCGGCACTGGCGCCTACACCGCCGGGCTGATTTCGAAATGGGGCTGGGGCGAGCCGATCATCGGACTTGTCATTGCCGCAGTGGCGGCCGGCTTATTCGGCTATGTGACGAGCTTCATTATCGCGCGGTTTCGCCACCTGCCATTGATCATGATCACGCTCGGCATCGGCCTGTTGCTGCAGGAATCGGCGAACAGTGCGAGCTGGCTCACCGGCGGTTTCGATGGCCTGCAAGGCATCCATACCTGGCCGATTCTCGGCAGATTCCGTCTCGATCTCTACGGCTATACCGCATACGCCTACGCGCTCGCCGCGCTGTTCGTGATCTTTCTCGGCGCGCGGCGGCTCGTTCATTCGCCGTTCGGCCTGGCATTGCGCGGCATTCGGGACAACAGCCAGCGGATGCGCGCGATCGGCGCAGCGACCCATTCGCATATCCGCACGATCTATACGATCGCGGCAATGATCGCGGGCGCGGCGGGCGCCATCCTGGCGCAAACCACCGAGACCGTTTCGCTTGAAGTATTGGGCTTTCAGCGCTCGGCCGATGTGCTGGTGATGCTCATTCTCGGCGGCACCGGCCGCCTTTATGGCGGGCTTTTGGGCGCGGTCGTGTACATGGTCGCGCGCGATCAATTTTCTGGGCTTAATCCGCAATACTGGTACTTTTGGATTGGGCTTCTCTTGATCGCGGTGGTGGTGGTGGTGCCGAACGGGCTCCTTGGCGGCCTTTCGCTGCTGACGCGGCGCGCGAAGGCGGAACCGTGAGTGAGAGCGCGCTGGCGGCTCGCGGCGTCGACAAGCGATTTGGCTCACTCGTCGTCGCTGCCAATGTCAATCTGACGCTGCCGCCCGGCGCGCGTCATGCGCTGATCGGCCCGAACGGCGCCGGCAAGACCACCCTGATCAACCTGATGACCGGCATGTTGCGCCCGGATGGCGGTCAGATCCTGCTTGGCGGTGACGACGTGACGGCACTTGCTCCAGAAGAGCGCGTGCGGCGCGGTCTTGCCCGAACCTATCAAATCAATTCGCTGTTTCCGCAGCTGACTGCGCTCGAATCGGTGACGCTGGCGGTCTGCGAGCGGCGGCGGGTCGCGCAAACCTGGTGGCGCCGCTTGATCGCCTATCGCGAGGAAATCGAAGAAGCCCATCATATTCTCGGCGCACTGATGCTGGACGCCGTCTGCCACCGGCCCGCGCGCGAACTTGCCTACGGGCAACAGCGGCTTCTCGAAATCGCATTGGCGCTGGCGAGCCGGCCCAAGGTCCTGCTGCTCGACGAACCGGCCGCCGGCGTGCCTCGCGACGAAAGCAAAGAACTGTTCACCGCCATCGCCGGCCTGTCGCGCGACATCGCGGTGCTGTTCATCGAGCACGACATGGAGCTCGTGTTTCGGTTTGCCAGCAGAGTCATCGTGATGGTCGGCGGCAGCATATTAGTCGAAGGCACACCGGCCGAGATTGCATCCGATGCGCGGGTACGCGCGGTTTATCTCGGGAAAGCAACCAGAGCATGACCCCGAAAAGTGGATACCGGTTTTCGGATAAGGTCATGCGCAAAGAAAATTTGTTTCACCATGGCTGAGCCGCTGCTTGCGATCGAAGATGTGCGCGCCGGTTACGGCTCCGCCGTCGTGCTCGACAGCGTGTCGGTCGAGCTCGTGCCGCAGGGCAGCCTCGCCGTGCTCGGCCGCAACGGCGTGGGCAAGTCGACGCTGCTGCTCACGATCATGGGTTACACGCGGGTGAGCCGTGGCCGCATCCTGTGGCGTGGCGCCGATCTTACCTACGAGCGACCACACCGCCGGGCGCGCGCTGGCATCGGCTGGGTGGCGCAGGAGCGCGAGATTTTTTCGACGCTCACGGTTGAGGAAAACCTCACCGTCGCCGCACGGAATGGCTCATGGTCGCTGCCGCGTATCTATGAACTGTTTCCGCGGCTTGCCGAGCGCCGCCGCAATCTGGGCAATCAATTGTCCGGCGGCGAGCAGCAGATGCTGGCGATCGCGCGCGCGCTGATGACCAATCCGGCGCTGCTGTTGCTGGACGAGCCGTTCGAAGGCCTGGCGCCGATCGTGGTGGAAGAGCTGACGGCGGCGCTCCGGCAAATGATCGCAGAACGCGCCAACGCTTTTGTGCTGGTCGAGCAGCATGTTGAAATCGCGCTACCGCTGACGCAGAACGTGATCGTGCTGGAGCGCGGCCGCATCGTGCATCGCGGTCTGTCGGCAGAGCTTCTTGCCGATCATGCGGCGCTGGAGCGGCTGATCGGGTTGCGGCTTGCGGAGGCGTAGATTTGCCATGCGCGGGGCCACAGCTAACCGGAGCCAGCACGCTATGGTTTTATCTGCAAATGAAATTCTTCGACGACCTCGGTGTAGCGGTCGAGGTCGTCTTGCATGAATTTGGCCCCAGCGTCTTCAGCCGGTCGGCAATCTCGGGCGCGCGCAGGATTTTTGCCACCGCGGATTGCCAGCTTGGCGACAACCGGCGCGGACACGCCGGCGGAGGACTGCAATCCCAGCACCGTCGCAACGTCGAAGCCTTTATAGCCAAGCTCATCGCAGGTCGGCACCTCGGGCAGCGATTCGTCGCGCTCTAACACGCTAATGCAGAGCGCGCGCAACTTGCCGGTCTTGATCAACGAAACAACATTGGGAATTCCGGACCAGCCGGCATTGACCTCACCGGTCAACAGCGCGTTCACGAGCCCGGTGCCGCCACGATAGGGCACGTGCAGGAGAGAAATCCCGGCGGCTTTTGCGAAGATGATCATCGTCATCTGATGAATCGAGCCGGTGCCGGCAGAGCCGAAGCTCATCGCGCCGGGCTTTGATTTGGCCAGCGCCAAATTCGGCCAGCGTATTGACCGGCACATCCGGCCGAATAACCAGGATGGTCGGCAACCGCGCCAGCGCGGTGATGGGCGTGAAATCCTTGAGCGTGTAATTGGCGTCCGGATTCATCGCGATGCTGATGCCGAGCGAGCCGGAATCGTTAAGGCCCAGCGTGTAACCGTCCGGCCGCGCCGCCGCGGTCTGCTTGGCCGCGATCACGCCGCCGACACCAGGCACGTCTTCGACCACAAACGGATTGTTGAAGATCTCGCTCAAGCGGGCGGAAAGAAGGCGCGCCAATACGTCGGGATTGCCGCCGGCGGCCGAAGCCGCGATGACGCGAACTGGATGGGTTGGATATGCGTCTTGCGCCGACGAACGCGACGCAAGCAGCGTCAAAGCCATCGCGGCCAGAGCGGAAATCCGAGTGATTGTCGATGCTATCGGTCGCACGGAAAGTCCCTACGTATCGCCCCAAATATCGCGCGCCACCTCGCAGACCAATGCGAGCTTGCGGGTTTGCGCCTCGACCGTGAGCGGATTGCCGGTATCAAGGCTGGCAAAGCCGCATTGCGGACTGACCGCGAGCCGATCCACCGCCACGAATTTGGCCGCCTCGTCGAGCCGGCGTCTGAGCGCCGCTTTATCTTCGAGCTCCGGCACTTTCGTGGAGACAAGGCCGAGCACAACGGATTTATGCTTCGGCACGAAGCGCAGTGGCGTAAAGCCGCCGGCGCGCGGCGTATCGTATTCCAGAAAATAAAACTGGATCGCCAACGCGTTGAACAGCCGCTCCGCAACCTCTTCGTAGCTGCCTTCGGCGTGCCAGTGGCCGCCGCGATTGCCGCGGCAAAGGTGCATGCCGATGTACATTTCCTTCGGCGCGGCGGCGAGCAGGAGGTTGGTCACGGCGATATATTTGTCAATCAGCGTGCTCCAGTCATCGCCGTGCGCGCCGAGCGCGCTCTGCACGTGGGGATCGCCGAATTTGGCTAAAGCGGTCTCGTCGATCTGGACATAACGACAGCCAGCCACGGCAAGCGCGTGAAGCTCGCGTGTGAAAGCGTCAATCGTATCCGACCAGAATTGATCCACATCCTGGTACGCGCTTGCCGTTACGGCGGCGTCGCCGCCGCGGAAGTGCAGCGCGCAAGGCCCCGGAATCGTGATCTTCGGCCAGCGATCCGAGCGGGTTTTGAGGAAGCTCGCGTCGCAGGCATTGATGGGGTGTGTCCATTGCACGCGGCTGCCGATGATCGCGACCGGCTGTGCGCCGCGTCCGCCTTGTTCGTCCGCACCGACGGCATCGGCACCGCCAATCGTGTCGATGCGCAATTGACCGAGCGCGCCGTAGAAAAAGCTGTGGTAGGAGCGGCGGCGGAATTCGCCGTCAGTGACAAATTTGAAGCCCAATCGCTCTTGCAGCCGGATCGCATCGATAATGGCGTCATCTTCGGCGGCAGCGAGCTCGGCCGCATTGATCTCGCCCTTGGCGACGCGGGCGCGTTCGCGCAGCAATTTCGCCGGACGCAGCAGGCTGCCGATATGCTCGGCGCGAAACGGTGGCCGTGTTGCGGCCACACTTCCCGCGGACTGCGTGCGGAGATTCACAAAACGCCCCCGATATCCGGCATCCTGACCCCCTCCGCTTTCGCCATCGCCGCCAATTCCTCCCACAGCTTTGCCGGAATCGGGATACCGGTTTTGCGGCGCGCCGCTTCGGTGCGGTTGCCGCGTTCGCCGGGTAGCAAAATTTCATCGAATCCGGCCCGGCGCGGCAGCGCCTTGACGACGGCGGCGAGCGCATCGGCGTCGGCTTGAAAATCGATCAGCGGCCGAAACGTCTCGATATCGATCACGAGCATCGCGGTATTGGCGGTGTGCCGCGTGCGCTTTTGCGGACTGAGCGCCGGTGCCTGGATCGGCGCTGCCGCAAGTACGCTCGCCAGCATTTCGAACATGAACGCCAATCCCGAACCCTTGGGGCCGCCGAGCGGCAGCAGGGTCTCGGCCTGCTTAGGATCGGTCGTCGGCTCGCCTGCCGCGGTGAGTACCGTGCCTTCCGGCAGCGCCGCGCCGGTGGCACGGGCTTGCAAGATCTTCCCGTTTGAGATGGTGCTGGACGACATATCGAGCGCGATTAGACCGTTGCTGCTTGGCACCGCAATGGCAATCGGACTCGTCGCCATGCTGGCAACGCGCGCGCCGTGATAGGCCATCAAAGTGGGGCCGGCGCCCATGAGGAGCGTGGCGCAGCCGCGTCCGGCGATCCATTGCGCGTAACGGCCGATGGCGCCGGTATGCGTGGTGTGGCGAATGAGCGCGAAGCAGACCCCCGTCTGTTTGGCCCGCTCGACCGCGCGCGCGGCACCCTCCATCACCGCGACGGGACCGAAGCCGTGACCGCCGTCAATCATCAAAGTCGCGCCACGATCATGCACAAGCCGCGGCTGGGCTTTGGCGTCGATCTCGCCGGAGACCAACAGCCTCACATAGCGCGGCAGCCGCGACACGCCGTGGCCGTCGCCGCCGCGCAGATTCGCCCAGACCAGGCCCTCCGCCACGATCGCGGCGTCGTGCGCGCTGGCGCCGTGCTTGACGAGAATGTCCGCGATGAAGCGGCCGAGCTCGTCATGGCCGACCAGCTTGGCGGGCGCACTCATGCCTTGCCCCGTACCGGGAAATAGACGTCGAGCCAGTTGCGAAGCAGCGTCCAGACCCGCGCCGAATTCTCGGCGAATAGAAAATGATCGAGCCCGCTGAACAGATGCAATTCGGCGGGCTGGCCGGCGCGCTTGAACATTTCGATCGACTGCTCGGTCGGGGTCACCGAATCGTTGGCGGCATGGATCAAGAGTAGCGGCCGCGGCGCGATTTTCCCGACCACCTCCTCGGCGCGAAAATCGAACATGCTCTGCGCCGTCTCGGCGGGAAACATCTCGACCGAATTCGGCGCCAGCATGCCGACCTTTTGCCGCTCCAGGTTTTCCCGTACCTGGTCGGGGATTGGCACGATGTCGTAGCGCGGCACCATCAGCGATTTGCCGGTCCGCGCCCGATAAGCGCGGCCCTCTTCCAGCATTTTGGTGAATTTGGCCCAGGCTTCCGGCGTGCGGTGCTGGCCGCGAAATTTGCGTTCGCCGTGACCCCAGCCGCCGTTCGAGATCACGGCGGCAAGGCGCGGATTGGTGCCGCCGGCGTAGACGGCGACCGCGCCGCCGAAGCTCGAACCGATCGCGCCGATGCGGTCGGGGTCGACCGCCGGATGTGTGGCGAGAAAATCGAGCGCATTGCCGAGATCCTCGACCTGTTCGAGGCAGATGACACGGCCGAATTCGCCTTCGCTTTTGCCGCAGCCGCGCATGTCGAAACGCAGCGTGACATAGCCGAATTGGTTGAGCGCACGCGTCGGCGCCAGCACATTCGAGCTTTCGCAATTGGACCCGAAGCCGTGCAATACCAGGAACGCGGCGCGGCGCTCCGACGCCTGCAGGTCATCGGGAACGCCGAGCACGCCATGCAGGCGTAAGCCTGACGACTTGAAGCTGACCACTTGTTCTTTCACGACCGTCCCATCCCCGTTAGATCCGGCGGCACTGTAACGATTTGCAGCGGCAACGGAAGAGGATGCGCGCGGCCGAAGACCGAGACTTATTCAGGGCAGCGAGGGGGCTGTGGGCAACGATTGAGCGCTGCGGCTCGGCCAGCGTTCATGTGTCAGCGGCACGGCAAGTTTTACGCTCAGCCCCTTGCGCGAATATGAATAGGCGACTTCGCCATTGAGCTGCCGCCGGATAACGAGATCAATGAGCCGCATGCCGAAGCCGAGCTTGCGCGGGCGCCGCGCCGGCGGGCCGTTTTTCTCAACCCAATCGAGATTGAGCGTCATGCCGCGCTGCGCGCGGCTCACCGACCAGCGCAGCTCGAGTTGACCCTTCGGTCGCGACAGGCTGCCGTGCTTCATGGCGTTGGCGGCAAGCTCGTGCAGGGCCGCGCTCAAATGGAAGACCGGATCGGGCTCGAGATCGAAGTTCGGGCCGTCGAACAACACCCGATCGATATAGGGTCCCAACACGACGTAGAGCAGCTCCGTGATCGGGATCGATTTCCAGCCGCCCTCGGTGATCAAGCGATGAGCATTCGCCATCGCCAGGACACGCGCCTGATACTTGCTGGTGAGGTCGGGAATACCCTTCGAAGTCCGCGCGGTCTGCGAGAACAATGCCAAGAGCTGCGAAAACAGATTGCCGGTGCGATGCCGCATGTCGCGGATCATCAATTCGTGGCGCTGTTCGAGCTGGCGGCGCTGAATAGCGCCCGCCAAAAGGTTGCCGATCGCAGCCAGAAACGAAATGTCCTGCGAATCAAATCTTCTTTTCTTGGCGGTACAGACGCCGAGGATGCCATAGGCTCGGCCGTCGCGGCCGGCGATACTCACGGTCACGCCGCTCTTGCAGTTGTGATCCGTCAAATAGCTCGGCACCTCGAAACGCGCCTCGGCGTCGAAATCGTCCACGACAGTCGGAGTCGCCGAGTCAAGGGTGAAGCGCGCAAAACTATTCGGCGCCGTTGTGGTTAAAATTGAACCGACCAGATCGGATTTCCAACCATACCCGGCTCGCAGCAACAGCTCGGTATCGCCGGGCAGCAATTCCAGGATCTTGACGAAATCGATATTGAGCGTCAGCGCAATCGTGCTGACCGCGTCGTTTAAGAGCCGCTCCAGATCCGACTCCGTCAATGCCCGCTCGCCAAGCTGCGCTAGGGCTTCTTGCTGCTTGATCCTGCTCCGCAACTCAGTTTCGAGATTGGCACGCTCGGTCACGTCGTAGCACAACCCGACGACGCGTCTGGCGGCGCCGCCCTCGACGAAAACGGCGCCGCTCGTTGCGAGCCAGCGCTCGCCGGAATTCGCGGTGTGCGCAAGGCGATATCGGGTGCTAAAGCCGCTCTGTTTTTGCACGGCTTCTTGAAGAGTAGCATTGACCGCGGCGCGATCCTCTTCGTTGATGACTCTGAGGAAGCCGGCATGGCTGCCGTCAAAACCGCCGGGCGGTAAGCCGTGCAGCGCCGCAAGGTTGCTTGACCAACTCACCGCGTTGGTAGCGAGATCCCATGACCAGACGCCGAGCTGCGCGGCCTCGAACGCCTCGTGGACAGTCGTAACGTCCGGAAAAAATTCGGACGCTTGATCCTGCGGGGGCCGATGTTCCGAACCGAATTTTGGCCGCTTGATAACTCTATCCATGCCGTTAACGTCTCACTCCGGCACCTACCAAAATAGATCGTTATTTCCGGCTTGGTTGAAAAGGGGTATGCGTGTTGAATCGCCGCCATGCGCGACGCCCGGATTTGCAACGGCGGTGATTTGAGGCGCCAGGTTTGCCGATCAATAAAGGCCGGACGGTCCGCTTCGGCTGGAAACAAGGTCGCGCGGTTGCGCCGCCGGCCGCACTGGAATTTGTGCCGACATCCGGGCGCCGTTCGCTGCGTCTTGCATCACGAGGGGCTTGGCGTCATCAAGCGACACCCGCCGCGGGTCATTTGCTAACACGACTACCTTCGTTCCGATCCCGACGCGATTATAGAGATCGATGATATCGGCGTTCTGCAATCTGATGCATCCGCTCGAAACGTGCTTGCCGATTGAGCTTGGATTGTTGGTGCCGTGGATGCGGTATTCGGTATTGCCGAGATAGAGCGCCCGCGCGCCCAAAGGATTTCCGGGGCCGCCGCCGACCCAGCGCGGCAAATAAGGTTGACGCGCCACCATTTGCGCCGGAGGAATCCAATCCGGCCATTCGGACTTGCGCACGATCGTTTCTACGCCGGACCAGGTGAAGCCTTGACGTCCGACGCCGATGCCATAGCGCATCGCCATGCCACGGCCGAGCGTCAAGTAAAGAAAAGTATGTCCAGTGTCGATGATGATGGTGCCAGGCGGCTCGTTGGTCGGATATGCCACCATTTGCCGGCGAAACTGCGCCGGCAACTGCTCCGTTCCTGCCTCGTCGTCCTGCTGTTGCGGCGCGTATTGGGACAATGGCTGATCGAAGCGAAATGCCGGCGCGAACGAAAGCGCCTGCGCAAAAGCGGGGCCAGCGGAGACCGCGACAATCGCGACCGTCGCGATCGCGTGGCAAACACGTGCGCGGCTGATTGCTGACACGACACACCTCCCGTGCAGAAATGCCGTTCTGATCACATCAACCATTGAAGGGAACTTAAAGTTCCATTTCGATATCAAACAAAACGCTCGAAGATGACAACTGGAAAGAGGAACAGAACAAACAAATAAACAACGCGGCCGCTGCGTGAGCCGCTTCGATTGCATTCTAATCTAATTCTATTTTCTAATTCTATTTATCAAAAATTCGAGCCGACGGAAAAGCCCGCAAGCCACAACATCACCGCTGCGATCGTATGTAGCAACAAATAAACCTAGGTGCTTCGATCACGTCATGCAGCGTCCCACGAT
>Ga0307477_10002663_pt1 | contig 13639 bp, 14 predicted proteins | sample atmos_gasesECM2C_FD_203316 | JGI IMG/M metagenome (GOLD analysis project Ga0307477, IMG submission 203316) | Hardwood forest soil microbial communities from Morgan-Monroe State Forest, Indiana, United States - atmos_gasesECM2C_515 | ecosystem: Environmental > Terrestrial > Soil > Temperate...
AGGTTCCCCTTCATGAAGGCATGGCCCACCCCGCAGAGCTGCCTGCACTGGATGGTGTACACCCCCACGTTCGGCTGGTTGAACCACAGCTGGTTGTAGATGCCAGGCTGGACGTCTTTTGCGACCTCGAGCGCGGGTATGTAGAACGAGTGCGTGACATCGGCCGACGTGAGGTTCAGGATGACCGTCTGACCCGCCGGGACGATGAGGTTGCCGAAGGTCTGATGCCCGTTCGGGTAGGTGAAGCTCCAAGAGAACTGGCGCCCTGTCACTCCAATCTGCAAGGCGTTGGGGTCGTTCGGTATGGTCACCATGCTCACCGCGGCGAAGGACTCGTACTCGACAAGGGCGAGGACCGACCCCGTGACGCACAGGGTCAGGACGACTGTCTTCCAATGGCCCCAGTCGCCTTCCGCGTGGTACTTCGGGGCCACGCGGCCTGGTCTCTCGCGGTTTTTCGCGATCATGTAGACCATGTAGCCCCCTACGATTACCCCAGCTACTGTGCCGAGAATGAGGTACCAGTCCGAGAGCGTGGTCCATGTCGCAACCGTTGGCGGCATGGTATCAAGCACTGGTAGAACCATTACGCGACATCAGCCACATGAATATTTCATATAAGGTTTGTCGGAGAAGCGACATCCTGCGAGTCCGCCCGGATGAACCCGACGTCTTCTCCCAACTGCATGGCGGCACCCGTATTAACCCACCACACCGGCGGAGATTTGGATTGAGGTTCTCACTGGGCCGACGGCGTGTCATCACGATAGTCGTCCTCGTCGGGCTCCTGGGGACAGGGCTGCTCGCTGCCTTCGAGACGTTGCAGCCGCAGGGAGGCCCCTGCGGGCCGGCGCACCCCGTCCAGAAGAGCCAGCTGAGCCCCGTGAGCTTCGGCGCTGTGACCAAGTACCCCCTCCCCGCGAACAGGAGCCCGAACGCGATTACCGTCCAGCCCGACGGGTCGGTCTGGTTCGGGGAGCTGGGCTCGCCGGGGGTCGCCCACCTGTACGTGAGCAACAGGACCCTGGTGGAATACCGCTGGCCCTATACTTACCAGCCCGACCAGAACGGGAAGGTAGTGTGCAGCGACTTCACTGACACCTGGGGGATACTGGCGTGGGACGGCCAGATCTGGGCGACGGACGGCGGGAGGTCCCAGATCGTCGGACTGAATCCCTCTAACGACTCGTTCCAGTACATCCACCTGCAAAAGAATTCGTTCCCCTACACTCTCGCGGTCAGCCCCGACGGCCGCCTCTGGTTCAGCATGCTCTCGTCCCCTCCCCAGGTAGGCAGGGTCGACCCGGGCACCCACGCCGTCACCTACTTCCCCCTCCCCAGCCCGGCGAACTCCTCTTCTGCCTACGTGCTCTTCGTGAACTCCTCGCTCGGCTACGCTCTCTCCATACATCCGTACCCGCCAGTCGGCTCGAACCTGTACTCGTTCGACCCAAGCGCAGCGAACCCCGTATTCGCTCCTGTCTTGGCGACGAACCAGGTAGCGGGGGGACCCGCGGGCTCGATTCCGGCGGTCGGCGGCCAGGCCGCGACCCCGACCAGCGTCGCGTTCGGGCAGGGTGGCATCTGGCTGACCGAGCACTTCAGCTCCGACATGGCGTTCTACTCGTACGCCGCCAACCAGTGGGCCACATACCCGACCTCGTCCGTCAGCTACGTCTTCGATAACGTCTCCCTGCCTTACTTCGACGTCTCCAACGGGACGGGCGTCTGGTTCAACGAGCACTATGGAAACAAGCTCGCAGAGATCTGCTGCAACAGGACCGGGTTGAGCGAGTACAGCCTCGCCGACTCGAACAACGGGACGGTAGACAACGCGCTGACCCTGGCCCTCGGGAAGGACAAGGTCTGGTTCACAGAGTGGACCGCGGGCTACGTCGGATTCGTCAACACCTCGTACTCGGCGCCGTTCTCTCCTTCCGTGGCCGGGAGCCCGTCCGTGACAGTGAAGCCGGGCTCGACCGCGCAGCTCCACCTGACGGTGACGGGGCGCTCGTCAGGGCCGCTCCACTGGCAGTTCTCCGACAACGAACAGGGCGGCGGCGTCCCGAAGGGGTTGGGGTTCTCTCCGACCCCCGCGACTATCACGTCGCTGTCGGGGAACCAGAATGCGACCGTGAACATCACCTGCGCCGCGACGGTGGCGCCCGGGCAGTACATCGCTCTCGTGACGGTGACCGACGGGCTGGTTTACAAGTCGGTGTACGTCCAGATCACCGTGACCGGCTGATTTCTACGCGGGATACGTCTCTCTGGTTCGCCAAAGTCGGATCACGACGAGGATTGACAGCGCGGACAGTATCCAGTTCAGGGGGATGCCGTGTACGGGGATTGGAGGGACGAGAAGGAAGAGAGGGACCGGTGCGATGATGGCAAGAGCAAGATAGAGGAAGAAGGCAGGGCCGGCCCGCATGGACACCTTCGCTGAGAAGACACTGATAAGTCCACCATATCCTTCGGCGGTAGTGAACTAGTCGAGCTTCCCACCCAACGCATATTTACTCGGCACGGGCGACTGCGGGTTTGGGTGGTGGGATGGCGGAGCGGTTACGCGTACGCCTGCAGCCTCCAGGCAGCGAGCGTATTCACGAGGGTCCGAATCCCTCTCCCACCTCGGCCACCAAATCCCCTTTTCTGAGTTCCTTCTGGCGATTTGAGCACAAAATGGCCTTATTTGCGAATGCGCATGGCAAATCTCTATGTTCGGTCCAACGCTATCGACAAAGCAATTGATTTCCGCCGAATGGAGAATCCAACGACTTCTTGGAATTTGTCAAGACACTTCGAGCGCACGCGTACATAGTGCATATCCTCGTTCTGCCTGTAGAATCTACCTTTTATCATCACAGTCCTTCCTCCCTTGCTAGCCAAGTGCGTACCTGTGGTCTCGATTCCAAGCGAGTGAAGCAGACGGCAGGTGATTTTCAGAAGCTCCAAGTTCGAGTTAGAGACGGTGAACGAACGTCCTGAGATGCTCCCTTCTGAATCGAAGAACCCTCTCAGGAACGCCGCTTTACATTCATTGCAATGCGAAACGATTGGAACCAGCTCCCTCAGGTCTTGGCGGAGAAACTTCTGGAGCAGCAGACTGGACAGTTCCGCATGCCAAGAATGAGTTTTCTCATGCCATTTCACCCTCGGTGGAGTTCTGTGGAGCAAAAGACCGAGGCATCTCGCGAACTCAGCGGCGAACTCTTTGTCGGTGACTCTGAGCTTAATCTTGTGGTTGTAGTTCCGGCTGTCGCTTGTTGAGGCATCGCCCAGATTTACTCCAATTACGTAGGCAAGTTCAGGAGTCGGCGTTGGGTCAAACGCGACAACATAGCCGAAAGGTCTGTGCTTTCTGTTTATCCATCCATAGAGATGGGATTTGCGAAGTGTTACCCCGCTTTCCGCTTTGATCATCGCTATGATCTGGTTGTAACTATGACCCGCTTTTCGTAGCTCCAAGACGCGTTGGTAGAGCCTCTCCCTCTCGACGGTCGGGCGATAGGGCTTCCCTAAACGAGTTCTCATAGAGAGAAACAGGCGTGGCCGATTTAACCGCCCATGTCGCGTTCTACTTTGGCAGATTCACTTCCCGTTGCCTCGTTTCATCAGCCGACTGGCTCGCAATTACGGTTAAATCGGTCATCTCCCGCGGGATTCAAGAATGAAGTCCGTGGAGTCTCCCGGAGCCCCGAAGCCAATCGGCCCATACTCGCAAGCAATCGTTGAGGGAGGTTTCGTGTTCGTCTCAGGGATGCTCGGAATCGACCCCGCATCGGCCAAGATGGTCGACGGAGGCGTCCGCGAGCAGACTGCAAGAGCGCTGGCCAGCCTTAAGAACGTCCTCGAAAAAGCCGGGAGCTCCCCCAACAAAGTGACCAAGACGACGGTCTACATCAAGGACGCCTCGTACTTCAAGGACATGAACGAGGTCTACGCCAGTTTCTTCGGCGACCACAAGCCGGCGAGAGCCACCCTCGTGACCGCATTTCCCAGGGACGACATCCTCGTCGAGATAGAGGCCATCGCGAGGGCCTGAGCGCGATGGACCAGGAGCTCTGCCCGTGCTGCGGGACCGCGATGGTCGTCGCGAGCGAGACGGATTCCAAGGTAACGCTGAGGTGCCCATCGTGCCTCTCGACCGAGATAAGGCTGAAGCCCTAGACGAATAAGGCGAAGATGACAATCGCCGAGACGAAGACTATCGAGATCGTGTTCAGGACCTTGATGAGCGAGTTGATCGCGGGTCCGGCCGTGTCCTTGAACGGGTCGCCGACCGTGTCTCCCATGACCGCCGCGGCGTGAGTGGGCGTACCCTTGCCTCCGAGGGCGCCGGTCTCGATGTACTTCTTTGCGTTGTCCCACGCGGCCCCGCTGTTGGTCATCGTGAAGGCCAGGTACACCCCTGAGACCACGCTGCCGATGAGAAGCCCGCCCAGGGCGAGAGGGCCTAGGAGGAAGCCGACCACGAGGGGGGTGAGCACCGCGAGCACCGCGGGGGCTGCGAGCTCCCTGATGGCCGCGGCAGTGCTGATGTCGACGCACTTTGCATAGTCTGGCTTTCCCGTCCCTTCCATGATGCCGGGGATCTCCCTGAACTGTCGCCTCACCTCGTTGACCATCTTTATCGCCGCGCGCCCGACAGCCTGTATCAGGAAGCTAGAGAAGTAGAACGGAAGGAGGCTGCCGATGAAGAGCCCTAGTACCACGTGTGGGTCGCTCAGGGTGAAGGGGAGCTGGCATTGCGGCGTGGTGGCGTTGCTCGCGTCGCATCCCGTCAGGCCGTACTTTGCGAAGAGCGAGTTTTCCCTGATGACCTTGTTGACTTCGCTCTGGAACGCCTCGAAGATCGAGACCGCCGCCAGTGCTGCCGACATTATCGCGAACGCCTTGGTCGTCGCCTTTGTAGTGTTCCCTATCGCGTCGAGCTCGTCGGTGACGACCCGCACGTTGCCCTCCAGCCCGGCCATCTCGGCTATCCCGTTGGCGTTGTCGGTGATAGGGCCGAACGAGTCGATCGACATTATGACGCCCGTGAGCGAAAGCATGGACATCGTCGTAACCGCCGTGCTGTAGACGCCCATCAGCGCGTTCCCACCCGAGCCGTAGTAGCCCAGGTAGTACGAGATCAATATTGCCGCCACGAGGACTATGGCCGAGGGGAAGTTGCTCTGGAGCCCGGTCGCGAAGCCCGCCAAGAAGTTGGTCGCTGCGCCGGTCTGGCTCGCGTCGGCGATGTGCCGCACAGGCGGGTAAAGGTACGACGTGAAGTAGTCGGCGACCCTCTCGATAACGATGACTACGACCACGCCGACGATCGCGCTCCCGAACAGCCAGTACGAGATCGAGGCGCCCCCGAAGATAGACGAGCCAAGGAAGTAGTCTATGACGATGGTGATCGCCCCTGCGATCATGAGGGCGGTGTTCAGGGCCGCCATCGGCTTGGACTTTATCGAACGGCGGATGTAAAGGCCGCCGACTATCGAGCCGACAATCCCGGCCACTCCGAGGGTGAGCGGGTAGAGTATGAGCTGGTTCGCCCCCAGCACGGCGAGAAGTGCGGCAGGCTTCGCCAGCTGCACAAGTCCTCCCAATATGACCGCCGCGATTGCCGTGACGACGAAGGACTCGTAGACGTCAGCCCCCATCCCGGCGCAGTCGCCGACGTTGTCGCCCACGTTGTCGGCTATGACCGCGGGGTTGCGCGGGTCGTCCTCGGGGATGTTCGCCTCTACCTTGCCGACGAGGTCTGCGCCGACGTCCGCGGCCTTTGTGTAGATCCCACCCGAGACCCTCATGAACATGGCTATCAGGGAGGCGCCGAAGCCGAGGCCAGCCATGGTCGCCGGGTTCTGGCTGATGGTCCCCTGGTAGACGATATAGAAGAGCGAGAGCCCTAGCAGGCCGAAGCCTACGACGGCCATCCCCATCACGCTCCCTCCCCTGTACGAGACAGTGAGGGCGTCGCCTAGGCCCTTCTTCGCAGCCTCCGCGGTCCTCGAGCTCGTGCGGACGGTTATTGCCATCCCGACGTAGCCCGCGAAGGCCGAGAGGGCGGCCCCAACGATGAAGCCCACGGCGACCGGGCTTCCGGCGAAGAAGAAGATCGCTGCTGCGACTATCACCGCGACGGGCGCGATCACCTTGTACTCCCTCGAGAGGAAGGCGTTCGCCCCCTCCCTCACCGCGCCCGAAATCTCCTGCATCCGGGGGGTGCCTGGGTTTTGCGACCTCACGTTGAATATCAGGACGACCGCATAGACTAGGGCGACGAGCGCCCCGCCGACGGCCAGCAGGCTGAAGTCTAGTGCCATCTTATCGAAAACTGCGGGGGTTTTGCTGAACCGGTTATAAGCTTGGCTATCGCGTGAACATCCAGCGCCATTCTCGTGGCCTGCTGGCTTGGGCACGGCAGGCATAAATCAAGGCCGAGGCTCTTCTGGTCGAGAGGCGATTCGTATGAGAAGGAGGACGCGGCTGATGATCTCTGTGATTGCGGCAGTCCTCATCGGGTGAGGCCTGGTTGCCTATGAGTTCGCAACAATCATAGGTCCTGCGAGTTCCACCGGTGCAAGCATCATATCGACCTTCCTGACCACTGGATTCATTACCGGGACGAATGTCGCGATCGTAACCTCTTTCACAAACAACTGTGTTGTTTCAACAGGCGGATTCGAGTTCCGAGTCGTGGCTGATTCTACGGGAAAACCCGTGACCGGCGAGACCGCCAACGCCGTGGACAAGATGCCTTGCCAAAATAACCCCGCCGTCTTCTATATCGACAACTTCTCCGAGGGTCAGGAAGGCTGGTTGATGCCAATCGCACCACCCTACGCGATCCAACACGGCGGATACGTCAGCGGCGGGTTGAACATCACCATCAAGTATCAGGGGAAAACGTACAATTTCACGGCAGGGCCTCCCCCCATTGGGACGAACTGCGTCACTCTGCACATTCCATCAGGCGCGGTAACCACCTCCACGGTAGGGAATGGTTATGGATCCTATTGTTACTAGCACCCTTCGTGCTGCGGTCATGACAAAGAACCAGCTTAGGGGCGCTTCTTCCTTTTCGTCAGCGCGTAGCAGGCGACGAACGGGAGCGCGACGGTCGCGTCCGTGATGAGGGTGGTCTTCCGGGCCTTCGGCCTCACCTTCCCCCAGGAGATGGCCTCCTTGACCTGCGCCCCGCTGAGGCTCCCGTCGTACTCGGACGCGGTCGTGATGTAGCAGGCGTAGTCAAGCCCGCCCCTAAATTGGGACCACCACAAAACATGATGCTTACTTATCCCGCCTCCTATGATCAGCGCGCCAGTCTTCTTCGAGTCGTAGACGATGTCGGCGAGCCTCTTCTCGTCCTTCACGATGTCGACCTGGAAGTCGTTCCTCCGGTTCGCGAAGAGCCAGATTTGGGACCCGACCGCCCCGTCCATCGGGCCGGGGACGAAGATGGGCACGCTCTTCTTGCGCGCCCAGTGGAGGATGGAGTCGGGTCCGGCGATCTCGCCCAGCCCGAAGCAGAGCTCCTCGGTGCTCACACTCTTTCTGCCCTTCTCGTGGACACCCTCCAACCAGGGCTGGAGGCGCTTCTCGATGGCAGGGCCGTAGACCTCGAGTGGGACGAGGATGTTCCCCAGCCTGTGGAAACCTTCACGCTTCACCTTGGCGTCGTCGAGGTCGAAGCTCCCGTGGTAGTAGTCCCCCCACGACCTTGCCAGGTCGTGGTCGAGCGTCCCGGAGGCCGTGACGATCACGTCGACCATCCCTTCCTTGATCATGTCCACGATCACGCCCCTCAGGCCGGTCGCGATTATCGCCGCGGGGAAGGAGAGGAACTTCGTGCACTTTGGGTCGTTGACCATGTCCGCGAATATCTTGGCCGCCTCGGCAAGGTGCCGCCCCATGAACCCGCCCGCCCGCTGCATCTGGTCCACGAGCGAGACGACGTCCTGGGAGGGAGAGAGGCGGATGTCCTCGACCTTCTGGGGCAAGAAATTGGTCGGGTTCGAATTCGATTTTTAAACGGTTCGCAGCGGGCAGTTTCGCCCCGCCCCCCCTCTCCGCACTACGGGAGAGTGCGCGGGGTCGCTCGGCGGCGGCCGGCCGAGGGACGGTCGCGGCGCGGCCAAGAGATTAGGCGACGCGTCGGTGCGCCTCCCATGCTCAGCTCTGCATATCTGGACAAGTGCGCTCACTGCTCTGGGAGGATAGTCGACACGGGGGACGAGTTCGTCTGCTCATCTTGCGGCGTGGCGACGCCGAAGGAGGTTATCGAGGCCGTCGAGAGGAGGCCCTCGGCGGTCGACTATACCGCTTATTCCCTCGGGAGCTTCCTCGGGCCGTCAGGCGAGGACGAGGAAAAATCCTCGAAAGGGTTCTCAAAGTCGTCATCGTCGTTCAAGTATCTGAAGACCATCTCGGACTATTCGCAGGAGGACAACGCAGGCGTCTATGTCTGCACGAAGCTGATGGCGAGGATCTGCGAGAAGCTCTCTCTGCCGAACGGGATCATCGGGCAGTCCGCGAAGGTAGCCAAGGAGCTGCTGGAGATCCGGAAGGAGAGGGAGGGCTTCTCGATAGCCGCGATCTCGGCCTTCTCGATAATAAGCGCGTGCAAGATCTACGGGGTGACCAGCGTAGGGCTGAGGGAGGTGGTGGAGGCCCACATGGACCTCGGGTACAGGGTCAAGCCGTCGGCCATAGTGCGGCTCTCCTTCGACTCGAGCTCCTACCGCGGGCCTCGCAGGGCTGAGGAGTACCTGGGGAGGGTCGCAGCCCACCTCGCGGAGATGCTCCCCGCGCTGGGGGCGCCGCCCGGCTACGAGCAGAGGCTGCTCTCCGTGGGCGCGGAGGCGCTGAGGATGCTCGACTCGTCCGAGAGGGGAGGGCACAACCCCTGCGGGTTGGCCGCGACCGCGATCTACGCGGCGGAGGTGATGGCCTGCAGGAGCGAGGGCAGGAAGAGGTACTTCAGCCAGAAGGAGGCGGCCGCGTGCGTGAACGTCGCCGAGTACACGGTGAGGGAGCAGTTCTGCGAACTCTTCAGGCCCAAGATAGAGGAGATCTACGAGAAGGTCAGCCCGCTTCTCCAGAGCCACGCACCTCCCAGTCGAAGGCTCCAGTCACCCCCGCGACCCTAGGTTCCACAAGCGTGAACCAGTAGCCGACCCGGCATCCAGACAGGCTCCAACCTGCGTCCAGCGCAAAGCCCAGCGAGCGTGCCTCGCCTTCAAGGGACGGGAGGACGGCCGAGAATTCGGTGGCGGCGACGGTCGCGTTGCAAGGCGAGAGACCCGAGAACGCGCGCCCCAGGCCACCCATGGTGAAATCGCAAAGGAATGAAGCAGCGACGGGCTCTATCGGGATGTGGAGGAGGTGGGCCTCGTCCCTCGTCCTCGAGACCGTGCCTCCGCCCCCCGTCTCGCTCACTATCGTCGAGACCCGGAGGTTTAGCGCCGAAGCGCTGGCGCCGGAGAAGGGCGAGAGGACGGTAAGGTTGTCGGTCATCGCCCCGCCTTCCCAACGCGAGGAACGGGCCGCGGCCGAGTAGTTGATCCCTCCCTGGTCTCCGGCGAGAGACGCGTTCGCCGCGGCGCCGTCGAGATACTGGGAGAGGGAGGAGCAGTCGCCTGGTCGTCCCGCGAGGTAGGCTTGGGATTGGGCCAGCACCCGAAGGGAGGCCTCGCCCATCAACGAGTCTCCGAGGACGAGCTCGTGGGACTCTAGGCGCGTGAGCTGGGCGGTCGCCGCGAGGTTCCCCTCGCCGACCATGAGGGCCGAGTCGGCGATGACGAGCATCGTGAACAGGGCGATCGAGGCGAGCGTGGCGGCTATCCCCTTGCGAGCCATGCCTCCACCGTGACCGTCCGGTCAGGAAGTGCAAGGGTGAGGTCCGAAGACGCAATCGGGAACGGTGGTGCGGGACGGCAGTCGACGCCGTCCATCGCGAGGCTCAGGCCGACCGTGGAGTTGCTCATCTCGGCGGCAGTCTGGCAGAGGTCTGCTGCAGGGGAGAGATTCAGGTCGACGAGACCGACCCGCTCCACGAAGAGGTCGATTGCCCCGTCCAAGCGCGACTGGGCAGCCAGCTGGGAGCTCGTCTCCTCGGAGACGACGGGGTTCATCGCGAACACCAACATCAGGCAGAGCGCGGCGTAACCCGTCCCGACCGCGATGTCGATTATGCGCATGTTCAGCTCAGGAGGTGCGAGAGGACGATCGAGACGCCGAGAAGAGAGGCGAGGAGAAGCATGACGAGGGCAATGCAGGTCTCGACGTACGCGTCAACCAGACCTTGTCTTTTCAACGAAAAGTCGTCCTCCCGTCTCGCTCAAGCGGTACGCGGTGCCTGACGAGAGGGTCATCGATGGCAGCGAGCATTTCACTTGCGAGATGGCGGTGAAGCCTCCCGAGGAGACAGACACGGTGTGCCCCGAGAGCCTCACAGAGAAGGTCGCGCCGACTCCCGCTTCGAGGCGCACGACAGTGGAGCCCCCTGAGGGGATGGAGTCAATCATCTTCTCGACTCCCGCCGCCACAATCTCGACCGCCCTCGTCTGGCTGGCGCTATAGACCCCGTAGACGGGTCGGGCGAGAAGCACCGCGAGAATCAGTATCGAGGCGAGGTATACGGCGTCAGAGATCTGGGAAGAGATCCCCGTCGCTGGCACTAGCATGTCGCCTCCATGGTGAGAGAGGTGAGGGGGGCGGGAAAGAGGAGGGTGCAGACCCCGGTGAGGCTACCCGAGGAGAAGCTGCACGGGAAGCCGATCTCGCGCCGATATTCCCTGCCACTCATCGAGACGTCGAGCGTCCCTGACTCGCAGCTCACAGACGTCCCGCTGAGCGGGAGCACGAGCCTCGTGGCCTTGCCCTCGACGACTGCGACCCTGGCGGCGCCTGCTATCTGGTCGGCCTTGGATTGAGACGTGACCTGCTCGAGTCCGGGGAGCGCGCCGTGGACGAACGCGACGCTCGCGACTGCAAGGCCTGCAGTGATCGTAAAGGCCAGGACATACTCAATGAGCTCGACCATATACACTATACCCTCCTTTACGATTTAAGCGTCCATGGATAGGCGTTTTTCTACTCCTACGAGATTGATGATGGATGATCGGCCTGGTCGAGAGGCTCTTCATGAGGTTCGCCTCGAAGAAGGACAGACCACCCATAGAGGCGCCCCTGCTGATAGACCTCCTACAGCCCTCTGAGGGAGAGATCGTCGAGTCCTACCCGAACGGCCTCTTCCGTTGCGACATTAGAAAAATGGGCGGCGTGCACTATTACGACGCTGTCCCTGTCGTCGGGGAAGAGGACAGGCGCAGGCTGAGGAGAGCGGTCTCCCGAATCAGCGATGAGCTCCCTCCTGAGCAGGTGATGCCGCTCACTTTCACGAGGCTGACCGAGGTCCTTGGACAGATGGCCGCGGCCGAACTCTCGGCTATCCGCGACATGGGAGTGGTAAAGGAGCTCTCGAGGCTGGCTTCCTTCGAGGCAGTCGGCCTCCCCACAATCTACGCCATCTCGAGGGACAAGTACGTCTCAGAGTTCTACCTCGACGCGCCTAGCTCCCCGATCTACCTCGACCACTCAAAGTACGGGAGGGTTGACACGCGGATCTTCCTTTCCGACCGCGAGAGGAAGGCGCTGGAGACCCACATGGACACGTTCAAGGGGTACACGTTGGACTACTCGACGCCGTCCCTCAAGAACGAGTTCGACGTGTTCGGGACCACCCTCCGGGTCTCGCTCGACCTGTCGCCCCTCGCCGTGAGCGGGTTCTCAATGGACGTGCGGAAGCTGACGTCAAAGGCACTCTCCCTGGAAGACCTGGTTGGGACGGACGTCCTCTCGTGCGAGGCTGCAGCCTTCCTCCTTACGTGCCTCGAGGTCGGGCTCAACGTTACGATCGTCGGAGAGACGGGCACTGGAAAGACCACTCTACTCAACGCGCTCGACGAGGCCCTCGAGCCGCGCCTGCGTCGTATCTACATCGAGGATGCGGTCGAGACGAAGGAGCTGCTCGAGCGCGGGTACCATCAGATGAAGCTCAAGGTAGACCCGTTCGAGAGGGGGGAGGACGCCCTGCGGACCAAGTCGGCAGAGATAATCAAAATCCTCCACAGGTCACCCGACATCGTGATCCTCGGGGAGATACAGTCAGAGGAGCACAGCAGGGCGTTCTTCCAGGCGCTGGCCGCGGGCGTGAGAGGGCTCCAGACGTTCCACGCCTCCTCGCCTCAGCAGGCTGTCAGGAGATGGCTCGAGCTCCACGGAATCTCAAAAGAGAACCTCCTCGACCTCGGAGTCCTGGTTCAGATGGCGAGGCCCGACAGGCTGGGGCCGCGGCGTATCGTCCAGAGCATATCGCTTGTTGCAGACGAGGACGGAGAGCCTCGCGTCAAGGAGACTTACGCGAGGGCGACCGGAGGGGCGCTCCACCGCGTGACCCCCTGGGACAAGATGCAGATGCGCTCGTCGGGGGCTACCCTCCAAGAGTTCCTTGAAAGGCTGGAGTCGCGCATGGTCGGACTGTCGGAGGACCCGAGGGCGGAATCGGCTTGAAGTTCGCCTCGTGGGAGGCCTTAGGGATTGACGCGGCACGAGGAGGCCTGCTGGCGGCCTGCGCCGGGGCGGCCGTAGGCGCGCTTGTCCTGGTCATCGGATCGGTGCTTCTCGGTCCAGTGTCTTTCGTCCTGGCGTGCCTCACCGGCGGGGCCTCCGTCTACATCGTCGCCTCCGCGCCCAAGAGGCTTCTGAGCCGGACCGCTTTCCTCCAGGCCCTCGAGGCGCCTTCCCTCGCCGCGTCTGCGAGCATATACCTGAAGTCAACAGGTTCCCGCAGCGGGACGCTGCTCCTCATCCGGGGGGACGAGGGATACCTCAAGGCCGCCCTCCGCGATGCGAGGAGGATGACTCTCCTCGGGATCGACTCGTCCGGACTGGACTGGGCCAAGGAGAAGATAGTCTCGCAGTCCGTCGCGGCAGTCCTCGCCTCCATCTCCAGGATAGACAAGGTGAGGTCGGGCGACGGGAGCGAGGAGCTCGAGGGGATACTAAGCGCCGCCGACCTGTACGAGGAGACCAGGCTGCCGATGTTCATCGCGGTCTCCTTCTTCCTCCCCATCATGCTGATGCTCTTCGCCGCGATGACCCACAACACGGGCTTCGTCGCGCTGGGCGGGCTCGCAATCATCGAGGTGGTCATATTGGACATCGCGCTCTCGGTCTCGTCGAACTCGCAGGGGTGGAGGAAGCAGTGAGGCAGGGCGCGTTCGAGACCATCGAGCTCCTCCGCACTGTCCTGAAGAGGTCATCCAGGGGGCTGGGCGTGGCCGCATCGTTCGTCGGAGTCTTCCACGCGAGCAGAGACAGGCACGTTAGGCGCGCTGTCAGGAGGACGCTCCTCGGCGCCCCGCTCGAGCGGAGCCTCGACGGGCTCATCGCTGAGTGGGGGGAGGCGGGAGAACTCCTAAGGTTCGTCGTGCGGCAGTCCAGGGTGAGCGCCGTCGAGGCGAGCAAGAGCGCCGAGAGGCTCTCCACGCTTTTCGAGCGATGGGCACTCCTCAAGCAGAAGAGGGAGATGGAGATGAAGGTGATGGAGTTCCGGGGGCTGATCGTCTCGACAGTCGCG
>Ga0307477_10002664_pt1 | contig 13639 bp, 8 predicted proteins | sample atmos_gasesECM2C_FD_203316 | JGI IMG/M metagenome (GOLD analysis project Ga0307477, IMG submission 203316) | Hardwood forest soil microbial communities from Morgan-Monroe State Forest, Indiana, United States - atmos_gasesECM2C_515 | ecosystem: Environmental > Terrestrial > Soil > Temperate...
GCGAGTGGGGGCTACTGATCGTCGATGCGGAAACGGGCGAGATGCTTTATGAGCTGAACGCAGACAAGTATTTCGTGCCGGCTTCGAACATGAAGCTTTTCACGACCGCTCTGGCGCTAGCCAAATTGGGCCCAGACTATCGCTTTCACACAACGTTGGAAACGCGCGGCACGGTTTCACCGGAAGGAGTGTTGACCGGAGATTTGTTCCTTGTGGGTCGCGGTGATCCTAATCTGTCGAACCGGAAATTTCCTTACGATCTGAAGGAGGAGTTCGACGGACCACCGGAGAAGACGCTGGCGGAGCTTGCTGATGCGTTGGTCGCAAAAGGGATCAAGGAAATTTCTGGAGATGTGGTCGGCGACGACAGCTATTTTCCGCGGGAGGCGTATCCCAACGGATGGGAAATCGACGATATGGTCTGGGAGTATGGTGCGGCGGTTTCCGCGATCGTGGTGAGCGACAATACGGTGACGTTAACACTGACGGCGGGAGAATCGGCAGGTGCGCCGGCGCAGGCGGCGGTTGCTCCGTCGACGCCGGACTTTATTGTGCAGAACGATGTGGTCACCTCGGCGGCGGAAGTGAAGTCGGACTTGACGCTGACGAGGGAGCCGAATTCAAAAATCGTGGTGATTCGCGGGACGATGCCGGCGCACGGCGCGCCGCGCAAGCTGGTGCTGGCGATTCACGATCCTGCCGAGCATGCAGCGGCGCTGTTGACGAGGCTTTTGGCTGAGCGTGGAGTGAGAGTTTCTGGAGTTTCGCGGCCGATGCATGTTGCGGAACCGGTTGGAGCAGCTCCCCGCGCGGTGCTCGCGGAGCACGTGTCGGTGCCACTCGGCGACTCGGTGAAACTGGTGAACAAAATCAGCCAGAACTTGCACACTGAGATGCTTCTGCGGGCGGCGGCTCGGAACACCGCGGCGTGGAACGCGCCCGAAGATCTCATGAAGGTTCCTGCGGATTTTTATGCTGCGGCGGGAATTGCGCCGGGAGATGTGATTCAGACCGACGGCTCCGGGCTTTCGCGGCACGATCTGGTCACGCCGAGGGCCATCGTGGCGCTGTTAAAGTACGCGCAAAGCCAGCCGTGGTTCGCGCCGTACTTTGCGTCGCTGCCTGTGGCGGGAGTCGACGGAACGCTGGAAGCTGTGATGAAGAATACGGCAAGTGCGGGGCGCATTCATGCAAAGACGGGTTCGGTGGAACATGTGCGGACCCGTTCGGGATTTGCCGACACTCCTGGCGGGCGGCGGCTGATTTTTGCGTTCCTGAGCAACAATCAGGGCGGGAAGAACCATGAAGCGTCGGATGCTTTGGATGGACTGTGCCTGGCGATGATTGAGGAATTTGATCGCAAGCCACCCGGCAGCCGCGCGGGCAAAAGCGCGCATTGATGCGATGAAGGAAGAACGGATCGTCACCGTGTTCGGGAGTTCGCGGCCGCGGGAGGGCGATGCGGAGTACGAGGAGGCGCGCGAGCTTGGCCGCATGCTTGCAACTACCGGGTTTTCCGTGTGCAGTGGCGGGTACGGCGGGGTCATGGCGGCGGTGTCGCGCGGTGCGAAGGAAGCCGGAGGCAAAACCTACGGCGTGACCGCGGAGTTTTTCAGCGCGCGGGCCAATTCGTGGATCGATGTGGAAGTACGTGTGGCGACTTGGCAAGAGCGGTTGTTTGAATTGATCCGCATGGCGCACGGGTTCGTGGCCTGCAAGGGCGGGACTGGAACACTGGTGGAGCTTGCCGTCGTTTGGGAGATGCTCAACAAGTCGGTGATGACCGGGAAGCCGCTGGCAGCGCTGGGAAATTTCTGGACGCCGATCATTGAGTGTGTACGCGAAGTAGAATTGGGCTACCACTCCCCTTGGGGCGAAGCCAATGGACGGCTGATCTACGTGGCCGCGACGCCCAAGGAAGCGGCGCGTCATCTGAAAGAGATATTGCAGTAGCAAACGATGGCACGAACAGCGCAAGACGTTTTGGAATTCGACAAGCTGCGGGAGTTGCTGCGACTGAGCACGACGTGTGTGCTGGGCAAGCGGGCCGTGGACGCGTTGGAGCCTGGCACGGACCAGCCGGTGCTGGAAACGGTGTTCGCGCACATTCGCGAAGCACGAGAATGGCTGCGCGCAGAACGCGAACTCGGCTTTGGCGGAGTGGCCGACCCGCAGCAATGGCTCGAGCGCATCGAAGGCCCGGGCGTGGTGCTGGATGCGGCAGAATTGCTGGACGCGGCGTCGCTGCTGGAGACGGCGGGATGGCTGCGCCAGCAATTTCGCGAGGAGGCTGTGAAATTTCCGCTGCTGGCGGCGCGGGCAGCGTCTCTCGCTGATTTTCGCGAAGCCCTAGCGGCGATTCGCCGCTGCGTGTTGCCAAACCGGGAGATTAGCGACGACGCGTCTCCCGCGCTGCGGAGGATTCGCGGAAGCATCGCGCAGACGCGCGACTCGATTCAGAAAACGCTGAAGCAAATTTTGCGGGCGCGAAATGCCGAGGCCGGCGAGGACTATGTGACGCTGCGCAACGATCGCTTCGTGATTCCGGTGCGCGCGGAGAACCGGCGAAGCGTCCCGGGGATCATGCATGGCACCAGCGGTACGGGGCAGACGGTTTTTCTCGAGCCGTTCGAGACGGTGGAGACGAACAATCAGCTTGTGCAGCTTGCGGAAGAGGAAGCCGCAGAGATTGTGCGCATCCTGCGCGAGTTGACAGAGCGTTTGCAGTTGCTTCGTGGTCCGCTGGTCGCTGCCGCGGAGACCATCGCCAAGATGGACAGCGTCTTTGCGCGGGCGCGGTTCGCACGGGATTTCGATGCGGCGATGCCGGAATTTGCTGCGCAAGGCGAACTGCGGTTGGAGGCGGCGCGGCATCCGGTTCTAGAGGACAAGCTGCGGCGCGAAAATCGCGCGATCGTACCGATGTCGCTGGCGCTCGGAGGAGATGAGCGCGTTCTGGTGATCAGCGGGCCTAATACCGGCGGCAAGACAGTGGCGCTGAAGACGACGGGCATTGCGGTGCTGTCCGCACAATCGGGAATTCCAGTTGCTGCGCAGCGCGCGGTCCTGCCCCTGTTTGATCGCGTGCTGGTCGACATCGGCGATGAGCAATCGATCGCCGCGGATCTTTCCACGTTTTCGGCGCACATGCTGAATTTGAAGGCGATGTTACAGGCCGCTACGCCGCAGTCGTTGGTGTTGGTGGACGAAATGGGAACGGGCACAGCGCCGGAAGAGGGTGCGGCGCTGGCCGTGGCGTTGCTGGAAGAATTTCGGGCGAAGAACTGCATCGTCTTGGCGACCACGCATCACGACCGCTTGAAGACATACGCTTCGACAACGCCGGGCGTGGTGAACGCAGCGGTAGAGTTCGACGATGTGAACCTGCGGCCGACGTATCGTTTGATGGTCGGCGTGCCAGGCGGGTCGAGCGGCATTGCCATCGCACAGCGGCTAGGGCTGGCGAGTTCGATTATCGCGCGCGCTAGATCGCTCCTCACGCCGGAATCGCGGGAGGCCGCAGACCTTATTGCTTACTTGCACCGCAGCCGCGACGAGTTGGACCGCATGCAACAGCAGATGACCGCGGAGCGGCACGCGTTGGAAGAAGAACGCGCGAAGTTGCGCACGCAATGGGTCGAGCGGCAACAGAAACGCATCAAGGAGCTCGAAGGCAAATTTGCAGAGATGCAGAAGCGTTTTGACGAGAACGTGGCGCGTGTGGTCGAGGCGGTCAAAGAGCGCGAGCTACGGGGGCAAATGGAAAAGTCCGCGCGGCGCAAGATGCAGGATGTGCGAAGCGAAGCGCGGGAAGAGCTGAATGCGGCGGTTGTGCAAACGCTTTCGGATTCGCAAGCGGACCTTGGCATCTCTGCGCAAATGGAGTCCGTCGGCGCCGAGCGGCTGCAACCCGGCGCGCGGATTCGCGTGCGCGGGTTCAACAAGTCAGTGATCTTCCGCAGGCTGGATGGCAGCTCCGCAGAAATTGAAGCTGGACCTCTGCGCATGAAGGTGGCCGCGGACGAGATCGTCGGCATTGAAGCAAGCGGGCCATCCACAGGACCTGCCCGGGTGGCAAGTGGCAGCGTGTCAGTGCATTCGCAACCAGCAGCGGGCGAGCGAACGGAGGAAATCAATCTGATCGGTTCGACCGTCGAAGAGGCAACCGAGCGCGTGGACAAATTTCTTGACGATGCGGCCCTCGCGCACATTTCCCGGGTCCGCATCATTCACGGCCACGGCACAGGCGCTCTGCGAAAAGGACTTGGTGAGTTTCTCAAAACTCACCCACTAGTCGCCAACCAATCGTTCGAGACTGAAGATCGCGGCGGCAAAGCCATCACGGTCGTAGAATTGCGATCATAGAGTCCAATGGCGGAAGCGGGTTCCACTGCGGAGAGGGTCAAGCAGCAAGCCGACATTGTTCGGGTTGTCGGTGAATATGTGCGCCTCAAGAAAACGGGAAAGGATTTCAGCGGGCTTTGCCCTTTCCATCAGGAAAAGACGCCGTCTTTCACGGTTTCGCCGATCAAGCAGATCTTTTACTGCTTTGGCTGCGGCAAGGGCGGAGACGTGTTCAATTTCGTGATGGAAATGGAGCGCTGCGAATTTCCGGATGCGCTGCGTCTGGTCGCGGAAAAGTGCGGCATCTCGATTCCCAAGCCGAAACCCAGTTCGCCAGCGGAGCGTACACAGAGCAGCGTGCGGACAACGCTCGTGGAGATGCACCGCGAAGCGCAGACGTTTTTCGTCAAAGAGCTGCAAGGCACGGCGGAAGGAAAGCTCGCGCGGGCGTATCTCGAAGATCGCGGCCTGGACAAAACGACGATCGAGCGTTTCGGCATCGGCTACGCACCAAGCGGCGGCGACGTGCTGCTGCGCCACCTGAAAGGGAAATACGCGGAAAAGCTGCTGGCAGAGTCAGGCTTGGTTTCCCGCGGCGAGGGCGGGCGCCTGTTTGATCGCTTTCGGCGACGCATCACGTTTCCCATCGCGAACGAGTCCGGAAAAATCGTCGCATTCGGCTGCCGCGCGCTCGGCGATGACCAGCCGAAGTATCTGAACTCACCCGAGACGCCTATCTATTCCAAGAGCAACGTGCTCTATCACCTGGATCGCGCGAAGGAAGCATTGCGGCGGTCGGATTTCGCCGTCTTGGTGGAAGGCTACATGGATGCCATCGCCGTGGCGCGGGCAGGTATCAGCAACGTGGTGGCAAGTTGCGGCACGAGCCTGGCGGAGCCGCAAATCAAACTGCTGGGGCGCTTCACCAAGCGGGTGATTGTGAATTACGACCCGGACACCGCGGGCCAAGCGGCCACCGAGCGTTCCATCTCGATTCTTCTCGAACAAGATTTTGAAGTGCGCGTTTTGGCGCTGCCGGGCAAGGCCGACCCCGACAAATTCATTCGCGAGCAGGGCCCCGATGCCTACATGAAGCTGCTAAAGGAGTCGCCGCCGTACGTCGACTACCTGATCGCCCGAGCGCGGCAGATGGACATGACCACCGCGGAAGGCAAGCTGCGCGCGGTCAACTTCCTGCTGCCGTATGTGCAGAAAATTCCGAACCGGATCTTGCGGTCGGAATGGGCCACGCGCATCGCGCAGCAACTCCGCCTCGACGAGCCGGTGCTTCGCGCGGCACTGAGCAAAGCCGCAACGGAACGCCGCAGCGAGGTGAAGACGAAGCCGGAATTGGTAGGGCGCGCTGCAAAGCCCGTCGAGCGCCGACTGGTTCGCATGCTGGCGGAGGGCGAAGGCTTTCGCGGCGAGTTAGCGCAGCAGCTTCAGCAGAGTCAGCTCTACCTTGGGCTCGAAACCGAAAAAATATTTGTCGCGCTGATTGCCGCCAGCCTGTCCGGCCAGGCGGTGCAAGCGACCGAAATCGCCGCCGCACTCGAAGAGCGTGACCGCAGGCTGCTCTACGAAATCCTGTTCGAGGAAACCAGCGAATTGACCTGGGAGGAAGCGGAGAGTTGCGTGGATGCATTGCGGCACCGGCAAGCCGAAAAGCAGCTTGCCGACGTGCAACGGAGCATCGAAGCTAATCCCGCAGCTCCGGAAATGCGCGATTTGCTGCAAAGAAAGCAGGAGCTGATGCGGCGGCTGGCGGCGGCCCGCTAGGGGCGCAAAGAAAATACCGGTATTTTTTCACAACTTTCCATCAATTAAATCATTGACGCCAACGGACTTAAACGTGTAGCGTACTAGGGTTTCGCGAGTGACGGTTTTGCCGCTAAGTGCATCTAATGAAGAGGATTAGCGGCAGGGGCAGCACCAAGCGCGAGACGCGGGCGACGCACGGGCGAGCGGCAATTACGCGTGCACAAGCTTCAAATAACGTCCTTGGTGACCGCAGGGCGGTCAATGAGCAGAGCGATCTTCCGGGGAAATACCCCAAGTTCGCGTCGGCGAGGGAGTCCGTTTGTGCCTCAGCGAATCTAATAAATTTGCTCCGAATAGCGCCCAAACCGGCGGATTTGTGGTGAGATTAGGGAGGGATTTGTGGCGGTAGTAGGTCTTGAAGAGAAATACGATGCGGTACGTCAGCTCATTGCGGTTGGCAAGGAGCGCGGCTATCTGCTCTATGACGAAGTAAACGATTCGCTTCCCGCGGAAGTGCATTCCTCGGAAGAGATCGACGACCTTCTCACAACATTTGAGCGCAACGGCATCGAGATTTACGAAGATGCGGCGTCGGCCAAGGCCGCACGCGCCGTCGAGGTGTCCGGCGAAGGCGGCGACCACGAAGTGGTGGTGAAGGAAGACGCGCACGAGGGCGAGAGCGATCTGGATTTAACTCCCGGCTCGTTGGAAAAAACCAACGACCCGGTGCGCATGTACCTGCGCGAGATGGGCACGGTGCCGCTGCTGACGCGCGAAGGCGAGGTGACCATCGCCAAGCGCATCGAGCGCGGGCAGCTCGTGGTGATGAAAGCAATCACGCGCTCGCCGATCGTCATCAAGGAACTGATCGCCGTCGGCGACGACCTGCGCAAAGGCGTGCGCTCCATCAAAGAGATCGTGCAGTTCGATGACGAAGAGCTCACTGAAGAAAAGATTGCGAACAAGACCAAACAGACCCTCAAGCACATCGAGAAAATCGCCAAGCTGTATGACAACGCGTTAAAGCAAGCGATTCGGCTGGAGAAGACGCCAAAGGCCAAGAAGCGTTCTTATATCCGTGCGAAATGGGACGTGGCGCGCACGCGCGTGGAGATTTCGCTTGCCGTTCGCGACATCGATTTCAACCCCTTCGAGAAAAAACGCCTGATCGACAAGATGCGTGGCACGGTGGAGCGCCTGCAATCGCTGGAGCGCGAAGCAGGCAGGTTGGAACGCCGCGTTGACGTGGCCAAGGGCGACGTGGCCGCGGAAGCGCGCAAGGAGCTTCGTACCCGCCGCAACGAGCTGAAAGATATCGAAGAGGCCAGCGAAGTCGGACTCACGGAACTGAAACGCACGCTGACCATTATTCACCGCGGCGAAGCGGAAGCGGAGCAGGCCAAGAAAGAATTGATCGAAGCGAACCTGCGCTTGGTGGTTTCGATTGCGAAAAAATATACCAATCGCGGCTTGCAGTTCCTGGACTTGATTCAGGAAGGCAACATCGGCTTGATGAAGGCGGTGGACAAGTTCGAGTGGCGCCGCGGCTACAAATTTTCGACCTACGCCACTTGGTGGATTCGCCAGGCCATCACACGAGCGATTGCCGACCAGGCGCGCACCATCCGCATCCCGGTGCACATGATCGAGACGATCAACAAGCTGGTGCGCACGAGCCGCCAACTCGTACAGGAGTTGGGCCGCGAGCCTACCAGCGAAGAGATCGCCAAGCGCATGGACATCCCGGTGTCCAAGGTGCGTAAGATTTTGAAAATCGCGCAAGAACCGATTTCGCTCGAGACACCCATCGGCGAAGAGGAAGATTCGCATCTTGGGGACTTCATCGAAGACAAAGCAGTGGTGTCGCCCTCCGATGCGGTCATCAATTTAAATTTGAAGGAACAAACTTCTTCGGTGCTCAAGACCCTGACGCCCCGCGAGGAAAAAGTCATCAAGATGCGCTTTGGACTCGACGACGGCAGCGAGCATACTCTCGAAGAAGTCGGCCAGTCCTTCGCGGTCACCCGCGAACGCATCCGCCAAATTGAGGCGAAAGCCTTGCGCAAGCTGCGCCATCCCTCGCGTTCGCGCAAACTACGCGCCTTCCTGGAAGGCCCGTCCCGCGATTATCTTTAGAGCAAGCCTCGCCCGGGACTTAACAAGAAAACGCCTCCGATCTCGGAGGCGTTTTTTATGCCGACAATTTTTGCGCGCAGACTGTTAATCATCCGGAGTTCTTGAGAAGTGGAGGATCAAGCGGAGGACTAACATGGTGGCGAAGGCAACGAACGCAAGTAGGGCGGGGACGAAAGCAGCGTTGCTGAATCGCGGCGGAGTGTGCAAGTTGGCGCGGAAGACCAACTCCACCGCGAAAAGCGAAAAAGCCAGAAGCCCGCAGCCAAACCACGCGGACCATACTCGAATGTAGGCCAGCGTGTCTTCTCGCCGCTCCGGGGCCATCCAGTATTCTTTGTGAGGCAGATTGAGCAGCGCAACCGGCGCAGCCGCGATGATCCGCGGAACACCAAAAGAAACCGCCGTCGCCAGTGCAATCATGCCCAGTTCCGTGGCAAAAAACGCCGTTCTGGTTTGCCAGCCGTTGACGAACCCTCCCCGTGAAAAGTGCGAGCCGAGAATCTCCGGGATGCGCGGCGCGTAGATGCAGAGCTGTGCGGCGCCCAAGGCCACGAGAGTAAAGAAGATCGAATTAGGCAGACGGCTATTGGGCATGGACCCTCTTTCCGCAGAGTATCCACAGACGGCAGCCGGCACAAGGTTTGTACTGACTCATTGTGCTGAAAGTGTGTAATTCCAACCCATCATCGGAGCTGGTAAAACGCTGGCGCAACCGTCGATAGGGGTTAGAATTGGAGGTTCTATGAAATCAAAGCAACGCTACGCCGCAATCATTCTGCTCCTCCTGCTCTGCGCCACGGTGTACGCGCTGGTTCGCACTCGCACGGCCGCGCCTAGCCTTCTCGCAACGAACGCGAATGAGGCCCACCCCGCGCAGCAGGAAGTCGTCGACCAGAGCCCGCTGCAGACCGCACAGCAGTTTGCCAAGATGGCGACCACCGCCGAGGAAAAGCCTTTTGCGGAAGAAGCCTTGAGCCTTGGCGATCATGAGATGGACCTCGCGTTTGCCGCGGCGGTGCAAGACGCGCAGGAGCACCCTCCCGTCTTGAGCGCGCAAGCCAAAGTGATTCAGGCGCACCTGCAAATGGCAGAGGACGCTTTGGATTCCGCCAAAAAGCACGTCGACGCGCTCACGGCCGCGGAAGCAAAGGCGAGCGGCGCCAAGAAAGACGCCTTGGATGACCAGCTCGACTTAGCCAAGGCCCAGCTTGAGTTGGCCCAAGACGAAGTCGACGAGGCAAAGCAAGACCTGACACACGCGGGAGGCGATCCGCAGGGTCGCATTCAGGCGATGTTGGAACAGCACGAAGCTGCCTCGCACTCTTCGGACAGCACACACGTCACTGTCGGCGAGCCCGCGGAACCCCGCGGCCTCATTCACTTTTTGCAGCAATGGTCGGCCTGGCACCAGAAGCAACTGCAGCTGTGGCGTGCCAAGCATGACGCAGAGTACGCAGCAAATTCGCTTTCCTCAAAGCACGCTTCGCTCGAGAAACAGGTCAGCGAACAAACGGAACAGTTCAGCCAAAGCTCGTTTGTCTCCCAGGAACAGGCCCAGCGCAGCCGGGACGAATCCGCCGCCATTGTAAAAAGCACCAAGCGCCGCGCCGGAGATCAGAAAGCGCTGGTCACCCTCAATAAACAGATTGGAGACGAGAAACAGCTTGCTGACGTCTACGGCAAATGGATCTCCGTCGTAGCCGCGAAGCAACGAGACGTTTTGCACCGCGGCATGGTCGGTGTTGCCATTATTCTTGGAGTGCTGTTGGTCGGGCTGTTCTTTGATGGGTGGCTCGAGTATTTGCTGGGAAAGACATCGCTCGACCGACGCCAAGTGGAGACGCTGCGCACCGTTACCCGCGTTTCGCTGCAAGTTTTCGCGGTACTCTTCATTTTGCTGGTCATCTTCGGCCCCCCAAGTCAACTCGGTACGGTTCTGGGGCTGGCAGGCGCCGGCCTCACTGTGGCGCTCAAGGATTTCATTGTGGGCTTTCTCGGCTGGTTCGTGCTGATGGGCAAGAATGGAATTCGCCTGGGCGACTGGGTAGAAATCAACGGCGTGACGGGTGAAGTAGTCGAACTCGGGATGTTTCACACTGTTCTGCTAGAAACCGGCAACTGGACCGATTCCAGCCATCCCACCGGACGACGAGTGACCTTCACGAACAGCTTCGCGATCGAAGGCCACTACTTTAATTTTTCAACATCGGGACAGTGGCTCTGGGACGAGCTGCAGATTGTCGTGCCAGTAGGACAGGATCCATACCCTATCGTCGATGCTATTCAGAAGAAAGTTGTAGAAGCGACTGCTGAAGGCGCGCTGCAAGCCGAAGAGGAATGGAAAGGCACGGCGAGGTCGCGAGAGATGAGTTCGCAGACTGCCGCGCCGGCGATCAATATAAAGCCCGTAATTGGCGGTATCGAAATCGCGGTGCGCTACATCACGCGCGCCAACGAGCGCTATCAATTGCGCGCCAAGCTCAATGAGGCGGCCGTGGGCCTGCTCGGACAAAAGTCGCCGGCCCTGCAAGAGAAAGCTTCAGGCTAGCGCCGCCAGAATTTCATCACCGCGGAGTAGTCCAAGTCTTCTTTCGCGCTACCTTTCACGTAGCTATATATCTCCCGCGCCGCGGCCGTCGCGGGTAACGCCACGCCGATTTGATTGCCCAGGTCGAGCGCCAAACCCAGGTCCTTGTGCATCAGTCGCAGCGGAAAGCTGGGTTTATATTCCCCTTTCAAAAGGTTCGGAGCTTTTATGTCCAGCACTCCGGAGCGCGCCATGCTCGATTGCATCACTTCCACCAGGCCCTCGCCTTTCAGCCCAGCACCGGTGACCAGCGCCAGCGCTTCGGCCAAGGCATCCACTTGCAGCGCAAGAATCAGGTTCATCGCCAGCTTGATCGTTTGCCCCGCGCCGTTGGGGCCGAGATGAAACCAGCGCTTTCCCAGAACGCCGAGAATGGGCTCGACGGCCTTCAGCGTCTCGGCCTCTCCCCCGACCATGAAGACCAACTCACCTTTCTTCGCGCCCCAGTCGCCGCCAGTAACCGGCGCATCGAGGAAGCGCACTTTGCGTTCTGCGCAGGCCGAGGCAATTTTTCTCGCCAGCGCCGGCGACACGGTGCTCGAGTCAATGTATGTGCTGCCCGGTTTCAGGCCCGCCAGCACGCCAGGATCTTTACCGTTCGTTCCCCAAAGAACGCCTTCCAGCGCCGGTGGGTCACTAACAATGGTTATCAGGACATCCGAAGCAGCGGCAACTTCCTTAGGCGACGTCGCCAGCCTTGCTCCGAGCGCCACCAGTTCGTTCGCGCGTGAAGTCGTGCGATTCCATACGGTCAAGGGATAGCCGGCTTTCAACAAATTCATGCCCATGGGCTGGCCCATCAAACCAAGGCCAATCAAGCCAACTTTCATTTTGGAGCTAGCGGCGGATTCCACGAGAGTTCTCCTATACCAGGTATGTCGTGAAGCTGGGATCCGAGCCGATTGTACAGGTTTGGCGAGAAATGCTGGAACGCATTTGTCGGCCGATCGTTGGCTAATTAGGAGAGCCTGCTTCGAGAATGCTCTAAGCGGTCTTGGGCCGGTTGCGCAGCGGGAGCAGTGCTGGCGTGCCAGCGGAAGCGCTGGCTGCGGCGCGAGAAGCTTGGTCCGTTGGCTCCGTCGTCGTGGCTGGCGTGCTTGCGTTGCTAGGGTCGCCAACCTTTTCGTCCTCGGCCTTTTCTTCCAAACGCATAATAAATTGATACGGAATTTCCCAGCGGAAGTGTCTTTGCTGCCCGCGTTGCACCAGGGACTGTTCCAGGAAAATGGAACGTCCCGAATCAGCGACAAAAGTGCCCGAGGCGGGCAGCACGACGTCGCCGGCGCGGTAATGCACCTCGACCCTGCGCCCCAAAAAAGAGGAATAACGGGCCATACTCGCCCAGTGTCCGAGCCTGCTAGTAAGGGGGTCAATAGTACGGAAGGACTCCCCCTGCAGAAGTTTGTGGAAAATAATGAAATGACCGAGGCCGCACTGCCGCGCAGTCCTTGACTTTTTCCACGGGCAAGCTATTGTCATGCGTTTGTTCTATCTGAAGAGGAGAGCATCATGCGCAAATGGTGTGGCTGGCTGCTTGTCGGTTTAATGGCGGTGCCGGGGCTGCCTGCTCGAGCTCAAACGCCTAAGACCAGCAAGACGTACGTGCTGAAAGCGGCGCGGATGTTCGACGGCAAGAGCAACACGCTGTCGACGCCCGGCTTGGTTGTCGTCGCAGACGGAAAAATTGCAGGTGTCGGCGCGAAAGCCGCCATTCCCGCAGGCGCAGAAACCATCGATCTTGGCGACGCCACACTCCTGCCCGGCTTCATCGACGCCCACACGCACCTCACGTCGATGTATTCGGACGATTGGAAACAAAACACTATCGACCGCCTGCAGAAGACCGTTGCCGAACAGGCACTGGATGCCAGCGCGAACGCGCGAGTAACCCTCATGGCCGGCTTCACTACCGTGCGAGACGTCGGCTCCAGCGACTACCTAGATGTCGGTTTGCGTAATGCTATTCGCGACGGAGTCGTGCCCGGCCCCCGCATGCTCGTCACTGTACACGCGCTTGGCTCGACAGGCGGCCATTGCGACCATAGCGGCGGTTTCCGCCAGGGGCTTTTCGGAAAAGAGAGCGATCCCCTGGACGGTGTCATCAACGGGCCGGATCAAGCTCGTTACGCCGTGCGGCTCGATCACAAGTATGGCGCCGACATAATTAAGGTGTGCGCGACTGGCGGCGTCCTTTCTCTCACCGACGATGTGGACACCCCGCAGCTCACTCAGGAAGAATTGAACGCCATCGTCGACGAGGCTCACGCGCTGCGCCGCAAAACCGCCGCGCACGCCCACGGCAACGAAGGCGCCAAGCGCTCCGTTCTCGCCGGCATCGATTCCATCGAGCACGGCTCATTCTTGCAAGACGAGACGCTCGACTTGATGAAGCAACGCGGCACCTATCTTGTCCCAACGCTCATCGCCGGCGAGAGCCTTGGCGAAAAGATCGACAAAGGAGTGTATTTGCCTCCCGCTATTGTTGCGAAAACGCGAGCAGCGCTGGCCTCGCGGTCTCAAATGTTTCAACACGCTTTGGCGAAAGGCGTAAAAATCGGATTCGGTACCGACGCTGCCGTCTATCAGCATGGCCGCAATGCCGAGGAGTTTCACTTGATGGTCGATCTCGGCATGAAGCCGATCGATGCACTGCGTTCCGCGGCCCTGGCCGACGCCGAGCTTCTCGGCCTGCAGGAGAGGATTGGCACGCTGGACGTCGGCAAATTCGCTGACATCGTGGCGGTCCCCGGCAACCCCGCGGAAAATATCCGCCAAACCGAAAAGGCATTCTTCGTCATGAAGGAAGGCGTG
>Ga0307477_10002665_pt1 | contig 13638 bp, 12 predicted proteins | sample atmos_gasesECM2C_FD_203316 | JGI IMG/M metagenome (GOLD analysis project Ga0307477, IMG submission 203316) | Hardwood forest soil microbial communities from Morgan-Monroe State Forest, Indiana, United States - atmos_gasesECM2C_515 | ecosystem: Environmental > Terrestrial > Soil > Temperate...
CCACTGGCCGTAGCTCGGGACCAGTGCGAGCGTCTCGAGCAACATAGTCGAGAACGTGATGGCGAGAAGGTGGATCTCCTCATGGACGTGCCACGTGGTCATCTCGTGCATGCGCTTGAAGTAGGGCACGACCTGATCGGTCATGGCCACGGCTGCATCCGTACGGGCCAGCCGCGGGTCAGGCCCACCGTGCGCGACTTGGTCGGCCTCGGCCGCCGAGAGCACCGGCTCGCGGCTTTCCCAATAGGGGAGCGAGCGCAGGCTGTGGTCCGACGACATCAGATTGTGCAAGTGGGTTGTGCCGGTGCGTGGAAGGCCGGCGATGATGATCGGCCGCTGCACCTCGAGGTCGTGAATCTCGGGATGGCGCCTGAGGGTGTCCTGGATCAAGAGGCGGTTCTTGAGCAGGTCGACCACTTGGGTATGGACGCTCACCCGCCCCATCGGCGACAGGTGCGCCTCGTGGTTGAGCGCGTCGAGCAGCACGGTCAGCGGCTCTCGGAACCAGTCGTCGCCGAAGTCGTCAAGGCCTGTCTCGGCCCTGGACTGGTCGAGTACCGACGATGGTTGGAGGTCGATCTGCTGCGCGATCGGAACGACGCTCGCCATCATGGCGGCGATGTCGGGGGAGAACGCGGGCCGGGCCAGGTCGTCGATGTATACGTCAGGCGGGCGCACTCAGGCGGAGGCTAGTTGGGGGCTTGGGCTCCGGCACCGAGGTAGGTCGCGGACAGCTCTCCCTCGATGTCGCTGACGCTGCCGGTGCGCACGATGCGGCCTTGGATCACGATGGCGGCCGAGGAGGCCAACGGAAGAACGGCTTGGGCGAACTGCTCGGCGACGAGTACCGAAACACCTCGAGCCGACAGCTCGGCCACCGTGTCGTACATGCGGGTCACTACCATCGGTGCCAGTCCCATCGACAGCTCGTCGAGGAGTAGCACAGCAGGCTCAGTGCCGACCGAGCGGGCCAGCGCGAGCATCTGCTGTTCACCGCCGGAAAGGGTGCCCGCCAGTCGGTTGCGCTTGTTGGCCAACGCAGGGAAGTAGGTGAAGGCCGCCTCTTCGACGGTTGAGCGGGAGGCTCCGCTGCCTGTCGCGAGCCAAAGGTTTTCGTTGACGGTGAGGTTGGCGAACACGCCGCGTCCTTCCGGCACCGTGCACACGCCTAATCGGGCGAGTTGCGACGGGGAGGCGCCGTTGACGGTCCGGCCGGCCACCCGCAGCTCTCCCGAAGTGACGGCGACCAGCCCGGAGCACACGCCGACGGTGGTTGTCTTGCCGCCACCGTTGGGGCCCAGAAGGGCGACGACCGCGCCCGCGGCGATTTGGAGGTCGACGCCGTGCAACACCTCGATCGAGCCGTAGCCGGCCCGCACGCCGACCAATTCGAGCACCGGCGGTTCAAGTGGCCTGGTCACCCGGATGGCCACCGACTGAGCGGAGAGGCCCAGCCGGTGGTCAAGCATCGACACGACCTCGGCCGGGAACGGAGCATCAACGCCGACGAGCTCGGAGGGCGGGGTCTTGGCGGTCGGTTGGGAGATCGATCGAGCGGCCGCGCCGAGCGCGGCAAGCACTCCGCCCGTGAGGATGACGAACCACCAGTTGCTCAACACGTCGGCGCGGGCCAGGGCGTACAGGCCCGTCTCGGCGACGGCGCCGGCGGCGAGCGAGGCCGGGGCTTGCCGCAGCGGCCGGTAGGCGGCGACGATGTCGGACACCGCCCCGCTCGGATTACGTCCGAGGCCGATGCCGATGAGCGCAGGGCTGACGACGGCGAGATGGGCGGCGACGGCGAACAGTCCATGGACGCCCGCATGGCGGCGGGACAGGTCGTTGAGCGTCGTCGCGATCACACCGACGCCGACGCCGCTGACGAGGCCCCCGAACAAGGCGCCGCTTACGTAGCCGATGCCGCCCACCACCGTGAGCATCATCAGAGCCAGGCTGATGAAGATGACGAAGCTGTCGGCCGTGGCCGACCCGAGGGCGGCCGAGGTCAGGATGCCCCCGAGGCCGGCGATGGCGGCGGACAACGCGAACACCGACAGCTTGAGGTGGACCAGGTTCTGCCCCAACGTGGCTGCCCCCAGAGGGCTGTCTCGCATGGCCGCCAGGCGGCGGCCGTACCCGCTGTTGCGCAGGGCGACCAGGCCGATCCCCATCCCCGCGAAGAGCGCAGCTGTCGCGACGAGGAACGTCGTCTGGTTGTGAAGATCGAGTGGTCCGATCTTCGGAGGCGCGATCACCACGCTGCCGTTGGTGAAGAGCGAGTAGCGGGTGTGAATCAGGGGCAGGCGGTGGGGGCCGATGTCGGCAAGGACCATGTCGGAGATGAACACCCCGAACGCCATGGTGGCCAGGGCGAGGTAGAGGCCACGAAGTCGTAGCGCGGGGAGCGACACGACGGCGCCTACCGCGGCGCAGACGAGGATTCCCAGCACGAGGCCGGCCGGCGTGGTCCGGGATCCGCCGGCGTGGCCGTGCTGACCCAGGTGGAAGACGACGAGCGTTCCGACCGCGCCGAACGACAAGGCGGCCAGGTTCATCTCGCCGGCGTAGCCGGTCAGCAGGGTCAATGACAGCGCTGTGATGCCAAAGGCCAAGCCGAGCGTGAGGGTGCCTACGTCGGAGGGATTGAGCAGGGGGCGCAGTGCGATGACCACGGCAACGAGAATCGACCCCCATAGCCACGCGCTGCGTACCGTCGGCGTATGGAACCTCTCCCGAGTTCGGGACACTGACGCCCCCCTCAGGCGGTCCTGCGGGAGCACGACGAGTACCGCGAACAGCACGATCATCGGCAACGAGATCCGGAAGTCGCTCGTCCAGTGCCAGGAGGTCGGGAAGTACGCGAGCACGTAGTTGGCGGCCAGGCCGAGGACCAGGGCGCCGAGGAAGGTCCGTGGCACGCTCCGCAGGCGGCCGAACACCGCGGCCGAGAACGCGCTGATGACGAGCAACGTGAGCGAGTTGGCCTCTAGCGCCCCTCCGCTGATCGGGGTGACGAGTATGCCGGCCAGCACCGCGAGCATGGCGCCGAGAGCCCACGACTGAGCGGCAAGCCGGTTGGGGTTGTAGCCGTTGAGCTGCAGGAGGTCGCGGTCGTCGACGATGCCGCGCATGGCCGTGCCGGCGCGGGTCCGGTAGAAGAGAACCCGCAGGGCGACGGCGATTGTCGCGGCGGCGAGAAGGGACAGCACCTCGTGCACACTCAGCTTGACGCCCAGGAAGTGCACCGTGCTGCGGGGACCGAAGAAGAGTTGCACGCTCCGGGGTGCCTTCGGGGTCCAGATCCACTGCGAGAGGTAGAGCATGCCGAGCATGAGGCTGACGGTGACGACGATCTTCGTGACGTCGGACGTTTCGGACAACCCACGCATGATGCCCTCGTACAGGGCCCAACCCATGAAGGGCGCGAACACTCCGATTGCCGCGAGCAGGGCCACCGGTGCCGGCCAATGCCAGCCGAAACGCATCTGCCAGTAGACAAAAGCGCCGAGCATCGCCTCAGCGCCATGGGCGAAATTGAAGATGCCCGAGGTGTTGTACGTGAGGACCAGTCCGGACGCTGCGACTCCGTAGACCGCGCCCAAGACCAGGCCGAACACGGTGTACTGGATGAAGAGGTGCACCGGCCGTTCCTCCGCTCGCAGTGTAGATGCGCGCTCAGGCCGTAGGCCGGGTTGTGAGAAGGTAACGCCATGGTTCGTCGCGTCGTCGCTGGCCTCGCTCTGGCGGCGTGGTCGAGCGTGCTCGGGCCCGGCGTTGCCGCAGCGTCGACCGGTGACCCCTACGCGAGCCGCCAGTGGGGCATGGCGCTCATCGGTGCGCCGGCGGCCTGGACGAGGTCGGTGGGGCGCGGCGTCGTCGTGGCGATCGTCGACACGGGCATCGACCTGCACCACGAGGACCTCCCGGCGAGCCGTCTCGTAGTGCTGCCCGGGGCCAACTTCATCACCCCGGCCCAGCTGCCGCAGGATGACCAAGGGCACGGCACCCACGTTGCCGGCATTGTCGGAGCGGAGACCGGCAACGGTGTCGGAGTCGAGAGCGTGGCGCCGGGAGCCAGATTGATGCCGGTCAAGGTATTGGACTCGGGCGGCAGTTCCCAGGGGAACTCGGTCGAGGATGGGATTCGCTTTGCTGCGGACCACGGGGCGCAGGTCATCAACGTGTCCATCGGTGTCGAGCTCGTGCAGCCGGTGACCGGTCCGGGCTTCGAGAGCGCGATCGAATACGCCTGGTCAAAGGGAGCAGTGCCCGTGGTGGCCGCCGGCAACAACTACAACGGGAGCGTGCTGGGTTCGGGGTACAGCCCGGACACCCACGCCATCGTGGTGGCCGCCACCGATCGCAACGACGCGCCGGCCACGTACTCGAGTGGGAGCAACGGCGCCCGCTGGGGTATGGCCGCACCGGGCGGTGCGGACCCTAACTTCAACCCGCAGGAAGACACGATCTTCTCCACCTACTGGCGTGCCGGCCAGTCCAACCAATACGAGTACGACGCGGGCACGTCGATGGCCGCGCCCCATGTCGCGGGAGCAGTCGCCGATCTGCTGGCGTTGGGCCTCACGCCCCAGCAGGCCGTCGACCGGCTGCTGGCTACCGCCAAGAAGGGCTTGGATCCGAGCCTCGGCGCGGGCCGCCTCGATGTTGCTGCCGCGGTCGGTGTGGCCGGGACAGGCGGTGGCCCGAGCACGGGCACCACGCCGATGCAGCGTCCCCCCGCCACGCGTGCGCCACTCGGGCCCGCGGCCACGGCGAGCAAGGGGGGCAGTGCCACTGCCACCACGTCGGCACCAGGCGGGGGCCCCGACACGCCCGCCGCAGCGGCGGTCGGTGGGCCGGCGCCGGTGGCTGGAGCGACCACTCTCCCGGGCTCTCCCCAAGCGCTCACCCCGGCCTCCCCGGGCCCGGCCTCCACAGGCCCGGCCTCCACAACAGCAACATCGCTCGGCGCCGCCGCGTCACCGCTGCGAACCGGCGGGAGCGGTCTTCCGTGGCCCACCGTCGGGTTGGCCATCGTGTTGCTGGTTGGTGCCGGCGGGGCTGTGGCGGCCCGGCTTCGGCACCGAGCGCCGGGCTGATCTTCGCCCCTGGGTGGTGATCGGACTACTCGGCGAGTTGGGACTGGTGGTGTGTAAACCCGAAATGGCCCAACTGGGCCATAGCGCAATCTGGGTCGGAAGGCGCAGATTCATCAGGTCCGACAAGCGGGGAAGGTTGATGAGATGGGGCGCTGCGAAAAGCACTGGTCAGAACCGGCGGTCGCCACCTGCGGATCTTGCCGGCGAGCGACGTGCCGACAATGTGTCGTGTCGCTGCCGCGGAACGCTTGGCTGTGTGTGGAGTGCGCACTGGTGCGCGGTGGTGTTCACCGTCGCCCCCGTGCCCGCGTATAGCACCTGACGGCTTCGCCTCACCGGCCGTCCCACGGGGCGGCCAAAGCTTGCGTGCGGTGGCGCTCGGCTGATTGGCTCACGTCGGTGATCAGGGTCTGGTCACCGCTGTGAGAGGAGAGCCTTGCCAACGCGAGACGAAGAGCCTGCCGCGCTCATGCTGGACAGCGACGCCGACCGCTGGACGGCGCCGCTGCACATCGGCCGACCGCAGGCCTTTGATGCGACGGTCCCGCATTTCTACGAAGCGCCCCTTGACCACCTCGGCGGCTTTGAAGGCGCGCCCGAGGTGTGGTGCTACACCAGCCACATCACGTTCGCGCCTGGCGAAACGGTCGGCTTCCATGTCTCCACCACGGCACCCACCGTGGAGATCGAGGTGGTGCGCGACGGCTTCGAACCCGTCAGCGTGCACCGCGTTAGCGGTATCGCCGCCGGCCACCACTTGACGCCCGAGCGCTTCTACGAGAGCGGGTGCGGATGGCCGGTGGCTCACGAATGGACCATCCCCGACGATCTTGCGTCGGGGTTCTACCTCGTGCTCACCCGCATCGACGAGGACGGGGTGCGGCGCGAGCACGAGCACGGGTTCTGCGTAACGCCAGCGGCCTCCCAGCCGAGCGGCAACGACCTGCTGCTAGTCCTGGCCACGAGCACGTGGTTGGCCTACTCAGACTGGGGTGGCACCAACAACTACCTCGGCCTCCATCCCGCCTACAGGAACGGCTTCTCGCCGCGGATGTCGATCCACAAGCCTTGGGCGAGAGGGATGATGTCGATTCCCGAGGGCGCTCCTCGCAAGCCCCATGAGTACAAACCCGTACCGGGCTCGATCCCGCGGTACCCGCCCATCGAGTTCGCGTACACCCGCGGATACTCGAAGTTCTACGCCAGCGCCGGGTGGGCCACGTTCGATCGGTTGTTCGCGGTGTGGGCGGAGCGCAACGGCTACCGGCTGGACTACGCCACCCAGCACGACCTGCACTTCCGCCCCGAGCTACTCGACGGCCACCGCTGCGTGATTCTCACCGGCCACGACGAGTACTGGTCGTGGGAGATGCGCGACGCGGTCGACGCCTTCGTCGAGGGGGGCGGGAACCTCGCCCGCTTCGGGGGCAACTTCGCCTCGCAGATTCGGCTCGAGGATGAGGGCCGTACCCAGGTCTGTTACAAAGAGCACGCTCCGACCGACGACCCCATACTCACCACCGACCGGCGTCACTTGTGCACGTCGCACTGGGAGGACGTCGTGATAGGCCGCCCGGCGGCCCAGACGGTCGGGGTCACGGCTCTTTCCGGCATCTACGCCCTCGTGGGTAACCAAGCCCCGCGTCACAGCGGCGCTTTCACCGTGTACCGGCCCAAGCACTGGGCCCTGGCCGGCACCGACCTCTGCTATGGCGATGACTTCGGAGGCTCGGCCCGTATCTTCGGCTATGAGGTCGACGGACTCGACTACACCATCGAGAACCGGTTGCCGCGGCCGACGGGCGCCATGGGAGCCCTGCCGGGAACGCAGATCATCGCCATGGGCCTGGCGTCGATTGACGAGCCCGACCACGGCAACAAGGGCACGGTCCGGTTCTACGGCGAGGCGACGGCGATGCTGGGCCACATGCTCTACGGAGACGATGCCACCGAGGACCAACTGGCCGGGCTCAACGCCGGCAACGGCGTTGTCGTGAGCGCGCCCAAGGGCGACGGACAGATCTTCTGCGCCGGCGCGAGCGAGTGGGTGAACGGCCTAAAGACGGGTGAGCCGTTCGTAGAGCGCATCACCCATAATGTCCTTCGCCGGTTCGTGTCCTGAGGAGGCGACATGCTGCTTCGATTGTGGTCCGACGAGGTCGAGGCGATGCGGGCGGAGGCGCGCGCCGCGGTCGAGGCCGGCATCGGCATGTTCAGCCCCACCGACGCCGCGCCCGGGCTGTCGCGCGATGAGCGTGTGCGCCAGCAGCGCGCGACGATGCCTGCTTTTCCCGCCCCCGAAGCGATCGAACGGCACATCGCCGGCGTTCGGTGCCGGACGTTTCTGGCGGCGGACGACCGCCGACCCCGGGCCGTCTACCTCCAGCTCCACGGCGGTGGCATGGTCGCCGGGTCGCCGGAGGTGATGGACTTCCCCAACCGTGAGCTGACCCGAGAACACGACGTGGTGGTGGTGTCGCCCGACTACCGGAAGGCTCCGGAGCATCCGTATCCGGCCGGTCCGGATGACGCCTACGCCGTGGCCGAGTGGCTGGTGAAGCACGCCGAGGCCGAGTACGGGACCGACCGACTGGTTATCGGAGGGGAGTCGGCAGGCGGCTACTTGGCCGCCTTGGTTGCCCTCCGCCTTCGGGACCGCTTGGGCGGCGCGCTGGACCGGGTCCTCGGGCTCAATCTGGTGTTCGGTGTATACGACTGGGGGCGCACGCCTAGCCAGCGCGGCATGCGCCCGCACCAGGGGCCTGACATCCTGAGCCCCGACGGCATCGAGTTTGTCACCGACTGCTACCTGCCCGGGCGGACCGATGAGGAGCGGCGAGCTCCGGAGATATCGCCCGCGTACGCCGACCTCCACGGACTTCCGCCGATGCTCCTGAGCGTCGGGACGTGCGACCACCTCCTCGACGACACGCTCCTGTTCGCCGCCAGGGCCGCGGCCGCGGGCGGCGACGTCGAGTTGTTCGTCGCCCCCGACATGCCCCACGCCTTCTTCGCTTTCGGATGCGCCATCACCACGCTCTGGGCCGAGCGCCTCAACGCCTGGTTCGAGCGCGTCCTGGGCGGCGACGAGGGGTAGGCGGTTGCGGGGTGCGGCGGTTGCGGGGTGCGGCGGTTGCGGGGTGCGGCGGTTGCGGGTGACCGCCGTCGGACAGATCACGGCTCGGTGAGTAAGTCGTCGATGATCTCCAGTCGGCGCTCCGGCATTGTCTGTTCGATCGAATCCTGCATCTCGTCAGCGGCGCGCGGGTCCGGCGGACCCGCGGCGAAGCATTTGACCCTCGCCTGCTCACTCGGCCATCGCGCATAGCCCACGAACGTGCCGTCATCGGCTCGATGCAGCCTCGATCCATAACTGCTGCACCGTTGCGTGATCGCGACGGTCGCCCGGTGCCACGCCCCAACGAATGCGTCCTCGCGGCCAGGCTTGACGGCCCACGTGTAGATGACTGCGAACATGCCCGTCAGGCAACACGACCTCGACGTGGCCCGCAACCTTCGGCCCTAGGATTGGGGTCATGGCCTACGACGAGGAACTCGCCGAGCGGATCCGCGAGCTGGTGTCAAAGGAGCCCGACCTCTCCGAGAAGAAGATGTTCGGTGGGCTGGCCTTCCTCATCGGGGGCAACATGGCGGTGGCGGCAAGCGGGCAGGGCGGGATGATGGTCCGCGTGGACCCGGCTAAGGGCGACGCGCTGATCGCCACTACGACGGCTCGGCCGATGGAGATGCGGGGCCGGTCGATGACAGGGTGGCTACGAGTCGACTCCGACGAGGTGCGCCTCAAGCGACAGCTCGTCAAGTGGGTGACGATGGGCGTGATGTACGCCAAGTCTCTGCCCCGCAAGGGTTAGCGCCGCGCCGGGCGGCGATGCTCAGCTCGATTGGCGGGAAGCCCGCGCCATCATCCGCGTTGACTCAAAAGGTGAACTCGACGAACCGCGACGGAGGCACGGGCAGGCGGCGGTGGTCGGCACCGCCGTCGTCGAAAAGGACAAGGCCTCGCGGCACTGGCCGCCACCACCCCGAGCGAGAGAACAACTGGGAGCCGATCTCGCGGCCGCCCGGCCCCATGATGAGGCGTCGAGGGGCTGGCTGATCAGCCAGCTGGCAGCGGTATTCCGCTGAGAACCGTATGCGCCGCTCGTGGTTGGGCAGGGCGGCGTGGGTGGTGAGGCAGTGGAACACGAGCACGTCGCCCGGTTGGTAGTCGGTCGTAACCCAGCCGGGCTCCAGCTGGTCCAGGGGTCGGTGCTGGACGCGGGTGCTTCGTTGGCTGCCCGGCTGAATGGCCAACCCACCGAGCGCGCGCGGGACGTCCCCAAGCGGAACCCAACAGGTGAACATGTCCTGGACCGAGCTGTAGTCCATATGGACGTAGTTGCCCGGCTGGTGGGGAACGATGGAGACGGGGTAGACGATTCTCGGCAACTTCAGCGGGTAGCAGAAGCCGGCCGGCCCGAGGATCTGGCCCATGAGGTCTGCGAGCGGTGAGACGAACGGGATCATCGCGAAGTCCGGGTTGGTGAGGATCCCTCGATAGCCCGGGTCCCCAAAGGCATCGCGCATCCGGACGGCGTGGACAGGCCGCCGCGCTGGGGCAGCGACAGGGTCGGGTCCCGGTTCGGTCCAGCCCGACTGCTGCAGCGACCGCAGACCCGCCAGCCCTACGGCGCGCACCCTTTCGGCGTCGAGCAGGCCGCGCATGAACACGTAGCCCTCCGTAGCGATCAGCGCCCGCAGCGCTCGCCAATCGCCGAAGAGGTGCCCTGAATCGCGTAGCTCTGTGTCCGTCGAGATCAGCCTCATGTCTGCAGTGTCGATCGGACCGATGAGGAAACAGTGAAGGGGTGATCAGAGCGGCGAGTGTGAATCCCGTGCCCGCAGCGCAGGGGAGTCCTGACCTACGATGGAAGCGTGGCCGGCGAGACGGTCGAGCGAACAAGGCTCGTGAAGGCGACACCGGCAGCGGTGTGGGCAATCGTGGGCGACGTGACCCGTATGCGCGAGTGGTCCAAGGACCTCGACAGCGTCGATCAGCTGGATGGCGACAGTCGTTCGGTGGGAGCCCGCTTCCGGGGAAACAATCGCGACAACAGCAGGAGCTGGTCGATGACCTGTGTGATTGACCGGTACGACCCGGAGCGGTCATTCGAGTTCCACACCGAGGACGCGAAGGGTGAGACCCGGACACAATGGTGGTACCGCATGGAGGCCTCGGTAGAGGGCACGCTGGTGACGGAGGGGTTCCTGCGGGTCGCCAAATTGGGCCGCGTTCGAGCGATAGCCGAGCGGAAGCTGCTCGGCGACCGCACCGAGTACAACGGCCGCAACATTGATGAGAGTCTCCGCCGGCTGGCCGGTCTGATCGAGGGCTGAGGTCGCCACCCGCGGACCGATGAGCGGACCCGCCTGAGCGCACACGTCGCTGGGCGCAACACGCCGCTGGGCGCAACAGGCCGCTGGGCGCAACAGGCCGCTGGGCGCCGGTATCAGCCCTTCTGAACCTTCACGGCGGTGCCGTAAGCGCAGATCTCTGTCCAGTTGCTGCCCATCTCCGAGGTGTCAAAGCGCATGGCCAGTACTGCATTGCCTCCCTTGGACTCGGCTTCTTCCACCATCCGCTGGATGACCTCGTGACGGCTGTTGACGAGGTTCTTCGTCATCCCCTTCAGCTCGCCGCCCGCCAGAGACTTCAAGGCCGCCCCGAATTGCGAGCCTACGTTCCGGCTCCGGACGGTCAGACCAAACACCTCTCCGAGAACCTCCGTGATCTGATAGCCGGGGATGTCGTTCATTGTCGATATGAGCATGCGGTCCTCCTGGTCGAGTGGCCGACGCAAAACCGTAACCCCCCGGAGCTTGAACAAGGGGTTAGGGTCGGCGACAATGACTGAGGCAGGTCGGCGTCGGATCGTTGGCGTGTTGGCGGCGATCAGGATCGGCATAGGGACGGCCTTCGCCGCCGGCCCTAATCGACTGGATGGGCGGGTGGCCCACACCCGCGCCGACACCCTCATGACGCGGACCTTCGCCGTGCGTGAAGTAGTGCTGGGCGTCGGCGGTCTTCTTGCCACCACGGGCGCCCAAGCTTCTCCGGCCGCCGTCCGACGCTGGGCTGGGCTCGGTGCCCTTACGGACGGTGGCGACTTGGCCGCCGCCCTCCCGGGCATCCAACGAAGCGAGCCCTCGACCTGGGCCCCCGCGCTGGTCGCGGCCGCGGGTTTGGTCGTGGAGAGCTGGGCCTTTTTCGTTCCGGCCCAACCTTGAACGCCGGACTGGCCTGGCCCGGGTCGGAGTCCCCAAACCGGTCGGCCGGGATGGTGTCCGGCCCGTGCCACACTCTGGCGGTGGGTGGCGACCGTCGCGCAGAGCGCATACCCGTTGTGTTGTGTGTTGACATGGAGCCAGACGGCTACGTCTTCCCGCTCGACCAACCGTCGCCCTGGATGGGCGTCGAGCGCCTGACACGCGAGGTGCCGCGGATTCGGTCCGCGTTGGAGGGCGCCACTGGGGCATCCGCGGGTTTCTGCTGGGGCCTCAGAATGGATCCGCAGATTGCCCTCGCCTACGGATCGCCGGCCTACGCGCTCGAGCGCTTCGGCGCCTTCTTCGACGAGGCCATGGCCGCCGGAGACGCGGTAGGGGTGCACCCGCACGCCTGGCGCTGGGAGGCCGAGCGTCAGGTGTGGCTTGCCGACCACGCGAACCAGGCCTGGGTGGATGAGTGCGTCGCGGTAGCGGCCGAAACCTACGCCTCGGTGTTGGGTGCCCGGCCCACCTACCACCGGTTTGGTTCGGGCTTCATGTCGACGAGGACGATGAACGTGGTCCGGGAGCTTGGGATCCCCGTCGACCTGACGGTCGAGCCCGGTCAGCCCGCTCGTGGCCCCCGCACGGGCGATGGGATCGTCTGGACAGGCAGTTGCTGGGGCTTCGAGGACGTGCCTCGACATCCGTACCAGCCGGACCCAGCTGACTTCCGGCGTGCGGCCGCCGGCGCCGGCGACGGCTTCTGGGCGATCCCCTTGACGTCGAGCCGGAAGAAGGTTGGGCCCAGCGCGACGCCCCTGTTTCGGGCGCGGTACTGGGCCCATCGCCCGTCCGCTGCTGCCCGCCGGGTCGCGCGGACGCTCACTCGGACGGCTCCGCCTTTCCGGCCGTTGAGGATGTGGCCTGGGGGACCCGCGCCGGCAACCTTCTGGGATGTGGCGTTCGACGCGGCGTCCGAGTCGCCGGACGCCTGCCTGGCGTTCTCGCTCCGCAGCGATGTCTTCCTCGACCGCGAGACGAGTGCCTGGTTCGAGGCCATCGTCGGGCAGCTGGCCGCCGAGCCTCGGCGGGAGCGCGTCAGGTTCGTGACTCCGCAGCAGGCATTGGCGATGACCGGCCGGGCCGCCGGCTCTGCGGATCGACCGGCGTAGATCGAGCGCTACTCCGTCTTCTCCCACACCGATACGTGTGAGGTGCTGTCGCTCGTGAAAGCCTCGCCCGTCCAGCCGCTCCAGCGCTCGCGCAAGGTCATACCCGCGATCCGCGCCATCAGATCGAGCTCCGACGGCCACACATAGCGATAGGGCGCCGAGAAGATCTCGAGCTTGTCGTCGACGACCCAGTAGTGGTGCGAGTAGGAGATCTGCGCCGTCAGGTCGGTGTACTCGTCGAAGCCCACGTAGATCGGGCTCACGGCGAAGGCGCGGACGGTCTCGCCGGGCGGGAGGCGCCGCAGGTCGGGAACGCCGACCTCGATGACGAAGCACCCGCCCGGCTCGAGCTGGGCGGCCACGTTGCGGAAGCACTCCACTTGGTCGTCCTGCGTGGTCAGGTTGGTGATCGTGTTGTAGACGAGATACGCGAGCGTGAACGTGCCGTCGGCGCGGGTTGTGCCGAAGTCGCCGATGGTGACGCCAATACTTTTGGCTCCGGGCTTGGCCCGCAGCTGTTTGACCATCGCGGGAGAGAGGTCGATCCCGTGCACCGGGACGCCGCGTTGGCTGAGCGGCAGCGCGATCCGACCGGTGCCGATCCCGAGTTCCAGGGCGGCACCGCCTCCGGCGAGCCGGGCTAGGAAATCGACCGTCGCTTCGACGATCGCCGGGTCGAACATGACCGCAGAGGCCGCGTCGTACGTGGCCGCTATCCGTTCGTCGAAGTAGATCTTCGGCACCGGGGCACTCTTGCATCGCCGCCCGGTGACCGGCCACCGATTATCGGTCGAGCGGGGCGGTAGCGGCTGCCACGATGGCGAGATGCCCGATCGGTTGTTCGAGGAGCCCCGCCTCGCCCGGCTTTACGACGACTTCTGTCGCGGGCGGCCTGACTTCGCGTTCTACCTGCCCTTGGTAATGAGGGCGGACGCCGTCCTCGACGTCGGCTGCGGAACCGGGGAGCTGCTCCGCCGGGCCCGGGAGGAGGGACACCGTGGCCGGCTCTGTGGGTTGGACCCGGCCCGCGCCATGCTCGAGCAGGCCCGTGTCCGTCCCGACGTGGAGTGGTGCCTCGGGGACCTCGAATCCTCAGAGTG
>Ga0307477_10002666_pt1 | contig 13638 bp, 14 predicted proteins | sample atmos_gasesECM2C_FD_203316 | JGI IMG/M metagenome (GOLD analysis project Ga0307477, IMG submission 203316) | Hardwood forest soil microbial communities from Morgan-Monroe State Forest, Indiana, United States - atmos_gasesECM2C_515 | ecosystem: Environmental > Terrestrial > Soil > Temperate...
GCCGTGGGTGCTCCCAGACGAGGAGCGGCCCGTTGTCGAACAGCTCGATCGTCTTGCCTGGCTTTGCGCCGAGCCGCTCCGCGACCCGTTGCGAGCGGCGGTTGGCCCCGTCGATGAGAGAGATGAGGCGCTGGAAGCCTCGCTCTGCATACGCCCACTCGCGCACCGCAAATGCCGCTTCGGTCGCGTATCCCCGTCCCCAGTGCTCGCGCGCGAGCGCCCACCCGAGCTCCGGTTGCGCAAACTCGCCGGCGTCGGCGAACGTCGTATGCGTCCAGGTCCGCACGTCCCAGACGAGAAGTCCGGTACGGCCGAGCCAGCGGTCGTCCTCCAATCGGACGACGGAGAATGGTCCGCAGTCGTTGCCGTCCCAGCGCTCCAGCCAGCGGCGCACGACGAACTCAGGGTCGGAAGCAGCGTCCGGATGGACGCCGCCCAGGAACGCCATCGCGACCGGGTCGGTGATGAGCGCGAGCGCGCCCTGCGCGTCCTCGAGCGCGGGCTTGCGCAGCAGCAGCCGCTCGGTCTGAATCACAGCGGCAGCATGATCGAGCGCTCGAACTCGATCACGGGCTCGTCGCGCTGGTTGAGGCCGCGCGTACGGACCGTGACGATTCCGAACCCCGGCCGCGACTTCGACTCGCGCTTGGCAAGCACCTCGGTCTCGGCATGGATCGTGTCGCCGGCGAAGACCGGCGCCGGCAGCCGCACCTCTCGCCAGCCGAGGTTGATGCCCCGCTCGGACACGTCCGCCACGGACAGCCCCGTGACGAGCGCGAGTGTGAAGGTCGAGTCGACGAGCGGCCGTCCCCACTCCGTCGTCGCGGCGTACTCGACGTCGAAGTGGATCGGGTTCGTGTTCAGCGTCAGGAGCGTGAACCAGACGTTGTCCGCCTCCAGTACGGTGCGCCCGTGGCGGCTTCGGTAGACCGCCCCGACCTCGAGCTCCTCGTACGTGCGACTCACGCCGGAGATCATCGCAGCGATGCACGAGCTCGCCCTCGAGCAGCGGCGGGAGCTCGGCGTGCGCGCGCCCTGGCACGTCGGCGACGTCACCTGGGGCCTCCGGCAGCACGAAGGGCGGGAGGACGAGTGGACGATCCGAGTCTGGAAGGACGGCGACCGCACCGTCGCCTGGTCGTGGCTGAAAGGCGACCGCGGGCTGCTCGAGTTCGACTTCCGGCGCGACCGGCTCGACCTCCTCGACGAGATCCTGGCCGACCCGGACGCGCGCACCGCGGTCGCCTTCGAGGACGACGAGGAGGTGCGCGCGGCGCTCGGGCGGAACGGCTTCGCGGAGCCGGGCGACACGAACGTGAACCGGCAAGGCCCGCTCATGCACTTCCTCGCGCGCGACCTACCCGAGCCTCCGGAGCAGACTCTGCTCCCGGACGGCTTCCGCTGCCGGACGGTCGAGCCGGCCGACCTCGCGGAGCGCGTCGCGATCCACCAAGACGTCTGGGCCCCGTCCCGCCTGACGGAGACGAGTTTTGCCAACGTCCAGGCGTCGTGGCCGTACCGCGCCTCCCTCGACTGCGTCGTCGAGGCCCCCGACGGCCGCTTCGCCGCGTATTGCCTGATCTGGCCGGACGACGAGAACTGCGTCGGCGAGCTCGAGCCGGTCGGGACGAGGGAAGAGTTCCGGCGCCGCGGTCTCGGTGCCGCCGCCTGCACCTTCGCGCTCCGCCGCCTCCACGAGGAAGGTGGGCGGCAGGCGATCGTCTACTGCGTGACCGACGCCGCATGCGGGCTCTACGAGTCGATCGGCTTCCGCCGCCACGCGACGCTCGTCGGCTACTCGCGCTCGCCTTCGTCGCCGAGCGCCGAGTCGAACGCCGACTTGAGCTGACGCTCGACGTAGGTGTCGATGCGCTCCTTGAACCGTGCCGCCGAGTCTTCCTTCGCCGACTTCGGCTTCTCAGTCTTCAGAGGACGGGCTGGGACGCTGCGGCCGTCGACCGTGAGCTCGTAGATGTGCTCGTGCTGGATGTCTTTCAGGTGCTGCCCGCCGAGGTCGTGTACCGCGACGCCCTCGGGGAGCTGGTTGCCGATGAGGACGCGCGTCGTCTCCGAGACCAGGATCTGGCCACCGTGCCCGGCCGCCGAGATGCGCGCGGCGCGCACCACGTCGAGCCCGAGATAGCCCTCGTCGCCGATGTGCGGCTCGCCGGTGTGCAGACCCATGCGCACGAGCAGCTCGCGTCCGCCCGGCCACTCGTGATCGCGCAGTGCGCGCTGCGCCTCGACCGCCGCCGCGACCGCGTCGCGCGCCCGCGGGAAGGAGAAGAAGAACGCGTCGCCCTGCGTGTCGATCTCGGTGCCACCCTGCGCGCCGAACGTCTCGCGCACGATCCGCCGGTGCTCGCTCGAGACACGGCCGAACTCCTCGTCCCCGAGCTCCTGCAGAAGTCGAGTCGAGCCCTCGATGTCGGTGAAGACGAAGGTGACGGTGCCGCCGGGCAGCTGGGACATCGCGCCTACGCTACCCCCATGAACCGGCTCGCGCAGGAGACGAGCCCGTACCTCCTCCAGCACGCCGACAACCCGGTCGACTGGCAGCCGTGGGGGGCCGAGGCGTTGGACCGCGCCCGCGCGGAGCGGAAGCCGCTGCTCGTCTCGATCGGCTACTCCGCCTGTCACTGGTGTCACGTGATGGAGCGGGAGTCGTTCGCCGACGAGACGACCGCGGCGCTCATGAACGAGTTGTTCGTCAGCATCAAGGTCGACCGGGAGGAGCGGCCCGACGTCGACGCCGTCTACATGGAGGCCGTCGTCGCCCTCACCGGCCAGGGCGGCTGGCCGCTCACAGCGTTCCTCACGCCCGACGGCGAGCCGTTCTTCGCCGGCACGTACTTCCCGCCGGAGCCGCGGCACGGCCTGCCCTCCTTCCGCCAGGTCCTGCAGGCCGTCGCGGACGCGTACCGCGAGCGGCCGGAGGACGTCGCGGCGCAGGCGCAGGCACTCGTCGACGCGCTGAGGCGGTCGGCCGAGACCGAGCCCTCGCGTGAGCCGCTCACGGAGGCGGTGCTCGCGGAGGCCGAGCGCGTCCTGCTCTCCCAGCTCGACCCGCGCTGGGGCGGCTTCGGCCACGCGCCGAAGTTCCCGCCGGCGTCGGTGCTCGAGTTCCTCCTCCGTCGCGGTTCGCTCGACGCCGTCCGGCTCACGCTCGACGGGATGGCGGCAGGGGGGATGTACGACCTCGTGGGCGGCGGCTTCCACCGCTACTCCGTCGACGCTCAATGGCTCGTGCCGCACTTCGAGAAGATGCTGTACGACAACGCGCTGCTCGTCCCGCCGTACCTCCACGCGTGGCTGCTCACCGGCGACGAGCGGTACCGGGAGGTGGCGGAGCGAACGCTCGACTACATGGTGCGCGACCTGAGGCTCCCGGGTGGCGGCTTCGCCTCCTCGCAGGACGCCGATACCGAGGGCGTCGAGGGGCTCACGTACACGTGGACGGCCGAGGAAGGGGCGCCGGCGGGGTTGCTCGAGCCGTTCGAGGACGCCCGTTCGATCCTGCGCGGCGAGCTGGACGAGGAGACGCGAGCGCGGCTGCTCGAGATCCGTAGCCGCCGGCCGCAGCCCGCTCTCGACGACAAGGTCATCGCAGGCTGGAACGGGCTCGCTCTCGCCGCGCTCGCGGAGGGAGCACGGCGCCTCGATCGTCCCGACCTACTGGATACAGCGCGTGGGTTGGGGGGCGTGCTCGCGGTAGACCCGCTGTGGCGGACGCTGCGCGGCGACCGCGCCACCTACCCCGCGTACCTCGAGGATTACGCGAACGTCGCACACGGTCTCTACGAGCTGCACGTCGCGACCGGCGACCCGCGCTGGCTGCGGGAGGCGCGACGAATCGCGCTCCTAGCCGTCGAGCTCTTCGGCGATCCCGAGCGCGGCGGCTTCTTCCTCGCGCCGGCGGACGGCGAGCAGCTTGTCGCGCGGCAGAAGACATTCGACGACAACCCGACGCCGTCGGGCAACTCGATGCTCGCCTTCGTCCTCCTGCGGCTCGCGCGGATCTGGGGCGACGACGAGCTCGAACGCCAGGCCGTGGGAGCCTTGCGTCTCGTGCGCGATCTGCTCGCGCGGGCGCCGGCCGCGTTCGGCTGGGCGCTGTGCGCCCTCGACCTCTATCTCTCGCCGCCGCGCGAGCTCGCGATCGTCGGCGGTGCGGAATCGGACGTCGCCCGCGCCGCCCTGAGCGGCTTCGACCCGAACGGCGTCGTCGCCTTCGGCCCGGCAGACGACGTGCCGCTGCTCGAGGGCAAGGGACTCGTCGACGGTAGACCGGCGGTTTACGTCTGCGAGCGCTTCGCCTGCCGGGCGCCGGTGACCGATCCGGCCGCCTTCTCCTGAAACACCGAGGGGGAGCCGTAGCTCCCCCTCGAGGAGGGTGGAAAGGCGGCTGCGCTTAGTGCAGGCCGCTGAAGATCTTTCCGAAGGCGTGCCAGTCGCCCGTCTTGCCGCCGCTCCATTTGATGAGCTTGAGCTGCTCCATCGGGAACGTGCGCTTCTTCGACGTCTCGACCGTCATGCCCGGATAAATGAACGGGTTCTTCGTCTCCTTCATGTTGCGGAGCGCTTGCATCAGACCGGCCCTGGTCAGGTTCTTGCCTGCGTGCTGGAGGGCATCGACGAACGTCCAGCCGACGGCCAGCCCGTAGATGATGTTCCCGTCGCCCTGCGCGAGGGACTGATCCAGCGACGGCGCGTACTTGTGGATGATCGACGTCGCGAGCTTCATTCCCGGCAGATTCGGCTGCGTCGTCGAGCTGGCGGTGTACACGGTCGAGATGATCCCGTCGAGGTTGGCCCCGTTCTGGGCGGCCAGGAGCTCGAAGACGCGGTTCGCCGACACGTTGTTCACCAGCGTCAGCGGCGACCAGCCGATCAGCGTCCTCGCGACGAGCGACTGGATGGTCGCCGTGGGCGTCGCGAAGATCACGAACGTGTCCGCACCATGTGCTCGCAGAGCGACGACGTGGGCGGCGATCACCTGGGCGGAGTCGCCGAGGTTGTACGACTCGGCGTCGACGATCTGGTTAGCGCTCGAGCCGAGCCCGGTCTTCAGCCCGGCGAGGTAGTTCTTGCCGTACGCGTCGTTCTGGTAGATGACGCCGATCTTGGCGTTCTTGTTCTTCTGAAGGATGTACTTCGCGTAGAGCTTGGCCTCGCCCGGGTAGTCGGGCTGCCAGCCCAGCGTCCACGGCTTCGTTCCGCCCTGGCACGCGTGATGGACGCAGTTGCCCCAGAAGGCGTCGCCCGTGGCGACGAGCACCTGTGGGATCTTGAGCTTGTTCAGGTAGTTCCAGGTGGAGAGGATCGGCGCGGTGCCGAGGCTCCCGACCACCGCGAACACGTGATCCTGCTCGACGAGCTTCTGCGTCTGCGGCACCGTCTGGGACGGGTCGTACTGGTCATCCAGGACGTTGTCGACGATCTTGCGGTGGAAGACGCCGCCCTTCGCGTTGACGTACGCGTAGTACGCCTGCTCGGCGGCCGGAATGGTCTTGTAAAGCGATGCCGGGCCTGTGAGCGGGAACGTGCCGCCGATCACGATCTTGTTGCTCGTGACTCCCGGCGTGCCGGTATGTGACGCGGCCGCGGCGCCCGCGACCGCGGCTGTAATGAGGAGAGCGCAAAGCAGCGCCCCCAACTTCCTACGGTTAACAGCCATGCGCCCCTCCTGCGATTGGTTGTGTCCGAGTGGAGACAGTGCCTGGAGTAAGACGACTTTCGCCGCGGTTTGATTGACATTGAACCATGGTTCAAGCGCCTGCGAGACGTCGTACCCGCGCGACCAGCCCGGCGAAGCCGTCCGGGATGAGCAGCATCACGAGCACGACCGCCGCGCCGAAGACGACGTCCTGTCCATGGGCCGAGCCGATCACGGGGACGCTGCTCGAAACGGTCGGGAGAAGTCCGATGAAGGCGGCGCCGGCGAGGATCCCCCAGAGCGATCCGAGCCCCGCGACGGCGGCGCCGATGAGGAGTTCGAGCGAGAGGACGACCCCGAACTCGTCAGGGGCCGCGAAGCCGTTCGTCGCCAGGACGAACAGCGAGCCCGCGATGCCGGCGTAGGCCGCCGAGATCCCGAAGGCGAGCGTCTTGTACAGGGGCAGCTCGACACCGGAGGCGACTGCCGCGATCTCGCTGTCGCGGACCGCGCGAAACGCGCGACCCACGCGCCCGCGCAGAATGAGCCACGCGAGCACGAAGAGGATGGCCGAGGCCGTCCACGCGGCCGCGTAGAGCCAGACGTGGCTCGGCGTGGTTGCCGTCTGGACTCCGTCCCTCCCGCCCAGGAACTTCGACCATTTCAGCGGCAGCTGGGGCACGGAGATCGCGAGCGCGAACGTGGCGAGGGCGAGGTAGACGCCCGAGAGGCGCAGCGCCGGCAGCCCGACGAGCACGCCGAAAACCAAGCAGATGGCGAAGGCCGCGATCATCGTGAGGACGAGGTTCGTGTGGTGGTCGCGGGACAGGACCGCGGTCGTGTAGCCGCCGATCGCCATGAACGCGCCGTGGCCGATCGAGATCTGGCCCGTGTAGCCGGTGAGGATGTTGAGCCCCAGCACCGCGATGAAGAAGATCCCGACCTGCGCGGCGAGCGCGACGTGGTACGCGCTCAACAGGAAAGGCAGCGCGGCGAGTACCGCGCCGACAGCGACGAGGGAGCCGAGCGCGGGCAGGTACCTCATACGCGCCTCACGGTCCGCCGGCCGAAGAGCCCCGACGGCTTGATCAGCAGGACGGCGAGGAGGACGGCAAAGGCAAACGGCAGCTGGAGCTCGGAGGTGATCGCGGGCACGTACTGGACGATGAGGTTGAGCGAGACTCCGAGCGCCAGCCCGCCGACGACCGCTCCCGCCGGGCTCTCGAGGCCGCCGAGCACGGCTGCGGCAAACGCGTAGACGAGGATCGGCTGCATCAGGGTCGGCTCGAGCACGTACTGCGAGGGCTCGGCCATCAGCCCTGCGACTGCGCCGAGCACCGCGGCGAGCCCCCAGCCGATCGCGAGCATCCGGTCGACGCGAATGCCGACGAGCGCCGCCTCCGCCGGGCGCAGGGCGGCGGCGCGCATGCCGAGGCCGAGCTTCGTGAACCGGAAGAGCGCCCAGACGAGCAGGACCGAGATGAGCACCACGACGAGGATCCCGAAGTACAGCCGGGCGATCGAGACGCCGCCAACGTGGTAGATCGTCGTGCCGAACGGCGACGGCATGAACTTGAAGTCGCCGCCCCAGATCCACGTCACGACGCCGTCGATGAGGATGAACAGGCCGACGGTGACGATGACGGCGGCGATCGCCGAACGGTGCAGGACGGGACGGATCAGCCCCACCTCGAGCACCGTCCCCAGCACGAACGCGATCCCGAGCGTGGCAAAGAACGCCTCCCAGTACGACAGCCCCCATTGAATGAGCTGGTACGCGACGTACGTCGTCGCCATCGCGAGCTCGCCCTGAGCGAAGTTGACGATGTGGCTGGCGCGGTAGACGAGGACGAGCGCGAGCGCCAGGCTCCCGTAGACCGATCCGAGCGCGAGCCCCTGGACGGTCAGCTGGGCGAAGGTCGAGCTTCGCAGCGACCCCACGAGGAGTGCCGCCGCTGCTGCCACGAGCAGCACGCTGATGGCTGCCGGCCCGAAGCCCCCGAGGGCCGCGCCGCGGCTGCGGAGGCCTTCGAGCCTGGACGTCTCCGCCGTCGCCATCAGTACCCCAGGTAGCTGCGGCGCACGGAGTCGTCGGCCCTGAGCTCCTCGCTCGTCCCCGTGAGCGCGACGCGACCCGCCTCGAGCACGTAACCGGCGCTCGCGGCCTGCAGCGCGAGGTGGGCGTTCTGCTCGACGACGAGGACGGTGAGGCCCTCGCGCTCGTTCAGCTCCCGGACGATTCGGAACAGCTCAGCCACCAAGACCGGGGCGAGACCGAGCGACGGCTCGTCGAGGAGCAGCAGTCGCGGTCGGAGCACGAAGGCGCGGGCGAGTGCGAGCATCTGCTGCTCGCCGCCGCTCAGGGTCCCGGCCTCCTGGCGGCGTCGGTCCGAGAGCCAGGGGAAATAGGAGAAGACGCGCTCGAGCTCGGGCTGGAGAGAGCCGCGACGGGTGTACGCCCCGAGGCGGAGATTCTCCCAGACCGTCAGCTCCGCGAAGGTGCCGCGGCCTTCCGGCACGTGGGCGACGCCGAGCCGCGCGACGGCCGCGGGGCCGCGCCGTTCGAGCGCTCGTCCTGCAAACGCGATCCGGCCGGAGCGGCGGACAGTGCCGGAGACGGCCCGCAGCGTCGTTGTCTTGCCGGCGCCGTTCGGGCCGAGCACCGCGACGATCGATCCTTCCTCGACGGCGAGCGAGACCCCGTGAAGGGCGTGCACGGGACCGTAGCGCGCCTCGACGTCCTCGAGCTCGAGGAGAGCTGTCACGCGGCGAGCTCGCCGCCGAGGTACGCCTCGATCACCGCTGGGTCGCGCTGCACGTCGGCGGGCGCACCGGTCGCGATCGTGTGCCCGAAGTCGAGCACGTGCACATGCTCACAGACCTGCATCACGAGTCGCATGTGGTGCTCGACGAGGAGGATCGTCAGGTCGCGCTCTTCGCGCAGCCGCCGGATGAGACCGACGAGCTCCTCGACCTCCTGGTGGTTGAGGCCGCCGGCCGGCTCGTCGAGGAGCAGCAGTCGCGGGCGGCTCGCGAGCGCGCGCGCGAGCTCGATTCGCTTGAGCGTCCCGAACGGGAGCCCGGACGCGAGCCGCTCGGAGTGCTCGGCGATCCCGACGTCGGCGAGCGTCTCGAGCGCATGACGCCGCTGCTCGCGCTCCCGGTGCAGGCGCGTCGCGGGATGCGCGCCGACGAGAACGTTCTCCAGCACGGTCATCCTCGGGAACAGCTCGAGGTTCTGGAACGTGCGGGCGATCCCGAGACGGATCACACGGCTCGGCCGGACGCGCCGGAGAGAGCGGCCGTCGAAGACGACGTCGCCCGAATCGAGCCGGTAGAGGCCCGTGATCGCGTTGAAGGCCGTGGTCTTACCGGCGCCGTTCGGGCCGATCAGGCCCGAGATCGAGCCTTCCTCGACCTCGAGGCAGACGTCGTCGAGCGCGACGATCCCGCCAAAGCGCAGTCGCGCGTGATCGAGCGCGAGCAGCGGCACGTCAGTCGGCCGCCTGCAGCGAGCGGCCGCCGGCGGACTGCATCCCGGCGAGCATCCCTGGTGGCGAGGCTCCCTCTGGAAAGCGCGCGAGCAGCTCCTCGAGCAGCGTGTCGGGCTTCCAGCCGTCCGGCGCGTCCAGCAGCTCGCCGGCGCTCCAGCCGCGCAGCACGTTGACGGCGCCGCCCCAGACGTGGATGACCTGGCCGGTGATCGCCTGCGCCTCGTCGGCGCAGAGCGCGACGACCACGGCCGAGACGTTCGCCGGGTTGAGCGGGTCGAAGCCCTCGGTCGGAGCGGCCATCTGGAACGTCTCCTCGGTCATGCGCGTGCGCGCGTTCGGCGCGAGACAGTTGACGGTGACGCCGTACCGCTGGAGCTCCTGCGCGGCGATGATCGTGAAGCCGGCGATCCCCGCCTTGGCAGCGCCGTAGTTCGCCTGGCCGACGTTGCCGAACACGCCGGAGGGGCTCGACGTGTTGACGACGCGGCCACGCACCTCTTCGCCGGCCTTCGACTGCTCGCGCCAGTACGCAGCGGCATGCTGGGTCGGCGCGAAATGGCCTTTGAGGTGGACGGCGATCACGGCGTCCCACTCGTCCTCGCTCATATTCACGAGCATCCGGTCGCGGAGGATCCCGGCGTTGTTGACGAGGATGTCGAGGCGGCCGAACTCGTCGATTGCCTGCCGCACGAGCCGTCCCGCTCCCTCGAAGTCGGCGACGTTCTCGCCGCTCGTGGACGCCCGGCCGCCCGCGCCCCGGATCTCCTCGGCGACCTGCTCTGCGGGCCTGGAATCGGAGCCCTCGCCCGCGAGCCCGGCGCCGAGGTCGTTGACGACGACGGTGGCCCCTGCGCCGGCGAGCGCGAGCGCATGCGAACGGCCGATGCCTCGCCCCGCTCCCGTAACGATCGCGATCTTGCCGCTGAGATCCGGCATAGGCGTGGAGCTTAATCTCCGTCCGGGTAGCGGTCCAGGTAACGCGGGCTAGCGACCTTCAGCCGCTCCTCCACGTCGGCCTTCACCAGTGCCAGCGTTCCGGCCGGGACGTCGCCTCGCCGAATGCGTGCCGCGAGCTCTCGCTGCTCGGCGTCGTCCTCGGGCGGCAGCTTCGCGAGCTCGCGCCGGACGATGCCGAGCGCGTTCAGCGCCACGAGCATCCGGAAGCGCGCGCGTTGGTCGTCGAGCGTGGGGAGGACCTCGCCGGCGAGGAACTCCTCGATCGCCTCGGCGAGCTCGTCGGCCGTCGGCCGCTCGCTCACGTGACGCCGTGCCTCTCGAGCAGGTGACAGATCTCGTACTCGACCTCGGCCCCGAGCCGGCCGAGGATGGCGAGCTCGACGCTGCGATCGTGCCCGCTCAGATGCCGCTGCGCCTGGGTGAGACAGCCGACCGCCCAGGCGACGTTCCCCGCGAGCTCCCAGTAGTCGAGTTCCTCCGGACGCACGTCGAAGCCGGTCAGGTCGTTGTAGCGGTCGAGGTATGGCTCGGCGTCTGCGATTCCGCCGAGCCGCAGGTGGGGGACGCCGAAGCGCCAGGCCCGGACGAGCGCGAAGGACAGGTCGCGCGCGGGGTCGTCGAGGTGGGCGAACTCCCAGTCGAGGACGCCGACGAGCCCGCTCTCGTCGACGACGAGGTTGCCGATCCGGAAGTCGCCGTGGACGACGACGGGCTCGCGCAACGGCGGCCGGTTCTCGCGCAGCCACCAGAGACCGAGCTCGATCGCGGGGTGCGGCTCGCCGACCTCATCCAGCTCGTCTGCCAGCCGGTCGATCGGCGCCTCCTCGAGGAACGGCAGCTCCTCGGGTGGCAGCGCGTGGATCTTCGCCAGCTCCTCGGCCATCTGCAGCGGCAGCCGCTCCGGCACCGGAATGCGCACGATGCGGCGCCCGATCGTCTCGCCTTCGATCCGCTCCATGACGAACGCCTCGCGCCCGTCGAGGTCCTCGATGTAGAGAACCGGCTCGGGGACTTTCACTCCGGCCGCGTGCGCCGCTTGCAGCACCGCGAACTCGTCGCGAAGCGAGAGCGTGTGCCGGTGAATCACCCCGCCGGCCGCGCGCCGGACGAGCAGGCGCCTCCCGTCCGCGTCCACCGCCCACGCCTCTTTGGACGCGCCGCCGGGTAGCAGCACAGGCTCGGAGATCGGCCCGAGCACTGCCTGGAGCGCATCGCGCATGTCTGCGATCATCGCGCCTGTGTCGGATCGGCGCGAGCGCGTGCGCGCGTTCATGGAGGAGCACGTCTACCCCAACGAGCGCGCGCTCACGCGGGAGGACGAGGCGTCGGACGTGCTCGTCCGCGACCTGCAGCAGAAGGCTAAGGACGCGGGCCTGTGGGCGCCGCACCTGCCACCGGAGGCGGGCGGCTCCGGGAGCGGCTTCCTCGAGTACGCGGATCTCAACGAGGAAATCGGCCGCAGCTTCATCGCGCAGCTCGTGTTCGGCTGCCAGGCCCCGGACGCCGGCAACGCGGAGATCCTCCACCTCTACGGCACCGACGAGCAGAAGGACCGGTTCCTCCGGCCGCTCGTCGCCGGCGAGGTGCGCTCGTTCTTCGGCATGACCGAGCCGGAAGTGGCCGGGTCCGATCCCACCCTTCTGCGCGGGCGCGCCGAGCGGGAGGGCGATGAATGGGTGGTCGACGCACACAAGTGGTTCTCTTCCGGCGCCGACGGGGCGGCGTTCGCGATCGTCATGGTCGTCACCGAGCCGGAGGCGGAGCCCCATCGCCGGGCGTCGATGATCCTGGTCCAGACCGACACGCCCGGCTACGAGCTCGTGCGGCGGATCCCCGTGATGGGGCACGAGGGCCGCGGCTGGGGCACGCACTGCGAGACCCGCTTCACCGGTGTCCGCGTGCCTCTCGCGAACACGCTCGGCCAGCCCGGCGAGGGCTTCCGGATCGCGCAGAAGCGGCTCGGGCCGGGGCGGATCCATCACGTCATGCGCTGGCTCGGCCAGATGGAACGCGCCTTTGAGCTCATGTGCAGGCGGGCGCTCGAACGGGAAGCGTTCGGCGGGACGCTCGCCGAGAAGCAGACCGTCCAGAACTGGATCGCGGAGTCGGCCGCGGACATCCAGGCGTGCCGGCTGATGACGCTGCAGGCGGCGCACCGCCTGGACGAGGGCGACGACGCGCGCGTCGAGATCTCGCTGATCAAGTTCCTCGCCGCCCGGGTGCTCGGCGAAGTGCTCGACCGCGCGATCCAGGTGCACGGAGGTCTCGGTATCACCGACGACACGCCGCTGGCGCTGATGTGGCGGATGGCGCGCGGCGGCCGGATCTACGACGGGCCCGACGAGGTGCACAAAGCCGTTGTTGCACGCCGCATCCTGCGCTCGTTCTCGGAGGGCGACGGCTGGCGCTTCACGTAGTTCTCGAGGGACGGCGCGTCCGGCTCGAGCCGCTGGAGCCGCGCCACGAGGAGCCGCTCTGGGAGGTTGCACAGGACGAGCGCGCCTGGCGGCTGATGCGCATCCGCGGCAATGAGAGCCGCGAGCTGTTCCAGGCGTGGTTCGAGTCGATCGATCTCGGCTTCGCCCACTTCCTCGATGGTGAGCTCGTCGGCCACACGAGCTTCCTCAACGACCGTCCCGATGATCGCGTGGTGGAGATCGGCAACACGTGGCTCAATCCGCGCGCCTGGGGGACGGGTGCCAACACCGAGGCGAAGTACCTCCTCATGCGGCATGCATTCGAGGACGAGGGTTATCTCCGAGTGGAGTACAAGACGGACGCGACGAACGATCGAGCGCGAGCAGCGCTGGCGGCGCTGCCGGCCGAGTTCGAGGGGATCTTCCGCAAGCACATGCTCGTGCGGGACGGCGAGAGGCGCGACTCGGCCTGGTACGCGGTGATCGACGACGACTGGCCGGAGGTGAAGGCCAACCTCGAGCGGCGGATGCGCGTGCGGGAATGAGCGTCGAAGTCGTCTTCGAGACGCACGCGACGAGCGAGGACAACGAGGCGGGAATCGCGCCGTCGGCTTCTTCGAGGAGCTGCCAGCGTGGCGCGACGGCGAGCGCGTCCTCGTGATCGGCCACAGCGCAACGCGGCTCGCGCTCGAGGTTGTCGCGAATAGCCGCCGACTCGAAGAGGCGATGGCGGAGCCGTTCGTCTGGCAGCAGGGCTGGGAGTACGTCCTCTAGCTTGAGGCCGATGACCGTCGTCTACCCAGGCCCCGAGGGCTCGCACTCGGATGCTGCCGCGGCAGCGATGTTTCCGGCCGCCGAGCGAGTGCCGGTGAGCAGCTTTCGAGGGGTCGCCGAAGCCGTGACGGGCGCCGTCGGCACACAAGGGGTACTGCCGATCGAGAGCTCGCTTTCGGGAGCGGTGCCGGAGACCCACGACCTGTTGAACGAGTACCCGCTCTCGATCGTCGCCGAGGCGGTGCTGCCGGTCACCCACGCGCTCCTCGCTCTGCGACACGTCCCATTGGCCGACATCCGTCTCATCCGATCGCACCCCAGCGCCTTCGATCAATGCCGG
>Ga0307477_10002668_pt1 | contig 13631 bp, 12 predicted proteins | sample atmos_gasesECM2C_FD_203316 | JGI IMG/M metagenome (GOLD analysis project Ga0307477, IMG submission 203316) | Hardwood forest soil microbial communities from Morgan-Monroe State Forest, Indiana, United States - atmos_gasesECM2C_515 | ecosystem: Environmental > Terrestrial > Soil > Temperate...
ATGAATGAGGAACCTGCGAGGAGCCCGCCAATCACTGGGGCAAAGACGCCGGTATACAGTCCGTAAATCGGGCTCACACCTGCTACGAGCGCATACCCCATCCCTTGGGGAATGTAAGACAAAGCACTCGTGACACCGGCCATCAAGTCCGGGAGCACGTTCGCGCGACTTACTCTCAAACGGTCCAGCATGATCCCATGGCGCGTCATTCCGTCTGCGCCCGTAGATGCGCCAGCTTTCGTCAATTACAGCGCAAATGTTATGAACCGATCCGCGATCTGCTTTAGTAGAACAATCATCAGCGTGAGCGGTGACAAGGGGTGCCGCGGATTGCGAGTTTCTGCCACACTCGCTGCAGTTTCAAGGCGATGCTCTTCAGATCGGAAACGAGTAGCACGCAACCAGGCTGCCTCCCGGAGTAACCAACCATCGTTGCCATTCTTGAGTCTCCTTATCGATTCCGCAGGAACGAAGGACGACGCCGTCCAGAAGGCTAGCAATCGCGGCGAGCTGGACGAAACTGGTAGAACTACTAGGTTCTAAACGAAATCCGTACGGCTGCACTTGCCAACGGGTTGCCTAGTCTCGGTTTCTCTAAGTCCGTGTATCTGAAGCTGGCCAACCTCGGTCGGTTAAAGGACATCTTAAGGTTACTTTTGTGTTAACGAAGACAGCGAGATACTTGCACAAGCGGTTACTGTCGGCAAGAATTTACGCATACCGGAGGGTTAGGCGGCGTATATGCCTCAGGTGACGATCAAGACGGGAATCGCGGGTCCGGATGGCCGCGAAGAAGAGCTATCCGAGTATCTGTGTGATTGGCCGGGCTGCCCGAATGTCGCAGAACACGTACTTGGTTGCGTGAAAGAATTAGGTCTTGCTGTAGTAGTTTGCGAGGAGCACGTGGCGACAAGTCGCAACGCAGGTCATTGATTGACACCGTCCGCAGAGGCGCGGCGTTCCCGGCCTGCGGACGGTGTCATTACTTAACGTTAGCGGCCTACTGCCTGGCCATGGCCAGGTTCAGCCGTTCCTCCGGAGTGATGAAGTGATCGTGGACGTCCTTGCCCAGGTCGATCTGCACCCAGTGGATCTTCCCATTAAACACGCTGGTATTGCGGGTGTAGTCTGAGCTGACCGGTGTGGCGGTGTCGCGGCCAACATCGGTCGTCTCATCTGCAGAAAACGCCATCGGATGTGTGCGCTCCACCCTGCCTTCACCGACCTTCTTGCCGTCGTAATAAAGGCTAACATTCCCACCCTTGGCGAGGCCGCCACCATCGTAGGCAAACTCCATTCTCACCTGGTGCTTACCAGCTGGAATCGGCTGGCTCGCCTCCGTGGTAAAAGTTTGGAGACCGAAGAAGTTGTAGGCGAACTTTGCTTTTCCACCCTTGGCGTAAAAACTCAAGCCACCGAACGCGCCGCCTTGGTGAATGATGACGCCTTCCGCTCCTTTCAATGGCACCTCCACCTCAGCGGTGATGGAAAACGACTTGTTCTTCATCACTAAAACACTGTTCTCGCTCAACCGTCCCATCCCGCTAAATAGCAGTTGCGAGTTGCCCTTGACGAGCTGTGGGCGGCCGGCAAGGTCAGCATTGAAGCGCTCAACTCTACGGTCATCAAGTGGTAGTACGTTATACTTGGTCGCCTCGATCAACCACAGCCGCTGCAGTTCGTGCAGCTTCTCCGGCATCTCTTTCGCCAGATCGTGCGCTTGGGTCCAGTCCTTGCTGCCATCGTATAGCTCCCACACGTCGTCGTCGAAGGCTGGCGTCGGGGCTATCACCCAAGGCGTCGAATGCCGGGTAACTGCGCTCCATCCCTTATGGTAGATTCCCCGGTTGCAGAACATCTCGAAATACTGCAACTCGTGCCGCTCTGCAGCTTTGCCGTCGTCGAACGAGTATGCCATGCTGACGCCTTCCATGGGCGCCTGCTGCACGCTGTTGACGAGCGTCGGCTCCGGCAGGCCGGCGATTTCCAGCACAGTTGGGGCGACGTCGATCACGTGGCAGAACTGTGAACGAATCTCGCCTTTCGCCTTGATGCCCTTGGGCCAGTGCACAATCGTCCCATTCCGTGTGCCGCCCCAGTGCGACGCCACCTGCTTGGTCCATTGGTAAGGTGTGTCCATGGCATGTGCCCAGCCCACGGCGTAATGGTTGTATGACTCCGGGCTGCCAAACTTGGCGATTCGCTGCGTCAGGAACTCTGGGGTTTCAATGCCAGTGATCCCATTGAGCATGAGCAGCTCGTTAAACGTGCCATTCGGGGTACCTTCAGCCGAGGCGCCGTTGTCGCCGATGATGACGTAGATCAGGGTGTCCTCGAGAATCTTGAGGTCTTTCAGCGTGTCGATCAGCCGCCCCACATGGTGGTCGGTGTGCTCCAGGAACCCGGCGTACACTTCCATCTGGCGTGCCAGCACCGGTTTCATTTTCGGGTCGACTTCATCCCAGGCCTGAATTTCCTTGGGCCGCTTTGTCAATTCGGCATTTTGCGGAACTACGCCGAGTTTTTTCTGCCGCGCCAAACTCTCCTCACGTAGTTTGTCCCACCCCTGGTCGAACTTTCCCTTGTATTTGTCCGCCCACTCTTTGGGCACATGGTGTGGGGCATGGCAAGCGCCGGGTGCGAAATATACGAAGAACGGTTTGTCCGCCATCAGCGCCTTCTGCTGCCGCACCCAGGAGATAGCCTTGTCGGTCATGTCTTCAGTAAAGTGGTATCCCTCCTCGGCTGTCTTCGGCGGCTCCATTGGTGTGGTGCCCTCGTAAATTCCGGGGTCCCACTGGTTCGTCTCGCCACCGATAAATCCATAGAAATACTCAAATCCTCCTCCGCCAGTCGGCCACTGGTCGAATGGACCTAACGGGCTGGTCTGCCAGACCGGCACTTCGTGGCACTTCCCGAACTGCGCCGTCGAGTAGCCGTTCAGCTTGAGGGTCATCGCCAGCGGCGCTTTGTTCTTGGGCAATATGGAGCAATAGCCGGGCGCAGAGGTGGCGATCTCGGTAATGCCACCCATCCCAACCGAGTGATGGTTGCGACCCGTAAGGAGCGCTTGCCGCGTCGGCGAGCAGAGCGCGGTAGTGTGGAAACGGTTGTATTTGAGTCCGCCTGAGGCGAGCTTCTCAAAGTTGGGTGTCGCACAGGGTCCGCCGAAGGCGCTCGATGCCGCGAACCCTACGTCATCAAGCAGGACAATCAGTACGTTGGGGGCGCCTTTGGGTGGACGCAGAGGCTCGATGGGAGGAAACTTTGTGTTAGGGTCTTTCGCGTCATAAGTTGTGAGAGCGGTGTGCGGCTGGGATGAAATGGGAAGGACGGCACGAGAATGCAAATCGGTTTTGTTGGGGTCTGACATTTGGATTTGTTCCTCCTCAAATTTTTGACTGCTCAAATTCGATATTCGGAAACTGTTCGGGCCGGGGCGGCAGCCTGGTCTTCACTTTCCGGACGCTCGGCTGCCAGAACCGACATTACATCGGCAGCTTCCCGCCCCTGGCGCAACAAGTCAGCCATGATTTTCATGGGACCGTCGATATGTTTAAAAAATGCCTTGTACCCGGCGCAAAGATAGTTGAGACCCGGCTCTCCCTCAGGAGTGTTGATAAAACGATTACGCGGGCATTCTCCGTTGCAAGCGAATCGAACTTCGCATTCACGGCAGTAACGAGGCAGGGTATCGCGTTTGGCGTCGCCGAATGCCCGCTGCTGATCCGAGGCCACGAGCTCCACCATGTGCTGCTGCTTGATGTTCCCCAGCCGGAACTTGGGCTCCACGAAGTGATCGCAGGAATAAAGATCGCCGTTATGCTCCAGGGCCAATGCGTTGCCGCAGGTTTCGGCAAAGATGCACAAAGATGCCGGCAACCCCAACCAGGACGCCAGGGACGACTCGAACAACTGGATGTAAACTTCGCCTACGTCGTGGCTCACCCATTCGTCGAAAATCGCAATCAGGAATTCGCCCCACAGCTCTGGTTTCACCGTGCGCTCGGTCACCAGCTCGCCAGATTGCGTATAGAGTGGACGCTTATGGTTGCTATCTCCCCAGCCTTCATTCGCAATTTCGAGAAGCTGCGGCGTCGCCCGCTCTACGATTGGGATGAACTGCACGAAGTGCGTCTTCAGCTCATCGCGGAAAAACCGATACACCTCCAAAGGATGGCCAACGTTGGCATCATGTACCGTACAGAGCACGTTGAATTCGACCCGACGCTCTTGCATCAGTCGGGCAGCGCGCATCACTTTGGCAAAGGTGGGAGCGCCCGCCTTGTCCACTCGGTAGGCATCGTGCATCGCCTGAGGACCGTCGATCGATAACCCTACGAGGAAGTTGTTTTCCCGCAGGAACTCGCACCATTCCTCGTCCAGCAAAATGCCATTGGTCTGAACCGTGTGTTCAAGCGCTACTCCGGGAGAAATATATTTGCGCGCCAAAGCAACGGCATGCTTGAAAAAATCGAGGCCCATCAGAGTGGGCTCGCCACCCTGCCACGCGATGGTGATCTGATCGGAACGCTGCGATTCGACCACCTGCTTGATGTATGCTTCGAGAACATCGTCCGGCATGCGGAACTTGCTTCCCGGGTAGAGTGCGTCCTTCGACAGAAAGAAGCAGTATTTACAGTCGAGATTGCAGATTGCGCCAGTAGGTTTTGCGAGTACGTGGAAGTACGATGGCGCATTGCGCGGCCATACTTTAGGAGCCTCGGGCATGGTTCGGATTTCAGGCACGGATCGCTCAAACATGGACGGAGAAGCGCCAGCACCAACAATCTTCTTGGACGCTGCAAGCGTCGACAACTGGGAAAAGTGATAGGAGGCAAGTTCTTGGCCAACGGTCTGCCAAGTCGAACAGTGATGATTGCTGTCCTGATTTTCTCCGCTTATGGTCTAGCTCAGAAAGTTAAGTTTGACTACGACAAGGGCGCTGATTTTGCGAAATTCAAGACATACGCATGGATCAAAGGGACCCCAGCGGCCAATCCGAATCTAGACCTTTATATTATGGGAGCTGTAGACCATGACCTCGGGCTGAAGGGGCTGACGAAGACCGAAGCCAAACAGGCCGACCTTCTCGTCACATATCATGCAGCAAAGGACACCGAAGTAAATGCCAGCGTTATTGACGATGCGTCGTATGCCGTCTCGATGGGACTTTCCATAGATTCAAGGGTATGGTCCAGCAATCCATCTATTGGCACTGCACGCTACATTCACAAAGGATCGTTGGCCATTGAACTTTTCGAGCGCGAACATGACCAACTGGTGTGGATGGCAACGGCGAATCTGAAACTCAAAGAAAAGAAGAACGAGGCGCTAGATCAACTGGACAAGGTTCTAACCAAGATCTTTAACTCCTACCCACCCCACTAATCCATTGTTCGGCGATTGAAAAGGATGCCGAAACCATACAACCAAACCTAAGACCAACGGGAACTAGCACTTTTCCCAGTGGCCTGGCGCTGCTCCCATAACTAGCTTGAAACCGCTGCTTATAATGTGGTGGCACGCGACAAAGCGTGACAACAATGCAGCGAATGCCGAATCTCTTCCTCGTCGTTGCTGTGTGCTCGTTGCTCTGGCCCCCTGCCTCCGCCGCGCAACTGAAGCAAACTCGGCGGGTCCTCGTCCTCAGCGAGGTCGGACGCTCGTCTCCCGCCGTCGCCCTCATCGAGCAAGAACTCCACGCTGCCCTGGATGAGAAGTCTCCCTATGATGTCGAGTTCTACAGCGAATCTCTGGAAACTACCTTTTTCCCTGATGAGACCTCCCAAAACAAGCTGCGCAACCTTTACATTCGCAAGTATGCGACTCGCAAGCCAGATTTGATCATTGCGGCCGGACCATCCCCCATTCAGTTCATGGTCAAGGTGCACGAAAGATTCTTTCCAGGTGTCCCGATTGTTTTTTGCGGCAGCAGCGAGGAGCAAGCGGGCCGTCCCCAGCTTGACTCCCAGTTCACCGGCGTGTGGATGACGATTGAGGCGGCAAAAACGCTCGAAGCGGCACTGCGCCTGCAACCCTCCACCCGGCGCGTCGTTGTGGTGGGTGGGGTGGCGCCGTTCGACAGGCACGCGGAGGACATTGTCAGGGAGAACTTGCGAAGCTACGAAGCCAAGATGGAATTCACCTATCTCACCGACTTGGATATCCTGACCCTCTGCGAGCGTGTGAAACATCTCCCCAGCGACGCAATTATCCTCTACACCACAATCTCCGAGGACGCGGCTGGAAAGCATTTTATTAATGCTCGTCAGTCAGTGCCGATGGTTGCCAAGGCCGCCAACGTCCCCGTCTACACACTGTCGGACACGCTCGTTGGTCAAGGATTTGTGGGCGGCTATGTGAGTAGTTACGCCGCGCAGGGCCAGGTTGCCGCAGATATCGCTGTGAAGATTCTCGAGGGGACGAAACCGCAAGAGATTCCCATTGTCAGAGGCACTAATGTTTACATGTTTGACGCGCGTGCCCTGCGACGGTGGGGCCTGAAGGAAAACATGCTTCCACCTGGAAGCTCTGTGCTGTACCGCGAACCGACACTCACAGAGCGCTACAAAGGGGAGATGATTGGTACGCTCCTTGTCTTCGGTGCACTCGTCGTCTTGGTCGGGTATCTTTTGATCGAACGCAGGAGACGCGCACTGGTGGAACACAAATTGGAAGCGGAAGCGCGGTTCGAGAGATTGATTTCTGAATTATCTAGCTATTTCATCGATCTTCCTGCAGACAAAATCGATGCCGAGATTGAGCAGACCCTTACGCGGCTCGTGAACTACCTTGCCGTCGATCGGGTCAACATTTTCGAATTTACTGCCGACAAGACAGAGCTCGTGCTCACCCATTCGAGCGCAGCGACTCGCGACACGTCGGCTGCAACTCCTCATCGCTACGGCACCAATGAATTGCCCTGGTACACCAGGAAGTTACTCAACAACGAGCCGATCGTCTTTACAAATGTGGATCAGCTTGTCGAGGCCACGGATGGAGACAAAGGGTTTCTACAGCGTCAGGGAATGGAGTCAAATGCTACTATCCCGCTCGAGGCCGAAGGTTCGGTTCTGGGCTGTCTTTCTTTTGTGACCGTTTATGAAGACAGGATATGGTCGAGCCGTCTCGTGGATCAGCTCAAAATTGTGGGACAAGTCTTTGCCAACGCGCTGGTGCGAAAGCGCACTGACGAGGCGCTGCTCAGGAGCGAAATGTTGAAGGGAGCGATTCTGACTTCCATCAGTAGTGGCCTAGCAGTGCTGGATCAGCGTGGTGAAATCGTTGCCGTCAATTCTCGCTGGAAGCAGTTTTCGCGTATTTATGGGACCTCCAAAGATGCAGAGCTCCAGGGTGGCAAGAACTATCTAGAAATTTGCCAGCGAGCGGTTGTGAGCGGAATCGCGGCAGCCGCGCAGACCCTGGCTGGAATCAAAGCGGTGCTTCAGGGGGAGAGCCAGTATTTTGAGACGGAGTACCGCTATCCCACCCCCGACGGTCAGCGATGGTTCTCGATGGGAGTCACGCCTTTGCAGGCGGCAGACGGTGGTGCTGTCATTAGTTTCAACGACATTACAGAGCGCAAGCTGGCTGAGCAGGAGCGCGAAGAACTGGCCGGCAGATTGATAAACGCGCAGGAGCAGGAGCGCAGCCGGCTGGCACGGGAACTCCATGACGACTTCAATCAAAGACTTGCCGTCCTGGCAGTTGATCTGGAGAGATGTGGGGAAATGATTAAGCATTCTCCGGCTGAGGCCAGCGAACGGATGCTTGAATTGTGGAATCGTGCTAGTGAGATTGGCGCCGATCTCCACACCCTATCGCACCAGTTGCACTCCTCCACCCTGGAGAGTCTTGGGCTGGTTCTTGGGGTCAACGCGTTTTGCGCGGAATTTGCCGAACAACAAGGCATCCAAGTCGATTTTGTCTACGAGAATATTCCACGCTCGGTTGCCCCACAGATTGCCCTATGCCTTTTCCGCGTCGTCCAGGAAGGGCTTCGCAATGTGAAGAAGCACAGCGGTTCGTCCAGAGCTGAAGTTCGGTTGGAAGGAATTGACGAAGTCATTCACTTGTCACTGTTCGATCGCGGCGCGGGATTTGACCGACATAACCCATCGACACATGTTGGTCTCGGCGTTCGAAGCATGGAAGAACGTTTGCGTCTTATCGGTGGCCGGTTTGAGATTCAGTCGGATCCCATGCAAGGAACACGTATTGACGCTTGGGTTCCTATGAACCCGGCCATGGTGCGCGCCAGTTAGTCGCACTGGGTACAAGAGTAGCAGATATGCAGGATCTCAAGCGATCTCCGACACGCCACCGCATTCTTCTCGCGGATGACCATGCAATCGTAGTCGAAGCACTTCGTTCGCTGCTGAGCGAGAGCTACGACGTAGTCGGAGTGGTTCCCAATGGCCGCGCGCTGTTAGCCGAAGCCACCAAGCTCACACCAGACGTCATCGTTCTGGATGTTGGCATGCCGCTGCTGAACGGTCTGGACGCAGGCGAACGCTTGAAAAAACTACTTCCGAACGTCAGGCTGGTCTTCCTAACCATGAAGGACGATCCCAACCTCGCGGCGGCGGCGCTGAATCTGGGAACCGTGGGATACGTCCTCAAGCATTCTGCGGCATCCGAGTTGCTAAAGGCGATCTCCGAGGTGCTACGCGGGCGCTCTTACGTCACCCCTAAGCTTAAGCCCGAGAATTGGGCGGTCAGGGAGGCCCGGGCGCAGCAATTCTCGAAGGGCTTGACCCCCCGCCAACGTGAGGTGCTCCAATTGCTCGCGGAAGGACGCCCTATGAAAGAGATAGCGGACATCTTGAAGGTCAGTGAAAAGACGATTATGTTCCATAAATATCACATAATGGATTCATTCAATCTCAAGAGCAACGCCGAACTGGTGCTGTTCGCGTTGAAGAATGGCCTGATTTCCGCCTAATTCCACTTAACCCTGCACCTATAACTTTTCCTAGTAGCGTGGACGAAACTCAGCCCCTAGCATTGCGCTCTGGAACCCAGAAGCTCCACGACACGGCTGTCGAATCTGACAACGTTGTGAGACATCATTCAGTATTCATGCCAAGCCTCGACAGGCAAGATTGATCTTAGGGCAGGAGCATTTCGTGTTGGAGCCGCAACTCGACGTTCCAGATGCTCCGAAAATGAGGCCAATCTTGAATCAGCCTCGTGTACTACTTGCCGATGATCATCATCCCATCATCGAACGTGTGACCGTACTTTTGCAGTCGAGCTTTGAGATTGTGGGTGCTGTCGCTAATGGCACAAGCCTTGTTTCAGAAGCCCTGCGACTCCAGCCGGACCTGATCGTATTGGACATATCCATGCCTGGTCTCACGGGAATCGAGGCAGCACGGCAGCTTCGCGAAGCAGGATCCACTGCGCGGTTCATCTTCCTGACCGTGCATGAGCGGGTTGAGTTCGTTCACGCCTGCTTAGCCGAAGGTGCGCTGGGCTACGTTGTGAAGTCTCGCCTGGCGGTGGATTTGGTTCCCGCCATGCGGGAGGCACTTTCCGGCCGTCGGTTTATTTCGCCTCCAGTCTCACGGTGAGGCGCCCCACTCGGCTTTTGGCGTCACTATCAACCAATTCCAGAAGGCCTTGCCCAAAGACGAATTGGGTCCATCCCTAGCAATTTTCCCAGTTACAGGTAAAGTGGCCTCTTCCTTAGCATCCAGATCGGGCTCCTGCTTGCAGACGCTCCCACTCGAGGTTGTCTCATGAAGATTCTTCGCACGTTGCTTCACCCGTCCTGGCTGTATGGACGTTTGCGCAAGACGTCACCTATAACTTCGACCACAGCGTCGATTTCAGCAAATACAAGACATCCAAATGGGTATAGCAATTTCTGTTGTGCGCGTTGTGAACGCAGATTGGGAGGGGGGTTGCAATGAAGAAGTTGGCGCTCATGATCTTGCTGTGCTTAGCCTTTGGGGCGACCGGGTTTTGTCAAAACGACCGGGACCTCTCCGCACCACAGTCAGCATCACCATCACAGGATCCGCCAAGCCAAAGCGGCTGGCATGTCAGCTGGGTACCAGCGTATTTGTGGCTCAGTAGTGTAAGCGGCAATCTGGGGGTCAGAGGGAAAGCAATTCCCTTCAGCGCCAGCTTCTCTGACGTTTTCGACAGACTGAATATCGGCTACATGACCGCGCTCGACGTACGCAAGAACAGGATCGGTGTCTTGACTGACTTCCAGTACATCGATCTGTCGTCCGATGAAAAATCAACCCCTTTTGGTGTTCTTTTTTCCAGCGCCCATGCTGATGCGCAACAGTACATTCTTGACCCAGAAATCTATGGGCGCGTCGTCGACAGTCCGAAAGGTTCCGTGGACGGACTTGCAGGAATCCGATATTGGCACTTACGGAGCAATCTCGACTTGCGACCTGGACTTTTGCCCGCTTTCCATGCAAGCGACTCACGAGACTGGGTTGACCCAGTCCTGGGGGCACGCTTCCGGTTGAATCTAAAGAAAGGCTTGTTCGCGATGCTGAAGGGCGACGCCGGAGGTTTTGGCGCTGGATCACAAGTCACCTGGCAGGTCTACACCGGCGTCGGGAAGGAACTCAAACAGAGATATGCGCTCTTTCTTGGCTATCGTCGGTTGAGTGTTGATTACAGAGATGGAGGATTTATCTACAACACGAATACGAATGGCGTGCTCCTAGGAGGCAGTATCAAGTTCAAGTAGCAGCTGACATTTCCGCGCAGATCGAAACAATTGGGGAATGAGGAAAAACCCAGTTGCTTCTGACCCACAACAAGCAAGGATAGTGTCTAGGGTCCGGCGCCAGCGAGCCAGGCATGCTAAGGAAAATCCCACAAGTCTAAGGTGTAGTAATGCACGTTTCCAGGAACCGAGGAAGAAGGTTATGAAAAGATCTTACGAGTCGGTGGATAACGGAGCTGTGGACCGTCGCAAATTTCTCAGCACGGCCCTCTGCGCCTGCGCCATCAGTCCTTCAGTTGGTTTTTTATCTATGCAGCTTGCGGCCAGCATGAGTGGGTCCTTGACCAAAGAACAACGCGACAGCATGACACCGTTGCAGGTCATTGACGAATTGAAGAAGGGGAATGAGCGATTCCGTACGGGGAAGATGGTTGCTCGGGATTATCTAGCTGAGAAACGATCAAGCGCGGCAGGGCAATACCCAGCAGCGGTGATACTAGGATGCGTTGATTCCCGAGTGCCAATCGAAATCGTATTCGATGCAGGCATCGGAGACACTTTCACCGCACGCGTTGCGGGCAACGTCGTAGACGACGACATGCTGGGCAGCATGGAGTTTGCGTGTGCGGTCTCCGGCGCAAAGTTGGTGCTGGTCTCAGGACATACGGCATGTGGGGCGGTGAAGGGTGCGATTAACGACGTCGTGCTGGGCAATCTTACCGGACTGCTGGCGCGAATCAAACCAGCGATGTCGGGGACGAAGTTTGACGGCGAGAAGTCGATCAAGAATGCGAGTTATGTTGATGCTGTTGCGCGAACGAATGTCGTGCTGGGTCTCGCCGAGATTCGCCGGCGCAGTCCAATCCTGGAGGAATTGGAAAAGAAAGGAAGCATCAAGATCGCCGGCGCCATGTACGATGTGGCAACTGGAATGGTGGAGTTTGTCGGCTAATGGCGCTCGCTATAATGTGTCCTAGTCTCAACTTGATTTCAAGAAGACCGCCACGAGGATGTTAGATCGAGCTAAGGCTTAGGACAGCTAAAGACCACATTCCCGGAATACCGTGCATCTCCAGGAGGCTGCGATTTTGCGATACGAAGTTGGCTCCGGTTTGCCGAGCGGCCCAAACCCGTCAGCTTATTTGGGGTTAGCTTTATTCATGCAGTCCTTGATGAACGATCTGCGGTCACTTCCCGTGAGGTTCTTCCGGTCGGCGAGATTCTTGCAGACATTCATCTTGTCCTTCTGACTCATGTCGTCAAGTTTCTGACCACCACCTTTGCTGAGGCAGTCTTGCATAAAGTTCTTGCGATCGTCTCCCTTGAGGCCCTTATTGTCCGCCATATTGTTACAGGCTTTGGTTTTGTCCTGCTGAGATGATCCTTGCTTATCTGCTGCGGCTCTGACAGGAAGCCCTACGCTCATCCCCCACGATAGCAAGGTCATCAGTAGCAATACTTTCCGCGAAATTCTTATCATTGACTCTCCCTCCTTTTGTAACTCCCGATTTTTTACTTGCAAGAGCGCTTCCGGAAGCTGAACTCCAACGCAGTTGATCCGGAGTCTGCTCACATCGAATCGAATAACCTAGGCTGACGCAAAGTCTTTCTGCCGAAAATACTCTAGTGACTCTTTCGAGCCGTTCGCAGCCCCAGCGAAGAGGTCAATGACAGAAGACCTAGCAGTCCTATTAAGGGCAGTGGACTTGCGGTCTTCGGCAGTTCTGCCGGCGCGGCCTGAGCCACCTCTTCTGGAGCCGGACCAGATTCCTCGACGATAAGAATCGGTACATCGGGTGGCGGTGGAGACGGTTGAGTCGGCATCTCGCCGGTAACGGTCCTTCTCTGCGTAACTTCAGTGAATGGGACCTCCACGATCTTGGTGGCCGAGACTTTCATCCCCTTCTTCAGGCCCCAAGCATCGACCATCTGACCCTGAACATTGAACTTCTGATTCTTGGGGATCTTGAACTGCTGGTTCTTTCCGTTCTCCAAAGTGAGGATTACAGAGGTCGGGGGCATTACTTTCCACACCGTTCCTGTAACACTCTGCACCGTCGTAATGGTCTTCTCTCTGTTGATGGTGGTGGTGGTGCGCTGGAGAGTCATGCCCGCTTTCACATCATGAATCCCGATTTCCTTGCCATCGACCGTCGCTCTGGCGCTGTCAGGCACATCAGCGATGTGCCGGAACGATCCATCTTCCATCTCGACGATCATGTTGTTATCCCAGAGCATGATCACTTTGGCGCGCTCGACCGTAGTCTGGACGGTCGCTTGATGGCCGCTCGTTTTGGTTTCCGTTTGCACTTGCGCTCTCATGCTCCCAGCAAAGGCCAGAGAGACAGCCCCCACCACCAGCACTAGCCTTGCACGTGTCCTCGCTCTCGAGTTCATTGCATTTTCTCCTTCGACCTTCGGAACCATGAATTCAAAATTTCGCCATATTGCTATTAGAAACCGGTTCACCTTGCGTTTGCTTGCTAGTCAGAGCTTCCGGCTCGGAAATGTTTGACCACAACGCGAGCCCAAGCAGCAGAAGGCGCTCGATTGCCGGGACCTCATTAGTCGTAGCCGTGCCGATCGAATACAGTCCGAGCGCGGCAGTCCAAGATGAAGCTCAAAGCACGGACACATGCGAGCACATCGTTCTCCGAAGCGCAAACAATAGCGCTCACCGCACGCAGCACAAAACTGGCAAAACTCCTAGGTGTTCAGTTGGTTGAAATTTTAGCGAGAGGAAGGAGGCCTGGACTTGATGGATTAGCGGCACGTGGCAAATGCCGCGAGTATAAATGATAGCGGATGGAATATTACCTAGGAGTGTCGCTAGCGAACTGTTCGCTGGTTCGAGACTCCCTTATTTCAGACGCTCTGAGAGAAATAGCAATCCCAGCTTGGGCTGGCCAAGCTTCCAAATAGAAGATTC
>Ga0307477_10002671_pt1 | contig 13623 bp, 13 predicted proteins | sample atmos_gasesECM2C_FD_203316 | JGI IMG/M metagenome (GOLD analysis project Ga0307477, IMG submission 203316) | Hardwood forest soil microbial communities from Morgan-Monroe State Forest, Indiana, United States - atmos_gasesECM2C_515 | ecosystem: Environmental > Terrestrial > Soil > Temperate...
CCGAATCTGCGATCACACATGGATTTGTCGATGTTCGCGATCTTTTTCGCGCTGAGCCTGGTGAACTGGAAGTATCTGCTGCTCGGTTTCGTGTTGTTTCGCATATTCGACATCTGGAAGCCGTACCCGTTGCGCCGCCTGGAAAATCTTCCGCACGGCTGGGGAATCATGGCCGATGACTGGATGGCCGGCGTGTACGCTGCCATCCTGTTGCGCTTCGCGTTACACTTTAAATTGATATGAAATTTGGATTTGGTTCCACGCCAGAAAAGAACGGTGTACCACGGATCGAGCGAATCGCGCCTGGAGCGGCGATACCGGGCGGCGAGATCGCGATCTACGGCACGGGATTTGCTTCGCGGACGGGCACGCGCCCGGTAGTGCGGTTTGGCGAAGCGGAAGCCGGACTGGTGCTGGCGACGGACAATCGGGTGATCGCGCGAGTGCCCGACGGCGCGAACGGCGGCACGGTCCGCGTGGTCAACGCCCACAGCGAGAGCGAGCCACATCCGGTCTCGATTGGTTTGCAAATCGCGGATAATTTGCACCCGGTTGCCAATCCGGCAGTCGATATCGAGGGAAACATCTACGTAACGTTCAGCGGACCGCGCGGGCAGCGCGTCCCGGTTTCGCTGTACAAGATCACCTCCAATTACAGCATCAAGCCGTTCGTTACTTCGCTGATCAATCCCTCGGGGTTAGCGCTGGATCGCGAGGGCAATCTTTTCGTGTCCTGCCGCAACGACGGCACTATCCACCGCGTTACGCCGGACGGTCGCACCGAGCAGTGGATCGAAGGAATGGGCATCGCCACGGGGATCGCGTTCGACCCGGACGAGAATCTGTACGTTGGCGACCGCAGCGGCACGATTTTTAAGATCAGCAAGAGCCGCGAGATCTTCGTATTCGCAACGCTAGAACCTTCTCTGGCGGCCTACCACCTCGCATTTCATCCCACAGGCGACTTGTACGTCACTGGGCCGACGACGTCCAGTTACGACCGCATCTACCGCATCACGCACGGCGGTGACGTTACGGCGTTTTACCGCGGGCTGGGCCGGCCGCAAGGATTGGCCTTCGATCGCGATGGGAATCTGTATGTTGCCGCTTCGCACGGCGGGCGGCGAGGGATCGTGCGTCTGACGCCGAACGCACAAGCCGAAATTGTGCTGAGCGGATCGGGGCTGGTTGGGTTGGCGCTGCAACCTTCCGGCCGCGCGATTCTCACCACCAACGGCGCGCTGTTTACGCTGGATTGGGCTATCCGCGGCCTTCCGCTGCTCGGCTGAACAATTACATGTCGCTTGTAGCCTCTAGACTTGAGCTGAAGCTTCGCAAACGACCCGGTGAGAAGCTCTCAAATGGGGCGTACACATCCGAAAGAAACTATGTAGATTTCGTGGTCGATGGGCGATCTATCAGCGACGGTGCGATTTCCGCAGGGTACGACCTAGTGAGCGTCTTCGCGAGGGAGTGGCAGTCAGAAGAACGGAGCAAGTCGCTCCGCCGCTTGCTGTTGAGGGATTCTGGCGATTTTCCTAACGACCGTCGTTCGCTCTTGGTTTGCGCCGAATGCGGCGATCTGGGTTGCGGAGCTGTTTCCATCATTGTGGATTACTGCCGAGATGTGGTCACTTGGAGTGCGTTTGGGTATCAGAATAACTACGAAGACCAAATTTACTTCGAACAGTTGAGAGATATGGGGCCATTCACGTTTAACTTGCAAGAATACGAGCGCACTCTAAATAGAACGACCGCGTTGTTGCACGATTCCAATGAAAGCTGAAATTATCGCTGTTGGTTCGGAGTTGCTCACTCCGGACCGGCTGGACACCAACTCGCTCTTCCTTACCGAGGAGCTGAACGGCATCGGCATCGAGGTGGTGCGCAAGACCGTCGTGGGCGACGACCGGGATCTGTTGGGCGAAGCGTTTCGCGACGCGCTCAATCGCGTGCCGCTGGTCATTGCATCGGGCGGACTGGGACCCACCGAGGACGACCTTACGCGTGAAACGGTCGCCGATCTGCTCGGCCGCAAGCTGTGCCGCAACGACGCGATCCTGCATTACATCGAAGCGCGCTTTCGTAGCATGGGGCGCGAGATGCCGGCGGTGAATGTGAGACAAGCGATGGTGCCCGAGGGCGGGGAAATCTTGGAGAATCCGCGGGGGACAGCGCCAGGCCTTTGGATCGAGGACTCTGGCCACTCGATCGTGCTCCTGCCGGGACCGCCGCGCGAGTTGAAGCCCCTTTTTCGCGAGCAAGTGCTGCCGCGACTAGAGCGGCGCATCTCCGGCGTGCGCATGCATCACCGCGAGATTCGCGTTACCGGACTAGGCGAATCCCACGTCGAGCAGCGGATTCTGCCGATCTACAGCCGCTATCCCGAGGTGCATACGACGATTCTCGCCGCTCCGGGCGAGACGCAAATTCACCTGCGACTGTGGACCGATGACGCGCAACACGCCAAGGAAACACTCGACGGGATCGTGCGGAGTTTTGAGATTGCGCTGACGGACCGGATTTTCAGTGAGGACGGACGTTCGCTGGAAGAAGTTGTCGCGGAGGAACTGACGCTGCGGAACGCGACCATTTCGGCGGCGGAAAGCTGCACCGGCGGCTTGCTGGCGCAGAGGCTCACCAGCATTGCGGGCAGCTCGTCGTATTTCCTGGGCGGAGTGGTGTGTTACAGCAACGAGTTGAAGACCACGTGGGCCGATGTACCTGCGGAGATGATTCTCGCGAAGGGGGCGGTCAGCACGGAAGTTGCGATAGCGCTGGCGGAAGGCATTCGTCGTCGCGTTGGCAGCACGTTGGGCGTGGGGATCACGGGCATTGCCGGCCCCGGCGGGGGATCCGAAGAAAAACCTGTCGGGACCGTGCATGTGGCGGTGTCATTCGCCGGCGGCGTGAAAGAACGCGGAGCGCGGTTCCCCGGTGACCGCGAAAGTATTCGCTGGCAAGCATCGCAGATGGCTCTCGACGTAGTGCGTGTCCATTTTCTCTACAGCGGCCGAAACGCCGGTGGTCAGAACGCGGGCAAATCTTCATCCAAGAGAGCGTGAGGCGTGCGCCTCTTCGTCGCGCTGGAGATTCCACCCGAAGTGCGCGGCAATTTGGCCGCGCTGATACAGGAACTGCGCGCGCTGGAGCCGTCAAGATCCTCGAGTGCAAAAAAAATGCGCTGGGTGCGGCCCGAGAATCTTCACGTCACCCTCAAATTCATCGGCGCCGCTCCTCCGGAAATGCTCGATGCGATTCGGGCGGCCTTGTCTGGCGTGGCTTCCCCACGCATCGTCGAAGTGCACTTCCGGGGACTCGGTTTCTTCCCAAATGAGAAGCGCGCTCGTGTTTTCTGGGTGGGCGTTGAGGCGACTCCGAATTTGCTCGAACTCGCCGCCGATGTCGATCTACGCCTCGAAAAGGCCGGAATTCCTCGCGAGAGCCGGCCGTACAGTCCGCACCTCACATTGGCGCGGCTCGAACCGCCAGGCGTTGCGGGGGAGTCTCACGCTATCGCGCAGAAAAATGCGGCGCGCGAATTTGGCGGGTTGCGCACCGGAGAATTTCACCTGATCGAAAGCAAGCTGAAATCCACGGGCGCAGAGTACACTACGCTGCAATCGTTCCGGTTTGCGGCGGAGGCCTAACGGCGCGTGCGTGAAATCTCACCCAGCCTGCTGTGGATTCCGCTAGCGGCCTACCTGCTCGGCTCCATTCCCTTCGGTCTGCTTCTTTCGAAGTTGGTCGGCGCGGGCGACGTGCGGAAGGCCGGGAGCGGCAATGTGGGCGCGACGAATGTGGCGCGCGTCGCTGGCCCATTGGCGGGAATCCTGACGCTGGTGCTGGACGCCGCAAAGGGCGGCGCCGCCGTGTGGCTCGCCGCTCGTTTCGCGAACGAAAGCGCCGCCTGGATGACGATTGCCGGACTCGCCGCGCTGGTCGGGCACTGCTTTCCGGTTTGGCTGCGCTTTCGCGGAGGAAAAGGAGTCGCGACGGCTGCGGGAATGTTTCTCATGTTGAGCCCGCTCGCGGGTTTAAGCGCCATCGCTGTTTTCATCCTGGTCGTTGCATTCTGGCGTTACGTGTCGCTGGGTTCGATCACGGCAGCCGCAGCGATGCCAATGCTGATCTATTTTCTATGGGCGCCGCACCACGCCCCGCCGCTGGCGGTAACGTTTGGTGGGTTCGCGGCGGCGATCCTGGTGGTGTACAAGCATGATGCCAACATTCAACGGCTCGTGGAAGGCCGAGAGCCGCGCTTTTCTTTCCGGAAGAACAAGGGCAGCGAGTGACGCGGATCGCCATACTCGGCGGCGGAGGTTGGGGCACGGCGCTGGCCATTGTGTTGTCGCGCAGCCCGCGTGCGCACGAGATTGCGCTGTGGGTACACGACGGCGCACTCGCCGAATCGATCCGCCGCAACCGGGAGAATCAAACGTATTTGCCTGGACACAAACTCCCAGAGGCGGTCCGAGTCACGAGAGCAATCGACGAAGCTATAGCCGACGCGAACTTGGTCGTGGGCGCTATTCCAGCCGCTCATGCGCGTGACGTTTACGTGGCGGCGGCAAGCACAGCCCTGGCGCGCGCAATCGTTGTGAGTGCGACCAAGGGGCTCGAGCCTGCGAGCCACGAACGCATGAGTCAGGTGATCGGACAAGCTTTCCGCACTGCAGCTTCACCCCGACTGGCCGTTCTTTCAGGCCCCTCGTTCGCGGCCGAGGCTGCACGAGGCGAGCCAACCGCGGTAGTTATTGCTTCGCGCGACTTGGCGGTAGCTGCGGAGTTGCAGGAAGAATTCGCCGCACCAAATTTCCGGCTCTACACCAACGACGACGTGCTGGGTGTCGAACTGGCGGGTGCAATGAAAAATGTGATCGCCATCGCCGCGGGGGCGTGTCAAGGACTGGGTCTCGGAACGAATTCGCTGGCGGCATTGATCACGCGAGGGCTTGCGGAGATATCTCGCCTGGCGATGGCGCTCGGGGCGCAGCCAGCCACGCTGAGCGGCCTCGCCGGACTGGGTGACTTGGTGCTGACCTGTACTGGCTCGCTGAGCCGCAATCGAAATGTGGGTATCGAGCTGGGCAAAGGCCGTCCGCTGGCCGAGATCGTGTCGAAGTCGCGGATGGTCGCGGAAGGTGTGGGCACCGCGGCGGCACTGCTCGAGCTGGCGAGAGAAAATCAGATCGACTTGCCGATAACCGAGCAGGTCGATGCCATCCTCAATCGAGGCAAAGCACCGCACGAGGCGATCCGGGAAATCATGGAGCGGCCGCAGCGGCGCGAATGACGCCGATTTCGTCGTGCAGTCCTAAAGGTCGGTAGCGTAAGGACTTACGGCCACTAGTACCAACGATCCAGTTGCAGTTGCGCGACGCCTGTACCTCCCGACACACCAATGCCCGCCGGGATTCGCCTAGACTCGTGGTAGGGCAATGTCTATTAACTTTGCATCTGCGTGGGCGCGCCTCCGGGTGGGCCGCGTGCGCATTCTGTGGCTGGTCTTGGGCGCCTTGCTGCTGGTCAGTGCGGTGCCGATTGCCCTGTACCACCTGCAGGTTTTGCAACTTAGCCAGGAAAAGCTGGTGAACACCGAGCTTGTTCAGCAAACCGACTTGACGCGTTCGCTGGCGCGAGAAATTCAGCTGTTTGAGGCCAACCTGACGCAGCAACTGGTGAGCGAACGCCAGATTCTGGAGCTGATGGGTTTGAGCGACAACGTGGAAGATCCCGTCGCGGAACCGAAAGTCACGCACTTGTTGGAGAACTTCGCCGAGAGCAACCACGACACGTTCTTGTATCTCACTGCGGTAGGCAAATCCGGGAAAGGCACGGTCGCGTCGCAAGGAAACTATCGTGCGGATCAGGATCCCTTTGTGGCCAAGGCGCTGCAACGCGCTTTTGCGGCATCCATGCAGTCGGTGAAATTCCGCAGCGATCCTCTGGCGCTGGCCCCGGACAATCGCCCTGCATTCGTAATCGCGGTGCCGCTCAAAGACATCAATGAGAATTTCACCGGCATGCTCGCGGCGGTGGTTTCCCTTGAACCGATCTTGCGGCGCTTGCAGGACGCCAGCGTGCGCGACCGCAAAGTCTTCGTCGTCGACCACTACGGGCGCGTTGTCGCGCATCCAGACACCAAGAACTTCGTTCCGGGCACGGACGTTAGTGCGGATGCGTCGAAGCTCGTCGAGCAAGTACGCGCTTTGCCGCAAGATCTTCGCAGTACCGCGACGATTCGCTTCACGAAAAAAGAGGGGAATCGCTCGGTCGAGATGATCGGAACGTACAGCACCTTCCCCGAAGTGAACTGGGCGGTGATTGCAGAACGAAGCCTTAAGCAGGCCCGCGCCGACGCCGGCGTCAATGAGCTGAATCGCCAGGCGTTGGCTTTCGTTACCATCGTTACGCTTGCGGCCACCCTCCTGGGCTATTTCTTTGCGGTTGGCATCAGCGGGCCGATTCGCGGCCTGGCTGCTTCCACACGCGCAATCAGCCGCGGCGAATTCCACCAACGCTCACCGGTGCGTGGAGCGTCGGAAATCAGCGAGCTTGCCGAAAACTTCAACAAGATGGCCAGCGACATCGAAGAGTACATCGAGCGGCTCAAAGAAGCGGCTGAGGAAAACCGCGAGCTGTTTATCGGGTCGATCCGCATGCTGGCCGCGGCCATCGACGAAAAGGACCCGTATACGCGGGGGCACTCCGGCCGGGTGGCGAAATACTCGACGCTGATCGCCCAGGAATTGGGGCTGTCGGCCGCGGAGCTGGACACCTTGCGCATCTCCGCGCTGCTGCACGACGTCGGCAAGATCGGCGTGGAAGATCGCGTTCTGAAGAAGCCGGGATCGCTGACGGCGGAAGAGTTCGCGCTGATGAAGCAGCACACCATCAAGGGAGCAAACATTATGCGTCCGGTCTCGCAGTTGAAAGACATGCTGCCGGGAATCGAGCTGCACCATGAGCACATGGATGGCCGCGGCTACCCCTATGGCTTGACCGGGCCGCAAATTCCTCTCATGGCGCGTATCATCGCGGTTGCCGACACTTTGGATGCGATGACCACCAACCGCCCGTATCAATCAGCCATGGACTTGGACTACGCGCTGGATAAGATCAAGAACCTGGCGAGCACAAAGTTCGACGCCGTAGTGGTCAACGCGCTCGAAGCCGCGGTTACCGCCGGGAAGCTCCGCCTCAGCGCTGTCGAAGTTCAAGTTTGAGCTTGTCGTTCGCCTACCAATCCGGACAAGAGATCAAGAAAGGTGATCGGGTGATTTTTCACGGAAATCCAGGCGAGATCGAATTTGTCGCCGACCCAAGCGTCGATGACCCGGAAACTGAGTGGTATGTGCAGGAGTACGGTGGTGGCGTAATGATTTTTGAGCCGAAACAATTTGGCCGCTGCTCCTCAGTGCAACAGACGATAGTGACGCTAGGCAGTTGGAATTTATAGCCAGGAAATCATAGAGTTCGCTGAGCATCTAGAGCCGCTTGGGTGTCCATGAAAACTTCATTAGAACACTTCTGTTACAATTTTGGATTGCGCCGTCGTTTGAGGGCGCAATCGAATGATTACACTATTTGGCAAACCCGAGCCGACTCTTGCCGAGCGCCTGAAAGAATCGGTCAGCAAGACCAAGGCTGCGCTTTCCGAGACGGTTGACGCAATTTTTCTTGGCGAGCGGAAGATCGATCCGGCTCTGCTGAAGCAATTGGAAACTGCCTTGCTTTCAGCCGATCTGGGCGTAAAGCCCACACGCGAAATCTTGGACGCGGTTCGCGAAAAATTGGACCGCAACGCGCTGGCGGATGGCGCGCAGCTCAAGCGCGAAATCAAGTCGCACATCGTGAGAATCCTAAGTGCGTCCGGAGCCTCGCAGGGTTCGGGCAACGGAGCTACTGTTGCCTCCTCGAATGGCAAGGGCCCGCGTGTGATTTTCATTGTCGGAGTAAACGGCGCCGGTAAGACAACCAGCATTGGCAAGCTCGCGAACCGACTGCGGAAAGAGGGCTTGAGCGTAATGCTTTGCGCTGCAGACACGTTTCGCGCCGCCGCCGTCGAACAGCTGGAGATTTGGGCGCAGCGCAATGGTGTGGAAGTGATCAAGCAGAAGTCTGGTGCTGACCCGGCGGCTGTCGTGTACGACGCGGTTGCCGCCGCGAAGGCTCGCGCCGCCGACGCGGTCATTGTCGACACCGCCGGCCGCCTTCACACTAAGTCCAACTTGATGGCCGAGCTCGAGAAAATGAAGCGCACTGCCGCCAAGATCATTCCGGGCGCACCGCACGACGTTTTGCTCGTGCTGGACGCCACCACCGGCCAGAACGGTTTGACGCAAGCGCGCGAATTCACGTCCGCGGTGGGCGTGACGGGAATCATCCTCACCAAGCTCGACGGCACCGCAAAGGGCGGCATCGTGGTCGCCATCTCTCGCGAGCTTTGCCTGCCGATTCGTTTTGTCGGCACCGGCGAGCAGATCAATGACCTGGTGCCGTTCGACGCCGAGACGTACGCCAACTCGCTCTTCAACTGATTCGTGAACGCACACGACACTCGCTTCATGGAACATGCGCTGGGCTTGGCGCGCAGAGGCGTCGGGCTGTCTAGCCCGAATCCTGCGGTCGGTTGCGTGATCGTGCAGGGAAGCGGAATCGTCGGTGAAGGCTTTCACCAATACGAGTGGCGCGATCACGCCGAAATCGTCGCGCTGAAATCCGCAGGTGCCAACGCGCGCGGAGCGACACTCTACGTGAATCTCGAACCTTGCAATCACAGCGGGCGCACCGGGCCGTGCAGCGAAGCAATCATTGCCGCGGGAATTCAGCGTGTCGTTGCGGCTATGGAAGATCCCAATCCGAAGACTGCGGGCCGCGGCTTCGAGCGCTTGCAGGCCGCAGGCATCGAAGTGACTTCGGGCGTGCTGGAGGAGGAGGCGCGGCGGCTGAATGAGGCATTCGCCTGCTGGATTCGAACGAAGAAGCCCTTCGTTACGCTGAAGTCCGCACTGACGCTGGATGGCCAGCTCGCGCTTCCGCAATCCGGCAGACGCAAACGGTCAGAGTGGATCACTTCGGAAGAATCTCGTTCGGAGGTTCAGCGTATGCGTCACGCCTCCGACGCGCTCCTTACCGGCATCGGCACGATCCTGGCGGACGATCCACTGCTCACCGACCGCAGCGGCCTATCGCGCCGAAGGCTTCTACTTCGCGTGGTTGTTGATTCCAAGCTCAAGCTTTCGCCAAAATCTCGCGTCGTGAAAGCGGCGGACGACGACCTTCTCGTTTTCACCGGAGCAGCGCTCAGCTCTGCCAAAGCGCGCAAGCTCCAGAGCGCCGGCGTCGAGATTGTGCGCGTCCGCACCCATCAAGGACGAGTCCACCTTCCCGCTGTGCTCGCTGAGCTCGGCCGGCGCGACATCCTAAGCGTCCTGCTGGAAGCCGGATCGTCATTAAACGGAGCGGCAATCGCGGCAGACCTGGTTGATAAACTTGTGCTCTTCTACGCTCCCAAAATTGCCGGCGATGTCGGCGTGCCGTTCGCGCATATGCCGGCCGCAGTCCGAGCGACCCCGCGGAATCTGCGATTGCAGCAATTCGGTCCGGATTTTTGCGTCGAGGCGTACCTGCGCGACGTGTATCGTTGACCGGCACGCGTCAGGGTGAGCGCGACGACCTCGCTTTAGCAGCGCGAAGAAGACGATCGAAAGAAACCGCCGACCGGCTCGTCCGGCACTGCGCTTCGATTCCCCAATCGCCCCAAATAATGAAGCGTTTGATGCTCATTGCTGCGTTTGAGCTCGGATGAAGAGGAGCTCGATTGCGGCCTGGACGGATGCCGATACCGAGTCGCAGCCCGCACGACACTGCCGCTCGCACAATCGCCGCCGACTCGTTGCCATTTGGATAAGCAATCATCTCCGGCGTTTTACCGGTCATCTCGCGAATATCGGCCTGAGCGCCCTCGATCTGCTCGCGCGCTTCGGCAACCGAATAGTTGGTGAGAATGGCATGGTCCCGTGTGTGGTTGCCGACCGAAATCAACCGATGAGCGACAAAGTCACGCAGTTCGGCGGGTGTGAACGGCCGATCGAGGTCGCCGACGGGTTGCAGAACCGCGGCGCCATACTGCGACTGGAGTCGTGTTTCGATTTCGGCCGCTGTGAACCGCTTGTAGCCAGCGACGATCCTGCAAATTGCATTTTCCGACTGGCCACGCCGCTTGCCTTGCCGGTATACAACATCCCACCAAAACGCTTTGCCCTTCTTTACATGGCCGCTGGAAATAAAAAGCGTCGCGGGAACACCGGCAGCCTCCAACACCGGAAGCGCACGCACATTGTTGCCGTATCCGTCGTCAAAAGTAAGCAGCACGTAACGACCGTCGGCGCGAAGCCCTTTGAGGATGTCCGCCGGGCCGATGAATTCATATCGCTGCTTCTGAAAGTGCTCAATCAATCGCCGGAGCATCGGCACCGTGGTCCCCTGCTGCGGATCCATCACGCCCGACCGCGCTTCGCTTGGGCTTTCGAACAAGGAGTGAAACAGAAAACTCAGCAGGACGCCTTTTTCGCTCGTTAAAGGTAGAGTTCCCGAGACGACGATCTGATCGGCTGAAAACACCAACCGTTTGGTGCGTGCTAGCATGGGTGTGTCATAGGATGCTAAATCAAGCCGCGCGGTTTTTCATGAGGTCTTAGCGGCGCAGGCAGACATGTTCACTGGAATCGTCGAGCACGTTGGCACCGTCGAGTCGTTCTCACTGCAAAGTGATGGAGGACGCGTCACGATCTACGCGCCGAGCCTCGCGAGCTCGCTCGCCGTATCGAACAGCATCGCCGTCAACGGTTGCTGCCTCACCGTCGTTTCGCTCGAAGATGAGCGCTTCTCGGCCGACCTCTCCGGAGAAACGCTCCGCCGCACCTCGTTCGGCGCAGGCAGCGACGGAGGCGGCCTGAAAGCTGGCTCACGCGTCAATCTCGAGCAACCGCTGACAGCTGGCAAAGAGTTTGGCGGCCACTTCGTGCTGGGGCACATAGACGGCGTCGGCCGCGTCGCGCACCTGAGCGCCGAAGGCGAGAGCTGGTTGTATGGCGTCGAGGTGCCGAAAGACTTCGTGCGCTTCATTGTGCCCAAAGGTTCGATCACGATTGACGGTATCAGTCTGACCCTCGCTTCGTGGCACGTTTTCCCAAAGATGACGGTCCACATCGCCGTGATTCCCTTTACTTACACACACACCAATCTGCGCGATCGCAAACCCGGCGACGCTGTGAATCTCGAAGGCGACATCCTTGGTAAATATGTCGAGCGCTATACCCGGGCGCGTGCGATAGGATCACCGACCGCACCCCTGACCGAACGCGCGCTTAGAGAACAGGGCTTCTGACCGACTGCGATTGGGCTTCCGCTTTTTTCACCATTGCGCCGCGCCAGTACAAAATTAAACCCAGCAGGATGGCCGCTACCGTTGCAACCAGCAACTTAACCTCGAACAACACCTTGTTCGACGAATCTCCCGGCGGCACCATCGAGACGCCCATGCAAACCAGCACTACGAGAAAACCAGCTCCGCCGACCAGCCACACGCCTGTCTTCCCGCCAGGAATGAGCACCGCATGCGAGTTTGAGCTGCGGTCTTTGCGGCCGGCGAGCTTGATGACCGCGGCGAACATATACAGAAACGGAATGAAGTAGACCACAATGGTGATGTCCACCAGCACCTGATAAGCACCCCTCGTCGTTTCGCTGATTTGACTGATCACCAGGACCGCGCCAGAGGCGATCGCTTGCACTAACATCGAAATGTAAGGCGTGCGCCATTTTGGATGAATTTTCCCGAACGCGGCTGGCAAGTATCGATCGATGCCTACGATGAACGGCACTCGAGCAATCCCCGCGACCGTGCTTCCCACACCGCCCGCGTTTCCCGCGGTAACCAGCACGGCCGCGAGAATCCCGAGGAACGCAACCTTGAGCGCGATCGAACCGCCGGTGATCGCCTGATACACGCCACTGGTCGTCGAGACATCCGCTGCCGGCACTAGCGCCAAGAGCGCCATCGTTCCCGCGATATACATCGCAGCGATCAGCACGCCGGAGCTCAGCACTGCGCGCGGCAGCGTTCGCTGCGGATCGCGCACTTCTTCGCTCATAGCCGACACCAGTTCCAAACCTGAAAATGCAAAGGCGATCTGCGACCAAAAGTTCACCGTGTCCCAGTTCCACGTCGGCAGCACATTGCTCCGCGTGAAATGGGTCACGGATCCATTCCGCGCGTACAGGATCCCCGCAACGCCAACGAGCATCAACAGCGGAACATAGGTGAACAGGCCGCCGGCGTTCTGTAACCACTTCCCGATATTAAGTCCAACGATGTTAAGGATCACCGCGACTGAGAGCAAGGCTAACGAACCGGCCACCAAAAATGTACGATCCTCGGAAAGTGCGGCGCCTCTCGGACCAAGAACATATCCGCTCATAGCAGCGCTGGCCAGCAGTAGGCCCGGAAAATAAAAAATCGTGTAAATCCAATACGTCCACCCGGCCACGAATCCGTGGAAATCACCGAACGCTTCCTTGGCCCACACATATAGCCCACCCTCCTCCGGAAACCGTGAGGAAAGCTCGTTGATGACCAGCGCCGATGGAACAAAGAATAAAGCCGCCGCCAAAACCCACAAGCTGATTGAGGAAGTACCGCTGTGGGCGGCGGCCGCCACCCATCGCGGCCCAAGAACCGTGGCGATATTGAAGAGCAGAACGTCCCAGAAGCCCATCTCGCGCCGAAGTTTTTTCTTGACGTCAAGTGTTCCGGGATCAGGCTGACTCACAGAGTCACGTCCAGCTCTGGGATCAGCTCATCCTGCATCCGAAAATTGTGGAAGAAGGGATCTTTCGAGTTCTCGAATTCCGCCCAGGACTCGAACACCGCCGCCTGGCCGTCTTGCAGGAAAATTACTTTGTCCGCAAGTTTTTTTGCCAAATGGGTATCGTGGGTCACCACGATCGACGTCTTGTGAAACGCTTGTTTCAACCGCGAAATCAGGTCGCCCATATGCGCAGCCATGATTGGATCGACCATGGTCGTCGGCTCGTCGTACAAAATCGCTTCCGGATTCTGCGCCAGCGCCCTCGCGATGGCGACCGCGCGCCGCATTCCGGTCGAAAGCTCGCCTGGCAATTTGTCCAGCACCGTGTCGACTTCGAGCACGTGCGCCAGCTTATCCACGTACGCGTCGATATCCTCCGGCGTCAACCCGGGCTGATCTTGCAGCGGAAAGGCAATGTTGTCGGCCACGCTCAGCGAGTCGAAGAGCGCGCCCGATTGAAACACCATGGTCACCCTGCGGCGCACTTCCTCAAACTCTCGCTCGCGCAAATCCGTGACGTCTTGCCCATCGATGAAAATGCGCCCTGAATCCGGCTTGAGAAACCCCATGATGTGCTTCAACGATACAGATTTTCCCACTCCACTGCGCCCCATGATCACGCAGGTCTGCCCCTTCATCACCGTGAAACTGACGCCGTTCAGAACAACGTGATCGTCAAACGCCTTGCTGACGTTGCGAAATTCAAAATAGGGCTCGGTGCCAGCGGGCGTCGTGAAATTCGAGC
>Ga0307477_10002672_pt1 | contig 13623 bp, 10 predicted proteins | sample atmos_gasesECM2C_FD_203316 | JGI IMG/M metagenome (GOLD analysis project Ga0307477, IMG submission 203316) | Hardwood forest soil microbial communities from Morgan-Monroe State Forest, Indiana, United States - atmos_gasesECM2C_515 | ecosystem: Environmental > Terrestrial > Soil > Temperate...
CGCGATCCCGGGCAGGTGCCAGTTGTACTCGACGAAGTTGATGATCGAGGACTGGTCGCTCAGGTTGGAGTCGACGTAGTTCGTCTTCGCCCACGGCGAGATGACGAGCATCGGCAGGCGCGGGCCGAAGCCGCACCGTCCCTGCTCGCCGGCAAGCGAGACGAGGGGCGCGTCGGGATTGGTCTGCTTCGCCGGAGTGCACAGCCCCGAGGTCCCGTTGTCGGCCACGTCGAACACCGTGTTCGTGAGGTTGTCGGCAACCGACTGCGATGGATTGACCACGCCGGAGAAGACGTGGTCGTACCAGCCGTCCGAGTCGTCGTAGTTCACGATCACGGCGGTGCTCGACCAGTCGGGGGACTGCTCGAGCTCGTTCAGGATGTGGACGACGAACGCCTGCTCGTCCTTCGGGTCCGAGTACTGCGCATGACCGTCCTCGTAACCGGGGGCCTTGATGAAGCTGACGGCCGGCAGAGACGCACCGGGCGTGTGGTTGTCGACCGCGCTGACCAGGTTGTTGAAGTCACTCGTGTCGTAGTTGTGGTTCGCCGTGTCGAACTGCGGCACCCCGTGGACGTAGCTCTGGGTGTCCGTGCCGATCGCCGACACGCTCGTAGGCGCCAGGTGGTGCGGGTTGGCGGTCGAGGCGTAGTACTGGAACGGCTCGTGGTGTGCGATGTAGTCGTCCTTGAAGCCGAAGTTCAGCGGCGCCGTCTGCGCGGCCGTGGCCCCGAATGCAACGCCGACCGGGTGGACCGCGTCGCAGAGCGCCTGGTTCGACGCGTGCGCCGGAACGACCTTCGCCGCGAAGGAGCCGGCGAACTCGTCCGGGAAGAACTGCGCAGTCGTCTGGTTCGGATGCTTGGCCGCGATCGTCGGATCGGCAATCGCAGCCGCAAACGTCGTGGTCGGAGCGAAGCCGCCCTGGAACCAACCCCACGAGATGTGGCGCTCGTTCAGCAGATCGCCGATGTTCTTGCCCTTGAGCGCGACCGCGTCACGCGTCGAGCAGTCGTCCCAATACGGCTGGGCATCGCTTGTGAGCGAAAAGCCGCCTTGGCGGTCGGGCGTGATGTCGCCGTTCGGCGACGTCGGGGTCGAGATCGACGGGCTGTTGGCCTCGTGGGCCGCATCGACACCTCCGGTGTCGCCCGAGACGAGGTTGATCGCGCCCGGCGCCGAGGGTCCGAACGTCGTCCCGAAAGAGTTGTCGCTCATCGCGTAGTGCTGCGCGTAGTTCCACAACGCGGTGACCGTATTCCCGTCGTAGTAGTCCATCACGACCGGCTTGACGGAGCTGCACGGGGTCGACGTCCCGGGGACGTTGCCGAACGTCCCGCCGAGGCTCTCGACGAACTTGTCCATCTTTCCGCCGTCGAAGGCCTGTTGCTCGTCGCTGTAGTTGTGATCCATGTCGCACGTGATCTGGCCGCCGGGGCTGCCAGGCAGCCCGCTCGCCGAGCTGTCGAGCCGCTTCGGGTTCGCGGCGTTCGGATTCGCCGCGAGCAGCGAGAAGTTGAGCCCGTTCACGGCCGGGGTGCCCTTAGCCGGCGTGAACGTGCTGCCGTCGGTGTTGGCCGCGAACGGGTACGTCCCGAAGTAGTGATCAAACGAGACGTTCTCCTGGAAGATCACGACCACGTGCTTGATCGGTGTCGCCGTTCCGCCGCCGGCCGGCGGGTTCGCGTGCGACGAGCCGGCGGTCACGGCCACCACAGCAGCCGCGGCGCAGGCGACGAGGAACGGCAGGATCCAGCGGATCCGTCTTCTCATCTCTTCTCCCCTTTTCCTTCGGGTGTCGGTGGAAGGGCGATCCTCAACGGGACGCACCTTGCAATGGGCGACGCTGCGGCTACGACCCGGAGACGGAGTGGTGACCGAACCGCCGGTCACCGGACCGTTACACGCCGCGCAAGTGGGGGGGGAGATAGGCTCGTACCTTGGCCACCGTCCGCGCCCGCAAGCGAGCTACAACCGCCTCCGAGCGGTTGATCAACCGCGAGCTGTCGTTCATCGACTACGCCGCGCGCCTGCTCGCGCTCGCCCGCGACGAGACGACACCACTACTCGAGCGCCTCTTCTTCCTCAGTGTCTCGGCGGAGATGCTGGACGAGTTCTTCATGATCCGGATCGCCGGGCTGACCGGCCAGGCCGCGGCCGGGGTGAGCAGGCGGCTGCCGGACGGCCGAACGCCGCAGCAGACACTCGTCGAAGCACGCGAGCGGGTGCTCGATCTCTACCGCAGCCAGACGAACCTTTGGAGCGGCGCGCTCTGCCCGGCGCTAGCCGAGGAGAAGGTCGTCATCTCGGACGTCGAGGAGCTCAACCTCGAAGAGCAGAAGGAGCTCGACGGACGGTTCCAGCGCGAGATCTTCCCGGTCCTGACGCCGCTCGCCGTCGGGCCCGGACAGCCCTTCCCCTACATCTCGGCGCTTTCGATCAGCCTCGGCCTCTTCGTCGCCGACCCCGACACCGGCGAGGCGCGCTTTGCAAGGGTCAAGGTGCCCGAGGGCCTGCCGCGCTTCTTCCCCGTCGGGCGCCGCGGCCGCTTCGTACCGCTCGAACGTGTCCTCGCGCACTATCTTCCCGACCTCTTCCCGGGCATGCAGATCCTCGAGGCGGCGGTCTTCCGAGTCACGCGCGACGGCGATCTCGAGGTCTCGGACGAGGCCGACGACCTCCTGGAGGCGGTCGAGCTCGAGTTGCGCCGGGCGCGCTTCGGAGAAGTCACGCGGCTCGAAGTCTCCGCGGCGATGTCGCAGGCGATGCGGGAGCGGCTGCAACAGGGGTTGCGCGTCGCGGACGAACTCGTCTATCCGCTCGATGGATTGCTTGACCTCGCCGATCTCGCCGAGTTCTCGAAGCTCGACCGGCCGGATCTGAAAAACGAGCCCTGGCTGCCGGTCGCCCGCCCGCCCTGGAACTCGATCGAGTCGGCGGCCGAGCAGTTCAGCGCGATCCGGAGCGGCGACCTCGTCGTCCACCATCCCTACGACTCGTTCGCGAGCAGCTTCGAGGCGTATGTCGACCGCGCCGCTGTGGACCCCGAGGTGATCGCGATCAAGTCGACCGTGTACCGAACGAGCGACGACACGCCGCTCGTGCCCGCCCTCATCGATGCGTCCGAGGCGGGCAAGCAGACCGTATGCCTCGTCGAGATCAAGGCTCGAGGGGACGAGCGCCGGAACATCGAATGGTCGCGCGCACTGGAGCAGGCGGGTGTCCACATCGTCTACGGATTCCCCGGCGTCAAGATCCACGCCAAGATGACGCTGGTGGTTCGGCGGGAGGCGGGACGGCTGCGCCGCTACGTCCATCTCGGCACCGGCAACTACAACGCGGTCACCGCCCGAAGCTACGAGGACTTCGGCCTTTTCACGGCCGACGAGGAGATCGCCGACGACATCGCGGATCTCTTCAACCACCTGACCGGATTCGGGCGGCCCGCCAGCTTCCGCAAGCTCCTCGTCGCGCCGTACACCCTCCGCGATCGCCTGATCGAGGAGATCCGGACCGTCGCCGAAGCAGCGACGGCAGGGAAGAAGGCGCGGATCCGGATCAAGATCAACGGGCTGACGCACCCACAGGTGATCGACGAGCTGTATGCCGCATCCGAAGCCGGCGCGCGGATCGACCTGCTCGTCCGAGGAGTCTGCTCGCTGAGGCCGGGAGTCGCCGGGATGAGCGAGAACATCAGGGTGCGGAGCGTGCTCGGACGTTTCCTCGAGCACAGCCGGCTGTTCGTCTTCGACGCGGCCGATCGCAACGTCTCCTTCATGGGCAGCGCCGACCTGATGCCACGCAATCTCGACCACCGCGTCGAGGTCGTGACACCGATCGAGGACGTGGCCCTCCAGGCGGAGATCGCCGCCACACTCGAGGCGCTCTGGCGCGACACTGCGTCGTCCTTCGAGCTCGACGCGAACGGGGAGTGGCATCGCGTCCTCCCGAAGAAGGACGAACGCCCCCGCTCGGGCCAGCAGGTCCTGATGCGGCGGGCACGGCGGCGGCTCTCGCTCGCCCGCGCTCACTGAATCGTCTCCGCTCCGTCACCGGACCGTCACCTCAGCGTGCAGCCGTCTTCCGACGCCGGACCTACGATGCGAAGAGATGAGAATCGGGGTCATCGACGTAGGCTCGAACACGACCCGGCTGCTGGTGGCGGACGCCGGCCGTGACGATCTCGTGTCGCTCGACAAGGCGAAGGTGCGCCTCGGGCTCGGCGAGGAGATCGAGCACTTCGGCGCCGTCTCGGCCGTCCACGTCGCAGCCGCTGCGAAGGCGGTGCGCGGCATGGCGGTCGCAGCGCGGCGCGAGCGGGTCCAGTCGCTCGACGTCTTCCTCACCGCCCCGGGCCGCCAGGCCGGCAACGCCGAAGAGCTCGTCGCGGCACTGACGCGGGCGGCGGGAGTGCCGGCACGGGTGCTGACGAAGGAGGAGGAAGGGACGCTCGCGTACCGCGGCGCCGTCCTCACCGCCGGCATCCCGCTCCCCTCTCGCATCGCCGTCTGCGATATCGGCGGCGCCTCGACTGAGATCGCGGTCGGAGACCCGGCCGCCGCGCCGGACTGGATCGAGTCGGTCGACCTCGGCTCCGTCCGCCTTACGGCCCGCCCCGGAAACATGGAGACGGAGGCCGGCGTGGCGTTCGCCCGCCTCGCGCCTCCCAACGTCGAAGCGGCGCTCGCCGTAGGCGGCAGTGCCCGCGCGACAAGGCGGCTTGTCGGGGCGGAGCTCGGCGAAGCCGAGCTTGCCGAGGCGCTGCGCCTCGTCGAAACGAGCTCGCCGCAACAGATCGCTCTCCGTTTCGGTGTCGACCCTGCGCGCGCCGAGATCCTCCCCGCCGGAGTCATCCTGCTCGCCGAGGTACAGCGGAAGCTCGGAGTCCCCCTGCGCGTCTGCGCCGGCGGCATCCGCGAGGGAGCCGTGCTCGCCTCGCGCGAGTCCGTCGCCGCGTAGTCGGCCGCTACGGCGCCGGGATCGTCTGCACGACCTCGCCGTCGCGCAGCACCATTGCAGCACCCTTCTTCAGTCCGCGGCCGACCAGCGCCTCGACGACGTCGCCGTGCGTGCAGCAGACGACGCCCTTCTCGAGAAGCAGATCGCGCCCGCTTCCGCCCGCGCCCTCGGCCAGGCGGTCGTCCTGCTCCACCGGCACGCCGAGGGCGGCGGCAAGCGGCTCGACCGTCTCGACGCAGCGGGCGTACGGGCTCGAGACGACACGGATCACCCCGAGCGAGAGGAGCATCTCGACGAGCTCCTCCGCCTGGCGGCGGCCACGTGGGTCGAGATGCCTCGAGAGGTCGTGGCCGTCCCAGCGGGTGCGGTCGCCGGCCGAGGCATGTCGGAGGAGGACGCTCGTCACAGCGCCTCGAGCAGCGGCAGGTCACGCTCCCAGCTGAGCAGGCGTGCGGCGCCGTCCGGCGCCTCCCAGCGGATCGCGTCGACCTCGTTGTGCGGTGAGAACTCGCCGGCCAGCGCGCGCATCCGCCAGTACCGGACGACCTTCGGCCGGTCCCTCGAGTCGCGGTAGCTCGTCTCGCCGATCTCCTCGAGGAGCTCGCAGCGGAGGCCCGTCTCCTCCTCGACCTCGCGCAGTGCGCACGCCTCGTCCGACTCGCCGGGATCGCACTTCCCCTTCGGGAACGTCCAGTCGTCGTACTTCGGCCGATGCACGAGCAGCACCTTGCCGTCGCGCACGACGAGGCCACCCGCGGCGCGGACGGTCACAGCGTCTTGCGGAGCCTGTTCCACGCCTTCGGCCACGCCTCTCGTGCCTCGGCGCGGTTCATCTCCTCCAGCTCGACGAGACGGCCGGCCGCGAGCGCCTGCTCCGGCGCGGCCTCGGCAGACAGCGCGCGCAGCCTTTCCATGCCGACGACGGAGTCCTGGTGCTCCCCGAGGACGTCCTGCAGCTTCTTGGCTCGCTTCACAGGCTTCTTCCACCCCGCGAGCTCGCCCGTGTATCTGGCGCGCTTGCCCTTCTTGCGCACCGCATGCAGCTCCTCGTCGGCGGGCACGTCGGGCAACTTGCGGACGGCCTTGCCGACCTTGCCGAACGCCTTGTTGGCGAGGTGGTCGAGGGACGCTCCCGACCGGCTCGGGCGGAGCTCGTCGATCGTCCTCTCCGTGTCATCGAGCAGCGCCAGATAGTCGTCGGAACGGAGGAACGTCATCAAGCGGCGCCGACACCGCTTGCGATCGGTGCGGAGCGCGTTGAGCAGCGACCGCGCGTGCTTCGCGTCCACCCCGCCGAGCTCGGCCGCCTCGCCTTCGAGACGTTCGAGGAGGACGTCGAGGTCGCGCACGTCACCGAGCACGCGGCCGAGCTCCTTCAGCCGGTCGTCGAGCTCGGTGGTGTCGGTCGCAACGAGCGTCCGGCCGGCCCGCAGCAGCGCGCGCAGGCGCCGGACCCCGACGCGCATGTCGTGGAGGCTCTCGGGATCTCGCCCGAGGCGGGTGCCCGGGTCGTGGCGCTCGATCTCACGGAGTTCCCCGCTCAGACGGCCCCGGAGAGTCTCGAACGGCGTCCGGGGAGAGCGAGACTTCCCGGGAACCAGGTCGAGCGCACGGAACACCTTCGGCGTTCCGGCGCCCGGCTCGGCGCCCGCGTCGGCGAGCTCGCCGGCGAGCACGTCCAGCTGGGCGGGACTGCCCTTGCGGAGCTCGACCTCGACCTCGACGAACCTGTCCTGCACCCGGCGGGCATCCATCACCGCCACCTCGTCGACGGTCACCTCGGCTGTCGCGCCGTTGCGCGCGACGAGCTCGCCGCGCCGCCGTGTGCGCAGCTCGGCCACTCGCTCGAGCGGCCCGTGCCGCAGATAGGTATGCAGGAGGTCGAGCAGCTCCTGCGGCGGCTTCCGCGGCCCTCCCTCCACCTCGAGCTCGAGCCGCGCGTCGTCGGAGGGAAGCTTGAGCTGCCAGACGCTGTGCCCGTGCTCGGTGCGGCGGCGGAGAGTGATTCCGGCGACCGCGAGCGACCCACCCGGCACGTCGTAGTAGACGGAGGTGAAGACGCGCGGCTCGAGTGGGCTGCCGCCGAGCGGCGGTAGCCGGAACCCGAGCGGAGCGTCGAGCTTGCGCTCGTACTCGCTCGTGACCCGCATTTCGGGCCACGTTAGCGTCCCCGGCGAGTCAGCCGACGAGGTCCGCGAGCCGCTGCCGCGTTTCCTCAAACTCCCGCTCGAGGCCCGGCGCGTAGGCGCCCGAGGCCTCGAGCAGAAGCTGCTGCTGCCGCTGGTCGTCGATCTGCCGGAGCAGCTCGTCGACCTGGTGGCGGCGCGCAGCCGTGTCGTCGCGGCCGGTCACGCCGCCTCCTGCAGCTGCGGCTCCTCGGCCGTAACCGCGCGCTCCCTCGCGGGCCGCAGGAAGACTGCGGCGATAACGATCCCGGCGAGGAGCAGGCCGCCGAGGACGTCGAACGAGGTCTGGAAGCCGTGCACGGTCGCCGCCGGGCTTGCGGTTGCAAGCCCGTGAGCGTGGACGTAGTCGGATGTCACCGTCGCTGCGATCGTGCTGACCAGCGCGAGGCCGATCGCGCCGCCGATCTGCCGGCTCGTGTTGACGAGGCCGGATGCGACGCCTGCGTCGGCGCGCTCGACACCCGTCAGGCTGGCGATGGTGACCGGGACGAAGGAGAAACCCATTCCCGCGCCGCCGAGCACGAAGGCCGGGAAGATGTCCCAGAAGTAGTGGCCGTCCACCGGCAGCCGCGTCAGGAGCGCGATCGAGACGGTCGCAAGCGAGAGCCCCGCGAGGAGCGTGGCCCGAACGCCGACGCGTCCGACCACCGCCTGCGCGATGTTCGAGGTGACCACGACCGTGAGGGCGAAGGCGGTGAAGGCAACACCGGTCTGCACCGCCGAGTAGTGAAGAACGTCCTGCAGGTAGAGCGTCAGGACGAAGAACTCCGAGAACGCGACGGCCCCGACGATCGCCATCGCCGCGTTCGCACCCACCAGCGTCCGCCGGCGGAAGATGCGCAGCGGCAGGAGCGGCGACTGCGAGCGCGACTCGATCGCGAGGAACGCCAGGATGAGCGCCGCCGCGGCGCTGATCAGGCCGATCGTGACCGGCGAGCCCCACCCGTCGGTCGTCGCGCGCGTCAGGCCGTAGACGAGCAGCATCAGCCCGCTCGTGACGGAGGCGGCGCCGGCGAGGTCGAAATGCCGGTGCGCCAGGTCCGCGCGGCTCTCGCGCAGCAGGAGCGGCGTGAGCGCGATCGCAGCGACCCCGACCGGAACGTTGACGAAGAAGATCCACGACCAGCCGAGATACGACGTGATGACGCCGCCCAGCAGGACGCCCGCGGCCGCGCCGCTGCCCGAGGCGGCGCCGTAGATCCCGAGCGCGCGGTTGCGGTCGCGCCCCTCGGCGAACGTCGTCATCAGGAGCGAGAGAGCAGCCGGCGCGAGCAGCGCCCCGCCGAGCCCCTGCACCGCGCGGAAGGCGACGAGCGAGCTCGACGACCACGCGAGGCCGCAGAGGAGCGAGCTGGCCGCGAACAGAGCGAGACCCGCGATGAACATGCGGCGGCGGCCGAGCAGGTCGGCCAGGCGGCCGCCCAGCAGCAGCGTGCCGCCGAAGAGGATGGCGTAGGCGGTGATCACCCACTGCAGGCCCGCCTGGGAGAAGCCGAGATCGGACTTGATCGAGGGGAGCGCGACGTTCACGATCGCAACGTCGAGAATCACCATGAACTGAGCGGTGACGATGAGAGCCAGGGCGCTCCAGCGCCGCTGCGGGGAAACCGGGTGAAACGTGGGAATCAAGCATTTCCTCCAATCGTTGACATAGTCAACTATATACGAGGGGAACGCTTGGTCGCGCTACCATATTCCAGGAGATGGAAACTTCTATGAAGACAGAGACAAAGACCCAGGGACGCCTTCCCGCGGAGCTGCGCGCGTCGAGCCTGGTCCTGCTGAAGAGACTGGGCTTCAACGCAAAGCAGCACTCGCTAGAGGAGTACGAGAAGGCCGGGCTCAGCCCGTATCACCACGCCATCCTCGCGCTGCTCGACGAGGGAGTGCCCGAGACCCAGGCGGCGATCGCGGACTCGCTCGGCTATGACCGCGGAACGCTCGTCGGCCTCCTCGACGAGCTCGAGGAGAAGGGGCTCGTCGAGCGCAAGCGGGACCCCGACGATCGGCGCCGCCACCTCGTCCGCCTGACGGGTGACGGCAAGCGCGCGCTGACGAAGCTCCGAGCGCTCGGCGAGCGGCTGGAGGACGAGTTCCTCGCTCCGCTCGACGCCGAGCAGCGAGAGGCGCTGCACGCGCTCCTGCAGGAGTTGGCCGCGTGGCACGAGCCTCGCTGCGCGCCCCCCGCCTGACGCGAGCGTTTCTCGCTGTCCAAGTCGGGTCCATCGGATGCCGACGTTAGAGGGCCCCCACGTCGCGCTGCGCGGCAAGAACGACACCGGCTTCGGCTGAGCCTCGAGCAGCAATCAGGTGGGCGCGCAGCGCGCGGCCGTGGTTGAATCACGCCCGCGTGAAGCTGCTCGTAGTCGGAACCGGAGGCGTCGGAGCCGCCGTTGCGGCCGTCGCCAAGCGGCGCGACTTCTTCGAGTGGATCACCTTCGCCGACCTCGACCCGGCCCGCCCCCGGGCGCTCGTCGAACGCGAGGGCGACGACCGCTTTGCCGCGGCCCAGGTCGACGCAAACGACCGCGACGCGCTGGTCGGGCTCCTCCGCGAGACCGGCGCCGACGCCATGTTGAACGCGGCCGACCCGCGCTTCAACCCGCCGATCTTCGAAGCCGCCTTCGAGCACGGCTGCACGTATCTCGACATGGCGATGACGCTCTCCGCCCCCGGCGTGCTGCTCGGACAGGAGCAATTCGACGACCACGAGCGCTGGGTGAAGCGCGGCCTGCTCGCGCTCGTAGGCATCGGCGTCGAGCCCGGCCTCGCCGACGTGTTCGCGCGCTACGCGGCGGATCAGCTCTTCGACGAGATCGACGAGGTGGCAGTCCGGGACGGCGCCGACCTCGTCGTCGAGGGCTACGACTTCGCGCCGACCTTCTCGATCTGGACGACGATCGAGGAGTGCCTCAATCCACCGATCGTGTGGGAGCGCGAGCGCGGCTTCTTCACGACAGCGCCGTTCTCCGAGCCCGAGCTGTTCGAGTTTCCCGAGGGGATAGGCGCGGTCGAGTGCGTGAACGTCGAGCACGAGGAGGTCGTGCTCGTGCCGCGCGCGATCGAGTGCCGGCGCGTGACCTTCAAATACGGGCTCGGCACCGAGTTCATCGACGTTCTGAAGACGCTGCACAAGCTCGGCCTCGACTCGACGGAGCCTGTGCGCGTGCGCGGAGTCGAGGTCGCGCCGCGCGACGTCGTCGCGGCCACCCTCCCGGATCCGGCGGGCCTCGGCGACCGCATGCGTGGCAAGACGTGCGCCGGGACGCTCGTCACCGGCAGGCGGAAGGACGGCAGCGACGGCGCCGTCTACCTCTACCACGTCGCCGACAACGAACGGACGATGCGCGAGTACGGCCACCAGGCGGTCGTCCTGCAAACCGCTATCAACCCGGTCGTCGCGCTCGAGCTGCTCGCCGCCGGCACCTGGCAGGGAGTCGGCGTGCTCGGCCCGGAGTCGTTCGACGCCGTGCCGTTTCTCGACCTCCTCGCCGAGTACGGCGAGCCGCATGGCATCGTGGAGGGCGACCCTCGCAAGAGCTGAGGCGGCTCGGCGTGAACGTCAAGCCGGAAGCGAGACGCGCAGCATCCAGAGCTGCTTCTCGAGGTCGCGCACGACTTCGATCAGCACGTCCTGGGAGGCCAGATCGATCTCGCCGAGACGATCCATGCGACTTCGGATGCGCTCGGTCACGTCCTCGAGGCGTTCGACGAGCTGGCGGGTGGCGGAGTCCGTGTCGAGGGAACCTGCGTCGACGGGGTCGATTCCCGACCCGGCACTGATCGTTGTGGCCCTGCCGTCGGGGGCGACCCCGAGGGCGACCGCGCGTTCGGCGACGGTGTCGGAGAGGTCGCGCCAGGAGTCGACGAGCTCGTCGAGGTGCTCGTGCAGCGGCTTGAACGGCCGCCCGAAGATGTTCCAGTGCAGCTGCTTGCCGATCAGCGATAGATCGACGAGCTCGAGGAGCGTCGCCTGAAGCTCGTGCCCGGCCTCCTCGCGGTGATGGTGGTCGAGCGCCGGCAGATGTGCCTGCTGTTGGGTGGATGCCATCTGATCCCCTCCTTCGGCTCGATGCGGCTCACGGCATGTTCGCACGGCGGCGACGCGGTTTGCGCCGCTCTCACGGAGCCGGTTCGAGGCGCGACTTCACCGGCTCCGACACGCCGAGCACGACGATCAGCAGAAGCGCGGTGGCCAGCCCGAGTGGTGCGGCGTCGTCCACGTGTAGGACGAAGTATTCCGATCGCGGTTCGCACGTGGCGGTAGCGATCGTCGGCCGAGGCGCTACCGAGCCGCCCGCCCACGACGCCGCCGAGGAGGAATGCAGCCAGGGCGGACAGCGAGGCCACGATCGAGATCCCGCCGGCGCCGGCGAGGCCGAAGCCGAGAAAGACGACGTTTCCGGTCATGTTCGCGACGAAGACGCGGCCGAGCCGCAGGTAGCTCGTCGCGTCGACGATGCCGGTCACGAACGTCAGGATCAGGAACAGCGGCGGCAGCAGACGCTCGGGGCGCGCGGTGCTCACGCCGGGAATCTAGAACAACGCGCTCCCGAGCTGGTGCTACCTCCAACCACGGACGCCGGGAGCCGGGATGGCTCGGCGCGTCGCCCGACGGCAGCCTCGAGACGTGGGGTCCATCACGTCGCAGGAGGCTGAAATGCAAGGGAACATCGCGGCACGCGCGGGGCGCTGGAGCGCCGCGCACTGGAAGACGGCGACGTTCGGCTGGCTGGCGCTCGTCGTCGTCGCCGTCGCGGTCGGTTCGCTCTCCGGCAAGGTGATGTTGACCGATGCCGAGGGGTCGCAGGGCGAGACGGCGCGCGCGCAGGAGATTCTTGCCCGGGCCGGGTGGGACAACTCCGCCGCCGAGGCGGTGCTCGTGCGGTCCAAGGGATCCGCCCGGCCGAACGGGGTCGCGGCCGATGTCTCGGCGATGCTCCGCGCCCGCCGGGACGTCAAGAACGTCAAGGCGCCGGTCGTCTCGCATGACGGCCGGGCGCTGCTCGTCGCGTTCGAGATCCGGGGGAACGGCAACACCGCCGACAAGCGCGTCCAGCCCGTGCTCGACGCGGTGGCGCGGATGCAACACGCGCATCCGGGATTCACCGTCGCCGAGTTCGGCTCGGCCAGCGCGAACAACGCGCTGAACCGGACGATCGGCAAGGACTTCTCGCGCGCCGAGAAGCTCTCGCTCCCGATCACCTTCCTGATCCTGCTGCTCGCCTTCGGCGCCTTCGTCGCCGCGGGCGTGCCGGTCCTGCTCGCGTTCTCGGCGGTGCTCGCGTCGCTCGGCCTGTCGAGCCTCGTCAGCCACGTCGCGCACGCGTCCGACGCAACGAGCTCCGTGATCCTCCTGATCGGGATGGCGGTCGGCGTCGACTACTCGCTCTTCTACGTGAAGCGGGAGCGCGAGGAGCGTGCGGCGGGTCACGAGGGACAGGACGCCGTGCACCGCGCGGCCGCGACCTCGGGGCAAGCCGTGCTCGTGTCGGGCGCAACCGTGATGATCGCGATGGCCGGGATGCTGTTCGCCGGCTCGGCGGTCTTCACGTCCATTGGGATCGGCGCGATGATCGTCGTCTTCGTGTCGATGATCGGCTCGCTCACCGTGCTGCCGGCGCTCCTTTCCAGGCTCGGGGACCGGATCGACCGCGGCGTACTCGCCGTCGGCGCCTCGACGATCGGGCTCGCCTTCCGCGGCCGCGAGCCGCGCTGGATCGGGCGACTGCGGACGCGGCGCACCATCATCCAGCGGCTGAAGGGCCAGCGGAACGAGTCGCGTGTCTGGACGGCGCTGCTCCGGCCGTCGCTCCGACATCCGGTCGTCGCCGTGGTCGTCTCGGGCGCAGTACTCATCGCGCTCGCGCTGCCGGCGACCGGGCTGCGGACGAAGCTGCCGGGCTTCTCGGACCTTCCGCACGGGCTCGCGATCGTCCACACCTATCGGGAGATGCAGTCCGCGTTCCCAGGGACTTCGTCGCCCGCCAACGTGGTGTTCCAGGCGCCCGACGTCCGGAACGCGAGGGTGCAGTCGGAAGTCGCGCGTCTGCGGAGCGAGGCATTGGCGTCGGGCGTGGCGAAGAAGCCGATCCGCACGACGGTCAATCGAGCCCACACGGTCGAGACCGTCGATATCCCCCTCGTCGGCGACGGCCAGGATGCGAAAGCCGTGCACGCGCTCGGCGTGATCCGCAGCCTGACCGCCGCTCCGGTCACCGGCGAGACGGCCGGAGACGTCGACTTCACTTCGGCGACGCGCTCGCACATGCCGATCGTGTTCGCCTTCGTGCTCGGGCTCGCGTTCCTGCTGCTTCTGTTGACGTTTCGCTCGATCGTCATCCCGTTGAAGGCGATCGCGTTGAATCTGCTCTCCGTCGGCGCGGCGTACGGCGTGCTCGTCTGGATCTTCCAGGACGGCCACCTGCAGGGGCTGCTCGGGTTCCACTCGAACGGCGGCATCGTCACCTGGCTGCCG
>Ga0307477_10002673_pt1 | contig 13622 bp, 12 predicted proteins | sample atmos_gasesECM2C_FD_203316 | JGI IMG/M metagenome (GOLD analysis project Ga0307477, IMG submission 203316) | Hardwood forest soil microbial communities from Morgan-Monroe State Forest, Indiana, United States - atmos_gasesECM2C_515 | ecosystem: Environmental > Terrestrial > Soil > Temperate...
TCATAGGCCTGCAAATCGAAAAGGCCGGAGTGGAGGAAAGTAAAAAACTGCAGGAATTCCTGTTGCCCATGATTCTCGCAAAGTCCGAATAGCAGCTACTTCCTATTTACATAAAGCCGCGATTGGGTGAAACTTACCCCTGATTTTTTCGATCAGGAGTTTTTCTGCTCCTCCTGAATTAAATCACCCGACCAGAAAAATACGTCCGGCAATCGACCTCGCTGTTGATTGTTTAAATCGCTGGTAGACAAGCGGACGGCGGTGACCTCTTCGACGGTCTCGATCGGCGGCTTTTGTTGCACTTGGCCTTGATTCTTATTTTCTCGCTCTGAATATTCTTCAACGTAGTTAGCAGGCCAGGATGAAGTGCAGAGTTTGTGGATTCGAGCTTCTAGGTAAGTTGCGGCTTCAATGCGAAATCGATCATGATTTGAATGCAGGCGGTCGTGACTAAATCGACTGCATGGGGCTATGAGCGCAGAAGCAGAACTTCAGCGGCAAAACGAGCGGTTTGAGCTGCTCCTGAATCTGACGTCCAGCATCACCTCCAGCCTGGACCTCCGAGAAGTATTGCGCTCGATTACAGCGAACATACGCGAAGTGATACACGCTGATGCCGTCGCCGTTTCGCTGCCCGACGAAGCGTCCGGAAAATATCGGGTATTTGCCATGGATTTTCCGCACGGCAAGGGAGTCGCCAGGGAGGAGATGCTCGTTACGCCAAGCGGCACCTCTCGGAGAGCGATGGATACCTTGAAACCGGTAGTCATCGACGCGCGGGAGCGCAACGAACTCGCACCCGATACATATGACATCGCCACTGCAGAGGGCATCGAAGCCTTGTGTAGTATTCCGCTTGTAAATCGCGGCCGGGGGCTCGGGCTCTTGTCGATTTTTCGCACGACACAGACTCCGTTCTCGCCGGAAGATGTCGATTTTCTCAGCCGGGCGTCGGGACAGATAGCAATCGCGGTTGAAAACGCGTTGGCGTACCGGGAGATTTCCGAACTCAAGGACAAGCTGGCCCAAGAGAAGGTCTATCTCGAAGAGGAATTTCGCAGCGAGATGGGTTTCGAGCAGATCATTGGGAACAGCTCGGGGTTGAAGCACGTTTTGCAGCTGGTTGAAACGGTTGCCCCCAGCGATTCCACCGTCCTGCTGCTCGGTGAAACTGGTACGGGAAAGGAGCTGATCGCCCGCGCGATTCACGACCGAAGCCGTCGCACTCAGCGGACGCTTGTGAAGTTGAACTGTGCCGCAATCCCGACTGGGCTTCTGGAAAGCGAATTGTTTGGCCACGAAAAGGGCGCGTTCACGGGGGCCATAAGCCCAAAGGTTGGTCGGCTTGAACTGGCCGATCAAGGCACTCTGTTTTTGGACGAAGTGGGAGACATCCCGATTGAGATTCAGCCGAAGCTGCTACGCGCTTTTCAGGAGCGCGAATTTGAACGGCTCGGCAGTACGCATACACGGAAAGTGAATGTCCGCTTGGTGGCAGCAACGAACCGCGATCTCGAAAGGATGGTCGCCAATAGGGAATTTCGAAGTGATTTATATTACCGGCTGAACGTTTTTCCGATCCGTATTCCTCCGTTAAGAGACCGCAAGGAGGATATTCCCGTGCTCGTCAGCTATTTCGTCCAAAGGTTCGCGAAGGAAATGCAGAAGTGCATCGAAGCGGTTCCTGCGATGGTAATGAAGGGACTGACGGCTTGGGACTGGCCCGGCAACATTCGTGAGCTTGAGAATTTCATCGAGCGAGCCGTGCTCCTGACACGGGGCAAGTCACTGGAGGCTCCACTCTCAGAACTGCGAAAACAGAATACGGCGGAGTCTCCACACGGCGAGCTGCATGAAGCCAAGGAGGTCACTGGAGGAAGAACAAATTCGCACATCGACAAAGGCAGCGTTGCGGGCGAATATGCAAGAAAGCAGCGCGACGGAATCATACGGGCGCTCACCGCATGCAAGGGGCGTGTGGGTGGCGCCGATGGTGCTGCCGCGCGTCTGGGAATGAATCGTACGACTCTCCTGTCGCGAATGAAAAAATTCGGCATTTATGCGAAGCAGTACGCTTAAAACTGAACCGGCCCTGTTTTAGCACTCGCCCAACAGCCTCGACACTTTCCACCGTTTCCACTTTTTCAACGTCGACTCTTTCAACGTCCGGCGATCTTCTTACGAAAATTCAACAAGTTACATTCTGCCGGTTTTGGCGTCCGCCTTGCCTTTTCCGCTGTTGAGAGCTTCACGACGGTTGAGCTCCTGGAGGCGAAGATGATGGCATTTCTCTTGTGGCTCTTGTTGGTGCTGCTGGTGTTTCTGGTGTTGACGGTACCGGACGGCTTTTTTCGCCGGGGCTCTCGCCACTGACGTACCGATCGTTTTGCTGGCAGAACGGCTGATCTAGGAGGGCGTTCGATAAGGAATTCGGTTTTGAAATTTAAATCATTTCGGAAGATGAGGTTAATAACCATGAGGAGCGTACATTCTGTGCGGGGAACTCAAAAAGAAATTGCTGTCGGCATTGTCGGTGCAAACGCCCAAGCAAGCTGGGCGAGGGCATCGCACGTTCCGGCGATCAAAGGTCTTCCCGGGCTGAAGCTGGCGGCTGTAGCCACACGCAACGAGCAAAGTGCACGGGAAGCGGCTAAAGCATTCGGTGCAGAACGGTGGTTTTCCGATCCCTTCGCAATGATCCACGATGACCGGATTGATGTTGTAACGATTGCTGTCAAGGTGCCCGCACACCGCGAGCTCGTTCTGGCGGCACTGAGGGCTGGCAAAGCGGTCTACAGCGAGGCGCCTCTCGGACGCACGGTCGCCGAAGCCGAAGAGATGGCGAGCGCGGTGGGTCCGCTTCATACCGCGATCGGATTGCAGGGCCGTTTGAATCCCGCCGTGCGCCGTGCGGCCGAGTTGCTTTCTTCCGGGAGGATTGGACGGCCACTAAAGGCGAGAATTGTTTCCAGCACCACCGGCTTCGGGCCGGAGATGCCTTCCGCCTATGAATATCTAAATAAGACGTCTTCGGGGGCCAATCTGCTGACTATCACAGCGGGGCACACACTCGATGTGGTGGAAGCGGTCCTCGGACCGATCGTCGAGGTTGACGCCCGCACCGAGATTCTATGGCCCGTTATCAAGTTGACAGACATCGGCAAACAGAGCCTGCGCGAAACTGCCGATCATGCCGACGTCCTGGGGAAGACCCACTCTGGTGCCGTATTCACGGCGAACATCGGCGGTGGTGTAGCGCCCGAGGATGCTCGCTTCAGCTTAGAAATAACGGCATCAGAAGGATGGCTCGGCTTGAGCGGTGGTCACCCCTACGGCTTCCAATGTGGGGATCTCAAGCTGACCTCGAACGTCGCATTCGTCGAACCCGAGGAGCCCGCGGTGTCCGATCGGCTCACGGCGATCAACGTCGGAGAGGTCTACGCTGATCTTGCCGGTGATCTGCAAGCGGGCACCTACAAAACACCCAACTTTGAACAGGCACTTCATAATGCCCGTCTCATCGAGGCTGTAAGGCGCGCCGCCGAACGAGGCGAGCGCCAGAGAGTTCTCGAACAGATCGAAGGCTTGGACGAGGCGAGAGTAACGATTCATTCGTGAACACCATCGGGGAGCGGAGCCACCATGAAATCCTTGCATCCAGGGAATATCACACAGACCCCCCAACCAAAATCTGCCGGAACCGGAACGAGCGCGAGTTGCTTCTCGATGACCATGGAAACCTCGATGCCGAGCGAAATCAAGGCCATCGCGCTGTTCGTCGAACAGATTATGCGGCTTATCGAACTGCCGTCCTGCATTGCTCGCGATGAATCGGCTGTTGAACTGGGTCTGCGGGAGGCTCTGAACAATGCAGTCATTCACGGCAACCCAACGGAACCTCACCAGTTCGTTGGGGTACCTTGCCGCTGCGGACGCGGAAAAGGTGAGTGGTTGGAAGTTAGGGATCAGGGAAAAGGATTTGGCCCGAACGCTGTTCCTGACCCTCTTGCACCAGACCGGTTGGAAGCCCTGCATGGCCAGGGCATCCACCTGATGAAGTCGGCAATGGATGAAGTATCGTTCGAGGCCGGAGGTACGGCAGTCCGGATGCGAAAGCGCGCGGGCGATCACGGATGGACAAACGGTAGGTAGTCATGTGGAAAATACTTCAGCCAAACCGGGAGCGCAGAGGAATGCTGGAAATTATGGCAGCGGATTTGTCAGTTCTGCTCGAGCACCTCAGCAGTAGGCTTATAGTCCTTGATCTGCGGCGTCGAGAAGAGCTGGAGGAGTATCCCTACATTATTCCCGGAGCACTGCTCACCACCGAGGTGGAGCCGCAAACTCTGATCGGCTGGTTGCCTCCGGGGACCTGGGTCGTACTGTATGCAATGGATAGCATTCCGAAAGGTTGCTCCCGCCTGCATCTGTTGCGCGACGATTTGAGTTTCTATGTTCTGAGCGGCGGCCTGCGAGCCTGGTGGAGCGCCGACTTGGCGATGGAGTCAGTAGATCACCACGCGGGCGGCCTACGAGCCCGAGGTTAGCCCACCTCTCCAGCCAGCGCGTGTTTTTCTCTGCACAGCCGCGCGATACCATTAAGGTTTTAAAACCTACCGTTACGTGAGTCCCCGACAAGAAGTGCTGCTGGCCTTCCGTTGTGAATAGCGCTTGCCCGTATCCTCGACAGTTTCGACTGTTTCAACTACCCCCACTCGACATTTCCGACTCTTAATTCGCCCTCCGCTGAAAATTCAGCAACTTACGGTTCCGCAAGTTTGGTGAGGGGCTTGCCCTATTACAAGTGCGGAGCAACAAACAATGTTGAAGATCTCCATTCTCGATACCGCGAGTCGCCGCCGGCTGGTCATAGAGGGCAAGTTAACTGACCCATGGGCTTCTGAGTTGACAACCGTTTGGCGGCAAGCGACAGGGGACCTGTATGGCCGTGAGCTCGTGATTGATGTGAAGGGCCTCACTGCCATCAGCGAGGACGGAGAGAGCGTACTTCTGGAGCTGATGAAGGAAGGAGCCAGTTTCCGCTCCTCCGGCGTGTTCACCAAGCATGTCTTGAAACGGCTCGCGCGCAAGATCGCCAGAAATATTCAGGAGGCTAAGCAATGACGCGTGATGTTAGGCACGGGCCGATTCGATGCCGTTTGCGCACCGCAAGTTTGGTGATGGCAGTTACGTTCTGCTGGGTATTACCGGCAGAGGCTCAATTTCCCGCTGCGAGCGCCGGAGCAGGCCAGGCGAACGCAATCACAGGAAGCGTTCCGAGTGGCCCAGCAAGCGACGAAGCCCTGCGCTTGACGTTGCGGGACGCCATCACTCGTGCTCTCCGCTACAACCTGGCGACCATTGAGGGCGGAGAAAACGCGCGGATAGCACGCGGTCAACGACTCGTCGCGCTCAGCAGGCTTTTGCCGCAGGTGAGTGCCGGAGTCTCAGAGAACGTCGACCAGCTAAGTCTCGCAACGTTCGGATTACAGAAGCTACCGGGCATTCCTAATGTCGTTGGGCCATTCAGCTACATGTCAGTTGATGCCAGCGCGAGCCAAACTCTCTTCAGCTTCGAATCAATCAAGCGTTTTCAGGCGGCGCGCACTGCCGAACAAGCGGCACAACTCAGCTACCGAGACATCCTCGATGCGGTCACGCTCACCGTTGGCAGTGCCTATTTACAAATCATCGAGGCCGATTCCCGCGTTCAAGCGCAAGAGGCCCAGGTGCGAAACGCGCGGGCTCTTTACGAGCAGGCGCTTGATGAACTACAGGCGGGGACTGCGCCGCGCATCGAAGCCACGCGCACCGCCGTTCAATTGCATACCGAGGAGTACGGCCTTAGCGTCGCGCGCAACAATTTTGAAGTCACAAAACTCGCGCTTGGTCGTGCCATCGGACTGCCGCTAGGACAACAGTTCGAACTCGCCGACCAACTTCCCTACTCAGAAATCAATCCACCCACGGTCGACGAAGCGCTGAACATCGCCTACCGATCGCGCAGTGACTTCCGGTCGGCTGTCAATTCCGCAAAGTCTGCCGCGCAGACACTTTCGGCTGCCAACGGCGAGCGGTATCCCACGGTGGCTGTGAATGGTAGTTACGGTGACATTGGGCCGACGCTCGGTCACTCGCATGGAGATTTCACCTTTCAGGCCGCAATCCATGTCCCGCTCTTCACCGGCGGACGGATCAAGGGCGACATCACGCAAGCGGACGCTCAGTTACGGCAACGAAAATCCGAGGCCGACAACGTTCGCGGGCAGATCGACTACGATGTGCGAACGGCTTTTCTCAATCTCCATGCGGCCAAAGAACAAGTCGCGGTTGCGAAGCAGAACGTCGACCTCGCCAATGAGAACCTCGCCCGTTCCAAGGACCGTTTCGCCTCCGGCGTCACCGATAGCGTAGAGGTAGTTCAAGCTGAGCAGTCTCTCGCCGGCGCGAACGATCAGTACATAACCAGCCTCTACAACCACAACTTTGCCAAGCTCTCGCTGGCTCGCGCTCTCGGAGTAGCACGCACAAGTTACGAACAGTACCTAGGAGGCAAGTAATGGGCAGCGTCAATGGCACTCAAGTTGTCAACGCGGATGAAACGAAAACAGCCACTGTTGCAGGTCAGGACGCACCCGGCTCGCAATCGAAGGACAATCCCGGCAAAGCGTCAAAAACCAGGCGCAAGAAAATCCTCATCATCTCGGGTGCCATGGTGGCTGTCATGGCGGGCGCTTCTTTCGCGTGGAATGCGTTCCGCTACGAAGACACCGACGATGCCCAAGTGGATGGCCATGTCATGCCGCTGAGTGCCCGAATTAATGGGCATATCAAGGACGTGTACGTCTTGGAAGGGCAGCTTGTTCACGCAGGCGATGCGCTGGTGACCATCGATCCTCAGGATTATCAGGTCGCGGTGGATCAGGCGCAAGCGAACCTGGCCGATGCAGAATCTACAGCCGCTAGTCACCACTGGAACGTGCCCATCACCGCAGTAACAGCTCAGAGCCACCTGGATTCGGCGAAAACCGCTGTCGTTAACGCAGACGCTGCGCTTCAGGCGGCCCAACAAAACTACGAATCTGCCAAAGCAGCGTTGGTACAGGCCGAGGCTAACTCTGCAAGGAGTGATGCAGACCTCGAGCGCTACAAACATCTCGTCGCGAAAGAGGACATTTCTCGTCAGCAATTCGATCAAGCGGTTGCCACCGCGACATCAAATCGAGCGGCAGTCGTCTCGGCGCAAGCGGGCGTGCGCGCAGCCGAACAATTGGTGCACCAAGGGCAGGGGAAAGTAATGCAATCAAAGAACGACCTGCAGGCGGCGGAGACTGCGCCGGAACAGATTTCGCTGTCCCGCGCTAACGCACAGGCAGCCGATGCAGTTGTCCTCCAACGCAGGGCGCAACTTGCGCAAGCAGAGCTGAACATCAGCTACACCGTGATTTGCTCTCCCGTGACGGGCGTCGTCGGCAAAAGAAGCGCCGAAGTGGGCCAGAACGTGAGCATTGGACAGGAACTTGTGGATGTTGTGCCGCTCGACGACGTTTGGGTGACCGCCAACTTCAAGGAGACACAGCTTGAGCACATGCGTCCCGGCGAATCCGTTGAAGTCAAGGTGGATGCATATGGGCGGAAGTGGAGGGCCCACGTAACCAACCTGGGTGGCGGCACGGGTTCGGTGTTCAGTCTTCTGCCACCCGAGAATGCCACCGGCAACTACGTGAAGGTCGTGCAGCGCGTGCCGGTGCGCATCGATTTCGATCGCCCTGCGGGAGAACCGTTCAACGCGGAAGGACTTTTAAAGCCGGGGCTATCGGTCGAACCGGATGTGAGGGTGCGATGAGCACCGCAATCACAGGTGAGCAGGCGAGCTGGACGCCTAACGTGAACCCGTGGCTCATTGGCGTGGTGGTCTCGCTCGCTGCCTTCATGGAAGTGCTTGATACCAGCATCGCCAACGTCGCCCTGCCGCACATTGCAGGCAGCCTGGGCGCGAGCAATGACGAAAGTACGTGGGTGCTGACCAGTTACCTGGTGTCGAACGCCGTCGTGCTTCCGATCAGCGGCTTCCTGGTTGACTGGCTGGGACGCAAGCGTTTTTTTCTGACGTGCATTATCTTTTTTACGGTGAGCTCTTTCTTGTGCGGTCTGGCGCCCAGCCTAGGGCTGCTGCTCTCTTTCCGGGTGCTGCAAGGCGCCTTCGGTGGCGGGCTGCAGCCGATGACGCAGGCAATCCTGGCGGACACTTTCCCGCCGGAGAAACGCGGGTTGGCCTTCGCATTGTATGGAATCACTGTCGTTTGTGCCCCCGCAATTGGCCCCACGCTGGGCGGCTGGATTACCGACAACTATTCTTGGCGCTGGATTTTCTACATTAACATTCCAGTGGGCATTCTGGCTGTCCTGCTGGTTTCCCAGCTAGTTCAAGATCCGCCCTACTTGGCGAACATGCGAAAGCGCGCGGCTAGTTTCGACTATATCGGTTTCGCCCTGCTGGCCATCGGTGTTGGCGCCCTCCAGGTGGCGCTCGACAAAGGACAAGAAGACGACTGGTTTGGCTCTCGTTTCATCACCACTCTGATCCTCATCGCCGCCCTAGGTCTTATATCAATGGTCATTTGGGAATGGTTCCAGCGGGAACCCGTCGTGGATGTCCGGCTGTTCAAACTGTTCAACTTCGCCAGCTGCAGCCTGATGATGTTCGTACTCGGTATTGTCCTGTTCAGTTCCACCGTTCTTCTTCCCCAATTCCTGCAAACGCTCATGGGCTATACGGCGGAGACGGCCGGCATGGTGCTCTCCGGCGCAGCCATTCTGCTCGTCTTTGTTCTGCCGGTCGTGGGCCGGCTGGCTGCGCGGTTCCAGGCCCGGCACCTTCTCGCTTTCGGGTGGATCACACTCGCCATGGCGATGTATCTCACCTTCAAGCGCATTGATCTCTTCATCAGTTTTCGCGCTGCCGCATGGTTGCGCGTCTGGCAGTACCTGCCGGTGGGATTCCTCTTTGTACCGCTCACAATGGCTGCCTACGTCGGTCTCCCAGCGGAAAAAAGCAATGCTGCTGCCGGATTGATTAACTTCGTGCGCAACATGGGGCAGAGCGTGGGAACCTCCGCGGTGACCACATTGATTGCGCGGCGGAGTCAATATCATCAGTCCGTCCTCGCCGAGTACACCCGGTCTCATCGGTTCAATGCGGCGACCGCGGGTTTGACGGCGCGGCTCACACATGTCGGTCTCAGCATGCATTCGGCGCACCAGCAGGCGCTGGCCAGGATGTACGGCATGGTAATGAGACAGACTCAGGCACTCTCTTACGTCGACATCTACTTCCTGCTCGCCGTCACTTCAGTCCTGATGTTTTTGCTGTGTTTCCTGCTGCAGAGGAACGAACCTGGAGCAGCTGGCGAAGTGGCAATCGGTTAAGAGGAGAATCGCAATGTCATCGAGCTTTGTTGACATCACTACCAAATCGGAAGCAGAACGGTCTGTTTCCTTGGGCGCCTCTGCACATGACGATGCGGTCGTCGTTGACGCCAAGATCACCTCGAATGGCGCCTGGGTAATTGCTGCCGACGCTGCGCGCATGTCGCGAGGTCGGCGCGCCGGCGCTGCATGTGATTAGCTTGGTGCGGAACGTGGAGCTCACGGGGATGATTCTGCTGATCGTCTTGTTGGGAGTTCTGGGATTTCTCGGCTTCAGCAGCACGGGTACTACCGAGGACAAGGGCCATCGTCGCGAATAGCGTCGCCATCGGCTGAAACATTGAAGTCAGCTTAAAACAAAAAGGAGAAAAAAACATGGTTCGATCAAGCACCGAGCAACAACTGAGAATTGACGTACCCAGTCCAGAAGAAATTCGTAGGCGCGCCTTCGAAATCCACATCGAACGCGGCGGAATTCACGGTTGCGACCTGGACGACTGGGTGCAAGCCGAACACGAACTTCAGCAAGAACACAAGAACAACGAAAAAGGCTCAGAAAAGAGGTAAAGCCGGGTTGGCTGTTCTGTTGGTCACGGTTACGTAGTGGTTGCAGTGCGGAGGAATTGCCGCGCTCACAACTTGGATAAGGCGCAGCGCAACCGACGATATCAACTGGCTTGGGCCACTTCGCTCCGCTGTCACATTCGTGCGACTCACGACGCGGGTCATCGGTCTCCACGGGCTGCTAATTCTCCTGTGGGCAAGTTGCTATCGTTGGTTTTCTCTCCGGTGCGGGGAATCGGCGTTATATTTTTCCGCAACCAGTTATGCCCCGGTTGGATATGGCGACCTGGTCTTGCCATGAAACTGGCGGATGCTGGGTCCGCTCGAGCATCGACGGTGTGTTAACGTGCGGGATTTCCGTCAGCCTTCTCTTTGCAATGCCGACGCGGCTGGTCAGCCGCGACGCGCGAATTGTTGCGAGCTTTACCCCGGCGCAGGAGATGGACAACGCAATGGGAACAATCCAGGGACAAGACCCGGCGAACACCATCAAAAAACCGGGCGCCACGACATTGGTAAACGCAAGCCGGACCAACTATTTACGATCGCCGACGAATCGCTCAAAACAAGGCTCAGGGCGGACGCAGCAGTTTCTTGCCAAAATTTGCGGATGAATAGTTGAATCCGTTCCGAGCAGGCAAGCGTCACATAGTTAGATGCCATGAGGGGAACTGGACAAAGCGTGAGACATAGAGACTTAAACCAATGGAACTAATCATAATAGACACGTTCAACCTGCTCTTGCTGTGCTACGTTTTCGCTCGATTGCTCGGAGTATATCGTGAGAAATAAGGCGGGCATTCTTGCCCGCACGAGAAACTGCTGCATGGCGGCCTGTTCCTAAGCTCTGTTTGCCATTGACGCCATGTGAAGCAGAAGGCCTCGGTTCTTCTCTTTACATGCGCGAAAGCAGAATCGCGAAAACCGGCAGCTCGCGGTCTTTTTTGTTGGCCGCCGGACCAGGAATATGTTGTGGCGCTATATTCGGTTTCTGTAGGTCTGCATCGGCGGTGAAAGCCGGTAACTCGAAATCTCCGATGCACGGGCCAATTTTTCCAAAGTTTCCAGGAATGGAACTGTGTGCCCATTTTCCAGGTCTCCTTGTGACATATTTTTCTGTTCACGCAATCTCTTAAGCGTTGGCCAATTACCACGAGTAGAGCCTCGCATTTCTTCGAGCCGATGGCCCTGTTGAAAAAGAACGGAGATCAACGCAATAGAAACAGTGAAATCTTCAACCAAGTACGGGAAGAAACGCCGAGAAGCGAGGGCTATTTTTCGCGGGCTGGTGCCCTGGGTTCCGGTGATCGGTCGCCGACAATGCGCATCGCAACTCCCGTCACCCGCCCCACGATTTCTGCCTGGGCCGGGTAGTCAAAGACCCGCACCTCGCGATGCGAGTGCGCATGAGGAATCACCATCAGCTTGCCCCGGTCAATCTCGCACCAACCACACATATAGCCATCCCGCAATTCTGCGAAATATATCGGCCGTTCGAACTCGGTTTTCCAGGGCACCGGACTGATCTTTCTTTGGCTCGCGTCAATCTGAACCAGGGAACCGGGCCGAATGAGCGGATAGAGTGTGAAATCTTCGAGGCCGATATATCCGTACATGGACGCTCGCAGGTCCAGGTGTTGCAGCAACCCGAGCGGCACGGCCTCCCACTTCTCGACAACTCTTGCCAAAAGATTGGTCTCCTCAAAGCAAAAGTCGGGCTTGAAAGCAACGGGAAGGGACACGGCCTCGGCCTCCGGCTCCTCGAAGCTCGCGATGAGATGCGTCCTCGGCAGTTGGATGGAAGCGCTATCGCGGCGCAAGTCGGCGATCTGTAACCCGAAATAGGAGGCCACCTCCGTATACTTGAGCTTGTAAATCGCGCTAATCGAGTACATCCGGAACATGCCCGGCCGGAACCTGCCCGCCTCGATGTCAGTCACCCAGTTGTGCGAAAGAAAGAACTCTTCGTTTTGTTTTTCCGAGGCGATCTGCCGGCTCATGGCTTGCACGTCACGCGTGGATAAGCCGAGTTGCTCGCGCAAGGCCTTCAGCCGTTTGCCGGCGAGCGAATTTACTCTGCTCACGTCCATGAGCGGGCATTCTACTCCGTGAGTTAATTCCTGTCCAGCTACGTAACCTTCTCAGCTATATAGAACTGCCTCGCCGTGCGGAGGAAACCTCCCGACTGGTCGGAGATGCGGCCACTTGGGTGATTGTTCCCTTGGTAAAAACGAATCTTGGCTATATGCCCGACAATGGATTTCCCTGCGAATCGCCGGGCCGAGCGGGTACGACAGGTACTCTCCACCAGAGGCTTAACCTTCTATCGTGCCTCGCAACTCTCAGTCGAAATGTTCGGTCGATCATCCGCGTTCTATCTCCCGCGTAATCTCTATCACCACCTGGCTGCTTCCAAGGCCACGCTCAGCATTTACCAACTGTTTGCTCTCAGCCGCATCACGGGCTATCGATTGAGCAATTGGCTCGCGGTTTTCGGAATTGAGCTCGACGTAATTTCCCAGCTTACCGTTCTAATCCCCAGAAGACGCACTGTGATTCTTGATTCTTACCTATACGATAGCGACGCGTGGGTTCCCTGGTTTGTGAACCGGCCCGGCAGCGCGACCCTAGATGCTATTACGCCATTGGGACAGTTTCTGTCTCGCACTCGGCCCGAACGAGTCAAAGGATTGCTTTCGCGAAGCAAAACACATTTTCTTTATGCCAAGGTCGGCCAGGGAGATTTGCTGGCCTTCCCCGATGTTGGTCCGGGAAGCATCATCCGCATCGATACGCGGCAATCGAAGGAAGCGTCGCCGGTCGCACAAGATTCGTCCGATGAGCGGATTTTCTTGGTCGAGCATGATTTTGATTTCACCTGTTCTCGCCTATCGACTCTCAGCAATGGCAGGGTCGCGTTCCGCTCACCGCAGCTTCCTTTTGCCGAGGGCGGTTTCACTCTTGGAAGGGACCTCAGAATTCTGGGTGTGGTCGATTCCGAGATTCTTCCGGTTCCCCACCACCAAGCCCCCGCCGCCCAACGGGCAGCGACAACCGCACAGAAGCGCCAGCGTCATCTCGGAAATCAGGGAGAAATAAGCCTGAGGCAATTGATCCGGCGCTCGCGACTCCGCGCGGGCCTTTCGTTCAGGGAAGCTTCGAAGGTAACGCGGTGGATTGCACAGAGGCTTACCGATCCGCTCTACTTCACCGCCGCGAGCACATTGTCGGACTATGAGACGCTCTCAAGCGCGCCGCGTCACATACAGAAAATCCTCGCCTTGTGTATTGTCTACGCCATTGGTTTCGGAGATTTTCTTCGCGCATGCGGCCTGGCTTTCGAAGAAACTGGCGGGGAACCCATTCCCGATGAATTCATCCCTCGCGAAATTCCACTCATCCGGCCCCAATCCGATAGCCCGGATGCAGAGGCACTGTCTCGGGGAGAGAACGGATTCTTGAGCAATCTTCTCAAGCAGTGGGAGGAAGTCCCTTTCTTTCTGCGGAAATCATTGAGCGAACTCACCCGTGTCCCGAACCTCTCCGTTTCCGATGTGTTCTGGGTGGGCGGAGACCGAGATCCCATCCACCCCTGGCTAGATGGCGCGGAGTTCGTGGCCATCAACCGG
>Ga0307477_10002676_pt1 | contig 13612 bp, 16 predicted proteins | sample atmos_gasesECM2C_FD_203316 | JGI IMG/M metagenome (GOLD analysis project Ga0307477, IMG submission 203316) | Hardwood forest soil microbial communities from Morgan-Monroe State Forest, Indiana, United States - atmos_gasesECM2C_515 | ecosystem: Environmental > Terrestrial > Soil > Temperate...
TCAACGCTTCACGTGCAGCCTTGCGACTGCCCGCGCATGACTCGGGGCCAGGTTGGCTCGCTACGCCTTACCTGTACGACTCTTGCATTCGCGACTTCACGCCGGTTTATCCCGGCGCACTCCAACTGGGGTCCAAAACTTGGCGTTTTTGCGCCGATTCCGGGGGTCTCATTGTTGTAAGGGCAACCGAATCAATGGGACTTAGAGTCTGATCGTCGGGCTCATAACTCGACGATACGTTTCTGACATAGAAAGGCTTATTATTCCCGTAAGCGTGTTAGAGATGGGGCCATATGAGAAGAGTTGGTTTTTTGTTTATTCTTATGGGTTTGTGGGCAACATCCGCTTTGAGTGGAGCGAATCCGGACGACATCGAATTCAAAATAAGGTTTGTTGGGGACAAGTCATTCTTTCACATCGGCGAACCGATCGAAATCGAAATTTCGTACTCTACGAAGATTGAAAAGAAATATCTGGGCAGTTGGACTTCGCCAAGTCCGGGGCTCGAGGTCGTAACTCCAATTCTCACACAGGCGGATGGAGCGCTTGATCTCCGTGCTGTGCGAGATTACATGGGTTTTGCAGGCTCTTTTCTCTCCGGCACTGGCCTTCTTGGTTCGCAGCCCGTTACACAGCGATTGGAACTGGGAGATTGGTATCGATTTCAGAAGCCTGGACACTATGCCGTGACGATCCGAAGCGTTGAGGTCTCGCGGGTAAAGGAAGCAGAGGAAGGCGGCAGACAGGAGCCCTTGTCGCTGGAGTCCAATCCGCTGGAATTCGACGTTGTTGCGCCAGATCCAGCCTGGAACATGTCCGAACTTGCGGAGATTGAGCGGATGCTGGGGAACAAAGAAGACCCGGGCGAGCGCGAGCGCGCGTTGCATCGCCTGGTCCTTCTCGATACGCCTCCGTCGATCCGGAAACTTGTTCAGCTCTACTTGTCGAAAGCAGATGCGGCCGACAGTTCCGGGTATGTCGTGGATCGTGGCTTGCGTGAGTCATCCCAAATAGACGTGATCATCCCGCTTCTCGAAGCGGCTCTGTCTGATCCGCTGGTCCAGCCGCGTGAGGGGCTGACCGATCTCCTTGCGGGGCTTCAGGTGCGGAAGGAGTTGGGAGTCCTGCCTCCAAGGCCCCAAGACGCAAGTGGGCTGAAGGAATGGAAGAATCTTTACGACGCACGCACCAAAGTTTTTCAGGAATATCTCGCGAGGGCAAACGCGCTTATGCTCCGGAGCATTGAGCTGCGCACCGGGCCACCGCGCGCGGCGGCGATTTACCAAACATGGTTTACCGCGGAACGTCAAAACGTATCGAAGCCCGTGGCTCCTGAGCTTTTGTCACGGCTGCGCGCCGAAGTGTTGGCCACAGCCCTGGAGCTAGGACCCGGCGAGAGGGTACAGGTCCTTTATTCGATGTGGCCGAGACAGCCGCATGGAGAACTTAGGTCCATCGTGGTGAGCCTGGCGGAGAGTCGACGCAAAGAAGACAGTTTTTACATAGACGAAGGGTACAAATTCTGGTGCGAGGCCTGGCCGCAAGAGTGCAGCAGTGCCATTCTCTCTGATGCGATCCACCCAGGTACGCCAACGAGCAAGAATGCTGTTTTTCTGATGGCGGAGTCGGAGCACCCCGAGTTGGATGAGATTCTGAACGCGCGGCTGAAAGATCCAGGGATGCTTCAAAATTCCTGGGAATCGCAGAGAGCTGCGGCAATAATTCTGCGCGCAGGCAGCCGAAAATTACGGCCAGCTGTAGACGAGTTTCTCGACAAGTATGTGGCTCAACCGAGGTACGCTTGTGAGATAGAGGGCTACCTGATCGGCTACCTGTTCCGAACCGCGCTCGCAGACGCTACGAAGCGATTCGCCGAGGAGACAGGTAGTGGGAATCATCCTTGTGCGAGCCAATTGTTGCGAACTCTGGACACCGCCCGCTATTCCGATGAACTAATCCCCTTGGCCGCTAAGGAACTTAATTCAGGCGATCTTGGGTCGGCAGGGCTGGCGGCTACCTTCCTCGGGTTTCGAGGACCGGCTACGGTAGAGTCGGTACTATGGCAGCGGCTCGAGACGCTTCGAGAAGAGTGGCGGGAGCGGGCGGCAGAGTTGCGCGGAGCGGACACGGGGATCTTAGATGGCGGGGTACGGGAACAAACGGCGCAGCTTGAGCGGGCAAGAACGGTGCAGCTGGAACAGGCCCTCGTTTCCGCGCTGGTCAGAAGCGCGAACTGGAAGCTTACACCTGGAGAACAGGAACGGTTGAAGGAGGGCTGCCTGACTGAGAAATGCCGCGACTTCGCGGATGGAAAAATGTCGCTAGGGTTTTGAAATAACTCCTGCGTGTGGCTGGGAAAGATTTGGGAAAGAACTCCAAACTCCAAAAACTGAGTTAAGTCGCACAGAATCAACGGGCCGTATGTTCTTAAACGTGCTCATAACCCGAAGGTCGTCAGTTCAAATCTGCCCCCCGCAACCATTTTTAGTTCATTTGAAAACGGCTTAGAGGATGCTCCCTCTAAGCCGTTTCGCTTTTCCGTCCAACTAGCCCGGTTAGACTTGGCTACTGGCCACACTGTTTCCTCTTGTGTTCGCCCGTTGACAGGCCCGGAGACTTCGGAGTGTGTTGACACGCTTACGTGGCCTCCCTAGACTTTCAACTAGAACGGAATTAAGGAGGCGCGCATGGCACTGGATTGGACAAAATGTGCGGCAGTAGAAAGTGTGCCGGGAAAAGTCAGCGGCGCGTGGGTTTTCCGTGGAACCCGCCTACCCGTGGCTACAATCTTTGAAAACCTAGAAGATGGCCTGACTATCGAGGAAATCATGGAACAGTTCGACGTGACGCGGGAACAGGTCACTGCAGTACTCGACTTTGCAGCACGGAGTCTGGAAGCTCCGATTCGCCGCTAATGCACATTCTCTTTTCCTTTCGTCGCCGAGATGGGCGCCAGAGCCATGGGGCTTCGCCCTCGTCTTCATCGGGCAAATGGAGGTGCACTCCGATGGGATTCCCGTCGGGAGCTATCGCGTAAGTTACTCGGGCGAGCTGATCGATTGGCATTCTTTGAACGGACTCTAAAAACCTCCATTGATCGGGATGGGGCTAAAACAGTGATTTCGCGCAATTTTCCATACCCTTCCGCCGAACTGCGAAATAGGGTTCGCCTTGCTGTCAAAGAACGGGGCTTCCGTTCGGAGCAAGCATTCCTTGTTGCCGCCTGTGAGCGCGAACTTCGGGAAAGCGATAGTGCGGAAGCAACAGATCGGCTAGAGGCCCGTATTGCGGCTACTCTCGCGAATACGGGAAAGCAAGTACAGTCGCTCTTCACTCTGGCGCACGCGCAGTTTGCCCTCACCAATTCCCTGTTGCAGTACGTTCTGACCTGCGTGGTTGAACCTCCCGAAGAGGTGCTGCCCGCGGCTCGCGCACGCGCGAAGGCAAGATACGCAAAGATTCTTCGCCTAGCCGGAGAAGAGGTGGCGACGCGAAACCAAGCCACTCTGGAACAGGTGTTGGAGCATAGCAAGCAACAATGAGGAAGACTGATCCGCTTCCGCCCGTGGCGAATCGTCTCGAATGGTTATGCGCGGTCTTTGGATCTGATCTTGAATTTCAGGAGTCGCTCAATGCTGCCTGCAACCTGCAACTGTGCCCAATTTAAGCCCACTCCAACCGCTCATCGCTCTCCCTATGCCGCAGCCTTCGCGCGTCGGCCCGGGTCGCTACGCCGGGATCGTGAGCGCTGTCGTCTGGCAAGTCCTCCAAACTGCCTAATCCTCACTTCGCCAGCCGGAAACTTAGCGCGAATCTCCAGCTTACCGCCCATCGCCTCGATGGCTTTGCGCAACGTGCTCACAAAGATGTCGGAGCGGCTTTCGATCTTGGACACGCCCGCTTGATTGATGCGCAACGCCTTTGCCAAGCGCTCCTGGGTTATGCCCATTGCTTGACGAAGTTCGTTGAGAGCCATTTCCTCGATCATCTTCTGAGTTTTTGCATCCGAGCGTGCTCGGGCCCCTGGCGACATCTTTGCTTCCAGTTCTCGAAAATTCTTAGCCATTGAGCAGTCCCTCCCTTCGGAGCGTTTCCAAGTGTTCGTCGTACAGCGTATCGGCTATCGGCACAAACTCCTTGTACCACCGGCCCTTGCCCGTTTTGTTCCCGCCGATCAGCAGAACTGCAGTGCGCCGCGGGTCGAAGGCAAACAGCACACGGTAGGGCCGCCCTCGGTGCTGAACACGTAGTTCCTTCATGTTGGCGTGCTTCGATGACGCTACCGAGTCCACATGCGGCCTGCCGAGCGTCGGCCCGAAGCGGCGAAGCAAGTTTACCTCAGCCCTAACGTCTACTTGTTCGGCTTCAGTTAAACCGTCCCACCATCCTCCAAATTCATCCGTAAACTCTACTTCCCATTCCTCCAAAGGAATATACCTCCAAAAGCCTAACATGTCAATGGTAGTGGCAGTGTTGCAGATTCCCTTTGACTCGTCAAGAGAAATATGGTACAGGTATGTATCATGTACTCGACGGCACAGGTTGCGCGCCTTTTGAATATCGGACGGCAGACTCTGCACCGTTGGCTTAATGAAGGCTTGAAAGCTCCGAAAAAGAGCAAAATTGGCGGTGTCTCCATCCGCTTTTGGACGAAAGGCGACTTGCAGCGGGCACGCCGGTACAAGGCAAAGCGCTACCACCAAGGAGGGGGTCGAATGCCAACGAAGAAACAACTGCGGATGCAACTCGGCCAGCAGAAACGTCGTAAAGAGGAAGCAAGAGCCAAAGCGAAGCGGATGTCGGCTGGAGTACCGAGATTTCCCAGGGAGAAGAAGTAGAGGACGTTCTTTCGTTTGAGGTTCGGTGACTTCCTTCGTTTCAGATCCGCTACGGACATTCCGAATAGACATAAGTGCGTGAGAAGCGCGTCGACAAGCCCCCTTCGATGGTGAAGACCTTGAGCAGGTCCTGCCGCTTCATGCCCGGTTTAATCTTCTCGATTTGACGTAGGACCTTGGCAATCCACTTGGCGCGCTCCCGGTCGTATTCGTCTCCCACGGGAACGGATTCATCTTGAATTTGGGTAGGGCCTTTTGCCCATTCAGGGAGTAGGCTCTCGTTCCCTGGCTCTGTGAGTTCCTCAACGAGATGGTCACTAGCTGCCTCATAAAGCGCATAGTGTCCTCTCTTTCCGTCTGCGGAATGAGAGTACACAGCCACCTGCTGGCCGCCGCGCCAGAAATGCCAGTCCATCGGTGTTTCGGTTTCGATTATTTGTTTCTTACCATTCCTCAGATAGATTTCCAGCAGCAACGACTGCATAGCCTCCTCTGGTTTCGTACCCCGCGCAACGCTGCATCCGACAGTTTGCTTGTCGTCGGCAAACCTTGCCTCTATGCAATGGCCCACGGTAGCCATTTTTATCCGCTTGCCTGCATCCGACACCACATAAATGTTTCCGTCGCTATCGACTCCTGCCTCAGTCGTGTAGTCGCGCCCCTGCTGGGCCACACAAGGCGCTGCAACGGCCACGCTAAGAAGAAAATTGACAAGTAAATATCTCCACATGGTTATACCTCTCGTTACGAACTTGAGCTTAGAACGAGAGCCTAGCGAGTGGGAATCATTTGTTGAAATCACAGGCGCACAGAATTATGGCGAAGGACAGGGGTGGGAAGGTCAGGGAGCCGTTTCGTTGCGTAAGGACATTCCATGCGCCTTGAGGAACTGGGACAGCTCAATAAAGTTTTTGACGCCTTCGGCAGAGGGCATGGCGGAACCCTCGGACCGAACGAAGGAAGAACCCAGCGGGAACTGGGACAGCTTGTTCCGGAGGGAATCCAGCGAGTTAAGGTGGTACTGCAAGACATCGAACTGCGGTCCGCTCAAAAAATGCAGGAACTGAATGCGCCAAGGCTTGTGGTCCCATTGTGCCAGATTCCCATCAATCGACTGCCTCATGGATGTGCCGACACTCAGCTGCTGAAGCTTCTGGAGCTTAGCCTTGTCAGCCAGCCAAGCCTCGCCCGCGGATATGGCCTGTTGCAGGCTGGTGCCCAGAGTGCCTTGGTACGCGTTGGCGTTGGTTCCACCGGCGATGTAAATTAGCTCGGATTCCCGTCCATGCCACCGCGCGCTCCACTGGGACAGTCGTTCCCACAATTTTTCCTCAGTAGCCGCGGAACCAAAGCGGCCAAGAAAACCGGCGGCATTGGCGGCCACCTCCGGATCGTCGTCGTTCAGGCTGCGAAGGGCGATCTCCTCAAGGAGCGGATCTAAGCGCAGCGTTCCTACCTGCGCGAGGAGGGAATGGTTGCAAGCGCTGTAGCCCTCTCCGCGGGCAGCCATGCCGGCTTCAATGCGCGAGCGCGCGGCGACAGGATCGACGCGCAACAGATAGGCGAGGGCGGGCTCCTGGATGGCGCAAGCCCACTTCCCGACGTTCTTGTCGACAATCGCGAGCATCCGCGGAAGAATGGCGGTGGTGGCGTAACGTTGGATCAAGGAAGCGAGATTCGCTGAAATCCAATAGTCTTCGTCATTCGAGGAAAAATGCTCGATGAGCGCTTGTTCGACCTCGGGCAGTGTCTTGTCGGGAAGAATCCCGAGAGTCTGCGCGTTGAAGCGGGGCTTGGGTCGCAATATTTCCTGAATGATCGCCGCACGAGCTTCTTCCGGAGCCAATTCATACCAATGAAGGAGGGCCGTGCCGCTGAGGTTATTCGCGTTGTACGCGTGGATCTCATTGGGAATGTGGAAATCCTGATACGTCTGAGCGCATTTTCTGAGCAAGGGAAGCAATGCCGGGCTGCGCAGCGAGTCCCAGCGATATGCGAGGAGCTCGTATTGTTTTTCCACGGGCAAGCGATCGAAGATGGCAGGCAACTGCGCGGCGAGTTGCTCGCCTTTTTCCGGCGGGATGGCCTGTTGAGGGCCGACTTGGTTGAGCACGGTGTATAGGCTCACGGCCAGCGCATTGCCGCGTTTGTGCGGCAGATCGTCGAGGAATTCCGCGTGAATCGCTTGGTACCGTTGTTCGCGCTGCGAGCGCAAGACCTCAGGCGATTCATCCTTATTGAGCGAGAGAACCGACATGGTAACGAGAAAAAGATCGGTAACCGGATGGTCGGGGTCGGCAAGCAAGCGCTGCATTTCGCTAAGCGCCGCTTCGTGTTGCGGTGAACCGACCATCCCGAACATGCACTCAAAGTCGAAGTTGGTGTCTTCTCCGCGAAGGTGGCGGGCCAATTCTTTCGCCGCGGAGGCCGTTCCCAAGTAGCGCAGAGTTTTAATAGCCTGGTGACGTGGGGAAGGTTCGGCCGGATTCGCAACTGCTTTGGCCGGATCTTGCGCCGACGCATCGAGCGCGGCAAGCGCCTGCACCAGAGTCTGCTCCTGCCAACTCGTCGTGGGCGACACAATCGTGAGCTCCAACTCGTTGGAGGTCAGCGATACGGGTTTGTCGAACGGGCTTGATGTTTCGCCGGATATTTCGCCGACGCGGGAAGTTTGAACCGTGACTCGATATTTTCCAGCCCGATGGAACTGCACCCATTCGTTCAGCTCCAGAGAAATCTTCCTTGGACTCTCGGAGAGAAACTCGAAACCGGTGAGACCTCCACCCATCCAGCCCATGCTGGAATTGAAATAGGACCGCAGCGGATCGCCCCAACTGCCGTCCGGGTTCACTGAGAATTGTTCGTAGGACATGCGCCCGCTGCGGTCATACCGGGCCATGTTGATCTGGTAGCGTTTCGGCATTTTGCTCGTGAAGGTCAGCTCCAACGGGATTACTTCTCCCAGATAGAACTGGCTCTTTCCATTCTTGATGCCCACGTGAAATGAGACTTCGGAAGAATTCCTGGGCGAGGGTTGAGTTTGCGCCGGAGCCTGCGCCTGGGCCGGCAAGGAGAGCCAAGCGGTCAGCACAGCAACAAGCAGCCATCGAGGTCTCGGAGGTTTCAGCCCGCGAGTCGCTTGCATCAAAGGACCTCCCTGCATCTTGTTTGTAATAGACACCGTTAACAAAAGGAAAGTTGCCCGCTCCAGGCGGGAAGGATGCGGCCTCCCAGAAATAGCACAGGGCGGCCGAGACAGCCAGTTTCGATCTCGAAGAAAAAACACTGGTCAGACAGTCGTAGCGACGGGAAAAAGAGTCGAGAGTGAGGTAGAGCCGCGCAAATGACGAGGCCCTCGCAGAACCAGTCCAATAGTGAGTATGGTTCCCTCGAAGGGCTTGGCGCTTGCACCAATTCAGTTCCAAGCAGAAGTCCTTGCTTCTCAGGGACGAGAACTCGCGCCTTGGAACAATTGCGGTACCCTTAGAACATCCTTAGGGCAAAATCATCTGTCCGACGGCAATATTCAGGAGGCACCCGGTGTAAGGGCAAGTGAATCAACGAGGCTTATGGCGATGGGAATCGAATCCACATCCGAAGTTTGGGAATCTACTAATCCCTTTGTTGGTCGGTCAGCTGCGTTGATGCGGCCAAGGCGTCGGCGAGGGAGTAGCGAAAAGGCACGGTCAAGACGGCAGTTTCGGTGCATTGCAGCCCCCCGCAACCATTTCTTTGCATCGTAAGGCCGGAACCCAGGATTCCGGCCTTCTCTTTTGTGCAAGTTATGAAAACTCGGTTGTCGTTTTTCGACGAGCCCGCAAAGTCGGCGGGGATTAAAACCCGATAGTCATAGCGCGGTCTTGCTCTCCAGATGGTGCCCAATTTTGCTGATTCACAAAGGCTTATGGACTGCGTCCACAATTTCTTTTCCCTGTTTCGGGGAAGAAGCCGAGTTTCTCAGAAGGTCCACTGCGGTCACGAAAACGACGGGTCAGGGTCTCCGGTCAACCCCGCATTCATGCGATGCCGTGATGCAATCAGCTACTTTACCAAATGAGGTGCCGCAAGACTGACAAACTCCCGTGGGGTTACAACCTTTGTTTTCTTCCAGAATCTCGGAAAATGTTTTTGATTGCCGGTCACCAAATAGTCCGCACGCGCAGCATCCGCACACTCCAGGAATATATTGTCCGCAGGATCAGTTGCTACTTCAAGCCGCCGGGTCGGGGCTACGGTATGACCGTGGTTCTTGACGAGCTGCAGCAATTGCAGCCGAAGACGCTTTCGGATCCGGAGTTCGGGACGGGCAAGCACCTCACTGTATTCCGCAAGGATGGGATGCGAGACATAGAGGCGAGCCGGCTTAGAAATGGCAATCAGGAAAGCAGTACGTTGCAGCCCGGCGGGCTTTATTGCAGCAGAAACCAGAACATTTGTATCGATCACCAGGCGGAGGGGAAGCATTATTGCTTCGACTTCCGAGAGCGGGCCTTCCTAATAATCTTGTCAATCTCACGCGAGTTCAATGCACTCGTGCGGTTTCGCTCCGATTCTTCACCGAGGAGCTTTAAGACCTCGGGTTCAGGTGCGGCCAGTTTGACATAGTCACGAATGCTGAGAAGCACAGCTCGGGGGATTCCCCGCTTCTCGATAACAAGCGATCCTCTCTCGTCATCTATTCGACGCAGTAGCTTTCCGAAGTTAGCGCGGGCACGCAGCGCAGATACCACAATCGTGCCAGCTTTGCCTGCTCTTGAAGTAGTGGCCATAAACTCTCCATTTCGACTATTTGAACTGTACAGTTCATTCGAGACGCAGTCAAGGGACTGGTTGGGGGGAATATTGCAAGAGGGGATTTCTGGGCAGCTGAGTTCGGCGCAGCAATGGTTTTTGGGAAAGGTTTGGGAAGAACTCACAATCTGCGTACGTCACACAAAATCAACAGGCCGGATATTTTGCACGTTCTCATGAGACGACGGTCGAATGCAGCAGCTGGTAGCTGTCATAAGGCACCAGCCAAATGCCTAAATGCACGACCAGGCCGTGCCCTCAACTCAGCGGCTTCTTGGCGGCTGGCTATCCGTTGGATGTAAACTTCTCGCAAGGAATGACGAGTATGTTGAAGCGCGATTTGTTCGGCCGCCTTGTCGAACCCCAGTATTGCGATATGCGAAGGCTCGTCTTGGCTAGGATTGCATCGGGGCAGCTGACTGAAGACTCTGACCTATCCAAGGTTTTGGACTCCTTAGAGCTGGTGTTAGCAGCCGGGGCTGATGTCCATGCGCTAGACGGACGTGGCTTGACGCCAGCGCAGAAAGCACTGGGAGATGAATGCGTCATCTACCTCTTTCGCGGAGGAAAGATCGCAGATAAACCTGGAACTTGTCAGCCTCCCAAAAGAGAATGAACTCCACACTCCTTGTAGCGGTCGAAGATCTTGTAGCCGGTATTGCGCGAGATCCCGAAGGTCGTCAGTTCAAATCTGACCCCCGCAACCATTTCGTGAAACAGAAGGCCGGAATCCAGGATTCCGGCCTTTTTTTTCCGTTCGAGAACGGCGGCCTGTCACACACTAGGTCGCTCACGGTTTGCGAATTTGTTGAACAGACCTAGCCAGTCGAGAGGCTGCTGCTCGTCAAGGTGAGAGACCCATGTTCCCATCTCCGTGTGCTCCCCCCAGGAATTACGAAACCGTGTCCTAGTGATTTTGCGATGCCTCTGTCGGTCTTAGCGCCGCGGCTCCGAAATTCACGCTGAATCGTTTGCACCATATGGACACGGCGCGGTATTTCGTTAGGTCCAAGTCGCTGCCGAGGGTGTAATTTTGGTCGCCGATATTTCCTTTGATCACTCCCAGATCAACAAAGCCAGCCTTTTCCACTGTCGCCGAGTCCTTCGCATCGTCGGCGGCGATCATGTAAACGTGAACGTCAGGGCCGTTTGACGTGCTGAAGCTCGTAAAACGAAGAACGCGAGTGCCATCTCCCGTCTGGTAGATGGTTGCGGTCCCCTCGGTCGGGTGCAAAATGCTGTAGAACCGCCCGGACTCCAGAGGCTGCGCTGACGAGGCGCCTGGTGCGCTCGGCATTGCTTCGTTGACACTTCGGTTGACCACGAGCCGCTCCGGGCGAAATGCATACCAGGCACCCAAAAGCGCGATGGCGGCAACAGGAATTGCAATTTTTATCCACCTTTTCATTTCCGTATCTCCTTGAGTTCAGGTATCTGGAACCAGGTGTTCTCCAGATGGACAGCGTCCAACACTTCTGTTTTTCTCGACCCTATGCGATAGATGGCTACACAGAAAGGAACTGTTTGACGAGAACGGCGGTGTCGTCAGGATTTTCTTCCGGGAAAAAGTGGCCGCCCTTCATCCGCTGCCCTTGCGCTTGCGGTGCCCATTGCCGCCAGATGCCCAGCGGTCCGCCGTCTTTTGTATAGAACATGTCGAGCGGGCCACCCTCAGCCCACAGATGCAGCATCGGACATTCAATTCGTCGGTGCGCTTCCTTGTCCGCACGATCGTGTTCGACATCGATCGTTGCCGCCGCTCGATATTCTTCGCAGATTCCATGAACGCGGGCCGGATCGCGATAGGTGGAAACGTATTCCTCAAGAATCTCGCCGCTGAAGGAACCGTGCCCGAAGGGATTATCGAAAACGGCCTCGGGCGCGCCGAGTAAATAGCTCTCCGGAAGCGGGGCTTTTTGCGATAGCAAAATCCACGGCCAGTAGGTCTGCGCGAAGCGTGCGTCTGAACGGCTCCACGCTTCGAAAATCGGAATCACATCGAAGACGGCGAGACGCTCCACCTTCTTCAGGTGATCCAAAGCCAACCGGTAGGAAACCCTTCCGCCGCGATCGTGACCGATTAGCGTGAAGGTGGGAAATCCGAGTTTGTCCATTAGGTCGACGAGTTCCTTCGCCATCGCGCGCTTTGAATAAGGAAAGTGGTCGTCTGTTGAGGCCGGGATTCCGCTGCGGCCGTAGGCCCGGAGGTCCACGCAGATCACGGTGTGATTCGCGGCGAGTTTGGGAGCTAAGAATCGCCACATCAGACTGGTACGCGGGAAGCCATGCACCAGCAGAATGGCCGGTCCCTTTCCGTAGCGGCGCAGGAATATGGTGTTGCCCGAAACCTCGGCCTGAGAAGTCTCAAACGAAATTCGAGAAGTCGAATTCGCGCCTGCTTGTGCTGTGTCTTGTGCATTCGCAAAATCAGTGAAAATGCCTTCCGAAAGGACACCTAGAGATGCACCCGCGAGAGCACCAAGAAAGCTGCGGCGTTCCAACATTTCCTCCTCGCTCCGACTCCTGGTTGCGATTTCCATTCATCTCTCCAAGGCAGGGAGCTAAATTCCCCGTCCAGGACGACAGATTCTCGGCACGAGCCTTCGATCAGAAATTCGGTTCGCAGGCGAGGGGGTTATTGCGAAAGAGTCTTTCGCGCCGCCTCCAAAATCACGTCGACCACCACCCCCGGCGCCGAGTACATGGGTGTATGGTCCACAGGATGTGGCCTCGCCGTTGCAGCCATCCGATCGGCCATGAAGTGCTGCGTCTTCGGATTGATCATGCGATCTTCTTCGGCGACCAAGAACCATGACGGTTTTGATTTCCATAGTGGCGTGGGCGCTGGTTCTTGAATGCACTGAACCGAAATCGGCCGTTGCACGGAGGCCGCGATCTTTGCCTGAACGGGGGACGCCTTTTGTGCGAGCGCCCGGCGAAACGCGTCCTCGGGCATCCATACAAGGCCATGGGAATCCGGAACCATCTTCGGTGCTTCCGGGCTCGGTGTATCGCGATAGAAGACCTTCGCGACGCTCTCGCCTTCTTCCGGCGCCAGCGCCGCAACGTAGACTAGCGACTTGACACGCTCTTCCTTCACCGCGGCGATGACGGCGCCAGAGTAGGCATGTCCCACCAGAACCACTGGGCCGCTGGTCCGTTCCAGCGCCCAACTCAAAGCGGCCGCGTCGTTGGTTAAGGACGTGAGCGGGATCGGCGCGCAGATCACTTTGAGGCCGCGTCGCTCGAGAGGGGGAACAATGTTGCCCCAACAATAGCCGTCAGCCCATGCCGCGTGTACCAAAACGATTGTCGAGTTCTCTGGAAATTCGCTTTTCTTGGTAGCGCGGTCAGGCAAGCTTGCGGCGGCGTTTTGCGCTCGCGCAAGCCCCGTCAAAGAGCCTTCGAGGACAACGCCTAGCGATGCGGCTGTGACGGCCCCGAGAAACCTGCGACGTTCCATATCTTCTCCCTCGTTCTAATCGCCTTTTGCCATCATGTTCCGAGGAAACGAACTCATCGCGCGGCTGAACTTTCTCCACTCTGGCGCCTCACACCATTCGTCTCGAGGAAGTCCTTCATTGCGGATGCGATTTCAACGACGTGGGTCTCTAGCGCGAAATGTCCGGTGTCAAGGAACTGAATCTGCGCCCCCGGCAAGTCCTTCCGAAAGGCTTCCGCGCCTGCGGGAACGAAGAAAGGATCATTCTTGCCCCAGATCGCAAGCAGAGGCGGTTTGGATTTGCGAAAGTATTCCTGGAATTTCGGATAGAGTTCTACGTTCGACGCGTAATCCAGAAATAAATCGAGCTGAATCTCTTTGTTGCCGGGGCGCTCGAGCAGAACCGTATCCAACGTGTACGACTCAGGCGGAACAATCTCCGGATTTGCTACGCCGTCGGTGTACTGCCAGCGCGTTCCGCCCGCTGTCAGAATGCTCTGGCGGAGGATGTCCCTATTCTCTGCCGTGGGTGATGCCCAGT
>Ga0307477_10002677_pt1 | contig 13612 bp, 9 predicted proteins | sample atmos_gasesECM2C_FD_203316 | JGI IMG/M metagenome (GOLD analysis project Ga0307477, IMG submission 203316) | Hardwood forest soil microbial communities from Morgan-Monroe State Forest, Indiana, United States - atmos_gasesECM2C_515 | ecosystem: Environmental > Terrestrial > Soil > Temperate...
GAGTGGCGTCTGGCATGGGGAGTACACCGGACCAACGCCGATGTGCTGTTCGAGCCATCGCCAGCGCCTCCGCGCCGTGCGCCCATGCCGGTGGTGCAAACGCTGCATGACGTGATCCCGCTGGTGGCGGGCGACCCGGCGCTGGCCGAGGAGCGCCGGAGATGGCGCCGGTGGGCGCCCCGATACCGGCGTGCCGCGGCGGTGGTCGCCGTTTCCCGGCACAGCGCCGACGTCGGCATCGCCACGCTCGGTCTCGATCCGGCCAAGGTGCAGGTCATTCCCCACGGCGTCGGCGCCGAATTTACGCCGGACGGTCCAAAGCCGCCCAGCGACAAGCCTTATCTGTTGGTCGTCGGCGAGCCTTCGGCCCGCAAGGGTTTCGCTGATGCCTTCGGAGTGGTCGCGGCGCTGGCCGACGCCGGGTACCCGCACGTCCTGCGGGTCGCCGGGCGGATCGCCCCGTGGGTCCGACCCGAGATCGAGCGGCTCGTGGCCCAATCGCGCAGACCGGACCGCGTCGAGCTCCTCGGCTATGTCGACGACCTCCCCGCGCTGTACCGCGGGGCGGCCGTGTTCATCGGCTGCAGCCGGTACGAGGGGTTCGGGCTTCCTGCGCTCGAAGCCATGGCCTGCGCGGTTCCGGTCGTGGCCTACGCCAACAGCGCCACCCCGGAGGTCGTCGGAGACGGCGGCGTCCTGGTGGAGGACGGAGACCAGGTTGCGCTGCTGGCAGCCGTGCGGTCCGTGATCGACCAGCCCAACCTCGCGGTGGAACTGGCGGGGCGGGCTCAGAGCCGGGCCGCCCAATTCTCGTGGTCGACGTCGATCGATGCCCACCTAGACCTGCTGCGGGCCGTAGCAGGATGAAAGTTGCCATGGACGCCCGCCGTCTTCAGGATCGCCCGCTCGGCGGGGTCGGGCGCATGCTCGCCAATCTCGTGCCACTGATCAGCCCGGCGGTAGTCCCCATCTTGCTGACCGACGCGCGGCGCCCTGCCATCGAAGGGCCGTGGGAGCAGCACGCCTTGGCCTCGTTCGGCCGCCTCCCGGAGCCCGTGTGGCTGCAGCGATCCGTCAGCCGATGGTTGAGGGGATTCACCGGCGTGTTCCACGGCACCTTCAACGCTCTGCCCGGAGGCTGGCAGGGCCCGTCGGTACTCACCGTCCATGACCTCTCCTTCGAGCATCATCCGGAGGACTTCCGTCCCGACAAGCGGGTGGTCTGGAGGCGCACGGTGCGGGCCTCTGTTCGGGCCGCGAGCGTTCTCACCACCACCACCGAGTTCGTCCGGCGGGGCTTGGTGGACACCTACGACATCGATCCGGCCAACGTGGTGCTTGTTCCTCCCAACGTTGACCCGGTGTTCGGCGCGGCGGCGAGCGAGGCGGCTTGGGACCGACCCGTCTCCGGTCCGTACGTCGTCGCCTTGGGAGGGGCTCGCAGGCGGGGCCTCGAGGTGGCGGTGGCCGCCTGGCGCCGTCTCCGCGCGGGCGGATGCGACTGGTCTCTCGTGGTTGCCGGTGGCGACTCCCTGCGCCCCGAGCCTGGCCTGGTGGTCGCCGGGCAGCTTGATGACCAGCGGTGGGCCGCGCTGCTGGCGGGGGCGGACGCCTTCTGCTACCCGACTCGCTACGAGGGGTTCGGCCTTCCCGCTCTGGAGGCCGCCGCCTCCGGCACCCCCGTGATCTGCGCTCCCGTCGGCGCGCTCCCGGAGGTGCTCGCCGAGGCCGCTGAGTGGTGCGAGGAGCCGACCGTCGAAGCCATCGCCGCCGGGCTCGAGCGACTGGCCGGCGACCCGGAGCGCCGGCGTCGCCTCTCGGCGGCGGGGCGGGCTCGAGTGGCCGAGCTTCCGAGCTGGGCCGAGTCGGCCGCGGCGCTCGTCGAGGCCTACCTCGTAGCCATGGGCGAGCGCGCGTGAGTGAACCCCAACCGGTCCGCCTCTCGGCGGTCATCGTCAACTGGAATGCCGCAGGAGCGTTGCTCGACTGTCTACGTTCCCTTCAGGATCATCCCCCACCGGTGGCATGGGAGGCCATTGTCGTGGACAACGGCTCGGTCGACGACAGTCTGAAGAGACTCAAAGCTGAGGCGCCCTGGGCCCGCGTCATCGCCAACCGGCACAACCGGGGTCTACCCGCAGCCAACAACCAAGGCATCGCCGCCGCGGCAGGGGACGTCCTTCTGATCTGCAATCCCGATGTGGTGTTCGCCGCGCATTCGCTCGCAGCCATGCTGAACGTCCTGGATCGCCATCCGCGAGCCGCTTTTGTCGTGCCGCGCCTCAGGTATGACGACGGAAGCCTCGCGACCAGCGCCGGTGACCTGCCCACGCTGGCCGAGACACTCCTCGGACGCCAAGCGCAACGCCACCGCGCGGCAGGCGAGACGGTCGGAATGTGGTGGGACGGGTGGGCTCACGACGAGGAACGGGTGATCGGTCGCGGCCACGAAGCTGCGTACCTCGTACGCCGGGCCGCCCTGGCCGAGTTCGGCCTGCAGGACGAACGGTTCCGCCTCGACTGGGAGGGCCCGGACTGGGTGGCGCGCGCTCGAGACGCGGGCTGGGAGACGTGGCTTTGCCCGGACGCGGAGGTCACCCACCTCGGGGGGGCGAGCATCAGGCAAGTTCCGTTGCGGTGGGTCATCGGGACGCACCTGGGAATGTTCCGCTACTTCTCCAAGCGCCGACCTGTCTGGCAGCGCCCTCTGCTGGCCGCGGCATTCGGACTCAGAGGAGCGCTCAAGCTGGTTGCCACCGTTGGCGGAATGGGGATGTACGAGCGCGGCCACCGGGGTCGGGCCGCACGGCGGTGAGTCCGGCTCCGCTCGTCCTGCACGTTCTCGAGGCACTCGAAGGGGGAACGGCCCGCCACGTCGCGGACGTCACCCGGTGGGTCGAAGAGGTCCGCCACGAGGTCGTCGTTCCTCCCCGCCGCGTCGGAGGCGTGACCGACGAGCAAGCCGTCGACGTCATGCGTGACAACGGTGCCGTTGTGCATCTCCTCGACATGCGTCGGCAACCTCTACGGCCGGAGAACGCGGTGGCCGTGGCCCGACTCGCTGCTCTCGTGCGGCGGCGGCATCCGGACATCGTCCACGCCCACAGCACGATCGGTGGGATCGTCGGCCGCATCGCTTCCCTCAGCGCGCCCACGCGCCGCGTCTACACCGCCCACGCCCTTGCGCCGGGCCGCGGGCCGCTAGCTGTGGAGCGGGGGCTCGGACGATTCACCGACCGATGGATTGCGGTGTCGCCCAGCGAGGCCGACCTCGTGCGTCGCCATCGAATCATCGCCCCCGAGAGCGTCGCCGTCATCCCCAACGGGATCGACCTCGACCCGCCGCCGCCCGTGCCCGGCTTGCGGTCCTCGATGGGCATTCCGGCCGACGTGCCGCTGATCGGTTGCCTGGCTCGGCTCGTTCCCCAAAAGGACCCGCTGGCGTTCGTCCGCCTATGCCGGCACCTCTCGACCCGTCTCCCCAATGCCCGGTTTCTCCTGATCGGCAGCGGCCCGCTGCGCGCCGAGGTGGAGCGGCTGGTCGACGCCAGTGGCCTCCGAGTCACGTTCCTCCTAAGAGCCTTCTTGCCTCACGCCGCCTTGGCGCTGGGCGAGCTCGACGTGTTCGTCCTCACCTCTCGCTTCGAGGGCTGCCCCTACAGCGCCCTCGAGGCCATCCGGGCTGGTGTCCCAGTCGTGCTCAGCGACGTCGTCGGCAATCGTGACGTCGTCGAGTCCGGGGTCTCCGGCGTGCTCGTGCCGCCGGGTGACGATCTGGCGGCGGCCGCGGCCGTGGCCGGGCTACTGGCAGACCCCGAGCTTCGCCTTCGCCTGGTCGCCGGGGGCCGGGCCCGCCTGGCCCGCCGTTTCGACGTCCACATCATGGCTGGCGCCCTCGGCCGGCTCTACGCCGAGCTCTCTCGTTCGGAGGCATGAGATGCACTGGAAAGCTGCTAGCTGGCCCCCAAGGTGAGCGTTCTGATTGGCTAGGGGATTGTCAGGGCAAGGTTGTTTCACCAACCTCGGGTGAGTGCGCACAAAGGCCGCACCCCCTATGGTTGCCACCACCGGAAACCAGGAGGTCCGCAGCTTTGGGCAAGCGTCTCTTCGACGTCGTCGTTGGCACCGTCTTGGCCTTGCTTGCTCTTCCGATCATCGTCGTTTGTGCCGTGGGCGTGATGATCCAACTCCGGGCCCAGCCCTTCTTCGTTCATCGCCGGGTGGGCCGGGGTGGTCGGCCCTTCCTGTTCGTCAAACTGCGCACTCTGCCCAAGTCGACACCCCCGTACGCCGACAAGTACGCCATCGGCCACCTCGAGCTGCCCCCATTCACCCGGGTGCTGCGGAGGCTGCACCTCGACGAGCTGCCCCAGCTCTTCCTGGTTCCTCTCGGTCGTATGAGCCTCGTCGGGCCCCGTCCCGAGATGCCCGCCCTCCACGCCCGACTGCCCCGGGCGTTCGCCGGACGCCGCACTGCGGTCCGACCCGGCTGCACCGGACTCTGGCAAATCGGCGCGCACTCCGACGGGCTGATCAGCGAGGCGCCGCTCTATGACCAGTTCTACCTCGACAACCGCAGCCTGCGGCTCGACCTCTGGATCATCGGACGCACTTTCGGCCTGCTGGCCGGACACGGAACGATCGTCGATCTCGGCGACATCCCTCTCGCGGCCCGTCGCGATCTGGTGGCGCTTCCCGCTCCCCGCCGGCTCGCTCTGCGTCCCGGCCTGAGAGACACCGCCCTGCCGGCACTGGTGTCCGCCTCGCTCCGGTCCCCGGCGGCTTCGGCGCGTCCGTCGGCTGGTTCGGCCCGCTCGTCGGCTGGTTCGGCCCGCTCGTCCGCTGGCGAGCCTGCCCTCATCGGCGTCGCCCCCGGCCCGCCCGTCGCTGAGCTCGGCTGAGCTCCCTAGCCGCCAGGTCGGTCAGCGGCCCCCGCCCTGGCCGTGCTCGCGCAGATAGCGCTCGACCTCGTCGGCCAGCGCGGTGGCGTCGTCACCCTCGAGCTCCGGCTCGTCTTCTGAGTCATCGGCCAGCTCGAGCGAGCGCACGTAGGCGGTGGCGTCTTCGTCGGCATCCACCACGTCGCTGACTTGACGTTCGTAGGCCGCCGCGGCCAGGTCCAGATCGGTGGTGTCGACCGAGGTGCCCAGCAGCTCGCATGTGCGTTCCACGAGTGCGAGCGTCGCTTTGGGTGAGGGCGTCTCACCCACGTAGTGCGGGACGGCGGCCCACAGCGACGCCGAGGGGATGCCGGAGCGGCCGAGAGCGTCGTGGAGAACCCCGACGATCCCAGTGGGTCCCTCGTATCTCGAGCGCTCGAGCTGCAGCTTCTCCACCAACTCGGCATCGGCCGCCGTCCCCGTCACCCGCACAGGCCGGGTGTGCGGCACCTGGGCCAGCAGCGCGCCCAGGCTGACGACGAGCTCGACCTGGAGGCCGGCGGCGGCGTCGGCGATGGCCGTGCAGAACGTACGCCATCTGAGCTGCGGCTCGACGCCCTGGAGCAGGATCACGTCCCGCTCCCATCCCGGCAGCGGGGCGGCCGACAGCACGTTCTGCGGCCATTCGATGCTGCGGGTCAGGCCGTCGATCAGGTGCACTTGCGGCCTTGTCGCGGTGAAGTCGTAGAACTCCTCGGGATCGATGGACGCGAACGGCCGCGCCCGCCAGGCGGAGGCGAGGTACGCAACCGCTCCGGAGGCGGCTTCTCCGGCGTCGTTCCATCCCTCGAAGGCCACGACCAGGGTCGGGTGGCGCAGCGAGGGCTGCTCGTTCCAACGCAAGACCTCCACGATCTCAAGGTACCCCGGCCTCGATGTCATTGACCCGTCGTAGCCTGGTCGCTGGTGGCTGCCCTCGACCGATTCTCGCCGAGCACCCGATCATGGTTCGACGCGACCTTCCCAGAGCCGACCCCGGCCCAGGAACAGGGATGGGAGGCCATCAGCCAGGCGTCGCACACCTTGATCCTCGCCCCTACTGGGTCGGGCAAGACTCTGGCCGCCTTCCTCTGGACCCTGGACCGGCTGCTGACGGCGCCGACGCCGAGTGACGAGCGCCGGCGCCTGCGGGTGCTCTACGTGTCGCCGCTCAAAGCTCTGACCTATGACGTCGAGCGCAACCTGCGCAGCCCCCTAGCCGGAATTGCCCTCGAGGCCGAGCGGGCCGGAGTGAGGACCTCGGCCATTCGGGTCGGCACCCGCACGGGCGACACGCCGGCGGCCGAACGGCGCGACCTTGTGCGTCACCCGCCGGACATCCTCATCACCACGCCCGAATCGCTCTATCTCATGCTCACCTCGTCGGCGCGGGAGGCACTGGCGCATGTGGAGCATGTGATCGTGGACGAGATCCACGCGGTCGCGGCGACCAAGCGCGGCGCGCACCTAGCGCTGTCGCTCGAGCGGCTCGACCGGTTGGTCACCAAGGGCGGCCGAGCGGCGCCGCAGCGCATCGGACTTTCCGCCACCCAGCGCCCGCTCGACGAGATCGCTCGCTTTCTGGGCGGGCGCCAGCGTGACCAAGAAGGGCGCTGGGCGGCGCGGCCGGTCAGCATCGTGGACGCCGGGGTGCGCAAGCCTCTCGACATCGAGGTGATCGTCGGGGTCGAGGACATGGCTGAGCTCGGCCGCCCGATCGTGGGCCGCGGCGAGGACGGCGCGGGTTTTGGGGCCGATGGCGGCGCCGGTTTTGTCCCCGGAGCGGGCGAGGAGGATCTCGTGCTGTCGGGCTCGGCAGCGGGCGATCCCGAGGTGCGGTCCTCGATTTGGCCGTCGATCTACCCGCGCCTCCTGGAGTTGATCCACGCCCACCGCTCGACGCTGGTGTTTGTCAATTCTCGGCGCCTGGCGGAGAGGCTCTCCGCCCGGCTCAACGAGTTGGAGGCCGAGCGCGTCGGCCTCGTGCCGGCAGGGTTCGCCGGATCAGCAGTCAGTGGGGCAGCCATGCCGGCGCAGGCCGGGGCGGCCGCCCCGGTGCCGGGTGTCGATCTCGTTCGAGCTCACCACGGCTCGATCGCCAGAGCGCAGCGCCTCGAGATCGAGGACGCGCTCAAGGCCGGCCGGCTGCCTGCGCTGGTGGCCACCAGCTCGCTCGAGCTCGGCATCGACATGGGCGCCATCGACCTGGTCGTGCAAGTGGAGGCCCCGACGTCCGTGGCCAGCGGTCTGCAGCGCATCGGCCGGGCCGGTCACCGGGTCGGGGAGGCGAGCCGAGGCAAGGTCTTCCCCAAATTCCGCGGTGATCTACTGGTGGCCGCGGTCACGGTCGCACGGATGTACGCCGGGCTCATCGAGGAGACGCGTGTGCCGCGCAACCCGCTCGACGTTCTGGCCCAGCAGATCGTGGCCATGGTGGCCATGGAGACCCTGACGGTGGAAGAGGTCGCCGACGTGGTGGCCGGCGCCTACCCGTTCGCCGAGTGCTCGATCGAGGTGCTGCACGGGGTGCTGGACATGCTCTCCGGGCGCTATCCCTCCGACGAGTTCGCCGAGTTGCGCCCGCGTCTGACCTGGGATCGCCTGGCCGGCACTCTGTCGGCCAGGGCCGGGGCGCGCATGGTGTCGGTCACCAGCGGGGGGACCATTCCCGATCGAGGCCTGTTCGGGGTGTTCACGCCCGAAGGTCACCGGGTCGGCGAGCTCGACGAGGAGATGGTGTACGAGAGCCGGGCGGGAGAGACGTTTTTGCTCGGTGCCACAACCTGGCGCATCCAGGAGATCACCCGCGACCGGGTCGTGGTGACGCCCGCTCCCGGCCTGCCCGGCAAGATGCCGTTCTGGCACGGGGATCAGATCGGCCGGCCCTTCGAACTCGGACGAGCGGTGGGCGCCTTCGTGCGCGAGGTCGCCGCCGACGACTGGTCCGATGAACGTCTCGCCGCCGAGTGCGGCCTCGACGAGCGGGCCATCAGCAACCTCCGGGCCTATCTCGAAGACGAGCTTCAGGCCACAGGCGGGGTGCTCCCCACCGACCGTCAGATCGTCGTCGAACGCTTTCGCGATGAGCTCGGAGATTGGCGGGTGTGCATCCTCAGCCCGTTCGGCGCTCGTGTGCACGCCCCCTGGGCGCTGGCCATCGAGGCCCGGGTTCGGGACCGGCTCGGGCTCGAAGTGCAATGCATATGGAGCGACGATGGCATCGTCGTTCGGCTGCCCGAGGCCGACGAGGCCCCTCCGGTGGAGAGCGTGCTCCTCGACCCAGAGGAGGTCGAGGAGCTGGTCGTCGGTCAGGTAGGTTCCTCAGCCCTCTTCGCCTCGCGCTTCCGTGAAAACGCGGCCCGGGCCCTCCTGCTTCCGCGGCGCCGTCCGGGGAGCCGGACGCCGTTGTGGCAGCAGCGTCAGCGAGCGGCCGACCTCCTGGCGGTGGCGGCGCAATACGGCGAGTTCCCGGTCCTGCTGGAGACGTACCGCGAATGCTTGCGGGATGTGTTCGACCTTCCGGCGCTCACCGGATTGATGGAGGCCATCCGTGCTCGCACCGTCAGGGTGGTGGGGATCGACACGCGGATCCCGTCGCCGTTCGCCAGCTCGCTGGCGTTCAGCTATGTCGCCAACTTCATGTACGAGGGGGACGCGCCGCTGGCCGAGCGCCGGGCCCAGGCGCTGACCCTCGACCGTCAGATGCTGGCGGACCTTCTCGGCACCGACGAGCTGCGCGAGTTGATCGATGCGAGCGCGCTGGCCGGGCTGGAGGCCGAGCTGCAGCATCTCGATCCCTCGCGGCGGGCGCGGGGGATCGACGGAGCCCACGACCTCCTGCTGCGTTTGGGCGACCTGACCGAGGCCGAGCTGCTGGCCCGTTGGGAGCCGGGGGGTGCAGCCGGCCTGGCGGCCGGTGGCGCGGCGGCTGGGGAGGGCCTGGCCGAGCAGCTCACGGGGCTCCGGCGGGCGATTCGGGTGCGAGTGGCGGGCGAGGAGCGGTTGGTCGCAGTCGAGGATGCGGCCCGCTACCGGGACGCTCTTGGGGTTGTCCCGCCGGCCGGCGTCCCCGAGTCTTTGCTCGCCCCGGTGGTCGACGCCCTGTTGTCGGTCCTGAGGCGTTATGCCAGGACCCGCGGTCCGTTCGTGACCACCGAGGCCGCGGTGCGCTTCGGGGTCAGCCCCGAGCGGGTCGAGGCCGCCCTCCTCACCCTCGGCGACGCCGGCACTCTCCTGCGGGGAGAATTTCGCCCCGGCGGGGCTGAGCGGGAGTGGTGCGACGCCGACGTCCTGCGCCAGCTGCGCCAGCGCTCGCTGGCGGCTCTTCGCCGTCAGGTCGAGCCGACCGATCAGGCCACGCTGGCCCGGTTCCTCCCGGCCTGGCAGGGCGTGTGGGGCGAGACCGGTGGCCTCGACCGGCTGTACGAGGTCGTGACTCAACTGCAAGGAGTGGCCCTTCCGGCCTCCGTCCTGGAGCGAGACGTGCTCGCGGCCCGGGTGCGCGATTACAGCCCTCGGCTGCTCGACGAGCTGTGCGCGGCGGGCGAGGTGGTGTGGGTGGGCGCGGGTCCCCTCGGTCGTGATGACGGGCGCGTCATGCTGCTGCTGCGGGAGCAGGCGGCGGTAATGCTCGGCCCGGCGTTCGTCCTCGAGGGGCGGGTGTTCGGCGCCGGGGATCGGCCCGAGGGGGTCGAGCACGATCGGCTCCGCGAGTTCCTGGGGCTGCGGGGCGCCTGCTTCTTCCGGGAGCTGTCGGGGCCCGATGACAACGTGACCCTTGACGCGCTCTGGGATCTGGTGTGGTCCGGGGAGGTCACCAATGACTCCTATGCCCCGGTGCGGGCTTTCGCCGCCGGCCGGCGGGGGCTGGCGGGCGCGGGGCGAGCCGGCCAGGGTCGGGGCGGCGGAGGTCAGGGCCGGGGCGGCGGAGGTCAGGGCCGGGGCGGCGGAGGTCAGGGCCGGGGCGGCGGAGGTCAGGGCCGGGGCGGCGGAGGTCAGGGCCGCCCCCGCCTCGGCTCTCTCACCGTCCTCGGGCCGCCACGAGCCCAGGGTCGGTGGACCCTCACGGCTCGCGACCTCTCGGATCCGGCGCTCGACGCGGCCTCGTTGGCGACACGAGCCGCGCACGCGCGGGCCGCCTCGCTGCTGGAGCGTCACGGTGTGCTGACCCGGGAGGCGGTCCGCGGCGAGGGCGTCCCGGGCGGGTTCGCCGCCGTCTACCCCGTCCTTCGGGCCATGGAGGAGGCGGGTCGTATCCGGCGCGGCTACTTCGTCGCCGGCCTTGGCGGCGCCCAGTTCGCTTTGCCCGGCGCGGTCGACCGGCTGAGGTCGCACCGCCCCCGAAGCGAGAGCTCGTTCAGCATCGTGCTGGCCGCCACCGACCCGGCCAATCCCTACGGCGGGGCTCTGGCGTGGCCCGAGCGGGGTCCGCAGCGGGTCGCGGGCGCGTACGTCGTGCTGGTCGACGGGCTGGCCTCGCTGTTTCTCGAGCGTGGGGGAAGGGGGCTGGTTGCCCTGCGGTCCTTCGACGGCGAGTGGGAGCACAGCGCGATCACCGCGCTGGTCGGTCTTCTCCACGATGGGCGTGTCTCACGGCTCGTGATCGATCGATTCCCGCCCGAGCTCCAACCCTTCCTGGTGGAGGCCGGTTTCGTGCCGACTCCTCGCGGTCTGGCCCGCTACCCGTAGTCGGCGGGATGCCTGAAGGCGACACCATCGCCCGAATGGCGCGAACCCTCGGGCGGTGGCTCGGAGGGCGCCAGGTTACGGCCGCCAGCGGCCGGGTGCGGGGCGTCGCCGTCGAGCGTCTCGTCGGCGACCGGGTCGGTGTGGTTGAGAGCCAAGGCAAGCACCTGCTGATGCGGTTCGAATCAGGCCGGGTGCTGCATACGCACATGCGCATGCAGGGTTCGTGGCACGTGTATCGCACGGGGCAGCGCTGGCCGCGGCCGCAAGCCCAGGCGAGGGTCGTGGTCGAGTGCGGACCTCGGCTGGGCGTCTGTTTCAACGCGCCAGTGGTGGAGCTTCTCGTGGCTGGCGCCGAGCGGCTGCATCCCGCCCTCACCGCCCTCGGGCCCGATCTGGTGCAGCCCGCTCCCGACTTCGACGAGGTGTGCCGCCGGGCTGCAGCCCGACCGCCGACCACGCTTATCGGCGATGTGCTCCTCGACCAGCGCGTGGCTTCGGGCATTGGCAACGTGTACCGGTGTGAGGCGCTCTTCCTCCACGGCGTGCATCCCGCGGCCCGTCTTGCCGCCGTTGGCGAGGAGGTGTTCTCCGCGGTGGTGACCACGGCCGCCCGATTGCTGTCGGCCAATGCCCGGCCGTCCGCTCCGGGTCGGGTGGTGGCCGGCTCGGGCCGGGATGTGGGCCTGGGACCGGGGCGGTGCTGGGTCTATGGGCGGGCCGGCCGCCCGTGCCGGCAGTGCGGGACGCGGGTCAGGGGCCAACGCTTGGGCGCCCACGCCCGCACGACGTACTGGTGCCCGGCCTGCCAGCCGGAACGATGAGACGGCGCCCGGCCGGAAAGGTCAGGCGCTCTGGACGGTGCGCACCGCGGCCCGCGGCCCAGCCTTGGGCGCGGGGGCCAGCGCCGCCAACCGGTGACCGAGGGCATCGACCCTCAACACCGTGACCCGGTGCTCATCACAAGACCGCCGGGCGTTCTCCATGGCGCCGTAGTTGCCCAGGAGACGAAGACTGCGGGACAGGAACCTCACCAGCAACACGCTACGCCGGCGACATTTCGTGGCTTCGACGCCGGTATGGCGATTCGGTGACGTGAACGTGACGTTTTCCTGACCCGGCGCGGACGGGCCAGTCGGCCAGCGAGTAGGGGTCGCCGAACCGGCGCCGATACCGTGCCACTCGTGGCCCGAGGTCGCTTGTTGGTCGACGTCTCGCCGCTGCGACGCAGCCGCCAGTACCGCCTGCTCTGGTTCGGCCAGCTGGTGTCGATCTTCGGGACGCAGCTCACCACGGTCGCGGTGCCGTACCAGGTCTACCGGCTCACCCATTCGAGCCTTCAAGTTGGACTGGTCAGCCTCGGCCAGCTCGGGCCTCTCCTCATCGGATCCCTGGCTGGCGGGGCTATCGTCGACGCCCACGACCGGCGGCGAGTGCTGCTGGGAACTCAGGCGCTGCTGCTGTTGACCAGCGCGTGTCTGGTCCTCAACGCATCCCTCGGCCAGCCCCGGGTCTGGCCGCTGTACCTCATCACCGCGGCGTCGGCGGGCGTGTCCGGCGTCGATTGGCCGGCGCGCATCTCCGTCGTCCCAACCCTCATCGACGGACACGACCTCCCGAGTGCGATGGCGCTGTGGCAGATCCTCATCCAGCTCGGGTCCGTCGTCGGTCCTGCGGCCGGCGGTCTTCTGCTGGCCCGCACCGGGTTCGGGTTCGCCTACGGCTTCGATGCCGCCACGTTTCTCGTCGGTATCGGGACGGTTGGCCTCATGCGCCCCTTGCCCCCTCGGCACGGCGGGACGGCGGCGGGATTGCGCTCCATCACCGATGGCCTGCGCTTCCTCCGGCGGGATCGGCTGATCCTTGGGACCTTTGTCATCGACCTCAACGCCATGGTGTTCGGCATGCCCCGGGCGGTGTTTCCGGCCATGGCAGTCAGCGTCTACCACGGCGGCGCCGGAACCGTGGGACTACTCAATGCGGCACCAGGCGCTGGCGCATTGGCCGGGTCCGTGCTCACAGGATGGGTCCCTCGCGTGCGGCGCCAGGGCCGCGCCGTGGTGGTAGCCGTTGTCTGCTGGGGAGCCTCGATCGCCCTGTTCGGCATATCCCCGACGATTTGGCTGGGACTCGCCTGCCTCGCCCTCGCCGGCGCGTCCGACGTGGTCTCGGCCGTGTTTCGCAACACGATCCTGCAGGCCACCGTGCCGGACGAACTGCGGGGCCGGGCCTCGGCCACGTTCATTGCCGTTGTTACCGGCGGCCCCCGCCTGGGCGACGCCGAGACCGGTACGGCGGCCGCCATCGGCGGGCCCCGGTTCGCCGTATGGTCCGGGGGGTTGGCGTCGATCGCGGGTGGGCTGCTGGTGGCGTGGCGGTTCCCCGCGCTCATGCGCTATGACCGCGGCGGGCGGTCGCCTGCGCCGGAGCCGGAGCCGGAGCCGCTGGCCTGACGGGTCGAGGGAGGAACGGTGGGCGCGCTCAAGATCACCGAGGCAACTGAGGTCACTGATGACCTCGAAGAGGCCCTCGCCCGCCTGATCCCGCAGCTGTCCCGGTCGTCACCAGCGCCCGGGCGGCCGCAGATCGAGGAGATGGTGGCGGCGCCCTCCACCATGCTGTTCGTGGCCCGGCTGGCCGTCGACGGCGAGATCACCGGGGATATCGTCGGGACGCTGACCCTGGTGGTGTTTCGGATACCGACGGCCGTGCGAGCCTGGATCGAGGACGTCGTGGTCGACGAATCGGCCCGGGGCCGAGGCGTCGGGGAGGCACTGACCGTCGAGGCTCTTGACCGGGCTCGAGTTGCCGGCGCCAAGACGGTCGAACTGACCTCGCGGCCCTCCCGCGAGGAAGCCAACCGGCTCTATCAGCGCCTGGGCTTCGAGCGCCGTGAGACCAATGTGTACCGCTACGAGATCCCCTGAGCTCGGCTCGGGGAGGGGGGACCGGGCCGGCTCAGAAGTCGGCTCGGGATAACGTGGATGCAGTGTCGAGCGCCGAGGTGA
>Ga0307477_10002678_pt1 | contig 13606 bp, 9 predicted proteins | sample atmos_gasesECM2C_FD_203316 | JGI IMG/M metagenome (GOLD analysis project Ga0307477, IMG submission 203316) | Hardwood forest soil microbial communities from Morgan-Monroe State Forest, Indiana, United States - atmos_gasesECM2C_515 | ecosystem: Environmental > Terrestrial > Soil > Temperate...
TCACCTTGGCAGCGCCGGATGTCGCGCGAGTGAAGAGGGCTGTCAGGATTCGCTAAATGTCCTTGCTTTAGCTGCTTGACCCGCGGGACCAGCGTTCGCGCGTAGTATGCCTCACCGACCAACAGCCCCATGAGCAGAAACACCGGGAATCCAGGATCGACGTGTCGCATGTCGTGTGTACCACACTCGTCGAGAAACAGGAGGTACCGGGTTCGCGGCGGCATTGGCATCCGAGATAATTAGCTCGCACACGCCAGCACTTCCTTGGCGACATAACGCACCTGCTCGTCGGTCAACTCCGGATAGATCGGCAGGGCGAGAACTTCGCGGCAGGCGCGTTCGGTTTCGGGAAGGTCGCCTTCCTTTCCGCCCAGGTAGGCGAAGCACTCCTGGAGGTGCAGCGGGATCGGATAGTAGACCGCCGTGCCGACGCCGCGGCCCGCCAGTTTCTGGCGAACGTTGTCGCGGTCCGGTACGCGGACGATGTACTGGTTGTAAATGCTCCAATTCTCCGGGTCGATTTTCGGGGCGATGACTTTATTGCCCAGAAGTTTGTCATACAGCCGGGCGTTGCGGCGGCGGCCTTCGTGCCACTGTTCGAGGTACTTGAGCTTGACGTCGAGAACGGCGGCCTGGATCGCCGCCATGCGGAACATCCCGCCGATCATCTTGTGATGATACTGGTGTCCCGAGCCGTGCACGCGGAGCAGGCGGCAGGCGTGGGCGAACTCGTCGTCGTTGGTGCAGATCGCCCCCGCATCGCCGAAGGCGCCGAGATTCTTGGTCGGGTAAAAGCTCAGACACCCGGCAAATCCGTGGCCGCAGGCGGGTTTGCCGCTTCGCTTTGCGCCGATCGCCTGAGCGGCGTCCTCGATCACCATCAGCCCATGTTTCTGCGCGATTCGGTTGATTGCCTCCGTGTCCGCCAGTTGGCCGAACAGGTGAACCGGAAGGATCGCCCGCGTGCGGGGGGTGATCTTCTCTTCGATTCGATTCGGATCGAGGTTGAACGTCCGCGGATCAATCTCGGCAAATACCGGCCGCGCCCCGAGGCGCGCGATCGACCCGGCGGTAGCGAAAAACGTGAATGATGGACAGATCACCTCGTCGCCCGGCTTGATCCCGATCCCCATCAGCGCGCAAAGCAGCGCGTCGGTGCCGCTGCTCACGCCGATGGCATGCTTCGTCTGACAATACTCCGCCAGGCGTTTCTCGAATTTCTCGACGTGCGGCCCAAGGATCAGCGCCTGCGAGTCGCACACCTCGTCGATGGCCCGCCGGATCTCGTTGCGGATCGGCAGGTACTGCTCCTGCAAGTCCAACAGCTTCACTTCCATGGCGGGGAAGGTACGGACGCCGCGAGAAAAAGCAAAAGCGGGCCGCGGCATGCCGGCACCTTTGATCGCCGACGTCCCATAACACGATTTACGTCCGAATTCCGACTAAATCGATAACGAGTGTGGATTATGCGGACGATACCGCCTGTGACTGCCGCCCAGGATGTGAGGGCGGCGCAACCGGAGTCCAAAGTTGTGAGGAACCGTGCATGCCACAGGGGTCTGTTTTCGCAGGTGACGGAGATCGGAAATTAGACCGGCTTCGCAGGGACAGTCGCGGCCGGACGCAGGTCGAATCGCTCGAATCCCGGATGCTCCTGTCCACAAGTTGGTTTGTCTCGACAAACGGATCGGACACGAATCCCGGGACACTGGCCGCCCCATTCCGCACCATCCAACACGCCGCGACTCTGACCCAACCTGGAGACACGGTCCTGATCCGGGGCGGCATCTATCACGAGACCGTGCATCCCGCGCATTCAGGCACCACCAGTGCGCCCATCACGTTCGAAGCTTACAACAACGAATCCGTAACCATCGACGGGGCCGATCCGATTACCGGCTGGTCTTCCGGGCCTGCTTACCATGCCATGCAGAGCTGGGACCTGGGGGAAGGAAACAACCAGGTTTTTGTTGACGGCCAGATGATGGTCGAGGCGCGCTGGCCCAACACCAGCCTCGACCCATCCCATCCGAACCTTGCCCACGCGCGCAGCGCCGCCGCCAGTGGCGCGACAACGACCATTTATGATCCAGCCCTCACGCAGGCCAACGGCTACTGGAACGGCGCCCTCATTCATTTCACGCCGGGCGAAGGCTGGGTCGCATATACCGCCACCGTCATCGCTTCCGGGCCGGGATACGTAACCTTTGGTTATCAGCCATCAAGCCAGTATGAAGCGGTGGCGGGCGGCACCGCCTATTACCTGCTGGGGAAATTTCAGGCCCTGGATGCGGCCGGCGAATGGTATCGGGACCCGACCACGGGACAGCTATATCTGTGGCCGACGAGCGGCGACGGCCCCGCCAATCACCTGGTCGAGGCCAAACATCGTCTCTACGCCTTCGATCTGAGCGGCGTGTCGAACATCACCGTCCGCGGCATGAACATCTTTGCGGCGACCATCAACACGAACCAGAATTCCACCAACATCGTTCTCGATCACATCAGCGCCCAGTACATCTCTCAGTTCGTCAGTGAGCCCAGCGGCTGGAACCAGCCGAGCAACACCGGAATCGTGCTCGACGGAACCGGCGACGTCCTTCAGAACAGCCAGATCGGTTTCAGTGCGGGCGACGGCGTCTACGTCGGTGGGAACAACGTCAAGGTCACCAACAACGTCATCCACGACGTCGCCTACAACGCCGGCGATTCCGCCGGCATACGGGTTACCGGCAACTCGGCCCAGATCTCTTACAACACCATTTACAACGCCGGACGAAACGGGATCGATCAATTCGGATGGCAAACGTCGATCCAGCACAACACGATCCACGACGTGCTGCTGCAAACCAGCGACGGGGGTGGGATCTACGCCGTCCGAAGCGACGGGTATGGCTCGGTCATCGCGTACAACGAAATCTACAACGTCCGGTCCGGCGGTTTCGGCGGCGTGGGCATATACCTCGACGACGATTCCAACAACTATACCGTCCACCACAACATCATCTGGAACGTCGACCATGGGATGAAGCTGAATTACAGCTCGGTCGATGAGCACATTTACAATAACACGCTTGATGCCGTTCAATTCAGTATCGCGGGTACCGGGGGCGACTGGACGGGCAGCGTCGTCGAAAACAACATATTCACGCGCGCCGTCAATGCGGGCAGTGGTGCGACGATCCGCAATAACATCACGGCCGGAACCAATCCGCGTTTTGCCAGTCCGTCGGCCGGAAATTACTCGCTTCAAGCGGGATCGCCGGCCATCAACGCGGGGCTGATCATCGCGCCCTATACGAACGGATATATTGGGTCCATGCCGGACGACGGCGCAATCGAGTACGGGTCATCGACGTTCGTCAGCGGCGCGTCGGTGACCGGCCTTCCGCCGGCCCCCGTCATGCAGCTTACCGCGGCGTCCAACCAGCCGTCGCCAATTCCGCTTCCCCCCAGGACAACCCCGGCGACGAGCACGATCGATGCGACCAATTACGCCGCGTCGCATGGGATAGGCTCCAGCTACGGCGGCATCGGGTATCTCGATAACGGAGACTGGGCCGAATATCAAAACATCGATTTCGGCGCGGGAGTCAGCAGCGTTCAGTTCGATCTGGCCGTGCCCTCGCAATATGCCGGGCAGAAAATCCAGCTTCGCATCGACGGCCTGACGGGTCCGATCATCGGTACTCTGCTGACAACGTCCTCCGGGTCATGGAGCACATTTACCGTCCAGGCCACCGCTGTCACCCGGGTAACCGGCATCCATACTCTTTACCTGGTTTTTGTCGGTTCTTACGGAATCGGCAATATCGAGTGGTTCAAGTTTCATTGACAGCCGAATGGTCGCGAAAGCATCATGGCGGATGACGGGCTGAAGCACGGCTTAGCGCCGCCCAGTCCGCAAGCCCAATGACGACACGGCTGCTTGCCGCCGCGATTCTCGTTTCCATGGCGGTCTGCCCGGGCAGCGCCCAGGTCGTCGTCTCCTTCCCGACAGAGGGGCATTTCAAGCCAGGGCGGTACATGCCCGTGAGCCTGACGCTCGAGAAGGAAAGTTCGTCAATAACGCTTGAAGCGCGTGGCGCCGTTCCCACCCAGGTGCAGCCGGATGCCGGGTTGAAAGTTGTGGTGCCTTGGTTGGCCGTCGCTGATTCGATTGATGCGCCGCAATGGATCATGGCTGGCGGCGCGAGCCATTTGCTTGACCAGCCGATGCACGCGCTGGGAGACAATGAGCGGCTGGTCGCGCTGGCCGGAGAAAACGGCGAAATTGCCGGGTCGCTGTTTCCCGGCAAGATGATCATTCCGATCCGGCTCGACTTATCCGAGCCGTTGCTGGAGCCGCCCCAAGCTTGGGAAGCGCTCGATGCCATTGTCCTGAGCGCGGCGGCTGCCGACAGGCTCCGCGCCGATCAGGTTGACGCCTTTCTCTCGGCCGGGACCTTGGTGGCGGTGCATTCTGCTTCTCAGCCGGCCGGACGTTGGCCATGGAAGCAGGTTGCAGATTACTGGATGCTGCGATTTGATCTCTCCGGCCCGACCGCTGCAATAGAGCCGGCGGCATATCAGCAAACCGGGGACTGGCGGTCCGGCTGGCCGCAATCCTTCCGCCGTCGGGTTCTCGCTGCCGCAACGGTTTTCAGCATTGTGGCCGTTGGCCTGACGTTGTGGCGATCTCGCTGGGTCGTCGCCGCTTTTCTTTTGCTCTGCGCCGGTACAATCGGCGGCGGGCTGGCGTGGTACGCACGTCAGTTGCCGGTGGTGGAATTGACCGGCGGCGTTTTGCTATCGCACGATTCGCTGGACCAGATCGATATGTGGTCATGGCGTTGGGCCCTTCGCGACTCGGCCGATTCGTTTCCTGCCGTCGGCACACGTCCGGTTTTAGAATCGCTGCGTCAACTCGGAAGCTCCAAGGTACGGCTGGTGTGCGATTCAGCCGGTCGTCCACGCGAGTTCCGCTTCGAGCTTGGTGCCAATCAATCGCTCGCCTTTCTCACCCGCACCGTGCAAGGCGGACTGCTCCGCCGAGACTTTCAGCCGCCAGCCCGTTGGCTGAAGGACTTTGCTTCCGCGCTCTATGAAATTCCGCCCAATCAGTCGATTGCGGGGCAAATTAATGCCATGAATCCGGCCAGCGGCCACGTGGCGCCGATTATCGTCGTCCGGCCCAAACGTCAGTAGCGAAAGGATCGACCTTTCCCGCGAAGATGTCGTATAATGCCTTGATCGTTTCCCACCGGGGAACCGATAATGGACCTGTACGGATGTTTCTGCTGTGCGCGTGATTCGAGGACACCTTTGGTTAAACCGATAAGCAACCCTCGGGGATAGCCGCCGGCCTGACGCATGCCCGCACGTCTCTTTGCCATGCAACGGGGCAATGACGGGAAGCGGACGGCCGGGCAGACAGGAGAACCCTCCTGATCGGTATATCACCCACTTTTATTCAAGGGTTTGACTGAACCGTCCTCACACGGCATAAGCGGATTTATCCGTATTTCCAAACAAGCACGGCCTGCTGGCCGTGCTTTGTTATTAAAGGGTTTAGATCACATTTGGCGCTGTTGAACTTGAGACGTGCATTTGGCGCCGCCGCGCTGCTATACTTCCGCGGCGCAAAAGACTGCGTCGGGAGGACACATGTCGGGCTCGGCTAAACCAATTGACACGAACAAGCCATTGGAAGACCTGGAGCACTGGGAGGATTTCCTCAAGGACCGCTATCCGGAGCCGCGGGAGGCCGAATTGGTGGCCGTTTCATCCGGTGACGCGCAGGAGGAAAAACAGTGGAAGCGTCAGACCTCCAAGTTCCGCGATTACCGCGCCGAGGCGCGGCCCAGCGTCAAAGAGTTCTACCGCCTCAATCACAAATATCAGACATTTGATTTCGTCATGGCCAAGCGGCGGGAATTCCTTCCGCTTGACCACCGGAAAATGGGCATCTGGGAGGCGATGGAATATCTCAACACGCTTGTCGATGACAGCGACCCGGATACCGACCTGAGCCAGATCGAGCACCTGCTGCAAGCCGCCGAGGCCATTCGTCGCGACGGTCATCCGCGCTGGATGATCCTGACCGGGCTGATCCACGATCTTGGCAAGATTCTTTGCCTTTGGGGCGAGCCGCAGTGGGCGGTCGTTGGGGACACGTTTCCCATCGGCTGCGCATACTCCGACAAAGTTGTCTTCCCCGAATTCTTCACCGACAACCCCGATTACCAGATCCCGGCCTACCAGACATCGTGCGGCGTGTACGAGGAAGGGTGCGGGCTGGATAAAATCTACCTGTCCTGGGGCCATGATGAATACATGTATCACGTCGTCAGGGATTACCTACCGGTCGAAGCCCGCTACATGATCCGGTATCATTCCTTCTACGCCGCTCATCGGGAAGGGGCTTACCAGCATCTGATGAACGAGAAGGATCGCGAGATGCTCGAATGGGTTCGCAAGTTCAACCCCTACGACCTATATTCAAAGGGCGAGGACCGGCCCCAGGTCGGTGAGCTGCGGCCCTTCTATGAGGAGCTGATCGGCGAGTATTTCCCGCCTGTCCTGAACTGGTAAGGCCTTTACGCGGCGGTGACGGGCCAGGGGCGGAGCAACTCGGTCCGCAAAAACGCGCAGCCGATCATGTTGGCGCCGTCCGTGTCGCGCGTGCAGTGCACGATGCGCAGGCGGGTCGTCCATCGAATGGGGCCGACTTCCAGGCGAATCTGTCCCTTCTCACCGACATCCATCGGTCGGATCGACCGGAAGCGCACGCCGGCAATGGAGATGTCTGAAACCGCGACCTTTGCCGGCGGGCCGTGAAAGCTGTCCAACCGGATTAGTGCCTGTGCCCCCATTGGGTCGCGGCGGAACTTGCGCCGCTCGATGAGCCGCGTGGCAGCCGCTACTGGCGGCGCGACCGATGTCATAATGATCGGTGGAGGCTGACTCTCCTGCGTTGCGGGCTCGGATGCCTCCGGCTCAGCGTCCACGACTGGCTCCCGCCGCGGCTCGTCGACGCTCGGCGCGGGCCTTTTTATGAAAGGAAATTCCGTCGGGAACGACACCATACTAAGTGCCGTATCGGTTTATGAGAGCGGACGCATTACTCGCGGCCACGCGCCGTCGACCGCCCGATATTCCCCCGTTTGGGCCGCCTGATTCGGATTCATCTTTCATCTTGTAAGTGATTGGAAGTCTGGTCGAAAGGCCTCTAGCATCCGATGCCCAAGTGCATTGAAAAGGAGCCGAATTATGTCAGCAATTCCAAATCCCTTCCGACCATTTCCGCTCGAATATGAGCAGCGGCTCGACGCCAGGGTTTTAGCACGTTTCTTCAACGCGGTTTACGCCTGGATGGCGGCGGGCTTGGCGGTGACGGCGGTGGTGGCCTGGTGGGTCTCCACCCAGCCTCAACTGATGGCCCGGATGTTGGGCGGGCCGGTCATCTGGATTTTGATTATCGCCGAGCTCGCCCTGGTGTTCACCGTCGCAAACGCGGTGCAGCGTATCGGCGCGACTGCCGCAACCGTCCTGTTCCTCCTGTATGCCGCCATCAACGGGTTGACGCTCTCGATCATTCTGTTGATCTATGCGAAGGCCGTGGTCGCGTCGGCTTTTCTCATTACCGCCGCGATGTTCGGCGCGACCAGTTTGTACGGGTTTGTCACCCGCCGAAATCTGATGAGCCTCGGCGGCTACCTCTTCATGGGCCTGATCGGGATCGTTATCGCGTCGTTCGTCAGCATTTTCTGGCATCCGACCATGCTGACGGTCTTGATCAACTATTTGGGCGTGTTCCTGTTCATCGGTCTGACCGCGTACGACACGCAGCGGCTGAAGTGGATCGCGCTTCAGACCCAAAACGACCCAGCGTTGGCCGCCCGACTGTCGGTCAGCGGCGCACTGGCTTTGTACCTGGACTTCCTTAACCTGTTCTTGTTCCTGCTCAGCATCCTCGGCAACAACAATCGCCGGGACTGACGCCAATAGCGGCGTCGGCGAGCCAAGAACGGTCCATGACCCGCCAACGGATCGACTATCGATCGCGTCCCGAAAACCCGAGATCGGCCTCGTCCTCGAATACGCGCGGAACCGCCATCGTTACGAGCGTGGTCATTTGGCTTGTGCTGGTATTGGCCTATGCGGCTTCGGCCTGGGCAATGGCGGTATATCGACTGCTGATCGACGGCGGCGTGCTGGTCCTCTGGCTCGCCGCCGCCTGGGGAATCGGATCGGCTGTGCTCCCGCTTTTTGCGGGTGACGACGAAGAAAGTGGCTCAACTCTCCTGCGGGAGACCACGGCGATCGCTCTGGGGCTGGGGATTCTCAGTTTGACGACACTGGGTCTGGGCCTTGCGGCTTGGTTGAATCAGTCTACCGCGGTCGCATTGTTGGCGGCGGGAGCGCTGGCCGGTGCGGTGACGGCGTGGCGAAAGCTGCGGATTTTGGATAAAGCCAAGCTATGGCTTGCCGCGCCAGCCGGCTGCGGTTGGCTGGCGCTGATCGGCGTCCCGTTCGCGGCATTGATGACGGTCGGGGGGATGCTGCCCCCTTATCTGCTATGGAGTCCGCAGGAACCGCACGGGTATGACGTCGTCGAATATCACCTCCAGGTGCCGCGGGAGTGGTTCGAGGCGGGGCGGATTGTTCCGCTTCACCACAACGTCTTCTCATTTTTCCCCTTCAATATCGAAATGCATTACCTGCTGGCGATGCATCTTCGCGGCGGGCCGTGGGCCGGGATGTACCTTGCCCAATTCATGCACGGCGCCTTCATGGCGCTGAGCGTCTTGGCCGCTTGTGGCCTGGCGGGCCGGCTGGCGCCGCGCGCCAAAGGCCTGGCAGCGCTGATCGCGGCACTGGCGATGATCTCGACTCCCTGGATTACCCAACTCGGGTCCATCGCTTATGACGAAGGAGGATTCTGTCTCTTTGGCGTCCTTGCGATCGGATGGGCCATGCTGGCGCTGCGCAACCCCGCGAGTCGATTGAGACGATTCGCCCTGTCCGGAGCGATGGCGGGATTTGCCTGCGGATCGAAGCTGACGGCCGTGCCGGAAGTTCTCGTCGGGATTGCGGTCGTCTCAATCGCGCTGCTGCTCGTTATACCGTCGGGTCAAAGGGCGCCGCTTTTGCCAGGCGTCGCGGGAATTTCGGCCTTTGGCTTGGCGGGAATCGTGTGCTTTGGGCCGTGGCTGCTGCGGACCTGGGCATGGTCAGGCAACCCGGTCTTTCCGGAGCTGCCTTCTTTGTTCGGCCGAGGCCATTTCAGTGATGTGCAAGTCGAGCGATGGCATCGCGCGCATTCGCCCCGTCCCGATCAGCGATCGATCCGCGCGCGGCTCCGCGCCAGTGAGCTGGAGATTCTGAATAGCTGGCAGTTCGGCTTTTTCCTGATCCCGGCGGCCCTCGTCTCGATCGTCGTCAATCAACGAAGTCCCGATGTGTGGTTTGGCGGCGCCATGCTGTTTCTGCTTGCGCTGTTCTGGCTTTTCTTTACGCACCTCCAGAGCCGCTTTTTCATCCTGGCGGTTCCGGTCTGCGCTCTGCTGGTCGCGCGGCTGTCATGGCCGGGACTCGCCGTGGTCATCATTCAGGCTGCAATTGCCCTGGTGTCGCTCAACGTACACTTCTTCACGCCGGATCGTCGCCAGATCATTTCCGAGGCGCTGGGCAGCGAGAACTTGGCCTGGTTGACCCCGACGGCGGCGAATTCAGTGCCTTCCGGCGGAACATTCGTACTCGTGGGCGATGCCAAGGCATTTTTGTATCAACGTCCTATGTCGCTCCTGCGATATCGCACGATCTTTGATGCCGATACCAGCGAGGGGCGCGGGGTGATCGAAGCCTGGGGCGGGCCCGGCGCGGCGCGCGGCACCGAATATATGCTGATCGATCCGAATGAGCTGAGGCGGTTTGAGAAGACCTATCAACCGTTTCCGCCGTTGCCGGCCGACATCGCATCGCATGATGAGCCGTATTTAATCCAGCGGTGAGCCGCCCGATCGTCAGGTTGTGACCCGCCCGTTCGGGCAGTACGATTCGTGTGAAATGGGGGCGCCAACGGACTGTTGTGGAACAGGCTTTGTCACCCAATTCGATCGCGGCGGCTCTCGATCGGTCGCCGCGGGAAGTCTCACATCCGCCGGTCCGGCAACCGATCATCCACGTCGAAGGACTCGGCAAGCGATTCAAGCTGTACGGCAACCCGTGGGGGCGGTCGGTCGAATGGTTGAGCTTCGGCCGTGCGCGCCGTCATGACGATTTCTGGGCGCTACAGGACGTCACCTTTGATCTCCAGCGCGGCCGGTCGCTGGGGATCATCGGCGTCAATGGCTCGGGCAAGAGCACACTCCTGAAGATTCTCAGCGGCGCCATGTACGCCACGACGGGTAAAGTTGAAGTCCGCGGCCGCGTGCTGAGTCTTCTCGAGCTGGGCACCGGCTTGAATCCGGAGCTTTCCGGCCGCCATAACGTGATCAACAGCGCTCGCCTGCTGGCATTTCCGCCCGCCTACGCCACGACGCGAATGGGCCAGATCGAGCAATTCGCGGAGCTTGCCGAGTTTTTCGACCGCCCCGTGCGCCTCTATAGCAGCGGGATGCTGGTGCGGCTGTCATTCAGCATGTTTGCCTGCTTCGATCCGGAAATCTTCGTGATCGACGAAGCGCTGAGCGTCGGCGACATATTCTTCCAGCAGAAGTGCGTGCGGCGGATCGAGCAGATGCTCGAATCGGGCGTGACGATGCTGTTTGTCTCGCACGATATGCAGCTCGTGCGGCGGCTCTGCGACCGCACGATTCTCCTGTCGCACGGCCGAATCGATTTCGACGGTCCCCCCGACGAGTGCGTTACGCGCTATTACTCACGTTCCGCGGCGCCCGACGCGCGCCCGCCAACGCCACACCGCCGGGCCGACGTCACGTCACTTCCGCAGGGCCCCGCGAACGGGCTGCCTTCCGATATTCTCGCCGGCGCCCGGTCCCGCCACGGTCCGCGAGACCTGGAACTGGCCGGGGCCACGCTTCAGGACGAGAGCGGCGCTCACACGCTCTCCGTCCGGCAGATGCAGTCGATTACCATCCATGTTCGAGTGCGGGCGCAAGCGCATGTTTCGCGGCCGTCCGCTGGTCTGCACCTGTTCGACCGGCTCGGCAACCTGGTGTTTGCCGCCGGCACGGCGCAGCACCGCCGCGAGTTCCCTCCGATGCGTCCCGGCGAAGAGCGAACGGTGACGTTTCGATTGACTCTATGCGTCCAGCCCGGCGAATACACCCTGAGCCTCGGTTGCGCCCAAGTTCCTGAAAGCGGCGGCGATGTCGGCGTTGTCCAGGACCAGTACGAAGGGATCGGTCCGATCGCGGTCCACGCGGCCGACGGTCAGATGCCGCGATTCTATGGGATCGCACAACTGCCGATGGAGATATCAGTCGAATGACCGATCCGAACAGCGATCCGCGGATACAATTCGAGACCGTCGAGCAATGCCTGTGCGGTACAGCGCTTTCGCCCGGCCCGCTTTGGGGTTGGGGAATCTGTTCCCAATGCGGGACGTGGGTAAACTCCAATCGCCCCACGCGCAACAGTCTTGCCGCGGTGTACGGCCGGACCTATTGGACAACCACGCAGGAGCTGGTCAACTGTCCTCCGCTGGAAGTCCGCTTTGAAACCGACATGCGCGACCGAATTCCGCACTACCTTGGTGCGATTCTGCCGCACCTTGCGCCGGCAGCGGCGCTGGCGGAGGTGGGTTGCGGCCACGGCCGGCTACTGCACGAGCTCCGGCTGAAAGGTTTCCGCGTGACCGGCCTCGAGTTTTCTTCCGAGATCATTGCCCGAGTCGTAAAGCTGACCGATATTCCAATTCTTCAAGGCGGCATCGAACGACTCGAGCATGAATCGCTTGACGCCCTTATCTCGATCGACGTCCTCGAGCACATGCACGAGCCGCTTGAATTCCTGCGCGCTCACGCCCGCGTTCTCAAACCTGGGGGCGTGATGCTCGTCCACACGCCCGTCCATGACAAGCCGAACGAGCCATACGCTTACACGGTCGGGATGCTCTGGAAGCTCTATCATCTCTATCTGTTCAGCCGAACGCTGATCGAACGGCTGTTTCACGAGGGCGGGTTCCGTATCCTTGCTCAGGATGTCCGCGTGTTCGGCTGGCCCGTGTTCGTGCTGAGGAAACGGTAGGATGTGCGGCATCGCGGGATACTTCGGCCCGGCAGACCCGGACGCGCCGGCCCGCGTTATTCGGATGCTTATCGCCCAGAACCACCGCGGGCCCGATAGCGCAGGCATTGCCCTTCGCTGCCGCGAGAATCCTTGGCAGACGGAGTTTGCCCTCACGCCAAACCTGCTTTCGTCCACGCCTTTCGATTCTCACGCCGAATGTGTCCTGGGTCATAACCTGCTTGCCATCCAGGATACGAGCGACGCCTCCCGCCAGCCGATGATTGACGGCAACCTTGCCCTGGTCTTCAACGGCGAGATTTACAATTTCGTGGAACTGCGAGCGGATTTGCAAAAACAGGGCGTCCACTTCCGTTCGCAGGGCGACACGGAGGTCCTGCTTCAACTGTGGAAGCTTCGCGGCCCCGATTGTCTCTCTGACCTCCGCGGCATGTTCGCATTTGCCGTCTTCGACGCGCGGCGGCGCGTCCTGTGGGCCGCCCGCGATCCGTTCGGCATCAAGCCCTTCTATTACCATCGTGCCGCCCGGAGCTTTCAATTTGCTTCCGAGATTCGCGCCCTTCATGCCGCCTCGGTTCCGCGAAAGCTTTGTCCGACCGCGGTAGTAGCCAGCACCGCCATGGGAGTTAACGCTTTTGGCGAAGGCCAGACGTTTTATGAAGGAATCGATGAGCTACCTCCCGGCCACTTGCTTGAGGCCTCCGACAATGGAATTGAGATCAGGGCTCATAGCTCGCTGCCGGAACCGATAGGCGATCTGACGGATCAGGATGCGACAGCCGCGCTTCGTGCTGCCACTGAAGAGAGTGTCCGGCTGCATCTTCGCTCGCGCCGGAAGATCGCCACTTGTCTGAGCGGCGGACTGGATTCCAGCACGATTGCCACGCTTGTCGCAGCCGCACTGGGCGAATCCCGTCATGATTTTCAGACCTTCACGATCTGTACGGCCGGCCAGCAAGACAGCGAACTGGAGCTGGCATCACTGGTGGCGCGGCAGGCGGGCCTGCGGCATGCGCTGGTTGAACCGCCGGACATCGCGCCGCGCGACGTGCTGGAGATGACCGTCGCTTACGAAGTTCCCAATCACGTGATCGGCCCGATCAATCAGTTTTTCCTGCTTCGCGAGATTGCCGCCGCGGGAATCACCGTCGTGCTCGACGGTCAGGGCGGCGACGAACTTCTCAGCGGATATCCCTGGTTCATCCCAGTGCTTTTGCAGGAACTGACCGAGCGTGGCCGCGATGTTGCGACGTTGCAGGAGCAGCTTCGCCAGCGTCTGCCATTGGAGGCGCAAACGGCCGCCTCATTCAATGAGATGTTCCACGACCCGGAGGCCTGGGTGCGATCGTTCGTCTGGCAGGGTGAGTTTCTCGGCTGGTCTCGGGACCGCCTGTTGGGCCTGCGGCCGGTG
>Ga0307477_10002679_pt1 | contig 13605 bp, 10 predicted proteins | sample atmos_gasesECM2C_FD_203316 | JGI IMG/M metagenome (GOLD analysis project Ga0307477, IMG submission 203316) | Hardwood forest soil microbial communities from Morgan-Monroe State Forest, Indiana, United States - atmos_gasesECM2C_515 | ecosystem: Environmental > Terrestrial > Soil > Temperate...
TGGTCTCCCCGTGGGCTCGCAAAAATTTCGTCGACCACTCTGTCACAGACCAGACCTCAGTCCTGCGGTTCATCGAGGACAACTGGCTCCAGGGGCAGCGCATTGGCCAGGGCTCCTTTGATGCCCTCGCAAACTCCATTACTCAAATGTTCGACTTCAGCCAGGACAGCGAAGACCATGATAACGGAGTCCTGTTCCTCGATCCGAGTACCGGCGAACCGATGGATTGAAGTCAGGCGAGGTATTCACTCCCAGCAATGAGGCAACAGGCTCGCTGCGCCGTCGCTGTAGCGGGCCTCTCGCTTTCTCAACCGTGCCACTGGAAGCAACCCGATCGCATCTGGTTAGCGCCAGATTCCTCCTGCTCAACACGACTTCCTTGCGCTGTTCGGGCGCCTCTCCTCTGTACTACACTTCCGTCATCATGAAACACAACAAACTCATCAAAGAGGCCGCGCACCTGGCGGAACCCTTCTGCATTACCGATGGTGAGAAATTTCGCCTGCGGGACTACGACCCCGCCGGCACGAACGGCGTGAAAAATAAACAACACGCCCAGAACATCCTGGACAGACGCGTCGGGCTGCTCAGCGATATGCAGGAAAAGCTCTATGCGCAGGACCGTTGGGCCCTCTTGGTGATTCTTCAAGGCTTGGACGCCGCCGGCAAGGACGGAGTTGTTAAGCACGTGATGTCTGGTATAAATCCGCAGGGCTGCGACGTATTTTCATTTAAGACTCCAAGCAACGAAGAGCTCAACCACGACTATCTTTGGCGAGCGCACAAGTATGTTCCGGAGCGGGGGAAGATCGGCATCTTCAACCGCTCCTATTACGAAGAGGTGCTCGTTGTGCGTGTGCACACGGATCTATTGCAGGCTCAGAAATTGCCGGCCCGCCTGGTGACCAAGCATATTTGGGATGAGCGCTATGAAGACCTCAACGCTTATGAGCGTTATCTCACTCGCAATGGCGTGGTTGTCCGCAAGTTTTTCCTTCACATTTCAAAAAACGAACAAAAAAAGCGCCTTCTGGAACGCCTCGAAGATTCGAAAAAGAACTGGAAATTTTCCATGGCGGACGTCAAGGAGCGCAACTCCTGGAAGGCTTATCAGCAAGCGTACGAGGAGATGATTCAAAAAACGGCAAGGAAACACTCGCCGTGGCATGTCGTTCCCGCGGATAACAAATGGTTCGCGCGGCTGATCGTAGCTTCGGCGATCATCGAGGCGCTGGGCGCGTTGGACCTGGCATTTCCCGTGGTTGACAAAGCGAAAAAGCGGGAATTGAAGACCGTGCGCGACTCCCTTATGCAAACCTAGCACTGGGCCATAGCGCCGGATTCGAGATGAAACATACAGCGGCGCTGATCGGGCTTGGCTTCCTTGGCAGGGCTCACTTGGACACTTGCCGCGTGGATTCGCGCGCCACCAATTCCGCCGGCACTTTGCGCCGTATCACCGGCACCTCGCTTTTCTGCCTCACCGCGTTAATCGCCTCCAGTACGATTCCCACACTCAGCGTTCCCATGACTTCCATCGGCTGCCGCACCGTCGAAAGCGAAGGCACGGAAATCGCCGCCTGCGCTACGTCGTCGAAGCCCATTACGGAACAGTCTTCCGGCGCGCGTACGCCTTTCTTTTTCAATGCGCGTAGCGCGCCAAGTGCCGTCATGTCGTCGAATGCCATCAGTGCGGTAAACGGCTTGCCTCCTCTCAGCAATTCCGTTGTCAGCCGTGCGCCTGCCTCGAAACTCGAATTGGGATCCAGCGATTCCGGCACTTCCGCAATCCGCTTCTGATCCAGCACGATCCCGGCGGATTGCGCAAAACTCCGAATCCCTTTCCAGCGTTGCCCGCTGCTGGCAAGCGCTTTCGGGCCGCGGATGAAGGCAATCTCGCGGTGGCCGAGCCGGTGAAGATATTCCAATGCCGCCCGCGCACCTGCTTCGTTGTCCACCGACACCGTGCTCACCGTATCAATGTCAATCTCCCGCCCCACGATGACCGTGGGCACCTGCTTGCGCGTCAAATCGGCGAGCAGCTTAATGTCCATCACCAGCCAATTAGCGATCACAATCAGCGCTTCGACACGCCGGTCCAGCAGCATCTCCAGATACCGCTCGAAGCGATGCGGCTCGTTGTGCGCGTCCGCCAGCAGCGACAAAAAATTTCCCTGGTAAAGTGAATTTTCGATCCCGCGCAAAATCGGTGTGCAATAGGGGTCGGTGATGTCAAAGACCATCACGCCGACCACATTCGAGCGCTGGCTCCGCAGCGAACGCGCCAGCGGATTCGGCCGGTATCCCAGCCGGCGCGCCGCCGTCTCGATGCGCTGCTTCGTTTCGCTTGGGATATACCGCGACAGCGGTGCATTGTTCAGGACAATGGAAACCGTCGAAGCGGAGTACCCGCTCTTGCGCGCCACATCTCGAATCGTCACGACCGCGCTCTTCGGCATGGTGTCCTTTCTGAATTCATTGCGCGGAATGCCGCGATACCGGCAAGCCATACTCTGAAGCAACGAAGATTCTGTGGGTTCAATGTCGCGTCGTCAACCGTTTTTGTACTGTGTTCCGGGGCTTGCAGCCAATTCAATTGCCACGCACCAATGGCTCTTTTCCCGTCGTGCCGAGAAGTTGCCAGCGGTCGAGAGTTGCCTCTCTTCGCTCGTTCTTCATTCGATTTACCTCGGTGAGCGGAGTCGTACGAGGGAATTCGGCTATTCGGTCGGCATTGTACGCCGGTGCACGCAAGCCGCAATCAATGAAATCGCAAGGGAAAAACTACACTGCTGGTGCTGGGAAGGCCGGTCCGGCACATGTTCCACCACGTTTACGCCACGAATTTCGCGAGGGCAACCGCAAAAGAGCCTACGGTTTCAAAGGAGAAAGCGCGTCAAACGGTGGGATCGAAGCTGGCATCGTCAATGCGCGCTCGGGTGGCTGCTTTCCGTGCTGGATGGCCTGCACGAACATCTCAATCGCCTGCCCTGTATTCGGCGGCACAAAAACGGTCGCGGCAAGCATCCCACTACGCAGCCACGTTTGACCTGTTTTCGGCAAGCCATCGCATCCTGTAAAAGGCAGCGCCAGCCACTTTTCCCGGTCAGCTTCATTCGTCAATTCCTGGAATGCTTTCCGTGCGCCCATGGCCATCGAATCATCCTGCGCGCCGATCAAATCCACCACCATTTTCTGGGATGTCGAGAGCATCAGCCATGACCGTACCGCGCGCTGTGCGCTATCCTCGGTCCACTGTCCTCGCAGCAAAGACAATTGGATGTTCGCGGGTTTGGTTTCCTGCATCCCCGCAGTGCGTTCTTTCGCCGCAGAATTTTCTGAAGGCCCCTGAATATAAAGAACAGCGCCGCCTTTCGGCAGAAATGCGGCAAATTGCTTGCCCTGGATGCGTCCGATTTCAACGTGGTCGGAACTGACCGCAAAGACCGGCACCTCCGAAGTTCGGCGCAGCTCTGCGATGTAATTTGCGTCCCGATTCAACACCGCCCACCCAATTTTTGCAGCGACCGCCGCGCGAGCCACTTGCGGGAGCGCGGTGCCTCCTACGGGTTCGAACACGATCGCATCAGGCCGCGTTTCCGGCGCGGCTTGAATGGCTTTCAAAATCTGCGTGCTTTGATTGATCGCGTCGTTGTCGGCGAAAATGATCTGCGCGTCCACGCCCAGCTTCTTGGCCGCCTGCTCTGCGGATTGCGCCTGTTCGATCTGGTAGTCGTTGTCGTTAGTAGTCAGCGAAACTAGAATTCTGAGCTTTTTCATGGCGCCGCCTGCAGGCTACTCGCCCCGCCGCTTATCTACGATACACTTTGCTGGTGCTGAATCCATCGAATCGTGGCACAGTGTGTCATCAAAGCAAATCGGGGTCACGAGTGAGTCAAGACACCAGGAAGAGCATCTCGCGCTGAGGAGAGCCGCCCGAGCATCCATTCGTTGACGCTTATGCTAAGAGTGGCGCTAAAGCGGCTTTCGCGGTAAGAAATACGGCTAATCTGATTGCGAACCCGGTGCTCTGACGGAGACCCCTCCATGCCCGATCAGGAATCCAACTGGCGTCGTGGCTTCTGGAGCCTGATCGCCACTCAGTTTCAGGGCGCGTTCAACGAAAACGGTCTGAAGAGTCTCGTCTTTTTCCTCATCCTGGCATTGCATTTGAAGCCGGAGGAGGAAAATAACCGCGTCTTCGTCCTCAACCTCCTTTTTTCCGTCCCGTTCATTCTCTTCTCCATGACCGGCGGGTATCTCGCCGATCGTTTCAGCAAACGAACGGTTACCATCGGAACCAAGTTCTTTGAGATGGCCGTGATGCTGCTCGCGATGCTGGCCTTCGCTCAGGAAAATCTGCCGCTCGCCCTGGCCGCGGTGTTCCTGGCCAGCACACAGGCCGCTCTCTTCGGCCCTTCGAAATACGGCCTGCTGCCGGAACTTCTGCCGCAGGAGAAGCTGTCGTGGGGCAATGGCATCATCGAACTGGGAACGTTTCTCGCTATTATTTCGGCGGTCGTCGCCGCCGGATTCATGTCCGACGCATTCCGAGGCCGCCAGGCGATTTCCGGGCTGCTCTTTCTGGGTTGCTCGGTGGCAGGCCTCGCTTGTGCCTTTGCGATTGCTCGAGTTCCTGCCGCAGATCCCTCGAGAAAATATCGCCCCAACGCGTTCGCCGATCTATGGGCGCAAGGCCGCTTAATCCACGCAGACCGCGTTCTCTGGCTTGCGGTCCTGGGCAACACGTACTTCTGGTTTTTCGGAGCCCTGCTGCAAAACAACGTTATTTTTTATGGAGAAAGGATTTTGCGGCTGGACAGCTCCCATACAGGTCCGCTGCTGGCTTCAGTGGCGATCGGCATCGGTGTGGGAAGCCTGGCGGCGGGGTTTCTTTCCGGCGGAAAAATCGAATACGGTCTGATTCCTCTTGGCGCGCTTGGCATGACGGTTTTTGGATTCGCGCTATCGCTTCACGGCCTTTCTTTCGTTCAAGTGCTGGTTTTGTTGGCTGCGCTGGGGTTTACCGGTGGATTTTTCGTGGTCCCCATCAACGCGCTGATTCAACACCGGCCGGAAGAACAGCACAAGGGAGGTGTGATTGCCTCCGCGAATTTGCTTTCGTTCGTGGGTATCGGCGCAGCGGGCGCGCTCTACTACCTCTTGACAAACTTCTTGCACCTCGGCCCGGCAGAAGTTTTCTTTTGGGCGGCTTCGGGTACGGTCGCCGCCGCAGCTTATGTGTTGTACCTGCTGCCCGATTCACTCTTACGCCTCCTGCTCTGGTTTGCGACCCATACCCTCTACCGCATGGACATTCAGGGCCGCGAAAACGTCCCTGCGCGCGGCGGCGCGTTGCTTGCTCCGAATCACGGCTCCATCGCCGACGCCGCCCTGGTGATTGCTTCCACCGATCGCCCCGTGCGTTTTCTCATGTTCAAGGAATCTTACGAATCCGCCCTGATCAAGCCTTTCGCAAAAATCCTTGGCGTAATTCCGATTTCGTCCCAGCAGAGGCCTCGCGAGATGATTCACTCGCTGCGCGAAGCCAGCGAAGCGCTGCGCAACGGCGAGCTCGTGTGCATTTTCCCGGAAGGCCAAATGACGCGCATCGGCCAGATGCTACCCTTCCGCCGCGGCATGGAGCGCATCGTGAAGGGCCTGGATGTTCCGATCATCCCGGTGAATATCGACGGCATCTGGGGATCGATTTTCAGTTTTTCGGGAGGCCGTTTTTTCTGGAAGCTTCCACGGCGGATTCCCTATCCGGTTCGCGTTACTTTCGGAAGACCGCTGCCTGCGACGGCCACGGCGCAGGAAGTGCGTCAAGTTGTTCAAGAACTGGGAGTGGATGCGTTTCTGCGCCGCAAGCGCTACATGAAAACGCTAACGCGTTCCTTCATTCAGACTGCGCGGCGGCATCCGCTGCGCTTCGCCATGGCCGACGGGCGAACGCCGCGGCTTCGTTTTTTTTCCGCGCTGGTGAAGTCCATTTTCCTTGCCCGGCGATTGCGCACGCATTGGTGCGGCCAGCGGATGGTCGGGATTTTACTTCCCCCGTCCATTCCGGGAGCACTCGTGAATCTTGCCGCATTGCTGATGGGCAAAGTGCCCGTCAATCTCAACTACACCGCGTCCAACGAAACGCTGGCATCCTGCGCGGAGCAGTGCGAATTGAAAACGGTGATTACCTCGCGGCTCTTTCTGGAGAAAATTCACGTACATCCACCGGGAGAAATGATTTTTGCGGAAGACCTGACGGAAAATCCGCGGCTCGGGGAGCGGCTGGCCGCGTTGTTCGCCGCTTCTTTTCTGACTGCGCGCGAAATTGAAAAATTTGCCGGCGCCAATCGTAAGAGCGAGCTTGACGATGTGGCTACGGTTATTTTCTCGAGCGGCTCGACAGGAGAACCCAAGGGCGTCGTGCTGACGCATTACAACGTCGCGTCCAACGTCGAGCAGCTCAACCAGGTTTTCATGCTGCATGCCGACGACCGCATTCTCGGCATTCTTCCCTTCTTCCACTCCTTTGGATTCACGGGCACGCTCAGTTTGCCGATGGCGGTCGGGATAGGCGTAGTATTTCATCCGAATCCTCTCGAATCGCGCGCGATTGGCGCGCTTATCAGCCAGCATGCGGTCACCATGCTGCTGGCGACTCCAACTTTTCTGAACGCTTATGCGCGCCGGTGTACGCCGGAAGATTTCGGCAGCCTGCGCTTTGTCATGGCGGGCGCGGAAAAACTTCCCGAAAGGATTTCCCAAGCGTTCGAAGACCAGTTCGGCATTCGCCCCCTGGAAGGATACGGCTGCACCGAGTGTTCGCCGGCCGTTGCCGTGAACACGCGCGATTTTCGCGCCGCGTTTTTCCGCCAGGTCGGAGCGAAGCGCGGCACCATTGGCCACCCTCTTCCGGGAATGGGCGTGCGAATCCTGGATCCGGAAACGCGCCAGCCTATGCCCGCGAATCAGCCCGGCTTGCTCTTCGTGCGCGGGCCGAACGTAATGCAGGGCTACTTGAACCGCCCCGAGAAAACGGCCGAGGTCTTGATCGATGGCTGGTACAACACCGGCGACATCGCGGCGATGGATGAAGACGGTTTTATCCGCATCACGGACCGCTTGAGCCGCTTCAGCAAAATCGGCGGAGAAATGGTTCCGCACATCAAAATCGAAGACGAGCTCCAAGAGTTGGCCGAAGCGACCGAGCAGGTCTTTGCCGTGACCTCCATTCCGGATGAAAAGAAGGGCGAGCGGCTTATCGTTCTTCACACACTGCCGGAAGGCAGCCTGCGCGAATGTCTGGACCGTCTGGCGAAGAGCGATTTGCCTGCGCTCTGGAAACCGCGACCCGACCAGTTTCTGCAGATTGAGAATCTGCCGTACCTGGGAACCGGCAAGCTTGATCTGCGCCGGCTGCGAGAGCTGGCCACGGAATTCGCGCAGCAGCATTGAAATTACTCGCAAAGCGCCGCTGAAGCAGGTAACGTTGCTGCGGGATTCCGCGCATCGTGAAACTTGCGGATGCTTCGACTATGAATGCGGGAAATTCTCTTCCCCGGCGCAACCTGGCTCGCCGCCTCATTTTCACCGCACTGGCCCTCATCATCTGGTTCTGGACGCAGTCGCTGATTGGCGGCCGCTCGCTGCCTGCCACCGGATTCGGCGATGCGATGCATCAGTGGACTGCCCCGCTCAATTCCTATTTCTATGAAAACATCCACGCCGCGAATGCTCTGCTGATCGTCAGTTCCGGCCTGATTGATGCTCTAGGGCTGTTTCTCCTCGGGAGCTGGCTCTTTGGGCGGACGGTGCGGCCTTTTCTGGGGCTTTTGATTCTGATGATCCTGCGCCAAATTATGCAGGCCCTCTGCGCGCTTCCAACTCCGCCGCACATGGTCTGGCACTATCCCGGCTTCCCTTCCCTGCTCGTCACCTACAGCGTTGCCAATGACTATTTCTTCTCGGGCCACACCGCGATCGCTGTCTTCGCCGCGACACAACTGGCGCGATTCAAACGGCGATGGCTGACGGCGCTCGCCATCGGGGTCGTGCTCTTTGAAATCGCCACGGTCCTCGTTCTTCGCGCGCACTATACGATGGATGTTTTCACCGGCATCATCGCAGCACTGTGGGTCGCCGCGTTTTGCGAACGCATCGCCCCGAGCGTGGATAACTTCGTGCTCGGCGAGAAGTAAATCGAAAGCCGCAGTTTCGGGAGGCAATCTACCGAGAGTATGATGATCGAGCGCTGCGCGGTTGATGAAGAACAGCAGCGCGAACTCGCCGCTGGCCGAGCGGTTGAGAATCGGCGCTCTTTCACAGGAGGAAAGCATGCTCGCATCGCACAAGCCCCCGCGCTACTGGTTCGTTGCCCTCGCCATAGCGACGGTTGTATCGCTCGCATCCGCAAAGACCACGGATCTGAATCCCGCCGCGATCGCCTACAAATTGCCGGATCAGATCAAATGGACCGATGAGCCCATCGGCTCAAAGCACGCTGTTGTACTAGGCGATCCTGAAAAACCAGGACTCTACATCATCCTTGTCAAATGGACTGCCCACCACATGAGCCATCCTCACTTTCATCCCAATGATCGCTTCATCACAGTGCTGTCGGGAACCTGGTGGGTGGGCACGGGCACCAAGTTTGATCCGGGCAGCACCGTGCCGTTGCCGACGGGCACGTTCGTCACGCATTTTGGAAGACAAATTCATTACGACGGGGCCAAGGACGGGGACGCCATGTTGGAAATCGTCGGCGAGGGGCCTGCGACGGCGACGCCCGCGGAGGAGAAGTAACTGTTTTGCGTTGGCAGCAACTTTCGAGACGCTGGCAGTTAGGACGTGCTCGCTTTAAAATCCGTAGAGTTTGGCAGGGTTGTCCACAAGGATCGTCTCGCGCTGGGCGGCGCCCGGAGCCCAGACGGCAAGTTGATTGAACAGGCGGCCATCGTCGATTGGAAGCAGCGGCGTGATCTCCATCGGATTGCGGCCGGGAATTTGCGCGGGGTGCGGCCAATCCGTCCCCCACAAAATGCGCTGTGGATTCGCAGCGATCAGAGCTTTCGCCAGGGGTGCGACATCCGGGTAGTCCGGCGCTTGCTTGGAAATGCGATACGCCGCGGAAATTTTTACGTAAGCTTTTCCGTCATGCACGAGCTTTAGGAAAGTATCGAAGCCAGGCTGCTGGATGCCGAGCGCCGCTTGTGCTCCGCCGAAGTGATCGAACACGACCGGAACCGGCGCGGCGTTCACCTGCTCTTCAAGACTTTCGATAACGGAGAGGCGGGTATAAATCTGCACATGCCAGTTGCGGCCGCGGACGCGCTCGATCGCGTCCTCGAAACGCTGGCGGGCGAGCGCGGGATCCGTCAGACCGGCAGTCTCAAGATTGATGCGTATTCCTCGAATGCCGCCGCGATCCATTTCATTGAGCGCAATCTCAGAAGTTTTGTCATCAATCACGGCGATGCCGCGGGCCCCGGAGCCGAGCTGTTTTATCGCATCGAGCGTGCAAGCATTATCGGTGCCGTAGACGCTGGGATGCACGACGACCACGCGGTCCGTGTGCAGAGACCGATGCAGGGAGCGCATTTCGTCGATTGAGGCTGGCTCGGGCGTGTAGATGCGCGCGGGCGAAAAGGGAAAGCGCTGCGAATCTCCGAAAATGTGCGTGTGAGAGTCGCAGGCGCCCGCCGGAACTGCAAAATTCACCGGTGTGAAAGGCTGCGATGCGGAGGCCAGAACACTTGTCATCGGCCGGATAATCGCGGCAGCACCCGCAGTTGCAGCTCCGATCAAAACCTCGCGCCGCGATAGCACGGGAATCCTCCTTTTCAACGAGACCGGCGCAGACGGACGCGCATATGCGCGCCGGCAAACGGATGGTATATCACGCAGTGCAGGCGCAGAACAAAAACTTCCCAGCAAAGACGAGCACGCTCCGAACGAAGACTTCGGTGAACTCCCCGGTTTCCAAAATGGCTTTCCAAGATATACTGCGGAGTTTCCAGGATTGCCCGAGGGATAGGAGGACGTATGCGGCGGAAACACGGCGCGCTCGCCGGATCAGAAGTGGTCTGCATTGTTGTGTGGTCGCTGACGGTTTTCCTTGCTGCAAGCGCGGCAGCACAGCAGCAGGCCGAAAAGAACAACATCGAGCTGGTCGGCCACAACGATTTACAGAGCCGCAGCGCCTATCAACCCGTCATCCACAAGCAGGGCGAGCACTGGATCGCCTACATCGGCCACCATGGCGGCTCGCGGCTCAATGCGCTCACCGGTAAGCAGGAGTACAACGGCACCTCAATCCTCGACGTCACGGACCCAAAACTCCCAAAGTATCTTGCCCATATTCCCGGTGAATCCGGCACTGCGGGGCGGTCCGAAGCCGGTGGAGCGCAGATGGTGCGCGTGTGCGACGGCAGCGCCCTGCCGCATGCGGACAAGAGCAAAGTGTATTTGCTGCGCACTTTCGGCAACTCCGCACATGAAATTTGGGACGTGACCATTCCTGCGAACCCGAACCGCCTTACGGTCATCGTCAGCGGGCTCCACGACACGCACAAAAGCTGGTGGGAGTGCGACACCGGCATTGCCTATCTTGTCTCGGGCGTGCCCGACTGGCGCACACGCCGCATGGCGCAGATCTACGACTTGAGCGATCCGGCAAAGCCGGTCTTTATTCGCAATTTCGGCTTGCCCGGCCAACAGCCTGGCGCGACAGGTCTGGCGCCAAGCGATTTGCATGGGCCAATTTCGACTGGGCCAAAAGGTAATCGCGTGTATTTTGCCTACGGCCCCACGGGCGGCGGCATCTTGCAGGTCGTGGACCGCGAAAAGCTCCTGAATGGGCCCAAAGAGCCGACCGACGAGAATCTTCTCTATCCGCAAGTAGCGCGGCTCGATCTTCCTCCGGAAGCGGGCGCGCACACCGCGTTCCCTCTTATTGGCGTGGAAATTTCTGAGTTTTCGAAAAACAAGAGCGGGAGGTTACGCGATTTCGTGGTGATCTCCGGGGAAGCAATGGCAAATGAGTGCCTCGAGCCCAGGCAAATGGCCCGGATCATCGACATCACCACGGAGTCGAGGCCTTTTGGCGTTTCGACTTGGACAGTCCCTGAGGCAAGTGGCAATTTCTGTAGCCGCGGCGGGCGCTTCGGCACGCATTCCTCAAACGAAAGCTTCAGCTCGATCTACTACAAGCGCGTGATGTTTTTCGCGCACTTCAACGCCGGTGTACGCGCCCTGGACGTCCGCGATCCGTTCCATCCGCGGGAAATTGGCTATTACATTCCAGCGGTCACCGACAAAACGGATAAGCGCTGCGTGGGCAGCGGCGCGGAAGAGCGCTGCAAAGTGGTGATTCAAACTAACAACGTGGAAGTGGACGACCGCGGCTACATCTACATCACGGATCGCGCCAACACCGGCTTGCACATTCTGGAACTCACCGGCGCGGCGCGCGAAGTTGCCAGTTTCCGCTGAACAGGTTGCAACCGAGAAATCGATGGAGCACTTTTCGGAAGAAAATCTTGGTAAGTGCGGTGGGGATCGAACTCGGTTCCCTACTCGCCAAGTCATTGAATCAATTCACCCGAGAACACAGATTTGGGGCCGCTTGGGGCCAAAAGGTTCGCCACCTTCTCTACTGCGTTACGTTGGGAGTCGCCGATTGCGTGGCCATAAACTCCCAGGGTGAACCGGGCATCGAAATGTCGCAGTTGAGCTTGGGTTACAGTTGGCGACGCACCGGTTTCCAGAAGTAGACTCGAATGCGTGTGACGAAACACATGCAAAACACATTTTGGAATGTTCAGTTTTTCTAGCAATGGCTATCGCCATTTCTGAACCACCTTGTTTGCGCTATAGGTCCTGCCGCGCCGACTCATAAACAGGGCTAGATTCGAGTATGCTGAGTTGGAATCTATCTCTTTTACTCACGTGGAGTCCGAGATTGCGTATAGAGCCCTTCAAGGTAGCGGTCGCTGAGCAGGTCCTATCAGATCTTAAGACCCGCATTCGGAATACGCGTTGGCCTGATAGCGCGCCTGGCGCTCCATGGTCGCAGGGGACGGATCTCGAATGGCTGCGGAATTTGATGGACTATTGGGCCGAGGAATTCGACTGGCGCGCTCAGGAGCAAAGACTCGGGGAACTCGCGCAGTTCCGCATCGAGATAGATGGCGTTCGGATCCACTTCGTCCATGCACGAGCGCGAAGCGGTCGTGGGATTCCGCTGATACTAACTCACGGTTGGCCCAGTGCGTTCCTCGAGTACCTCCCGCTCGTGCCACTACTCACGGATCCGGTCCGACACGGCATCGACGGCCCCGCATTCGATCTTGTCATCCCATCGCTACCGGGCTACGGTTTCTCAGAGCGCCCGAGGCTTGCCGGCGTGAATTATCGATATGTGTCGGCACTCTGGCACCGCCTCATGACCGAACTCGAATATGAGCGTTATGGGTCTGGCGGCGGGGACTTTGGCGCCGGTGTTGCCACGCTGATGGCACTCGACAGGCCAGATTCAATCATCGGAATCCACCTGACCAACCTGGAGCTTGCCCCTTACATTGGTCCCGGATCACGGGCGTTATCGTCCGCGGAAAAAGCGTATGTCGGGACTTCCGACCTGTGGTTGCAATCCGAAGGCGGCTACAAAGCGATCCAGTCAACAAGACCGCAGACACTCGGGTATTCACTCAACGACTCTCCAGCCGGACTGGCCGCATGGATTGCTGAGAAATGGAGATCTTGGAGCGACTGTCATGGCGACCTCGAAGGGCGCATCCCACGTGATTTTTTGCTGACGCTCCTGACTCTGTACTGGGTCACTGGAACAATTGCGAGTTCTATGCGCGACTATTTCGATAACCGCTGGCACGGGATTACGCTTGGACCGGAAGACTTCGTCCGCTCGCCCACTGCCATCGCCAACTTCACATCTCAATACGCCTTCGAAGGAGATGCGCCGCGCGAGTGGGCTGAGCGCCTATATAACATCCAGCGGTGGACTCCAATGGAGCGCGGTGGGCATTTCGCACCCACAGAAGAACCAGTGGCTCTCGCCCGCGACATCGCAGCGTTTTTCGCAAGTTTGAGATGGTGAAGGAAATGACGGTTCAAAGATTTGATGTCCCGTACTCGGAAGCGGCGGTCGAAGATCTTCGCCAGAGGCTGGTGCGGACGCGGTGGCCAGACCAGATTCCAGGTTCACACTGGGATTACGGGGTAAGTCTCGACTACATGAAGGAGATTTGCCAATACTGGAAGGATGAGTTCGATTGGAAGCGGCAGATTGAGAAAATGTCCGCCTTTCACCACTATCGTTATACGTCGCGAGGTGTAGGTATCCATTTCATCCACGAGCGCGGCGAAGGGCCGGCGCCAATTCCACTGATTCTCACCCATGGCTGGCCGGGTTCCTTTCTGGAAATGCTGAAAGTAATTCCCATGTTGGCTGAGCCCGCAAGCTGCGGCGCAAAGTCAGCCGACGCGTTTGATGTGATTGTTCCCTCTCTTCCCGGATACGGTTTCTCAGACCGCCCCACTGAATCTGGAGTAAACACATTTCGCATCGCCGACATATGGATGGAGCTC
>Ga0307477_10002680_pt1 | contig 13604 bp, 10 predicted proteins | sample atmos_gasesECM2C_FD_203316 | JGI IMG/M metagenome (GOLD analysis project Ga0307477, IMG submission 203316) | Hardwood forest soil microbial communities from Morgan-Monroe State Forest, Indiana, United States - atmos_gasesECM2C_515 | ecosystem: Environmental > Terrestrial > Soil > Temperate...
ATTTTTCGGTGGATGAAAGCTGGTTGTCGCAACAACCTCGTGACACGGGAGCAGAACACATGCTTTACTTGTCGGACAAGGTGGCAGCTCAAGAAAAAGAACTCATCGAAGCAGCTCTGCGAGAAAGCCAAGGACGGGTGTTCGGACCGTCGGGTGCCGCCGAGAAGCTAGGAATCGCGCGGTCCACGTTGGAATCGAAGATTCGGTCACTCAAGATTAACAAGAATCGCTTCAGGACTTAGCCGAATTTTTCCGTCTCGGGCAGTATTCGCCTCCAATGACGGTTGAATATTGGCAAATCTTCCCAATCCTGAAACCGCTGCCAGCACAATGAGGGTGAATGCCCACAGCAGCGTTAGTTGAATGTGTGGTCGAATTGTACCCTTCCACTGACTAACCATTGAAGTCTCCACGGTTTGAGGCTTTTCACTGACCAACCTTCTGAGGTCTGCAACTTTGCTCCAGACGTGTTAGCACTTGGGCTTGTGCGAGCGAGAAACTACAGAATTTCGCCCGTCAAAACTGCCGCTGCTAAGTATCGTTATATAGAGCTGTTGGCTGGTGCCTTTCGCGTGGGGTTTTTAGCTCACCCCTTCGTGAGCCCGGCGTGGAACAGGTCTGTGAGGATAGGACTTGTCTACGACGCACGTTCCTGACGAATCGTCGCCTTACGGAAACAATCTCGAACCGGCAGACCATTGGTGGCAAGCGGGCTGCAGGTTATCCCGTCACGCTCGGGCATCGGACACACGCACCTATCAAGCTCCAGAAAAAAACGTTGGAGGAAGTTGGCCGGATTGGTACCGGGAAGTTCTTGTGTTTACCGATGAAGTGAAATGGCGATTGCCGCTTCAGCCTGAGTCGCGGCGCACCCAGAAACTGTTCCCGGCCCGTTCGAGGAAGTGTGATTTCGATGAATGCTGCTCGCGCCCGGATCTCCCAGAACGCCGGTTGGACCGTGAGGTCGGTCAGCTACTCGAGAAATAGGCCAACATAGATACTGTGTACGATATCTTGATTGGCCCCACCATTTTGCTTTGTCATAAAAATGTAATACTAATTGTGACAAATCGCAGCAAAACCTCTGCTTAAAGGTGATGAAAGAGGAGTAAGTAGTTTGTCACCGTTCGTCACAAGTTGCTGATTTTCCCCCGCTTTACGCTCGCTCCGGCAAGTTCTGATTAAAGTGGTCAACGGACTTACAAGCAGGAGGTCGCAGGTTCGAGCCCTGCACTGCCCACCATCAACTCCGCATAACTCCGCATAAATTAAGGGTTCCACGCATTTTTGCCCTTTACCGCTGTTTGGCCCCTGAACCTGTCTAGACTGTATCTAGACTATCGATCTGTCCGCGCCTTCCCCCGAGGTCTCTCGAAATGGCAGGAGAAGGCAGACAACGACCTCCAGAACGGGAACGGTAGAGATTCAAGGGAGTACAGCAGAGGGGGAATCTACGACCCGACGGTCCTCGGTTTGCGCGAACACCGAACAGACAACGTAGAATTCGCACATCATTACCACGGACTCGGAGTTGGATCGAGGGGCTGAACGCGCCCACTTTCGGCACAAACTTAATCTTGCGAGCTGCAGCACCCCTTATGCGATCGCTCAGGCCAGTTTTGGCCTTTTATGCCGCGCGACGATTGCGGGGGCGGAGATCCGCCGGGTCGTGCGCCCCATAAGCATCCAGGTCGATTTCGGAATAGTAGTTCTGGTATGCGGGTACGAAGCCCGATCCGAAGATCGAGTAGATGGCCGCCAAGCTTTCGCTTCATCGACGTTCGCAATATTCTTACCCGCATGTATAGGTCGTCGGTGACGTGCCGACACAAGAAAATCCGCCTTGCCTGTTCCATGCTCCCAGCAAGACAGCGACCTCCTTGCCAGTAAAATCAAAAACAGTAACCTGCATCGCAAGTCCGTATCCGACCGCTCCGGAAAATGGACCGCTCGAACAACTGCCTCCCGGCATCGGAGTTCCTGCGAACGGCGGAAACGTACCGGGGGAAGTTGCGGATACCAGCTGCCAGTAGCAAGAATATCCCCCAAGTCCCCCAGGAACGTTGGTAGATGCGCCCCAAGCGACCCCAGAATAAATCGGCTGAGATGAGCCGCTGGGTACAAGTATGGATTGGCTGTTAAACTGCACGCCCTGATTTATAAAAATCGTCCAACTGCTGTTGCAAGTTGTCCCCGGCGGACAGCAAGTGGTCGATCCTGGCAGACAGCAAGTGATCGTTCCTGGCGGGCAGCACGTCGTCGAACCTGGCGGGCACTGCTCGGTGACGACAAAAGTCACCGTGTTAGTAACACTCGCTACTTGACCCTTGGAGTCTGCAACCGAAAACGTCGCGGTTGTTCCAGCGGTTACCGCGGTCGGTGTGCCGCTCACAACCCCGGTCGCTACGTTAAGCCCTAGCCCCGCGGGCAATGAGCCCGACAAAATATACGTGTAAGGCGGTGTTCCACCGGTCACGCTGCTAAACGGCGAAAATGGCGCCATCGCCGTATTGACAGTCAGGTTGTCAGTCTTCGCACCCGCTACAGCGGTTACGCTCTGCTGGCCACTAACACTGACAATCAGCTTCGCAGCGTGACCCATCGTTGGATCTGTTATGGGATCGTATACGGTAACAGTCGCCGTCCCGGCCATTAAGCCACTCACGTTGTAAGTCATGTCGCCGGTCGACAAAGTTGACACATATGTCAGACTTGCAACTGCCGGGTTGTCAATCTGTACGTTGAGGCCGGTGATTTGCAGAGTGTTTTGCATTCCATCAACGGATGCTCTCAAATTCACCGTCCCAGTTGATCCTGCCTGTAGGCTTTCACTTGCGATAGGCACCTGATTCACGTTAAAGCTAAGTTGCTCCCAACCGCACGAGGACCCACTCCCATTCGCACCACTGTACTTAGGCACGAATGCTCGCATCGCATCAATGCGGTCTTTGACCAGGTCTCCTCCGCTCGTTGTCGCAAAAAGTGGTGTATGCACGTAATAACAAAGTACGTCCATATCACTGACGTTTGCCTCATTGAACGATAGAGGCGGCGTACCGATGGTCACGGTTCCATACGTCGTCGCGAAACTCCCCTGATCCACATTGATGGACAGCGGGAACGGCGCCATCCTGCTGCTACCCACATACCCATCACCGTTAAAATCGTAAACCGATAGGTCTGCGCCATTCATTGTTGGGCTCTCAAATACATCGACCTCCTGACCCGAAGTAAGGAATGGAATTGCCTGTAGTACCTTTAGTACGTCGTTTAGCTGGAAACTCGGGGGATTAGTCGGAGGATTAGATCGACTCACGTTCAGAATGGCTGTTCGCGCGGGTGCTAGAGGCGCTGCCGCACTTGCGTCGCTGGCCAATAAAGCTGCTGGGAAGTCGGTCGCAAGTACCGAGCGGTACGCGTCTATTACGTTCTCGCCGTCGTCCACCGGGGCGCCATTAACTAAAGGTCCGTTCTGGCACGTGACCTTTCGGCTATTCGCCTTGATGAGCGAGACAATTTGACTGGACTTAAGGTCCGGGCGGAGCTCCCACAGATACATAGCGAGGCCAGCGACCTGGGGGGCGGCCATCGAGGTTCCAGACTTGATACCGGGCGTGCCCGCCGCGTCGATGTAGGACCACACCCCGTAGGTTGAACTCGATACTGTCGTCGAATCCTGTCTGCTTCCTATAGCGGAGATATTGCCTTTTCGATAAGAATTTGGAGAGAGGCAACCTACGCTGTCGTGGCTAGAAAAGTCGAATTCGCGATTTTCAACTACGAGAATATTCTCGGCGACTATGCCGCTGCCATCAGGAACCAGAGCCAAATAGTTCCAGGGCTCACCGAAAGCAGCATTGTAGTTCCACCCTTGCGCTGGCGTCGAATTGTCATTACCTGCCGCCGCGGTGATTAGGAACCGATCAGGATCTGCTGAAGAAATATCGAGTTTCCATGACGCGAATCCTCCTTTTTGTTGCACCCATTGTTCGACTGAGGAGGTGTCTGGCAAGTCGAAACTTGTATTGGCGACGACTTTCCTATTCTCCAGCTTTGTCAGTGAATCGAGAGAAGCGGCCATACGCTTCGTGGCCAACGGGTCCAAAGTCTTGCCGCATGTAAGAGAAAGGCGTATACCTCCAATCGGAACGTAGAATGGCTGCCCAAGTTCGATTGCTCGCCAATCGAACGTCGAAGAGACATACCCGGCGCCTGAATACCCGGGATACAACCCAGCTATCGCGAAATTAGGACTATCGAACGCTCCTGCAGCAATGCCCAGCACATGATACCCATGCTCGCAATTGAACCCTTGCCCGAAATTGGTGTCAACAAGAGGCACATCCGGTGAGTAGAGCAACAAATGTTGCGCCGGATCCTTTGGCGGCCCATCACCAAACGCGTCGGCGACGAGGAGCGTCTGACCCACGAAGGAAGTTGGCGGGGATATCAGTGCAGGAGCTTCTCGGGCGTTCCACGCCGCCTGCCCCCCAACAGCAAGGTGATGCGCCATGTACTGCGAAACGGATGTCTGACCCAGGTAATAAGCCGGAACCTCCGATGCGATCGAAGCGAAGTGCGGGGTGACATCTTCAACTCCGGGCTGAGTAAGGAGCGATTGCATGACGCTTTCGGTCCCAGTGTATGTACCTGGGTCGGAGATCTGCAGGGCGAGCGACCGTGATCCCGCAATGCTGAAAATTATCTCTCCGGAGACCGATGCTAGGGCTGAATTCACTTGGGCCACAGTAGAGCTCGCAGAGATGATCAAATCAATGATTGGTCGCCAAGCGATCGTGCCATCGTTCAAGGTGTCGTAATCCTGCGGATCGAAAAACTTCGCGTTAGCGTCGAAATCATCGATCACAGTCGCCGCCAAACTCGTGGGATCTCCAGTCAGCGCGTTGCGCCTGGGCAGCGGGCGAAGGTCGGCCCCGCTACTGAGTTCGATTTGGCGCGCGAAGACATGTCCTGCCAGAACGCTTCTTTCGATCTCCACTGACCCATTTGGAGAAAGAAAAGTCCCGATCGCGTTACTGCCTTCGTCTATTCGAGCATCCCCGAATGGTGGAAAGTTAAAGACAATATTTTCAGGAGAGACGCCGCCAGTAGTAATGAGAGAACTGCCCGCTTTCTGCCTATAACCATCTCGCACGTTAATGTAGAAGAAGTCGGAGCTGCCGCCAGCAATCTCAAGCACGCCGCTACGGGCAATCTCGATAGAGCCTACGTCAATTACATTAACGCCACCGTTGCCGGTGACCGTTACTCGGCTGTCGGCGTCATCATCGCCGCCAATCTTGATATGTTGAAAGTGCTGCGTCGGTGTAAGCTGATCGATAGCCCGAGAGGCCGTGCCCGCCGCGGCCGCAATGGCCGAAAGATTCGCTGACTGAGTTACGCCACGAATGAGGAGAGCGGCGTCGCGTGGCGCCGAGACCGTCGGGTCCAGGATCAGGTTGCCTGCAATTCGCCCGCTTCTCATGTCGGATCGGCATTGCGGGCCTAGTCCGACGTCACCGTTGATTACCGTTGTTGATCCCTGGACGTGGATGCCGCAGCGATCGAGGCCAAGAACACGGAACGAGCAGAGAGCGCTGAGATCTACGGGCTCGGCTCCACTGTTGGTCGTGGCGTAAAGATTGCGCGACGAGTCTATAACCGGACCCGCATGGGGGTACTGCCCGTAGCTGCCGGAAAAACTGTGGAGTGTGGAAAAGACCTGGGCGCTCGCCGGTGTGATGGTAAGGCCTAGCAATGCCCAAAGGGAGAGGGCGCCAAGCAGAATGCTGGCCGACAGATTCAGCTTCATTTTATTCTCCGAAGGGTTACTCATTCGACGGGTCACCGAGGAGCTTTCGGTTCCCAACCTAGCTATTGCCGCTCGGCATAGGCCTTCACTTAGACAGAACGTGATTTCTTGGGAAAAAGGCTCAGAGTTTGTTGAGTTTGTTCAGCTTTCTTGACGGGAGACGATTGGTCCCATACCATTTCGTGCGCTCGTCCGCGTTACCAGGCGACGGCCGAGGAGCTGCCCTTGACTTACCCCAGGTCCCTCAGCGAACTTCTGGCGAAGTGGCCAACCGAGGATACTCAGTCCTTGGAGACGCTATTGCCCCAGGCCTACGAAGAATTACGCCAGCTTGCCCATCGCCACTTGCGCCATCAGCGCCCAGGACACACATTGCAGACCACGGCTTTGGTGCACGAGGCCTACCTTAGGCTGGCGAATCAGAAAGTGCTGAAGTTTGAGAATGAAAGGCAGTTCTTTGGCTTGGCGGCATTAATGATGCGCCAAATCCTGGTCGACTATGCCCGGAAGCGCAGCACCAGCAAACGTGACGGAGGCCTGCGCATGCCTCTCGACGATTCCCTTTCCGTGCTGAAGGGTAAGAGCCTTGAATTGATCGCCTTGGATGATGCACTGAAGGTTCTGGCCCGGCTCGACGCCCAGCAGAGTCGCCAGGAGGGCAATGACGAACACAACCAAAACTTTCCTCATGGTTTCGGCTGGATGGATAGGAGCTCAACTTCAAAGATCAACGTCTCGTTCGGGCCGATGACATTACCCACCCCCTTGTCGCCATAAGCCAATGTGGGTGGGATCGTGAGCTGCCATTTCGAGCCAACCGGCATCAACTGCAGAGCCTCCGTCCAGCCTTTGATGACCTGGCTCACGGGAAATGTGGCGGGTTGGCCGCGCTTGTAAGAGCTATCAAATTCGGTGCCGTCGACATGCGTGCCCCGGTATTGGCAAAGAACGGTGTCCGTGGCTGTTGGCTTCGGACCGGTACCTGGCGTGAGAATCTTATACTGCAAGCCGTCGGGCAGCGTAACGACACCTGCCTTGCCCTTGTTCGTCGCAAGGAAGGACGCTTCTTCCTTTTCGGTGATTTTTTGAAGCAGCGTTTTCGCATCTGAAGCAAATTTATTTGTTGGATCAAGCTCTAACGACTTCGCTAGATGGATCTTGGCCTGGTCGTACTTCTGCAATGTGAAATAGGCCTTGCCGAGGAAGAAATGGGCGAGGGGATTCTGCGGAGACGCCTTCAGGCCGGTTTCGAATTTGGCCGCCGCGGCCTGCGCATCGCCGGCTTGCAGCAGGGAGTATCCTTCGGCAAACAGATTGTCCGAGGAAGGTTTAGGGGATTGCGCAACCGCGTTCACGAGAACGAGGAGCGAAACGGCAACGGCTACTAAACGCAGAATCTTGTTGGGAATCATCCTTTCTTCCTTTCGTGCGAAATTTCACCAACCGCAAATCAGTTCGTGCTCCACGAGCCTGAAATGACGTTGTTTCCCCAACCAAACTGATCGCAACTGAGGTTGCCGCTGCCCTGAAACGAGGAGGGAGGAGTAAAGGTGAAGGTGCCGGTCCACGAGCATCCGTTGGAGGAGAAGGTTTTTCTGCCTTCAGGCGGGGGCGCCGCTCCATTTCCGCATGCGCTGATCTGGGTGGTGGTGACGGCGGCCGCAATGCAGGCATCCGTGGTGGCGGGCACGCTTCCCTGAAGGCTTCCGTTGATGGTCTGGCTGAATCCCCCGCGGCCGTCGGGAGCGGTGGTGACGGTGCCCCCGAGTGCCGTGTCGCGCCAGAAGTAGTGCTGCGGGCCGGTGGGACAGGGGCCATTGCCGCTCATATCGTAAGGGTTGGTGGGGTTGGAAATCTGTGCTGATCCGGTCACAGTTCCGCTGGTGTTATCAATGTTGAGAGAGAACGTGCCCTGGCATTGCATGTCACCGTCATTCCCGGTTCGGGGCTCGGCGTGTGAATGAGTCATGATGAATGTGCCCATGTAGCTGCCTGATGCGGGAATTGAAGTCTTTGCAGGAGGGTGGCCAGGACTGGCGGCTTTTGCGGCGGTTCCCTGGGGTGTACGGGGCGCTGAACTACGCCCGGAGCCATCACTCAGAAATGGATTGTCGCCATCGGTTTTCTTCTTGCTCGCGGTGAACGGATTATCATCCTGCCCGTTTCCGGTGGCGAACGGATTGTCATTGCCCGCGCTCTCGCCGGGCTTTTTGCCACCGTTGTTTGCGTCGTCCTTTTTTCTGGGGCAGGTTGCGAAAATCCGCGTCCCTTGAGCGCGGGGAGAGGCCGGAAGGACGTAATTGCCAGGAATGTCGTTTTCGCACGCCGCCCAGAGGACTGCGGCGCCGGGGAGCGCGTCACCCTGGGTGGTCATGACTACAATGGTGTCCTTCCCACCTGGCGAAACGAAGCCGGACCCGAATTTCTGATCGGTACAACTGAAGGTCGATCGCTCGTCCATGACGCAATAGGTGTACCCGATGCGCATTGAGCAGTGGTTGACCATGGACGCGAAGGTGCTGGAAGCCGAGAAATCGGATCTCAGCACCTGGAGACACTCGGCGCGGGCCGAAGGAGCGAATAGAAGGGACGCGGCGGCCAAAAGGAGGACCGGAGCGACCTTGCGAAGAATGCTGAGGGGTTTTGGGGAGAGCATTTTGGCCTCCAAAAGCCAGCTCCGAAGCCCGCAGGAGAATTTCGAAGCGGAAATCGGCTCTTTATCTTGTAGAACGTGATTTTGGGGAAAAAAGGCTCAGAGTTTGTTCAACTTTCTTGACGGGAAACGATGACTCCCCTATCATTTCGTCCGCTCGTACCCGTTCCCAGGCGACGCACGAGGAGCTGCCCTTGACTTACCCCAGGTCCCTCAGTGAACTTTTGTCGAAGTGGCCAACTGAGGAGGATACTCAGTCCTTGGAGACGCTATTGCCACAGGCCTACGAAGAATTACGTAGGCTTGCCCATCGCCACTTGCGCCATCAGCGCCCAGGACACACGTTGCAGACCACGGCTTTGGTGCATGAGGCCTACCTTAGGCTGGCGAATCAAAAAGAGCTGAAGTTTGAGAATGAAAGGCAGTTTTTTGGCTTCGCGGCATTAATGATGCGCCAAATCCTGGTCGACTATGCCCGGAAGCGCAGCACCAGTAAACGTGACGGAGGCCTGCGCATGTCTCTGGACGATTCCCTTTCCGTGCTGAAGGGTAAGAGCCTTGAATTGATCGCCTTGGATGATGCGCTGAATGTTCTGGCCCGGCTCGACGCCCAGCAGAGTCGGATTGTCGAATTGCGCTTCTTCGCGGGGCTGTCCATCGAAGAAACTGCCGATGTTCTGGAAATTTCGCCGGCCACTGTAAAGCGCCACTGGTCCACGGCCCGGGCCTTTCTGCATCGCGAGATGACGAGTGCGACGGGATGATGACGCCGGAGCATTGGCAGAAAGTCCGGGATGTCCTCGAACAGGCACTCGAACTGGCTCCCGAGAAGCGAGCGCGCTTTGTTGAAGTTGCCTGCTCATCCGATCCCGCCCTGCGTAACGAAGTGACGTCGTTTCTCTCCGCCGACGACAAGGCCGCGTCCGGTTTCCTGGAGTCTCCTCCGCTGCGTTCCTGCTTATTGACTCCGGGCACTAAGTTCGGCGACCACGAAATTGTTTCGCAGATTGGTGCGGGTGGCATGGGGGTGGTGTACGAAGCGCGGGACTTGCGATTGGGCCGCTCCGTGGCGATCAAGGTGCTGCGCGAGCATCTGTCGGCGGACGCGAACCGGCTCCGCCGATTTGAGCAGGAAGCTCAGTCGGCAGCGGCTCTGAACCATCCCAACATTTTGGCGGTGTATCAGTTGGGAGTGTACGAAGGCGCGCCGTACCTGGTGTCGGAACTGCTGGAGGGAGAGACGCTGCGAGAAGAGTTGAAACGCGGACGGCTGGGCCAATCTCGGGCGGTCGAGCTGGGAGAACAGATCGCCGACGGCCTAAGCGCAGCACATCAACGAGGGATCATTCACCGCGACCTGAAGCCGGAAAACCTGTACGTGACCAAAGAAGGTCGGGCAAAGATTCTGGATTTTGGGCTGGCAAAGCTCTTGGAGGAAGAGAAGGAAACGCTCTGGACCATGGGGTCTCAGACGCATCCGGGGACCATCGCGGGGACGGTGGGGTATACATCGCCGGAGCAGGTCCGGGGCGAGAAGCTGGATGCGCGGACGGACTTGTTTTCGTTTGGGGTGGTGCTGTACGAGATGGCAACGGGAGAGAGGCCGTTTGGGGGAGATACTTCAGGAGTCATATTTGAGGCGATCTTGAACCGGCAGCCGGTACCACCGGCGCGGCTCAATGCCCGCGTCACTCCCGAATTCGAACGCATCATCACCAAAGCTCTCGAAAAGGACCGTGAAGTCCGCTATCAAGGGGCAGCCGAAATCCGCGCCGACCTCAAGCGTCTCAAGCGCGACACCGAGTCCAGCCGCAGTGCTTCGTCTAAGGCAGCCCTCCGTTCTGAAAAACCCGGAGGGACGAGCGCACGGCCTCTGGTGAAACCAGTGAGCCTGGTTGTGCTGTTATTGGTTGCAATCGCCGGGCTCTGGGTGGGATATCCCCTCGCGAAATCGGCGCTATCCGCCATACTGAGGCGACCGCTCGGAAATCTGCATGCCCAGATCGATCCTCCGCCTCTTAGCTTGTTTCGCTTGACCGGGGATACGGCAGGGGCTCCCGTCATCTCCCCGAATGGCGCTATGGTTGCATTCACGGCCACGGAGAAAGATGGGAAATTCAAATTGTGGGTGCGAGCGCTGAGCTCGGTGGAAGCCCGTGCATTGCCCGGCACGGATGGCGCTTACTTTCCGTTCTGGTCTCCGGACAGCAACTCAATCGGATTCTTCGCCGACGGAAAGTTGCGAGCGATCAACGTCACGATCGGCGATCCGGTCGTGTTGTGTGACGCTGCCAATGGCCGCGGTGGCTCCTGGGGCGGTGACGGCGAGATTCTCTTCACCCCCACACCCACCTCACCCCTGCTGCGGGTCAAGGCAACCGGGGGAACCCCCGAGCCCATAACCAGCCTGGATAAGACGAAGTACACGACCCACCGTTGGCCGTTTTTCCTTCCGGATCACCAGCACTTCCTTTATTTCGCAGCCCACCACGAACCCGCCAAATTCACTGAGAACACTGTGTACTACGCGTCGCTCGACGGCCGCGAAAATCGGCCTCTATTTCGCTCGGAAACCAACGCCGTATTCGCCAACGGATTCCTGCTGTTCGCATCCGGCAACAATTTGATGGCGCGCAGCTTCGAGGACAGAAATGGGGCAATGGGCGAGCCCGCGCTGGTGGCCCGAAATACCATCAACGATCCTGTGACCTGGCACGTCGATGTTTCCGCTTCTGACGGCGGCGTGTTGGTGTATGGAGACGCCGGGCCCGGCTCTCGACAACTGGTCTGGCTCGATAGCACCACCTACATGCAGACGGCGATCGCGGTCGACGGACTCTCGCAGCTGTTTCAGGCCGAGTTGTCCCCGCAGGGTGACCGCGTTGTTCTCGAAAAAGATCGTACAGGCTACGACATTTCTGTGTACGACCTGCAGGACAAGATCACGGTTACTTCCCTCCCCAAGATCTACGGGAACGGCTTTCCGGCGTGGTCATCTGACGGTAAGTGGGTAGCCTATGATTCTTCCCGCGACGGTCAGTCCCAGATCTGGCGAGTGCCGGCGAATGGCAGCGGAAAGGAAGAGGAGTTGTTGCGCGACGACGTGCGCATCATGCCGCGAGATTTGAACAGGAACAACCTTCTCTATCTGCGCGGCGGGCTGGGAAATGAGTTTGAGTGCTGGACTGTCTCGCTGAACGACGGCCACCGGCGCAAAGTCCTGGATAACATCGACGATGGCAAGTTATCTCCCGACGGCCGATGGCTGGCCTACTCCGCCCACGAAAACCTACCGTCCGGTACATCTCCTGGTCCTTTGAAAGTCTTCGTCGTCGAACTTGAACACCCAGAAAGCAAGTATCAGGCTTCGGAAGACTCCGGCATTGGGCCCCGTTGGACTGCGGATGGCAAGGAACTGTACTACCTCGAGCAAAATACCTTGACTTTCGTACGAGTCAGCGTGCGGTTTTCCGGTGGTATCCCGCACTTTCACGTGATCGCCAAGAGCAGCCCCGGATTGCTGGCTGAACCTGTCTACGCGCTATCTCCAGATAAAAAGCGCATCTTGATCGAGCGCATCCCGGAGCCAACCGTTGTTGTGGTTACAAACTTTGCCGACGGGCTACAGAAGAAATAATCAGAAGTTCATGGCCGCTCGAAAATTGTGCACAGGGAACACTGTCTATGGTTTTGCCTCCGCGTTCCCCACCCAAGGCACTGTCCATCGCTACTTCCCTTTTTCTCCCATCGCTCTCAAGCACCGCGAGCGACAGAGAGGCTGCGCCCTGCGGCGCGGCGGTCTTCTGCTTCACTATCGCGCCTGAATAGGGTCTTGGTTCCTCTCGCTTCGCGGGCACCCTCCAAGAAAGCAGACCTTGGCACTTGGGAGCAGCCTCCCGCTCGCGCCCCTCCGGGTGGTGTGCCTTGAGACTCAGGGCAACAAAGGAGAAGTTAGCGATGTTTGACAAGTCGTGAGGTTAATTGGATTCGTTGGATCAGACGCGGAGTTGAAAACCACGAAGGCGCAGCGTGAATACGCGGTGCTGTCCCTGGCGACAACGGCGTCTTGGAAGGACAAGAACGGCGACGGCTACATCCGGCGCACGGAGTGGCACAAGCTTGTTGCGTGGGGGAATCTTTCCCTGTTTGCTGCGACCCTGAAAAAGGGGGCGCACGTGTCGGTGGAAGGCGAGCTCCGCTACCGCGAATTCGTGCCGAAGAAACAGAAGAAGTCCAAGAACGGCGATCACAAGATTCGTGTCGCCGAAATTCATCTCTCGAAGATCGCCAAGCTCGACCGCGCTGAGAAGCGCGATTCTGACGTGCCAGAACTCGGCCCGGAGACGGAGGCTCCCTTTTAGGGGGGCCTCTTGCATGCCTGAGCCGGCGAACGCCCGATTTCAACTCGGCGGAATCCGCATCGTTAACCACACGCCAGACAACTAGCAGCCCACATGGAGTCGAAAATGAACGAGTGCTGCGACAGTCTTAATGGGCCGCCGGCGGCACTTGCGTTGACTGAAACGCGATCAATTTCCAGCCATCTTTCTGCTTCACCCAAACGCGAATGGTGCGGAAGAGCCCACTGAAAGGCTTCCCGTCCTTCCTCACTGTGCCTGTCGCGGAGGTGAGCGAGGTGACCACCGCCGTGTTCCCATACACACGTATCTTCATCTCGCGCACGTCAAAGGACTCGTACTTGAGAGCGCCGGGCGCGAGACTCTCAGTTTTCGTGTACGGCGTACCGGAAGAGTAGACTCCAGTGTAATCATCAGCAAAGTACTTCTCGAAAAAGCTGGTGTCGTCTTTCAAGTACGCTTGTGCTAGTTGGTCACTCAGAGTTTTGATTTCTTGCTCGTCAGACCCGGTTTGTCCGAGGGCCTGGGCCGCAGCCAGCGCGCTTCAGAACTACCATTACCGGCATTTTCACACGTCATTTTTGCTTTGAATATTCATTTTTCTTGACAATTCTCAATTAGCGTATAGCTTAATACCCCACAGTCGGACCTTTCATCGCTATCCCTAGTTGATGAAGCTAGTCTGAACCGGCATCAGTCCTGTCCCATCGGCCCCCAACAATTTTCTCTCTCAGGAGTGGGCTTTGTATTCATTCTCCCGGCAAGACCTGCGAACCTCTTC
>Ga0307477_10002682_pt1 | contig 13601 bp, 10 predicted proteins | sample atmos_gasesECM2C_FD_203316 | JGI IMG/M metagenome (GOLD analysis project Ga0307477, IMG submission 203316) | Hardwood forest soil microbial communities from Morgan-Monroe State Forest, Indiana, United States - atmos_gasesECM2C_515 | ecosystem: Environmental > Terrestrial > Soil > Temperate...
CGCTGTGATATATGGTGAAGGGCCCGGCGCCGACGATGTACCCCAGGAACCTGCACCGCCCCTCGGCGTCGCGCTCGACCGTCTCATGCGCCGCCGGGACGGCCGTAAAATTGAATCCGCCCGCGGTTACCGTCTGCCCGTCATCAATCCCGATCGGAAAGTCGGCGGCGACATTCAGCCGCTGGGCGACGAACTGGCGGTTGGCTTCCGGGATCACAAGCTGGAGTTCGGGATTGACTTCCAGCAGTGGGCGGATGGTGTCCGGGTCGAGGTGATCCGTATGGTTGTGGGTGCTGGCTACGGCGTCGATGAAGTTCAGGCGACGCGGGTCGATCACGCGCCGGGTCATTCGCACGTGCGGCTTGTCCGTGCCGGCGTACTTGTGGGTCAGCGAATCGGACAGATACGGATCGATCAGGACACCGTGCGCATCGTGGCAGATCAGAAACCCGCTTTGGCCGAGCCACCAGATGTGCAGTCCGGGCCGCGTCCGCGCCGCGGCAACATCGGCCAGGAATGCGTCATCGGCAAGCAGCGGCTCGATCACAGCCCCAGCTCCCGGCGCACCATCCGAACGCCCTCGACCATGTTTTTGAGCTTCTGACTCGCCGCCCACCGCGCCGTCTGGCTGAGCCCGCAGTCCGGGGCGAACGACAGCCGCCCGGCCGGCGCGTGCCGCAGGCACAATCGCACGCTCTGGGCCACGTCCGCAGGGGTTTCGATGTAATAGCTCTTCACGTCGATGACGCCGACGGCGACATCCTTTGCCTCCGCAATGCGCGCGATGGTTTCGATCTCGGCGAACTGGCGGCTGGCCATCTCGAGATGGATTTCGTCCACTTTCATGTCCAAAAACGCGGGGAACATCGGCGCATATTGGCGGGGACCGACCGCCCGCCCCTTGTAGTTTCCGAAACACAGGTGGGTCGAGAGCCGGCACTTGCCTGCGATCGCCGCCACGGTGCGATTGAAGATGTCCACCAGCCGCCGCGGCTCTTCGCGGTGGGCGTAACAGCTCATCGACGGCTCATCCACGGTGATCTCTCGGCAGCCGGCGCGAACCAGAGACTCCAGCTCCGCCGCGACGATCGGAAGCAGCGCCTCGGTCAGCGCCCAACGGTCCTTGTAGCGGTCGCTTGGAACCAGGCGGCCGCTGAGCGTGTAAGGCCCCGGCACGCTGGCCTTGAGCGTCGGCCCCGCCGGCGCCAGCCGTCGCAGCCGCTCGACCTCCTCGACCGCGCCCAGTCCCCGCGGGGCCCGCAACTCGCCGACGACGCGATGGCGTCCGCGCTGATCGTGGGCCGGCGGCCCAAACCGCCGCGGCGGGGCGCCCTCCAGCTCGATTCCCTCGAGATATCCGTAAAACGACAGGTTGAAATCGAGTCGTGTTTGCTCGCCGTCGGTGATGACGTCGAGTCCCGCCACGACCTGGTCGTGAATGGCCGCGATGACCGCATCATCCTGCATCTCGGCCAGGTCCGCTGGCCCGAACTGGTCCAGGTGGCCGGACGCAAACTCGAGCCATCCCGGAAACGGATAGCTGCCGATGACCGTGGTCCGCAGCGGTTGTTCCTTCATCGCCACCCATCGTGGCGCGCCCGCCGGGCTGCCGCAAGCCCATGGTGGGGCAGACATTCTTGTCTGTTGGGGGGGCAGACATTCTTGTCTGCCGTAAACTTAGGCCCGACTCGAATTGGTTCGGGGGACACGAATGTCCCCACTCACCAATTCGACGGCAGGCACGAATGCCCGCCCCACCAATTTACCTGGCGATTCTGCCGAGCGATTCCTTCAGTTCCGCGATTTCGTACTGGGTTTCCAGCAGCTTCTCCCGCGTGCGCAGCTCCGACTGCTCGATGACCGTCCGCAGCAGCATCACCGCGGCGCCGATCAGAAAGACCATGCCAAAGACCGTCATTCGCAGGCCGTCCTGCGGGTACAGGCCGTCCGCCTCCATGAAGATCACTTCCAGCAGCACGACGAAAATCCAGATCAGGTTGGCCTGGGCGGTGCTGTCGCGGCGGTGGCGATAGGTCCCACGCCAGAGGATCCGGCCCGCGATGATGGCCCCAACAATGCCGAATGCCCCGCCCAGTGCAAAACCTTCGAGCATCACCGCCGGGCCGTGACGAAACCGCACGGCCAGCACGGCGCTGAGGACCACCGTGGCGACACTGACCAAAGCGGCAAACATCAACCCGGCCCGGCGGGGCCATTCCAGCGGCCCCTCGAGCATCGCGGCCAATCGCTTTTCGTACTCGGCGCGGGCGGATTGATTTTCCGTCTCAGCGCCAATCAGCTTGTCTCGGAATTCCTGACTCATGGTGTCTCCATTTTTTGCAATATATCGCGCAAAGCGCGCTTGGCGTGATACAGTCGGGACTTGACCGTTCCCGCCGGAATGCCGATCACCTGGGCCACATCCTGCACCGACATCTCCTCCAGGAAATGAAGCGTGAGGACTTCCCGAAAGGGAAGCGGGACCTGCCGCAAGGCGCGGTGGACCTGCTCGGCGTCATCGCCGGACAGGTGCAGCCGCTCGTCGATGTCCACCTCGATGGCATCGAGGTCGCAAACCGACTGCTCGACGGCAGGATCACTGTATTTTTCGCGCAGGTGCCGCATCGCGGCCCGCCGCGTGATGCGATAAAGCCAGATCGGCAGCGTTCGCGGCTCCCGCAGCGAGCTGATGCCGCGGAACACGCGCAGCCACACTTCCTGAAGCACGTCCCATTCCACGTCCTGCGCCCCCAGCAGCCGGCGGATGTAATAGAGCAGCGGCCGCTCCCAGATATTGACCAACTCCCGAAATGCCCCGGCGTCGCCGCGCTGGCACCGAACCGCCAGGAGTTCCCAGTAAATGATTTGCTTTTGGCTCGGCACCGGTCTCCTTATTGTCGTCCAGGATCAAAGTGCCGCGCAACAGGCAGACGGTTCAAAAATCACTGCATTTCGAGGTCGGGCGAGCGCCGAATTATTTAACCGCGAAGCGCGAAGCCGCGAAGAAAAAGCAATGAGAAAGGTCAGAAGTCAGGTCTTTTGTCTTCCGACTTGCTTCGCGCTTCGCGGTTCAATGTCTTTTTGACGCGCCGCCGTGTCTTACTGATCGGTGCCGTGATTTGAGAGATGTGTCCGATACAGTGCCGCCAGTCTCGAGGCCCGGCGTCAACGCCGCCGTCGCGGACACGGCCGCGGCCCCAGCGCTCTTGTTGTAGTTCTGCGCCAACGCCACCAGATCCGCGAAGTTCACCTTACCGCCATAGCCGAAATCACCCTGATCCCAGGTCGCGTTGGCGCCGTAGTGCTGGGCCAGGATCACGAGGTCGGAAAAGTTGACGCTGCCGTCGAGGTTGGCGTCGCCGGGGATGGTGTACTTCACCAGGATCGTGTTCGAAGCCAAACCCGCAACAACGTTGTCGGCAGAATCGGCGTAGCCCAGCGTGCGGCCCGCCGCCGCGGCGGTCGAGGAGATGATGCGGCCCACGTTCCCCGCAGTTCCATTTCCGTTCCACGCGCCGCCGCCGTAGCCGTTGGAAAGGTAATTACGGATGGCGGCGATCGGGTTGTTGCCGCTGGTGTATGAAACTTGAAGGTTGTTGTCGGTCAGGTCCAGCGTCTGGCCGGATGCGATCGACAGCGAGTTGGCCGTCAACATCCCGCTCCCGGCAGTTCCAGTTGCGCCGCTGCCGATGAACGCGCTTCCGCCCGGATTGGCGATCGTCAATGACTGGACGCCTTGATTGAACCCATTGAGATCGAGCGTCGCGGCGCCGTTCGTTGAGTCGAAATTCAACGTCGAGTTGGACGAAAGCTGCTGACCCGCCAGCAGGCGAACCGTCGCGGCGGTTGCCACGCCCGCGCCCGCGAACGGCACGATCGATAGGGCGTCCGGAATCGTCACCGCTCCGCCACTGTCATCCAGCAGCAGCGTGCCGCTGTTGACGGTGGTGGGGCCCGTGTATGTGTTGGAAGACGACCCGGCGAGCGTCAGCGTGCCGGTATCGGTCTTGGTGATCCCGAAGCTTCCGCTGATCGTGCCGTTGATGGTCAGCGGGACGGTATTGTCGATGATCAGGTTGTTCTGGAGAGCAATTGGACCATTGAGCGAGAGCGACCCGCCGGCAGTACCGGTGATATCCAGCGCCGTCCCAAGCTCGGGGATTGCCATCTGCATCGCCGCGGCGCCAACATCAAGCGCAACGGTGTCGGTGGCGTCGACCATGATCGGGTTGGAAATCGCAGCTCCGCCGGTGCGAAGCGCCAAAGAGCCGCCGGCAAACGTAACGGACCCACTGCCAAGCGCGCCGGGGTCATCGATCTCGGTAATGCCGTTGGAAAGGACCGTCCCATTCGCATACGCGTTGCCCGATTGAAATTCCAATTCGCCCGTCCCATCTTTCTGCAGCGCGGCTCCATAGATCTTGGCGGTGATAGTGAGGTGGGCGGTTCCGTTCACAGTAAAGTTCCGCGCGGGCCCAATCGTCACGGGCGGAATATAGTTGATATTGCCGAGATCCAGGATTCCCGGCATGTTCCCGGTTCCGGTGGAGTAAATCCCGGCCGAACCGCTGGCGCCCGTAAATTCGACGTCCTGCGCGAGCAGGAGTCCGCTTGGCGCCACGTTGTCCGACGCCAGGTTGATCGCCGCGTTGCTGCCAGAAAACACCACCGGTCCCATGACGTAAACCGCGCCTGGTGGAACATTCAGCACCGCCTGTGCTGAAAGTGTAATTGGAGGTACCGAAACAAAATTACGGCCAAGGAATTCGGGCGGCACAAACGGCGACGACCCTCCACTTGCAAATGGATTATTTGAGAACTGCACGTTTCCACCGGAAAGCGTGACTGAAGTACTTGCCGACGAATCGTTGACCAAAGCGCTGCCGGCTAGAGCCTGGAGTGTGCCGGCAACTCCAAAGACGCTGAGGCCATTGAAGCCAACAGTCCCGAAATTAGTGAAAGTCTGGGCGTTAATGCGGATTCCCAGAAAAGACTCTTGCGATAACGCCAGTGATGTGGGTTCTGCCTCGATAGTGCCCTGGTTCACCACGGACACGTCCGTAGGGCCGCCAAGCGATGGTGCGTAGCCAATAACTGCGTAGTTATCCGAAAAGGCAGCGGGGGGGAGCCGGTTTCCAGCGCCGCGAACAGTAATCGTTGGACCGAGTGTCAAAGTGGCGCCGGATTGTGTTTCGATCAGACCCGGTTCAATGGGGAGTTGGGTGTAAGCGGTCACCGGGCCATTGGCGAATACAGACCCAAATAGCACGATTCCGGTCCCGGCCAGCGTTTGCGTCCCATCAAATTCCAGCCGGCTAAGAACAGCCCCCGGACCGCCGAGTTCCGCCGTGCCATTAAGCGTCAGCCCGTTGATGACCTCGGCGAAGGCCTCACTAGCTGTGCCGTCTACGTTTGTATCTACGGTCACGCCATTGAGCGTTCCGCCGCCAGTGGTCAGGACAATTCCGAAACTGCCTGGATTGGAGTAATCGCCCCCTTGGAGTGTACCTCCCGAAAGCGTAATTGCAGCCGACAGCGTCGCGGTGCCGGTGATCGCGAGCGTGCCACTCCCCGAAACGATAATTGGCGTATTGGAAGTTAGGCTGTTGATCGCTTGTGTTCCGGCGGATAACTGAATCGTCGTGCCGGTACTGCTGATGTTGATTATAACGTCGTCAGTTATCCCCGGAACCTGCTGCGTTGACCAATTGTGCGGCGAGGTCCATAAGTCGTCGTGAGCCTGTCCCGTCCATGACACCACCGCGAGCATTAAGCGTTTCTCCAGTGCCTCGGCGACGCACCACGCGCCACGTCGCATTGCAACCGATCGAGTATTGCTCTCGCGGGAACCGGTCTCTCTGTGAGAGAGGAAACGGAAATAGTGCTGACGCATTCTTGTCCCAATATCCGGCCGGCTTGAGTCGCCGGTCCAGTGCCCAAAAATCGGGAAGTGCCCTGGTAAATGGGATTGTATCCATTGCCTTGGCACCGCCGCAAGCTGTTGTCCGCCGCACATGCGGGCAGAGTCGGCTTACAGAAGTGATCCGCGGGCCGGGCGAAAACTTTGCCGAGTGGCAAGATGGAGAAAAAAGACGCAATGATTTAACCGCGGATTACTCGGATGCCGCGGATGGGGGGAGAAGGCGATTCGACGAACAGATCGATTTTATATCCGCGTCATCCGCGGTTGGATGGATTGACCGCGGGGCGGCGACGCAAGAGCAAGATTAAGATTAGGAGTAAGAGTAGCTCATGATCATATCCATCCGAATCGCGGTCCTTTCGTTTGTGCTGCTCGCTTACCCGGCGCGAGGGGCGGAACAAGCAGCGCCCAAGCCAACTTCCCACACTACCCGCTTGATCGAGGGTTGGACAGTCCACGTGGATGACCGCCTGTTGGCGGGCCCCGACAAGGCGTTGGGCGAGCGAGCGGTGCGGCTGCTGTCGGATCGGCTCTTCGAGATCGCCCTGATCGTTCCCGCCGATAAAGTCCGGCGGCTGCGGCAGGTCCCCATCTGGCTGGACCGCACGCACGGCGAGCTCAAGCGGGCGCAGTACCATCCCGGCGTCGAGTGGCTGAAGGAAAACGGCTACGACCCCAAGCTGGTCAAATGCGTTCACATACCCGACGCGGCGGAGTTCGTCTCGCCGCGTTTCCAGCGCGAGCAGCCCTGGGCTGTGCTCCACGAATTGGCGCACGCCTATCACGATCAGGTGCTGGGCTTCGATGATCCACGGATCATGTCGGCGTGGCGAAAGTTCGTCGCCGGCGGGCGGTACAAATCCGTCATGCACATGAGCGGCAGGATGAGGCCGCACTATGGGCTGACCGATCAGAAGGAATTCTTCGCCGAGATGACCGAGACATATTTCGGAATGAACGATTTCTTTCCCTTCAACAGCGTGGAACTCCACCACGAGGAGCCGGAGATTTTCGCGCTGCTCGCTCGAATCTGGGGTCCGCTGCCCTAACGGGGGCCGCTGGTTGTTTTGAGGGAGGGCGAAGCCACCCCTTTCGCGTTCTTGAATGCAGAAAGTTCTGGAAGACACAGGTTCTCGGTGGGGCAGACAAGAATGTCTGCCCCACCAGAAGACCTGCAAGAACGCGAAAGGGGTGGGGCGAGGCTCCTGTCGAGCCCGGCTCGCCTTCCCGAACCCGCGCATTTGGCCAGGTTGAGCCACTCGGCTCCGTCACCTGCTTCGTGCATGTCTGGTTCGCGCCGCCTTGCGGCCGACGCGGACGCGGCTGGCGTGCGATTGGCTCGATCCGCCGATGCGTCCGCCTTTGCGGGATGACGAATGGGTTTCTCGATGGCCGCGGCCCGACCCGCTCACCTTGCCGCCGCCGGACTCCTTATTGACGGTCGCCCAGGCCCGACGCTTGGCCTCGCCGGCCGGTGTGCCACGCGATTCATAACCCTTTTCAATGTGTTCCGCCTGACGTTTTTGCTTATTGGAGTACGAGGATTTGTCGCCGCGCGGCATAATGGTCTCCCAGGTTCAGCCCGCCGATTCTTGGATGAACATCACCCACGTTGCCGGATCGGGGGCTTTGTCGGAGAACTGCAAATCGTATGCCCTCTCGCGAGCCCACGCGGCACGTGGCTTGCACTGCGATAACTGATTTGGTTGGCTCCGTCCCATGAGCCTCAAGCTCTACCGTAAAAAGCGCGATTTCAAGAAGACCGCCGAGCCGAAGGGCGACGGTCGCCGACGTGGTGCATCGGACTTGGCCTTCGTGGTTCAAAAGCACGATGCCTCGCGACTTCATTATGATTTCCGCCTCGAGTGGGACGGCACGCTCAAGAGCTGGGCCGTACCCAAAGGTCCCTCGCTGGACCCGGCCCGCAAGGTGTTGGCGGTTCAGGTCGAAGATCATCCCATCGAGTACGGCGACTTTGAGGGAGTGATCCCCAAAGGGCAATACGGCGGCGGCACCGTGCTGCTATGGGATCGCGGCACGTGGGAGCCGCTTCACGATCCCGCCGAGGGGTTGGCCCGGGGAAAGTTGCACTTCATCCTCCACGGACAAAAGTTGAAAGGTGAATGGAGCCTGGTCCGTATGGGGGGAAGGTCATGGGACGATGGGAAAAACTGGCTGCTCATGAAGCTGAAAGATGAGTATGCCAGCAAGACGCGGGACATCCTGGCGGATTCGCCGCAAAGCGCGAAGTCGAAACCAAAGTTGCCGGGGAGAGCACAGAAGACGTTACGCTCGAAACGCGCCAGCTCCGTCGATGGCAAGCTGCCAACCAGCCTCGCGCCCCGGTTGGCGGTCCTCGCCGGGCATCCTCCCCAGGGCGATCAGTGGCTTCATGAAATCAAGTTCGATGGATACCGCCTCCTGGCGTTCATTGAAGGCGGGAATGTGAAGCTGCTGACGCGCAACGGGTTGGATTGGACGGGCAAGTTTCCGGACATTGCCCAATCGCTTGCCAAACTGAAAGTCGAATCCGCGATCGTCGACGGGGAGGTGGTGGTTCTAGACAAGAGCGGGCGAAGCGATTTCCAATCGCTACAGGGGCTGTTGAAGGACAAGGCCGGCGCGCCCCCCGTGTATTACGCATTTGATCTTCTCTTCAGCGATGGCGTCGATCTGCGAAACCGGCCGCTCCTCGAACGCAAACAGACTCTGAAGGACATCCTTGAACGAAGCCGTCCGGGGCCGCGCATCAATTTCAGCGAACACATCCGCGGCGACGGCCAGAAGGTGTTTCAGAAGGCCTGCGGCATGGGACTCGAGGGGATCATCTCCAAGCGGATTGATGCGCCTTATGTGTCCGGTCGCGTCCCGACATGGCTGAAAAGCAAATGCGATAATCGCCAGGAATTTGTCATCATCGGCTATACCAACCCGCAGGGACATCGCTCGGGATTCGGCGCGTTGCTGTTGGGATACCACGACGAGCGGGGCCGGCTGGTGTATGCCGGCCGCGTCGGCACCGGGTTCGATCAGCCACAACTGGACGACTTGCACGCCCAGCTTCAGCAAATCGAACAAGACGAGCCGCCGACCGACCTGGCCCCGCCCGCGCGGGAGCGGCGGGCGACCCACTGGGTAACGCCGAAGCTGGTTGCCGAAGTGCGTTTCTCGGGCTGGACGCGGGACGGCGTTTTGCGCCATCCGGCGTTTATCGCGTTGCGAACGGATAAGCCCGCTTCGCAGATCGTGCGGGAAAAGCCGGTTCAACCCGAGAAGCTCGAAACGTCGTCGCGTGCCGGCGGAAATGGACGCAATATGCCGACCAGTCCCGGCAAATCCGCATCACAGAACGGCACGGGAAGCGACGGGGCACCAATCGCGGGCGTGCGGTTGACGCACCCGGACAAGCTGCTCTATCCCGATGAACGCATCACCAAGCGCGACCTGGCCGAGTATTACCAGTCGGTGCAACAGTGGATGATTCCTCATGTAATCGATCGACCGCTGGCCCTGGTGCGATGCCCGGATGGACTTTCGAGCCAGTGTTTCTTCCAACGAAACTGGAGCCAGACGCTACCCGCCGCGATCGACAAAGCAGACGTAGGCGAAGGAAAGAAAGTGGAGCGGCACGTCGCCATTCATGGCCTCGACGGCCTCATTTCGCTGGTGCAGATCGGCGTGCTCGAGCTGCACACCTGGGGTTGCCGTATCAAAGACGTCGAGCGGCCCGACCAGCTTATTTTCGATCTCGATCCCGGGCCCGACGTTCCCTGGAAGCGCGTGATCGAGGCGGCGTGGATCCTCCACAAAACCCTCGACTCGTTGAAATTGCCGGCATTTTTGAAGACATCGGGCGGCAAGGGGCTCCATCTGACGATTCCCGTCAAGCCGGCCATCGACTGGGATTCCGCCAAGACGTTCTGCCAGACGTTATCGAGGGGGCTGGCGCAGCAGTCGGATCTGTTTGTCTCCAACATGCGCAAAGACCTGCGGGGGGGGAAAGTCTACATCGATTACAACCGCAACGGTCGCGGGGCCACCGCGGTCGCGCCGTATTCCACGCGGGCCCGCCCCGGTGCGCCTATCTCCATGCCGATCTCCTGGGATGAACTGGGCCGGCTGAAATCGGCCGACGCATTCACTCTGAAGACTGCGCCGCGCTATTTGGCCAAACGAAAAGCGGATCCCTGGCGCGATTTTGAACGATCCCGGGTGGACCTGCGCCAGGTCCTTCAGTCAAAACCTGCAAGTTAGGAGTATCCCATGGCTCGCCCCATCTGGAGAGGTTCGATCACCTTCGGGCTGGTCAACATTCCCGTTCAACTGGAAATGGCCTTGCGGGATAAGACGGTCAGCTTTCACATGATGTCAAAGGACGGCGCCTGCCGGCTACGGCGCAAGCTGTACTGCCCGGAAACCGGGCAGGAGTTCGACTTCGACCAGACGGCCCGCGGTATCGAGATCGGCACAGGCGAATACGCGCTGGTGGATCAAAGCGAGATCGAGCGGCTCAAGCCGGAGAGCGGCCGAGCGCTGGAAATCGTGCAATTTGTGCGGCTGGCGGACATCGACCCGCTCTATTTCGACCGGCCTTACTTTGTCATACCGACCGAGGGGAGCATCAAGCCGTACAAGCCGCTGTCCGAAGCGATGAGCCGGCGGGAGCGGATCGCCCTGGCGCGATTCGTGATGCGCGAGCGGCAGTACCTTGCGGCGATTCGCGTGCTGGGCGACGGGTTGGTGTTGCACGCGCTGCACTACGCCGACGAGGTCCTTTCCATCGACGATTCGCTGCCCGGCGCCGTCGCTCGGGCCAAGTCCGGGACCCGTGAAATCCAGGCCGCCATCCAGCTCATCGACTCGATGACGCGTGCGCCCGATCTGTCGAGTTTCCATGATGAATACCGCGAGCAGCTCGAACAAATGGTCGCGGAGAAGAAACACGGCAAGAAGGTCCATGCCCTAGCCGGCGAGCACCACGAGCGCCGCCTGCCGCGAACGGTCAATCTGATTGATGCATTGCGGCGCTCGCTGCGAATGACCGCCGGGGTTTCGGGCAACGGCCGACACGCCAACGGCTGTCACCCGGGCCGCGCCAGGAATAAACGGATGCATCACTCCCGAAAGAGGTGAGAATCATGCCAAAAACCAGGCATCCCAAAAAGTGGTCCGCGAAGGTCACACGAGAGAGCCATGCGCTGACACTCAAAAGTCAATTCAAGAAGCAATGAAGGCCACTTCGCCATTTCCCAAAGCCGCCAAGGGGGCAGCCCCACAGGCCCAAAGATTTCGACGCGCGCCCCTATTTGCCGGTTAAACCGGACGCGAGCGTGGCGCTGCTTCGTCGCGCCGTCCAGCACTGCCAGGGATGCGACGTGTACCGTAATGCCACGCAAGCGGTTTTCGGCGAAGGAGATGTCAGCGCCAGGATGATACTCATTGGCGAGCAGCCGGGAGATCAGGGAAACCTTCAAGGCCGGCCGTTCGTCACCGTGCATCCCTCGTCGGTCCTGCGGCTGCCCGAACATGACGACCGCGAGCGGGCCTTCCAGGGATTTCTGGCGGACCTCCAAATGGCGCACGCGGCCTTGAGAGCGCGACAGCCGCCGCGAACAACGCACCTTACGGACGAGGGCCAGCCTTGAGCAATTCACGGGCATCGTCGAGCAGTTTGGCGATGGATTCTTGATTCGCCGCGGTTTGGCCGATCTTCAGCTTGCCATTTTCATAGCTGATGATGCCGGTGTCTTTCCAGGACCCGGGGTCGACGGAATCGACGATCATCTTTTGGAGGCGATGGGCCTGCGCCCGGTTGCCGCCTATCAGGTCGTGAACGTCATACGTCTTGAAGACGACGGGCGTTGTTGGTCCATCGCCAGGAACCGTTATGACAATGACGCCGTCCTCCACGCGATAGACCAGGGCTCCTTCCTTTTGTGCCGCCGACGTCAGGATAGCGCTCAGGGCCGTGGCGAATTTGACGTTGTGAAGCCGCGCTGTGACGGGCGTGTTGCGGTCGATTTTGTGGTCCTCAATCGATTTCCAGGCGACCACGATATTGGCCCCCGAGACATCGCGGAGGAAATCAATAACGTCGCCAAGGCCAACGCCGTCAAATCGTACTTCCGGCAGACTGCGATCGAGGAGGGCCTTGGTCTTGGCGTCCGCGGCACCCGCGCCGCCGGACTGAGTATCCGGCGAGCGGGTCGCCGCGTTCGTGGCATTGCCGCGTGCAGGGGAGGAACTCTCCGACGATTGGGCACGGCCCGGCGCCAGAGGAAGTATGATCGCGACTGCGCAAACGAAAATGGCACCCATCCATCCCAACGCCTTGTTGTTGTTTCCCTGTTGAATCATGACCAATCTCCGCTTGAGGTGACGGAACTCCCCGACGCCGCTGGCCAGCGCCGGCAGCACGGGACGGGAAGACGACGCAAAGTCGACGGCCTGAACCAAAGCGGCGGCGTAGATATCAGCATCGGCCGGCATCGCCCACGCCACCCAGGCGTCGCAGCATTGCTCCTCGGCCTTGCGCAGCTCGCGGCGGGACCACCACAGCAGCGGGTTCCACCAGTAGACCGCCGTCGCCGCCAACTCGAGCAGCCGGACCCAATGATCGCCCCGTTTGACGTGGGCAAGCTCGTGCAGAAGCAGGGTGGACCGCTGGCGTGGATTTAAGGAGTGCCATAGATCGGCCGGTAGGAGCAGTCGCGGGCGGCCCAGCCCCGCCCAGATCATCGGGCAGATGCGGCCCGGCAGGAGATGCGCTGCGGGAGCGGCGCGCAGCGCCAGCCGCTCGGCCAGCTCATCAACCTGATGCTGAAGGTGAAGCGGCGCCGGGACGCCGTGGCCCAGCACGCGGGTGAAGCGGCGAAGCCGCCGGAGAGTCGCCAGGACGCACCACACGGAGCCGGCGCCCCACAAGGCGACCGTCAGGGGCGCAAGCCAGGTCAGGAAAAGTCTTTCCGCCCCGACGTGGTGCTTCGTCGTGTCGCTTGGCGTCGTGAGCGGTAGCAAGACCACATCCGATGCCACCTGCGAGGCCACGATCCCCGCATCGTGAGGCGGCGGGGCGGCCCGCCACACCGCGACGTTCCAGATTGGCGGCGTGAGCAGCTTCAGCAGCACCAACACCCATAGGGCGTGCGTGAGTGCCGGACGCCGCATGCTCCAGCCGGCGGCGGTTGCTCCGACTGCGAGGACGGCGGCGCAAGCCGTGTTTGACAGCGCGATGCGAAGCAGGGTTTCCACGACGGCTCCTCTCACCGGCGGTCGCGATGCCGCATCTTTTGGTTCCCGCGTCGCTCGACCAGCGCCCGCAGGGCGGCCCGTTCGCTTTCGGACAGTTCGCGGGCATGGGCCAGGTGGCTCAGGAGCGGCACCAGCGACCCGCCGCACAGCTTGTCGATGACGGCGCGGACGCGGCGGCCGATCATTTCCTCGCGATCGACCGCGGCGACGAAGCGATGGACAAACAGGCTGCGGTCGCGCTGGACGAAATCTTTGGCTTCGAGGCGTTCGAGCTGCTTTTGCACGGTGGCGTAGTGAGCGGCGGTGCCGCCGGGGTAAAGCCGGTCGGCAAGCTGCCGGATCGTGGCCGGCCCGAGGTCCCACAGCGCCTGCATCACCGCCAGCTCGCCGTCACTGACGTCCTTTTTGGAGGTCCTTGCCATGAGTC